>Ga0302326_10021053_pt1 | contig 13390 bp, 7 predicted proteins | sample Palsa_T0_3_FD_202264 | JGI IMG/M metagenome (GOLD analysis project Ga0302326, IMG submission 202264) | Peat permafrost microbial communities from Stordalen Mire near Abisko, Sweden - Palsa_T0_3 | ecosystem: Environmental > Terrestrial > Soil > Palsa > Peat permafrost | place: Sweden: Abisko... | reverse complement strand
AGCCAAGATCTGCGGTCTCTCGCTCTTTCTGTTCGCTCTGAACCTATCGATCTGCTGGCGGTTCCTGCGGTTCGACTACATCGACAAAATGGGTTCCATTGAAGGCGCTTACTTCGCCATCAGCCGGCACTTGATGGAAAGCTGGAGGGACCTATCCTGGTGGCCGACTTGGTATGGCGGCATTCCGTTTTCCTATTCCTATCCGCCCGTCGTCCACACGCTCACCGCGCTTTACGCCGCGCTCTTCCCGGTTTCGGTCCCACATGCTTATCACATCGTTGCCGGATGCTTCTATGCGCTGGGCCCGGTAACGCTCTTCTGGCTCGCCGCCCGGCTCAGTGAGTCATTACGATACGGCTTCTTCGCGGGTCTGGCCTACTCGGTAGTCTCGCCGTCCGCGTTCCTGATTCCCTCGGTTCTGAAGGATCTCGACACTCCGCTGTGGCCGAGGCGCCTGCAGACTCTCACCGGCTACGGCGATAGCGGCCACGTCGCAGCGCTGGCGCTCGTCCCTCTGGCAGTGCTCCTTTTCGACTACGCGCTCAGTAAGAATCGGCCGCGCTGGTACGTGGCGGCAGCGGCCGGCTTCGCCGCCGTCGCCCTGACCAATTGGATTGGAGCAATGGCGCTTGCACTGTTCCTCTTCTCTTACCTCTTAGCAAGGAACTCCGTCTATCCGTGGCTCAAAGCTTTGGGCACCGGAGTCCTGGCCTACCTGTTTGCCGCTACATACTTCACTCCGGCTCTGGTCAGAACCATCCAATTCAATTCTCAAACTCTCGGCGGAGACTTCCGGTCCGCTCCGCAAAACCTGCTGAACGTTCTTCCCTACATCCTGATTAGCCTGGTCTTCATCAAGGCTCTGTGCGAAAAGCTCCGCGTGGCCCGGCATACCCAGATGTTCCTCTACTTCACACTGCTCACGGGCTGCATTTGCATGAGCGAGGAATGGTTCAAACTGCCTTTAGTCCCTCAACCGCAGCGATACCACCTGGAGTTCGAATTGGGACTGGTGCTGCTCTTCGTCATTCCGGTAGCGCAGCATCTCGACTCGCTGAACCGGCGATGGAAGTTCGCTTGCCTCACTGTCGTCGCGTTGTTTTGCCTCTCGCAAGTTCGCCTGGATCGCAAATTTGCGAAGACAATGATTCGGCCGATCGATATTACGGGAACCGTGGAGTACAAGACGGCGATCTGGTTCGACCGTAACTTGCCGGGTCAGCGCGTGATGGCCCTGGGTTCCCAAGCCTTCTTCATGAATGCGTTCACAGGCTCGCCCCAACTAGCCGGAGGTTTTGAACCAGCCAATCCAAACTGGGAAAACCGCATCGCACAGTATCAAGTGGCGACGTCCGACGCTGGAGGTGAGCAGAGCGCAGCCATTACTCTTTATTGGCTCAAGGCTTTCGGTATCCAGGCGATCGCCGTCGGAGGCCCGCACTCGAAAACGGCATACCGTAACTTCATTGATGTCAGCCGCTTCGAAGAGATCGGCACGTTGGTCTGGCGGGAGGGCGACGATTCCATCTACAAAATTCCCCAACGGAATGACTCGCTGGCCCACGCCGTACTTGCCGCCGACCTGGTCAAAACTCCGCCAGATAATGGCATCGACATTGCCGAGGTAAAGAAGTATGCCGATGCGATCGACAATCCCTCGTACCCTGTGGTGGCATATCGCTGGACCTCTCAACATTCGGCTGAACTAAACGCTAACTTGCATACAAGCGATGTCTTGGCGACACAGATCAATTACTTTCCCGGGTGGAAGGGCGACGTAGCGGGCAAGCCGATCCAAACCCGCGCGGATGGCTTAGGGCTCCTGGTGCTCGAACCGGATTGCTCAGGCAACTGCGTGGTCAACATCACTTACGACGGCGGCGCGGAGTTCAAAGCAGCTCAATGGTTGAGTCTGATGGGATTGTTGATTAGCCTAGTTCTTTGCGTTGTCCCTAATGCCTCTTCAATTCTTCGGGGAAGACCGCATGCCCAGCCGGTGGGGGAAATTGCAACTGCAGGAACTCCAGCCTCTTACGCAGGTGGCGGCTAGGCAACTGGCGCGGACCGGTTTCGACGTCGATGTCGCAACAGATGCCGTGAAGATACAACGTCAATGTGTCTTCGAATGACTGCCGGGCGTACTCCTTGAAAACCTTGCCTTCCTTCGATGCCGGCTTCCGCAGCAGCGCCTGTTTCAGCCGCCAGCTCTTCTCGTCCACCTCGCCGTTCACCTTCGCGACGAGTTCCGTCCGGAGCAGAGCGTAATAGCCATCGCGCACGGCGCTGTTCCACACGCGCGAAACCATGCCCGCGATCTCATTGAACAGGCCGTAGTGATAGTCGGAAACCTCTTCGTTCTTGGTCGCAAAGAAGAGCACTGCGCCGTTCGGGGTCGCCATGCGGAACGTCGGCGATTGCTTAGGCTCATCCACCTTTTCGAAGCTGATCCGCGTGGCCGATTTCGCGTTCATCTTCTCCAGAAATGGCACCAGCATGAGCGCCACATTCTTCGGCAGCAGCGCGGAAACGCCGGGCGGCAGCGCCGAAATCGGCTCATGCAGGTACTGCCGCAGATCTTCTTCCGCCATCACAGGCGAGGAAAAATAGGAGAATTGTGAGTTGACGGGAATCAACTGGTCGCGAAACGTGCGCGCGAAATCTTCGAGTTTCACCTTGGCAGGCGTCAGGTCAACGGACATTCGACAAATCGGTTCTACCAAATGATAAACGAAACGTCACAGTCCGTTCTTGTATCGGCCGGCGAGGCGTCGGGCGACCTCTACGCTTCGCTGCTCGTCCGCGAACTGCAAAGCCGCTGGCCGGAGGCGCAATTCTTCGGCTGTACCGGACCGCGATTGCGAGAAGCGGGCGTCGAAACTGTGGTGGCGTCGGAATCGCTCGCGGTCGTCGGTCTGGTTGAGGTGCTCGCTCACATTCCGCGCATCTACGGGGAATATAAGAAGCTGCTGGCGGCCGTTCGAGAGCGCAAACCCGCCCTCGCCATTCTGACCGATTCGCCGGATTTCCACCTGCGGGTAGCTAGAAAGGTAGCGTTGATGGGAATTCCCGTGGTTTATCTCGTCGCTCCCCAGGTTTGGGCGTGGCGGCAGGGACGCACGCGGCAGATGCGCCGCGATTTGGCCAAACTCCTCTGCATTTTCCCGTTCGAAGAGGCGTTTTTCCGCAAGCACGGAGTTCCTGCGGTTTATATTGGCCATCCGCTGGTGGAACGGGTTAAACCAACACTTTCGAAATCCGAATTTTTCGCGAAACACGATCTGCCAAAGGATCGTCCATTGATTGTGTTACTTCCGGGATCGAGGCGTGGGGAGTCGCTGCGTCATATTCCGGCTTTGCAGGAAGCCGTAAGGATCATGGGCAGTCACCACGGTCCGGCGCATTTCTTGCTTCCTGCTTCGGCCAATACGGGGGCCGCGTTTTTTCGAGAGCTGGTAAAGGGTTCGGCCATCCAGGTGATCGACGGGGAATCGTGGGACGCCATCGCGCACGCCGATCTGGCGCTCGCGGCTAGTGGTACGGTAACGGTAGAGGCCGCGTTGCTCGGCACGCCGATGGTCACTTTTTATAAGGTGAACCCGGTTAGCTGGCTGCTCGGTAAGGCATTGGTGAAAATTCCGTTTTATTGCATGGTGAATTTAATCGCGGAACGCAAAATTGTTCCGGAGCTGATGCAGGATGAGATGACGGGTGAAAATTTGGCTGAACAAGCCGCACTGATTCTGAAAGACAGCGGCCAGATGCGAAAAGATCTGGCGGAGGTTCGCGCAAAGCTGCGGTTCAGCGGCAGCGCGATCGGTCGTGCCGCGGATGAAGTGATGAGTGTCAGGGAGGCGAGAGTTGTCGAGGTTCATTAGTCTTTTTCTTTTGGCGTCCGCGTTATTTGCGCAGGATCGGCGCGGCAGAATCGAAGTTCAGGATTACAAGATCGATGCAGAGATCAATGGCCGCACGCAGTCTCTGGTCGTGAAGGCGGCCGTGCGTTTTGTCCCGCTCGACGACGGCATGACCACACTCACCTTCGAACTGAACAACGCGCTCAAAATCACAAAGGTGATCGACGATCTGGGCGTCCCCCTGACTCCCACCCGCAATGAGAAGGATTTCACCGTTCGCCTGAACCTGCCCGCGGCATATCCCAAGGGCAAGCCCGCCACCATCATCTTCGACTACGAGGGCCATCTCACCGGCGAGGAAGATTCCCCCATCTACGGCATCAAGTTCGCGGCGATCCACGAGGACTACGCTTACCTGCTTTACCCCGCGCGCTGGTTTCCGGTCAGCGGCTACTCCACGAATCGATTCACTTCTGAAATCAACGTCACCGTGCCCGATGGTTTTAAGGTAATCGGCAGCGGCCTCGATACTTCTCACCATGACGGCGACAAACTGATCTATTCGTATAAGACCACCAAGGCCTCTTTCCCAGGCAGCATCGCCGTATCTAAATCGCCGCCCATCAAGAATAATACCGACGGCCTCACCACCAACCTTTACTTCCGCGGGCCTGAAGCTGAGAACGCCAACGTCTATGGCGCTGAAACCGCCAAGATCATGAACTATTTCTCGGGCTTGTTCACCATTGCGCCGGTCGCGAACATGACCGTGTTTGAGACGGAAGCAGGAGCGCCGAACGGGTATTCGACCACAGGTGTGATCTTCCTGAACCCGGGCTCGATCACACGCGACGTCAACGCGCGTGTCCTGGCCAATCAGTGTTCCCGCCAGTGGTGGGAAGCTCAGCTTTCGCCGGCCACGCGAAATCATCTTTGGCTCGAAAATGGGCTCGCATCCTATTCGGAGGCTCTGTGGTCGGAGCACAACAGCGGCGCGTCGGCGATGGAAGCGCAAATGAAGGCCGCTTCGATTGAAGCTCTCACGGTCGATAACATGCCTTTGATTCAGGAAGCCCGGCTGGAAGATTACTCTCCCGAATTGTGGGCGCTCAGCGCCAGCAAGGGCGCGGAGATCATGAACATGCTGCGCTATGTCTTGGGCGATCAGAAGTTCTTCCAAACGCTGAAGACGTTCGCAACGAATTACGCGTGGCATTCCGTGGTGACGGAAGACCTGCGCAAAGCCGCCGAATCGGTGGCGCAGGAAGATCTGAAATGGTTCTTCATTGAGTGGGTGGAATCCACCGGCACGCCTGAATTTAAGCTCGAATACACTGTTTTCCGCACGCAGAAAGGTTTTCGTGTGCAGGGCAAAGTGAACCAGGATATGGATACTTTCCGCATGCCGATCGAGCTCAAGATCGAGACCGAGGGCAACCCGGAAACCAAACGCGTCGATGTGATCGGAACGTCTTCCGAGTTTTCGGTGGATACATTCGGTAAGCCGAAATCCGTGACGATCGATCCCGATGGACACCTACTGCGCATGGGCGAAAAGGTTCGGGTTGCGGTGGCCATCCGCAAGGGCGAACAGTTCGCCGAAATCAGCGAGTACGCCGAGGCGTTGAAGGAATACCAGAAGGCGCTGGAGACCAACCGCAACAACTCGCTGGCGAATTACCGCATCGCCGAGATTTACTTCCTACAGAACATCTATCAGTCCGCAGCTAACTCATTCCGCGAGTGCTTGAACGGCGATCTCGATCCGAAATGGACCGAAGCGTGGGCGCACATCGGCTTAGGCAAGATCTTCGACATTACCGGCCAACGCGACCGCGCGGTCAATGAGTACACGCAGGCCCAACGCACACACGACAACACGCAAGGCGCGCAGGATACGGCAGCCAAGTACATCAAGACGCCCTACGAGCGGAAGAAGTCGGACGGGATTTAGAAGCTACCTCAGCGGTTCGATCAGCCGATCAAGCTGCGCTCACCACAAGCCTTGTACCGAGCGTTGCCAGAGCCTGATTGATTCGCGAAGCCTTGGTCTCGTGCTTTGGATCGAGCATCCTCCGAACTACAAGCTCTGTGACTCCCAGGCTGCGGGCCAATTGGCTATTGTTCACGCCCTGCTCTCGCATCGCAAAATAGAGAGCGAGTTTCGGCGCAATAGACAGCGGAACGGGAACCATCCGTGTGCCATTGCGCGCGCGCGACGGCTGCGGGACTTCTTCTTTTAGGGACATCGCGATCGAGATGGCCGAGCCGACGCAGTTGATCGCCTCGCTCATTGCTTCATTCATATCCGCGCCGTCCGTAGCGGAACGCGGGAAGTCAACGAATTCGACGAGAACTCGTCCGGCTTCGTCTTGACTGAATTTGGCTGGGTAAGCGTAAGTCATAATTCCCTCTTGTCAATGCCGAGGTCCCGGCACATCTTGCTGAGAAGCCCGGGGCCAATCTCCTTCTTTCTGTCCTTCAGAGTTGTGAATTCGGGCCAAAATAAACACGGCCGTGACTCCCATGCCCTTGGTCCGCGACGAACCTGATAGATAACCCTTTCCTGGCGGCCACCTTGTCCAGCTTCCGAAGGAATTCACTGCCCTTCACCGTCCCATACTCGGACAGTTCTGTACGAATGTCAATAGCTTAGGCGCTCCCTATTCCGGTACTTCAATCGGTTGACAGTCGTCTCTTTGGTTCGTAAGCCTTCGGCGCGCCGCTTACGAAAGTAGTTGGGGACCTTCTTCTGTAGCGCTCATCCAGCGTCAGCCCCATTCGTGCCAGCCTCGGCCCTGGGAACCATTTCGCGGCGAAGGACGCCGGGTTCACCGAGATTTACTTCTTGCCGAAGACTTATCAGCCCGCGGCAAACATTCACTTATTAGATAATGCTGAACGGAGGGCAGAGAGGTTGAAATTGTTAAGGGTTGCTAGGGGAGACGGGATACATTCCGGCAAGGGGGAGTAGTGCGCTTTTCGGTATGCGAAGCGTCGATATTGACGGGATATTTTGAACGTCCGTGCGACCTATGCTCTCAATTGATTTGGAGAACAAGGTCGTACCACCGTCCGAACGACTAGATGCGAACCCGCCGACCAAGGAGAGATGGCAAGAACGATGGGTCTACGCCGGAGTAATCGACGCCACAGATCAAGAGATTGATGTACTTCGGCTAGAGGGTGGGTTCGCAATTCGGGACCTCCGAACGAAGCCAGTCGCCGATCTGCTTTCAGAGTTTCTCTGTGGAACCGCCGAGTAACGTCCTTTTGGTATGTTGTGAGCAGAAACCGACCCTTCGGAAAGGGACAGGCTAATGCTGAATGAGAACGATGTCGTGAATGCCGTTTGCCGATATCTAGAGGGTTCCGGGTATCAAATTCTCCGGCGCTGCTCAACCACCGACCAAGGCATCGACATAATTGCCAAGCGTCCCTCCGAGACCGGCAGATTGTTTGTGGAGGCAAAGGGCGGGACGAGTGCCCGAGAAGGGAGTGCTCGGTTCGAAAAGGGCTTCAACCGCTCTAAGTCTTCGACCGGGTTGCAAAGTGCTTCTACACAGCCGCCCATATGCGGACAGTCAGAAGTGAAGATGGCCCGTGTCGCGATGGCTTTTCCTGATACGCCATTGTTTCGGGATTACTTAAGTCGAATCAAGGTCGTAACGGACAAACTTGACTTCCTTGTGTTTCTCGTCGGGGCAGACCATTCCGTCGAAAAGCTATGAAGTGTTGCGGAGTCTACGAACGCCGAACTTGGGCTTTTACTTCGGCGGTTCAATCGCTGTGACGGTTGTTTCTTTGGTTCGCAGATCCGTTGCCGCCCGGCGAAGTTTACGGACGTAATCGGGGACCTTCTTCCGCAGCGCCTCATCTAGCGCTAATGCGGCAGTCTCAACCTCGGGAATCCGTTCCTTCTCGAATAGATCGACGGCAGCAGTGAGTTTTGTGCGAGCCTCAACCGCCGCGGAGCCTTTCGCCGCAAAGAACGCAGCGTTCTGCTTTTGCAGATCGGCTAGGTCGGTTTGCACCCGGGCAGTGACGCCCGCCCAGTCGTTGGTAGCAGGTTTCTCTACGTCCGGCTTCTTCTCGAACGCGGTCGGCTTCGTCATGCTGGGAGAATCGTAGATCGCGTTGAAGAACAGCTTGTAGCTGCCCAGCGATTGTCCACGCCATTGCGGTTTGAAGCCGAAGAGATAAACGCGGCCCGAACCTACGAACACTTCCATCGCAGCCGCTTTACCCTGGATGCGAGCCGGATTCAGCAGGTATCCGCTCGCGAGGGGGTTGTTTTCCTTCGGGTAGGTCGCCAGCACAACACCGCGAAACGCGGGCTTTTGCTCGAACACGGGGCCGCGTTCGAACATTACGACCGGGTTCTTATCCATTCCGCCAGTCGCGATGTGAGGTGTTTCCGCTAGTTCGATTTTGAGCAGCGATCCGGAACAGTAGAACTCCTCCGGCTTCAACCCGCCGACGATGTTGGTGACAGGCAGATTCAGCGCCTGGATGGCGAACAGAGACGCGTTGTTAAAGGCGATGAGAGTTCCGCCGCCATTCACGAATGCGCGGAGTGCGTCCACGCCCGTCTCCCCGACGCCGCCGGCGTATTCACCGGGGATCGATCCGGGAGCAAAGCCATCCATGATTTGGCGCGTTCCTGCATCCGGCACGATGATGGCGTCGAGCCGCTCCAGCAGATGCCCGGCTTGGATGTCGCCGTTGCGTAAAGTGATGGGCGCAAAGCCGTAGTTCTCGAGAATCCAGCGCGTCCAGCCTTCATCGATGGAGGCGTTCCAAGAGCGGTAAAGTCCAACACGCGGCTTCTTGGTGGCGAGGGACTTTTCGGGGGCTTTGTCGGTGGTTTGCACCATCACCGAATGCTTGTTCGCGATCTCGGACAGCTTCTCGCGCGTGATTCCGGATACGACGACGTCTTCACCGCTAAACGCCGCCTTCCCGCCAGAGGCGAGTAATTCGTTTACCGCCGCAAAGCTGTTGTTGGCGCGGCGGCTGATCAGATATGTTCCACCGGTGCCTTGGACCCCTCCAGGAATCGGCTCCAGCTTGTCGAGCAGCTTCAGGCCGTCGCGGGATAGTCCGGGCTGGACGACGGAGACCACCTCGACGCCCATCTGCATCGGCAAGGTCCATCCCGCTACGTCGTAAGGGCGGATCGGCGGACCGTTCGGACCCTCGCGAAGCTCGGGATAATGCTGAGGTTCGAACAGCTCCTTCACAAGAGGTGAAAAAGGCTGGTCCATCAAAATCACCCATGCGTCCTTGTAAGTGCGGCTGTTGGCAGCAAAGGGTTTAGTAGCCTGGTGCACCTCGATTCCGTTAATCATCAGCTTCTCGACGAGGGTCGCCGCAGTGGGTAGATCCCGCTGCTCGTGCGGTATCACATAGGCGTAGGGAGGCTCTTTGCGGAAGCGCTCCATGTTGTCGCGGGCCGCCTGGTAGCGGTTGTAAAGAAGCTCGGAGTGATTCTTTGCCGCGAGATCGAGGACCGACATCGAAGCGCCTTCCATGTACTTCACGGCGTCCGATAGGTGCCACCAACCTCCCTTCCAAGGGCTGCTGTAAAAGATTTCCGAACGCAGACCGGACCGGTCCTTCGGAAACTCGTCGACGGTGTAAAAGTGCGGCGTCGCATAGCGGTAGAGCGCGGTTTCCGTGAAGAAGGAAATGCTGTTGCGGAAGATGTGGGTGAAATCGAGGAAGCCGGGGTACCAGTTGTCGAAGCCCACTCGGTGGATCGATCCGGGCATGTCGTGTCCGTCGAGATAAGCCGCCATGTTCATGCCGACCAGGTTCAGCCAGCGCGCCATGAGCGGATGGATGTTCGAGGAGATCGGCTCCACGAAAGGAGGAATAAAGATGCGGGCCGGAAACGGGGCGGTCTGGTGCTGGCAGTAGAAAATTACGGGGTCCCATTCCAGTTCCGTCTTGGTGACGTCGCGGGATTCCAGCATGTTGTTCATGTAGCCGTCGCGGTTGTTGTCGTGGCCGACGTACTCCTGATAAAGGTCAGGCAGCGGGCTGACCTCATAGGGTGTGCCGAGGTTCTTCCGGTACCAGGCGACCACTTCGTTCTGGCCGTCGGGATTGAGCGTGGGCCAGAGCATGAGGATCACGTTGTCGAGAATGTTGTCGATTTCGGGGTCGCCCTTGGTGTTGATGAGTTTGTAGGCGAGCGCGATGGAGTGTTGGGCGCCGGCGACTTCGGTTGAGTGCAGCCCGCCATCGATGTGGACGATCGCCTTTCCTTCTCGGGCGAGAGCTTTGGCAGCAGCGTCATCGAGTCCGCGGCCCATGGCGAGGCGGTGCGAGATGTCTTTGTACTTGTCGAGCTGGGCTAGATTTTTCGGGGAGGAGATAATGGCGATCTCCCAATCGAGACCGCGCGTCGTTTTGCCGACGTTGATGATCTTGACGCGGTCTGAGGCGGCCGCGAGTTTGTGAAAATAGTCCCGCGACTCGTCATAGTTGGCGAGATAGAAGTCGTCGCCGGGTTTATGGCCGAGGACCGATTCGGGGGTGGGGACTGTCTGCGCGTGCGCGACAAAGAGGGGCGCGGCGGCTAAGAGGAGTACTAAAGTACGTTTCATCCGATTTTTGGAAGCGTAGCATAAGAAAGTCTTCCGTATCCGGTAGAACCCCTTGCGGATTCCATTAAGGTTAAGTTAATAATCTAATTACGAAGCGCTTGGCGCTACGGACATTGACGATGGGTCCGAACGGGTTCGTCTATTTCCGAGTATCAGTTGGCCTCCTGGCCGTCACGTTTGCGACGGTTGGTCAGCATCCCCTCGTGGGACAGAACATCATTCCGGCTGCCGGGCCGAATGGGGCTGTGAGGACTTTCAGTGGAGATGACGCGATTCTGGGATCCCAGGATGTGCGGAAGGACTTGGCGTGTACCGTGGATCCAATCAAGCCCGAGTTGGGGTTTGATTTGCACTTTCACACCGGCTATGAAGTAACGCTTCCATTGAAGGAGGTCTCTGGGCCGGAGGATCAGCTGACGATGATTTACCGGGTGACCTATGCGAAGGACAAGGACCATCCGGTGTACTTCTCCCAGCACTTCAGCGTTCCGAAGATCGAGGACGATGCCAAAGGGGATGCTTATCTGGAAGGCACGTTCGATGTTGGCGAGGGCGATTATCACGTCGATTGGATGATGCGGGACCGCTCCGAGCGGGTCTGCACATTCTTTTGGGATTCGACGGCATCGTTGCAACAGAAGGATAAGGACGTTGTTCTGCATATTCTTCCGGGGTCGATTGAGGGAGCGGACCGGGAGCCGTTCCGCGAGGAGCCGCCGGTTTCAAGAGATATCCGGAACAGCCCCCTGACGGTGAAGGTGATGGTGAATTTCGCGCCGCAAAGAGCGCGGTCCGCGACCCTGCAGCCGCTCGATACGCATGCGTTGATCTCGATTTTGCGGAATATTTCGCGGGAACCGAGGATCGTTCGGTTTTCGGTGGTCGCGTTCAATATGCAGGAGCAGCGGGTGCTCTACCGGCAGGAGAATACCGAGCAGATCAACTTCCCTGCCTTGGGCGAATCGCTCAATTCATTGAATTTAGGAACCGTTGACAGGAAGCGCCTGGAAGATAAGCATGGGGATACTGGCTTTCTTTCCAAGCTGATCACGGAAGAGCTGATCAATTCGAAGGCGGACGCGGTGATTTTCGCCAGTCCGAAGGTGATGCTAGAAGAGGGCGTGCCGCAGGATTCGTTGCGGCTGCTGGAGAATTTTACGGCGCCGGTTTTTTACATGAATTACAACCTGTATCCACAGGCGAATCCTTGGCGGGATGCCATCGGCACGGCGGTGAAAAAGCTTCGCGGCTATGAATATACGATCAGCCGGCCGCGCGATTTGTGGGTGGCGTGGTCCGATATCGTGTCGCGTATAATCAAGCAGAAGGGTGGAACGCCCGGGGCACCCATCTCGTCTCAAAATTAGAAACTTATGCGATGGACCGTACCATTCTTCGTTTTGTTGCTCACAGTGCCGGGGTACGGCCAGAAGTTTTCTAACCCCGATAATTTGGGGCCGAACATTCCGACGCCGATGGCGGTGATCGAGAAAATGCTGGACGACGCGCACTTGAAGCCGACTGAGACGCTGTATGACTTGGGCTGCGGCGAGGGGCGGATTGTGATCATGGCCGCCGAGAAGTACAAGGCCCACGCGGTGGGGATTGAGCTTTACCGGGACATCTACGAAAAGACATCGGAGCATGTTAAAGCGATGGGTCTCGACGGCATGATCAGCATCGTTCACGGGAACGCGCTGCACTACGATCTGAGTCCAGCGGATGTCGTAACCCTTTACTTTTTAACAAGTTCCAATGATCGACTGAAACCAGTTTTTGAGAAGTACCTGAAGCCGACTGCGCGTGTGGTGTCCCACGATTATGAGATCCGCGGGTGGAAGCCCTCCATGAAGGAAAGCGTGCTGGTGGACGGCAGGTCCCACATGATTTACGTCTACGCGATGTCCGAAAAGGGTCGATGACGGACGGGGAATCTTCTTCCACAGGCATCATCCCATCCCAGAAGATAGCCGAACTGATCCGCGACGGGCACATCTATGCCGAAACGCATATCGCGGCGGAACAGCTTCAGCCATCCAGTATTGATTTGCGGCTCGGGTCCGTCGCGTACCGGGTTCGGGCTAGTTTCCTGCCGAGTAAGGAATCGACGGTTGCTAGTAAGCTGGCGGCGTTTACCTTGCACGAACTCGATCTGACGCGGCCTGCCGTATTGGAGAAAGGCTGCGTTTATATCGTTCCGCTGATGGAGGAACTGGATTTGCCGGCGGATGTTTGCGGCAAGGTGAATCCGAAGAGTTCTACCGGGCGGCTGGACATCTTCACGCGAGCGATTACGGACTATGGCCGGCAGTTTGAGTTTGTACCAACTGGATACAAGGGCAAGCTTTACGCGGAAGTGGTTCCGCGGACGTTCAGCATTCTGGTGCGGCAGGGTACGAGGCTGAGCCAACTGCGGCTTACACGGGGCGTGGTGGCGCCGTCGGAGCAGGTGTTGCGTCTGAGCATCGATCTGAGCGGACAGGAAATCATCGGATACCGGGCGAAGAAGCATGCGTCGTTGATCGATCTGGAGAAAATCAACTACTACGAGCCGTCCGAATTTTGGGATACGATTTACCGGACTAAGAATCGCGATCTTGTGCTGGATCCGGAAGACTTCTACATTCTTGCTTCGAAGGAGCAGGTGATGATTCCCCCTACGCTGGCGGCGGAGATGGTGCCCTACGATCCTTCGGTGGGCGAATTCCGGATTCACTACGCCGGCTTCTTCGATCCGGGGTTTGGGCATGCGCGCGCAGTGCTGGAAGTGAGGTCGCACGAGGTGCCGTTCCTGCTGGAGGATGGGCAGGAGGTGGGGAGCCTGGTGTTTGAGCGGCTGATGTGCGCGCCGGATAAGTTGTATGGGCAGGACATCGGGTCGAACTACCAGAAGCAGGGACTCGCATTGAGCAAGCACTTCCG
>Ga0302326_10021052_pt1 | contig 13390 bp, 8 predicted proteins | sample Palsa_T0_3_FD_202264 | JGI IMG/M metagenome (GOLD analysis project Ga0302326, IMG submission 202264) | Peat permafrost microbial communities from Stordalen Mire near Abisko, Sweden - Palsa_T0_3 | ecosystem: Environmental > Terrestrial > Soil > Palsa > Peat permafrost | place: Sweden: Abisko... | reverse complement strand
GACGCTGACGTGCGCCGTCTTGAGCGGATGCTGTACGAGCGCCAGCGTTTCTTCCAGAACCGAGTTCAAGTCGACTTCCGCGACTTCACTCCCGGCCGTACGCGAAAAATTCAGCAGGTTGTTGACGATTTCGCTGGCGCGGAAGGTTTGCTTGACGATTCGCTCGATTGTCTTCTGGCGTGGATCATCGGCGGGAATCTGCTTCGCCAGCATCTGGATGTAGTTGGAGATCACCGCCAGCGGAGTGTTCACTTCGTGAGCCACACCCGCGGCCAGCAATCCCAGCGAGGTCAATTTTTCGTTTTGCAGCATCTGGTCTTCCAGCCGGACACGCTGGGTAATGTCGTCGAGCAACACCAGCCGGCCGAGTCGGGCGCCGTCTTTGCCGAGCAGGGGGGCAATCGAGGCGTTGATCACCACGTGGCGGTCGCCGCGCGTGCGAACGTGAAACTTGTAGATGCTGGAAATATGTTCGTTCGCTGCGCGCGTGCCAATTTCGCCGCCCAGATCCGACGGAAGCACCTCGGCAAATCGTCTTCCAATAGCCTCTTCGCGCGGAATTTCCAGCAACTCTTCGAGTTGCGGATTCCAGGACTCGATTCGATCTTCGAGGTCCACCGTCAGCACGCCGATGCGCAGTGATTCGACAATGTTTTCGCTGAAATCCTTCAATCGCTCGATCTGCATCGCCTTCTGTTCGAGCGACTGATACAGCCGGGCATTTTCTGTTGCAATGGCCATGTACCCGGCGATCGTCGAAACGAGTTCCAGATCCTCTGTCGAGAGATAATCGCCGTCGACCGTCTTGCCCAAACCAAGCACCGCCACCGTGTGATTCTGCACGCGGCACGCGATGAAATAGTTTAGATCCAACTCCTCGAGCGTGCGGCGAACAGACTCGCTCTCGACATCGGTGGTTCGCGTGGACTCGAAGAAGAGGCAGCTCTGCGCCGACACCGCATCGAGGAAACTCAGATCGAGCGGACCTTCTGGGCGGCCTCCCATTGAACGGGAAAGGACGAAATGCGCGGGTTGCGCGGGATCTTCTAGAAAAACAGCCAGGCGATCGACGAGCAGGGTCTGCGAGATGCGATCGAGCACCGAGCCCAGCAATGGCTCGAGCCGCACTTCGTTGGTCAGCGCACGGCCGAATTCAATCAGCGTGCGGCGGTAGTCAAGGCGATCTCGATAAAAGAAATGGTCCAAGCGGGCCTGCACCCAGTCACGCAATGGCTGAAATAGGAATGCGGCCACCACAATGGCGATTACCGCCCCCCCGCGGCCCGTCGGCCAGGCCGTATGGGAGAGCTCGCCGATCAGGGCAACCGCGCCGAAATAGATGACGACTACGCCTGCCGTCGCGAAGGTGTACGCCAGACCGCGCTTAAAGATGATGTCCACATCCATCAGCCGGTAGCGAATCACCGCATAGCCGAAACAAAGAGGAATGAGCGCGAGTGAAAAAACGGACATCTTCATCCACGGATGCGCGGCCGCTCCGGTGATGCCCGGCAACACGTAGAACAGGAAGAAAGGCAAGATTCCCACGAAGGTTCCACCGGTCACCCACTTCAGTTGCTGGCGCAACACGCCGCTCGGCGCGCGCAAATAACTGGCCAGAAAAATTCCCGCGGCGAGAAGGAAGTAAGCTCCTAGATAAAGGATCTCCCACTGATCGAGCAACTGCCGGCTTCTGATGGACGGCAGGAAACCCAGTATCCCGTTGGCAACGGACACGTGCAGGATTAGCAAAAGCACGGGAATGCTGTATGTGGCCAAAAGTTTGGGCCAAAGACTTCCGCGCCGTTCCGGAAACACCAGCGCAAAATGAACCAGCAACGCTGGCTGCAACATCCATGCGGCGACGTTACCCCAGTAAATTGTCCAATCGAACGAATTCAGCTTTCCACTGTAATGGAAGCTATAGAGCACGAAGGAAACCAGGCAAAAAACATAAAAGTGTACTGCGCGGGGCGCCGTCCAACGGCGCACAAAAATGAATAATCCAATAAAGAGATAGAGCAGCGCGGTGACGCGGAGATAGTTCTCAATCGACGAAGGATTCTCTTGCGGAGCGGTGATCAACGGCACTTGCAGCGTCTGTCCATCGTGCCGTATGACGTATGGTACCTGCGCCCAGGCTCCCAGCCGCCATAGCACGCGCGAAACATCGGTGGCCCGGTCTACCGCTTGGCCCCGAACCGTCTCGACGTAATCACCCTGCTTAATTCCGGCCCGGTCCCCGGGCCCTCCCGGCACTACGTGCCAGGCGACCACGCCGGCAGGGGCATCCATCCAAGTAACGCCGTCATCCGGCACCACAAAAAGGGAGCGTTGCTGAAAATTCAGCCCGGCAAAAATGATCGCCGCTATGGTCAGAAGAGCGAGGATGACCGCCCCTAGCCGAATTCGCAGCTGTTCGTTCATGGCAGGCTACCGTAAATGTTGCGGACGGGAGACTCCTTCAAAGTCGTCTTGCCAGTTTACGCCAGCACGTCGCCTTCCAGCAATTCACCAATTCCCAAATGGCTAAGTCATTATCCGGCAGGGAGTTGTGATGTTAGCAGGTGATACTTTGCCGCCCACTTCCATTTGTGGAAGGTGGTTTCCGATTCCAGTATGAGCCAAAACTTCGTCTTAGAACTGCAGGCTCAGCCCGCCTCGGAAGTAACGGTAGGAGGGAACAAGAATTACTGGACCATCGCTGGTTGACAGCGGTGCGTAGCCCTGCGCCAGCAGGTTCCCGACTTTTGCCTCGACCTCCATATGGCCGGGAAACACGCTGGGTAGCGGTTGCCGGATTTCGAGGTTCATGTAGGGATCCAGATGGTAGAGGGACTCGCCGTAGGCATCCTGATGGGAGACAGCGGTGCCGTCAATCCACTTGTAGCCGCAAATTAGCTTTGTATTGAGGCGCGGAAGCGTGGCGGAAATGCGAGCGGCGGCGCTGTGCCTATACTGCGTGGATAGCTCGTCGCGCAAGACTTGACCCGTTGTCCCGTTCGGCGCTAGAGCACCCGCGTACGCGTATACAATTGCAACGCTCAAGTTGTCAGATAGCTTCTCACGGTAGGCCACGCGCATTCCGGTGGATTCAGAGGCTCCGCCGTCATAGGCGAAAGCCGCCGAGAAGTAATCCTGCAGAAAATCGGGCGACGTTGCTCCGCCTCGGCCTATTACCGCTGTCTGCGATGAGCGATCGTGGAACACGGCAGCGGACAGATCCGCTCGAGTTCCCAGCGCGCGGTCGACCGCAACCTCTTCGTGCATTCCATTTTCAAATATTGGCCGGCCCTCGCGCATCATCAGAGTTGGAAGTGCGTCCAGCGTGGCCAGCGCTGATTGCATCTCGCCCGAAGAGGGGGAATCCTGCGACGGTCGGGTCGACGCGACAATGTCTGCCTTCCAATTCGAGCTCAACTGGATGGCAACTTCTCCGCGAGGAAGCAGGGCCATTGTCGTTCCATTGAACCCGGCCACAATATATTCGCCGCCGTAGCGCACGCTCACGCGATCGGTCAGCGCAAACTCGTCATCATGCGACATTCGCAGGCCACGAAAGGACGGTCCGGCGGGCCCCAGGCGGGATTCGCGCACCAGGAAAGTTGTGACCGGACCCACTCCATTCGGACCCGCGGGCAGCCATTGTCCGGCAAGACCCTCGGCCCCTGACCCATCCTCGTGGCTGACCTGCCCGACCATTACGAAGTGTCCAGAGGCCCCTACGTTCAAGTCGTAGACGACTGCGGTCGCGGGCGAGTTGGCTAGGTTGGATATCGATCCCGGATGATCCGCTCCCGAGCTGAGTTCGATTCTCCCGCGTTGAGAAGCAGCGTGATCGCCGTCGGGTGCGGCCACGGTTGGCACTCCGGGATCGCCCTGCCAGCGCAGCACCGGGCGCGTCGACGCCGAAGTGCGCAACACCCACGACCAATCATCGGCCGCCGATGCGGGCTGATCCGGCTGTCTCCGCAGATCGCTCAGAGAAGAGAAGACCGACCCCAGCACCACTTGCAACAGCGTGGCGTGCTGAGTGTCCACCTGGATGTGCCGCTCGATGGCGGGCAAGAATCCAGCCAGCGTCACCTGAATGGAATACTGTCCGGCCGGCAGCAAATCCGTGGAAAAGTGTCCGTGCCCGTTGGTCAACACTTGGACGGGCGACCAGGCGGATAGCTGTTCCGAGGAAACGACGACCGTGGCTCCCATCTGCGGCGTTCCCGCTGGGTCCTCTACAATTCCGGAAATCTTGCTTGAGTCTGGAGCCGCAGCCAGCGGTAGCGTCAGGAGGCACACAAGTAATCCGGGGCCGAAAAGGCGAACCGCTCGAAGACTCATGTTCACCTCCCAGGCGCTGGCGTTGTCGCCGCCGCCTTTGCGGGCGCTGGCTTCACGGTGAAATCCGCGCCCGGAGTGATGGTCTGCTTGGCCAGATTGTCGGTCACAGCTACATCAATTCTGTATTTGCCAGGCTGGAGCGAGCCGAGAGTGATCATCTCTTCGAGTGTCATCTCCTCGCCGTGCGCCGGCAGTTTATTGTCAGGGATCTCAAGCTTCAGTACCGGAGAGGTCTCCTTGTCACGGGTCACACGAAACTCGACAGAAGCGTCCGGCTTGTGCGTCTTGTCGTCCACTTTCAGGTTGTACACCTGAAGAAAGACGCCTACTCGATCGGCCGCTGTAAAGGCCGCATCGAGGCGCGGCCGTACCTTTACGTCCCCAAGAACGAATTGGCCCACGCTGATGTCCTTGGTGGAAACTCGCTCGATGTTATCAGCCAGAATCAGCGAGCTCGAACTCAGCTGGTCATCCTGGAACCGCGGAACCTGCAGGCGCGCATTCACGACCCCAACGTTTCCGCTGTTCACGTCCTTGATGACAATGTCGAGCCGGTACAGCCCGGGGCTCATGGGCACGGCCTTCTGGTAAATCCGCGACGTGGCAAGCGATTGCTGCAAGAGCGAGTCGGGATAATCGGCCCGCACGGTATCTTCAAATGTCTGGATCACGCGGCCGCCCAGGCTGGTGATCCGGGCGAAGATATCCATGGTCGCCGAATCCACGCCGTCCTTCTGCTGAAAGCTGAGCTGCCGCACCGGGATCTGCACGGTGATGGGAACGAGCACGGTGTCCGAGGTGATGCGCAAGAAATCATAGCGGTAATCGAACTTCACCTGGTCGCGCACCAGCCGCGAAGTCACTACCGCCTCCAGATCCTTGAACTTTACCGGCGGCGGCTTGAAAATGTTGGCATACTTTTCGATGCGTGTGAACTCGTTGTCCTGCTCCGAAACAAGTCCGGCCGGGTTTGGGGCGTCGTGCGTCCCGTCAGTATTGTTGAATCGCTGCGATTTGTCCGCCTGCCCCAGCTGTTCGGCCAGCGTCAGACCGGCGCCCGGTATGTAGAGCAGGGCGTCCTTTTCGCTGGGATCCATGGTCAGATGGAATTCGCCGCTTCCCGTTGGATCGACGAATTCGAGCTCCACGTTCTCGCCCATGCCTTCGAGATATCGGTAGCGCCAATCCTCAAAGCCGTAGACGGTCGTCTGTCCGCCGCCCTGCTCGAAGGGCCGATCGTATGTGCTGCCCGGTGCGGTATAGCTCACTTCATCCGGAGCACCCCAGATGATGTAGATCTTGCCGCGGTCTGTTTTCCAGCCTGGTATGCCCGAAGCATAGTGTTCATTGGCGTATGCGATGCGGCGGTAATGCTCTTCCTTATATGTGTTCTCCGGCGAGTCTGGATCGGGATTGCGCCGCTGCCAGAAAGCCTCAATGAATTGTTCGCGCTCTTCGTTGGTCTGGAGACGTAGGAAGGTGTGGCGTTCTTCTGCCGTGATGATGTAGACGACGTCCTCGTCGAGCCACTTCTTGTATTGCGACCCGAGCTCTTTTTTCAGCTCATTGTCGCTCTTCTGCTTGACCTTGGCGGCTTTCTTGTTTTGGTCGGCCTTGCTTTGGTTGTTTTGGTCCGCCTTGCTTTGGTCCTGTTGACTCTGCGGGGTCTGGGAGTCAGTCTCCTGAGCAGCTTTCGGGTAGGCCAACGGCGAGAGAAACAAACACGCCACGGAGACGAACGGCAGCAACCTCTTGACGGACAAATCCATCAGTGCACCATCCCTGATATGGAACCGAATTCTAGCCTGTCCCATTGGACAGGTCAACAAGCTTCACCCTTCCCAGTGGCGGAGTTAAACCTTTGGAATCCCCTTGAGACATTGGGGTTGCCCGACCTAGAGCGTCTTCCCGCGCGCTTTCCGCGGCCTGGGTATCCTTGGGCATTTGCGACCGTACGAAGCTTCTTTTTTCCCGATCGCCAGACCTGCACGATTACGTTTGGCACCCTCAGGCGTCTGAAAGACATTATGTCGCCCTGTGCATCGGGTTATCCGTGATCTTCTCCGGATATGTCGAAAGCTGGTAAAATGATGGCGAACCGTGCTTCGTCTAGACGTGGGTTTGGACCGAACCCAGGACGCCTGCCGCAGCCGAGAAACATTTTGTCCCGCTTGTGCGTACTTATGTGGTGACGAAAGACCTCTGGCTGGATGTCCCCAATGCCGGTTGGCTCGATGAAGAGACATGAAGACTTGGCATAAGATTGCAATTGGCGTTGGCTTGGCGGTCGTTATTGCCGGGGTAGCGTGGCACTCCGTCTATCAGGCGAACAAGGACACCGTCACGGTGCAAACCGGTCGCGTTGGCCGGCAGGACCTCACCTCTCTGGTCACCGCCTCAGGCGAGGTTCGACCGAAGAACTACACCAACGTTCTTGGCGAGGGCATCGGCAAGATTACCGACATTGTGGTGAAAGAGGGCGACCCCGTGAAGAAAGGGGACGTCTTGCTTCACCTCGAAAACATCCAGCCCGGGGCGGACGTTCAAGCGCAGATCGCCAGCATCCAGGGGGCCGATTTCGGTATGAAGGCGGCGAATGCCAGCTACGACGCGAGCGTTGCCACGCTCGCTCAGCGCCAATCTGATCTCGACAAGGCCAAACTCGATTGGCAACGCTCGCAGCAGTCATATAAGGAACAGCTCATTGCCAGGCAAGAGTACGATGCGAGCAAGGCCGCATATGACAGCGCCGCAGCGGCGGTCACCGCCAGTCAGGCTCAAATCGATCAATCACGCGCGGCTCGCGAACAAGCGCGCTCCAATCTGGCGCAGGCTCAAGCCGTGCTCCGGCACACCCAAGACGTCTTGCGCAAGACAACCTACACTGCTCCGATCGACGGCATCGTGAGTTATATCGCGGTGCGAGTTGGCGAAAACGTGGTGCCGGGGATTCAGAATGCCGAAGGTAGTTTCTTGCTGACCATCTCGGACATGAGCGTGGTCACTGCCGAAGTGAAAGTCGATGAAACCGACATCACCAGCGTGCGTGGCGGCGAGCCGGCCGATATCACCATCGACGCTATTCCTGGGGAGGTTTTCAAAGGCCACGTCTCCGAAGTCGGAGAGTTGGCTATCCTGCGCACTTCTGGCCAAGCGGCCATGACTTCCACTACCGCGAATACACAAGAGGCTCGAGACTTTAAAGTGGTCGTAACACTGGATACTCCACCGAGCGCCCTTCGCCCCGGTCTTTCCGCTACGGCCAAGATTCAAACAGCTCAAGAGAAACAAGTGCTCACTATTCCGATTCAGGCTATTGCGGAACGGTCGCAGAAGGAACTTGAGGAGGCAGAGCGGTCCTCTGCTTCGGGTGTGACCTTAGCGGCTTCCAAGGAGGAAGGTTCCGCCGCCCAGAAGGCTAAAATTCAGGGTGTTTTCGTAGTGCGCGACGGGAAAGCCCGGTTCGTGGCCGTACAAACCGGCATTGCCGGGGTCACCGACATTGAAATTACCGGGGGCTTGCAAGAGGGAGATTCAATCGTCACCGGCAGCTATAAGGCTCTTCGTACCCTGCGCCCCGGCGCCAAGGTCAAGGTAGACAACTCGCCGCCAAAAGCGGAAGAGACTTCCAGCTAGTCCGCATTTTCAGGAGCGCGCTTCCGAGATGGCCGCCACAGATGCTGTGTTGTCTAACTATCGGCAAGATTTGGTAGACGCCGGCATCGTCATCCAGACCGAAGATCTTTGGAAGACTTATGAAATGGGCGCCGAGCAGCTGCATGCACTGCGGGGCGTAAGTCTGGAAGTTCGCAAGGGCGAATACGTTGCCATCATGGGTCCGTCAGGCTCAGGCAAATCCACCTTAATGAACCTGATTGGCTGCCTCGATACTCCCAGTCAAGGAAGTTACTGGCTCGCGGGCCGTTTGGTCAGCCAGCTCAATGATGATGATCTCGCCTACATCCGCAACAAGGAGATCGGATTCGTTTTCCAGACGTTCAACCTGCTCGCCCGCGCGACCGCCCTGCACAACGTCGAATTACCCATGATCTACAACGGTACTCCTGGTGCCGAGCGTCTCGACCGCGCCAAGAAAGCTTTGCAGCAAGTCGACCTCACGGCGCGCATGATGCATAAGCCCAACGAGCTTTCCGGGGGCCAGCGCCAGCGCGTGGCCATCGCGCGAGCCCTGGTCAATCGCCCGTCCATTCTTCTCGCCGATGAGCCCACTGGCAATCTCGACTCCGCAACCGGTGAGGAAATCATGGCTCTCTTTGCCCGTTTGCATCAGGATGGCAACACCATCATTCTGGTTACCCATGAGTCCGATATCGCCGCTCACGCTCACCGCGTCATTCGCCTGCGTGACGGCAAAGTGGAAAAGGATGAGCGAACTCGTTGACGTTCGCCGTCTTTGCTCCTTGCGCGGCTATCCTGAAAAGACGTTCCGCACCAGGAACAACATGTTCGCCGGGCGCTCCGCGAGTCTGCGCACGAACCACGGAAACCAATACGCGCCGTAAGAAACCAGCACGCAGCTTCGATAGCCTTCCCGCGCTAGCCTTAGCTGTTCCTCTCGCTCAATTCCATACAGCATCGCGAATTCCAACTGGCTCTTGCCAATCCCCCGCTGCCCCGCCCATTCGCTGATCCGCGCGATAAGTCTCCGATCGTGCGTGGCTAGCGCAACACGACCACCGGCCCGCTGCGCTTCGTTACCAAGCAGCATCTGCGCCAACCGGAAATAGCTTTCATCCACGTCATTTTTCTTCGGATACGCGATCTCGGCTGGCTCGCTGTAGGCGCCCTTCACCAGCCGCACGGACGCGCCGCCGGCCACCAGCGCTTCCACGTCCTGCTCCGTGCGGTACAGGTACGCCTGCACACAGACGCCGACCCGCGGATTCACCGCGCGCGCGCGCGCGTACATTTCCAGAGTCGCGTCCACGTAGGCGCTATGTTCCATGTCGATCCATAAAATGCGGTTCGATTCCCTCTGCGTGTGCTGTTCGTGGGCCAGCAACTTCGTCAAGTTCATGAAGCAAATCTCTCTATCGACGTCCAGTCCCAGTTGTGTGAGTTTCACGGAGACTTCCGATGGCAGACCCGCTGAGCGAATACGGTCGAGTAGCTCCAAATACTCCGACGTGATCCCTTCTGCTTCGGCCCGATCGCTGACGTTTTCGCCGAGGTGGGTTATCAGAGAAGTTACGCCCTCGCCTGCCAGTGTCCCGGCCACTTCGAGTGCTGAAGTGGCGGTTTCTCCTGGCAAAAATCGCTTTGCGGATGTGCGCACGAATGCGTACCGAGACGCGGTTTCACGCAGCCGCGCGCTTTGGGAGGCCTTCAGCAGCAGGTTGCGTATCAACCCCAATGCGCGGTTCTCCTTTGTAACGGGTGGCTGGTGGGAACTTTGTTTGCTTTTCGCCGTGCCTCATCAGGAGCGGTGCGATTGCTTTTGAGGTATTCCATCGCTAGAGTATAGCGTGCGTTAGGATTCCGTCGGCTAGGGATGACCCTGCGGGAATTCCCAAGTTCCTGGGCGCCCCTGAACGGTTGCACCGTTCACGATGGACAGCCCTTCCCTCGATTCGTTCGATTGTGAGCGCGGCACCCGACATCGAGCTCGCCGAGCCACGCCAGAGCATGCTCCGGCTGGTGGCGGATTCCTACGCGACGCATCCGCTGGATTCGAAAAAGAGAGCGCGTGAATTCGCGCTACTCGGCCGGCTGCTCGCCAAGGTTCCCGCCTACCGGTTGCAACCACATCAGGATCCCGCTCTTGTTGGCAGCCTGTGCGAGCTCGTCATCGCTCGGGAGCCCGCGGAAAAAAACACGCGGTCCCATATTTTTTCTTCCTTCAGGGCTCCCCTTCTGCCATATTTCTCCGCTGCCCAAAGCTCGCGTTCTGGCTGGACTCTCAGGATCCGCTGACCAACCTCTGGGGGCGTTTAGCCTTCCAAGCAGAGATGCAAGTTGCGCCCGTGTGAATCGAACGAAGCGGAGGAGGACGTTGTACATGAGAAAGCTCGCAGGGCTATTGACTCTTCTGTTGTTCTGCATCGCGCCGGCCATTGCCCAGGACGCGGCTCAGGATACGACTCAGAGTACGACCCAGGACAAAGGCCAGGTCAAAAGGCCTAAGCCGGCGCCATACACCCCCAAGGTTGAAATCTCCGGGGCATTCACCCACGGTTCCTTTTATGCCCCCAGCGGTCTCACCTTTGGAATGAACGGCTGGGACGGCTCGTTCGACTACAACCTGAGATCTTGGCTCGGGGTGGACGCCGAAGTTCTCGGTACCTATTACGACCAGGGGATAAACGGCAAAACGACTATCTATAACGCTCTGGTGGGGCCGCAGCTTTATCCATTCAAACACCACAAATTCACTCCGTTCGGTCACGTCCTAATCGGAGCCGGGCACTACAATCTCGCTTTTCCCCCGCTCTCCCCTTTTCCTGCCTCGTCCGTAACCCACACCGCTCTAGCTTGGGACGTCGGCGGTGGCCTGGACATCTACGTGTGGAAGAATTTGGGCATACGCGCGCTGCAGTTGGATTACGACAAAGCCAGCTTCTTCTCGGGCAATGCCAGCCGCGCCGGTTATCGCGTGACTGTAGGAATCGTTTATCGCTTCGGCGGAAGATAGATTCCTGTTGCGCAAAAGCCGGCCTCCATTGCAGATTACCCACATCATGGAAGTGTCTCTCGAGGAAAGAGGACGACGAGCTGTTCTGTTGATTGGAGCGGTGGCCATATCGGCGATCCTGATCTTCTCAGCGGGTCGTTTTTGGATAGCTCGCCACCTTCTGGAATCCGGGCAGATTCCCCAACTGGAGCGCAGCGCCTCACTCGTTCCCGGAAATGGGGAGGTATGGGATGAACTGGGGCGCTTGCATCAATGGGATCTCGCTGACGCCGATCTTCCGCTTGCCATCGCCGATTTCCGAAGGGCGGTCGACGTCGATTCCCTCTCTGCGCATTATTGGATGGATCTTGCTGGCGCTTTGGAGGCTTCCGGAGATGACACCAGCGCCCGCCAGGCTTTTGCGCGCGCTCAATCGGTCTATCCGAAATCGGCCGAGGTTGCCTTCAACTATGGGAATTTCCTACTACGCCATGATGATCCGGCCGGCGGATATCGAGAACTCCGGCGAGCTGCGGAAGGCGACGCCAATTTTCTGCCGCTGATCATTTCGCGCGCCTGGCGCTCAACCGAGGATGTCGACCAACTTCTCGATCAGGCGCTCCCTCAAAATGCCGGCGCGTATCTCCAGACACTGGATTTTTTCCGCTCCATCCATCAAGCGGAGCCTGCGCTGGCAGTATGGGGCCGGCTCATTATGCTTGGACCACACTTCCCTTTGCGAGGAAGCTTTCCCTTGATGGACGAACTCATCGATGAGGATCGCTCGAGCGATGCCCGCCGTGTCTGGCGCGAAGCTCTGACGGCGGCTGGGCTGCCCTCGGCTGATCCTCCCAATCAATCGCTCGTGTGGAACGGAAATTTCAGGATGGATTTTGCCAACGGGGGTCTCGACTGGCGATGGTGGCCGGTGAACGGCGCCTTAATGGATTTCGATTCCGAACCTGGTCCCAATGGGTCTGGCGCCCTGCGCTTGGATTTCTCCGGCGGAGCAAATGTTGGCTTGCCCGTTCCTTTCCAATATGTACCTGTCGAGCCGAACCACACCTATCATTTCCACGCGTACCTGCGCACCGACCAGATCACCACTGAGAGCGGTATCCGCTTCCAAGTGAACGATCCCAATCACCCGAACTCGTTGAACCTGATCACCGATAATTTTATCGGATCGCACCGATGGTCTCCGGTGGACGTCAATTTTACGACCGGCCCACAAACCCACTTCCTTGTCATTCGATTGGTTCGCGATCCCAGCAAGCTCTTTGACAACCGGCTTGGCGGCACCGCATGGGTCGCCGATGTTTCGGTGGTACCCATCAGCGGATCGCCAGGCCAGCCGGCATCATGACCGCGCTCCGAGCGGGACTGTGCGCTCTGATTGCTTTTGCGGTACTCGCCTTTGGCGCGGCGGATGTGTGGGCGGCGTCAGCACTCGAAATTGGCTCCGCTGTCCTCCTCCTGTATTGGGCGTTCCTCGAGTGTCGAAATCCCCAAGCTAGAGTCCAGTGGGTTCCGCTGGCATGGCCTGTCCTCGGCTTCCTAGTTATCGGAATCTTGCAGCTCTTGTTTCATGGTACCGCCAACGCGTTCCTAACACGCGTGGAGCTCCTGCGGATATCAGCCTCCTTTTTGATTTTCTTTCTGGTCGCGCAGGCTTTCCGCACCCGCGCGGACCTTTCGCAACTGGCGTGGTTCTTCATTCTGTTAAGTTTCTCTGTTTCGCTCTTTGCAATTGCGCAGCACTTCACTTCCAACGGGGAAATTTACTGGCTCCAGTCCTTGGCAGTTCCCAGCTCATTCTTTGGGCCTTACGTGAACCGCAACCACTTTGCAGGGTTCGTCGAACTCACCATGCCCGTGGGGTTTGCCCTCGTCGCTTTTCGAGGCGTGCGGCGTGATCTATTTCCCCTTGTCACGCTGCTCGCCATCGTTCCAGTCGGGGCTATGGTTCTCTCCGGTTCTCGCGCTGGAATTATCAGCGCTGCATTTCAGGTCGGGTTGTTGATCTTATTTGCGCGCGGTCGTCACGGCTCGCACCGTGGGCAAATCGCGGCAGTGGCTGCGGTAACGATCGCAGCCCTGGCGCTAATTTTCTGGTTGGGCACTGCGGTGACGTTTGAACGGTTTTTGGCCCTTCACGCGGGCGATGTTTCGGGGGGGCGCCGCGTTTCTATGTCCCGCGGCGCGCTACATATTCTTTCGGACTACCCTATTAAGGGCTGCGGTTTGGGCACGATAGTGGATGTCTATCCGCGCTACGAAACGATCTATGACACGCGGCTCGTAGATCACGTCCACAACGACTATGTTGAGGAGCTTGCGGAGACAGGGATCCTTGGGGGGCTGTGCGGCGCGGCTTTCTTATGGCTGCTTTATCGCGGGGCGCGGCGGAGTTTCGCTGCC
>Ga0302326_10021051_pt1 | contig 13390 bp, 10 predicted proteins | sample Palsa_T0_3_FD_202264 | JGI IMG/M metagenome (GOLD analysis project Ga0302326, IMG submission 202264) | Peat permafrost microbial communities from Stordalen Mire near Abisko, Sweden - Palsa_T0_3 | ecosystem: Environmental > Terrestrial > Soil > Palsa > Peat permafrost | place: Sweden: Abisko... | reverse complement strand
GTTGAGCTTCAGCCAGCGCCTGCAGGAAATTCGCGAAGGATTCGAGCCGGCCTTCTGGGTCGCCAACGTCAGCGAAATCTTCGAGCGGCTGGCCTACTACGGCGCGTTTTCCTCGCTGGCCAATTATCTGCACGAATCGCTGAATATTCCCACGGAGCAGACCGGCTCGCTCACCGGCCTTTTTGGCGGAATGGTCTGGTTCCTGGCGATCCTGGGAGGAGCGATTGCGGACCGGCTGGGCTTCCGGCGCGCGCTTTCGCTCGCCTACTTGATCCTGGCATGCGCGTATTTCCTGCTCGGTTCGTTGGGGGCTTCGTGGATGGCGCCGGTGCGGAGCGCGGTGCCGCTTCTGTGGCTCGTTGCGTTCGTTCTCATTCTGCCGGCGCTCGGCATCTCCATGGTGAAACCGAGCGTCGTCGGGACCACGGCGCGCGCGTCACGCGAGAATGTGCGCTCGATCGGCTATTCCATTTACTACACGATGGTGAATATCGGCGGTGCGGCGGGGCCGTACATCGCATCCTGGGCGCACCGGCATCTGGGAGTCGAAAACGTTTTCCGTGTTTCCGCGCTGAGCGTTTTGCTGATGTTTTTCGCTGTGCTTCTGTTTTTCAAGGAGCCGCGGCGCGCCGGCGACGTTCCGGCCCCCACCTTGGCGGAAACCGGACGCAATTTGCTCACTGTCCTTGCGAATCTCCGGTTCATGCTTTTTCTTCTTATCTTTTCGGGATACTGGGTCGTGTACTGGCAGGCGTATATCGTGCTTCCGCTTTATGTCCACGGATACATTGACGCGCGCGCCGATGTCGAACTGCTGCTGGTCACGGGCCCCGCGACCGTCATATGCCTGCAGTTTCTGATGACTTACCTGACGCGAAAAATTCCCACGTTCAGCGCGATCACTTTGGGCACTTTGATTTCAGCGCTCAGCTGGCTGATCGTTTCCTTCCGCCCGACGCTTTGGGCTGTGGTGGCTTCCATATTTGTTCTGGCGCTGGGCGAGATTGTGCTATCGCCTAGGTATTACGAATACGTCTCGCGCTTGGCGCCGCCGGGGCAGCAGGGAACTTACATGGGCTTCGCGTTCGTGCCCATCGGAATCGGATCGCTGGTGGGAGGATGGCTGGGCGGGCGGCTGATGCATCACTACGGGGAAGTCGTGCAGCGGCCCGCGCAAGTCTGGTGGGCCATCACCGGAATCGGGATAGGCACGACGCTGCTGATGTGGGTGTACCACCTCGTGGTCAAAACGGATTTGCCTCCGGCGGCGTCCTGATCTGGATTTCTCACCGGCGCAGCAGGATTTTTTCCGAACAATTAATCTAATTTGTCGTATCGCGCTTCCTGGCTTTGCGTGGCGCAGGCTTCAGCCTGTGGGGGTTAAGTATTGGATGCACGAAACCCCACAGACTGAAATCTGTGCCACAGGAGAAGTAACGAAAAGACGACATTCTTTCGAGATGGACAGCGAAAACGCAGCGCTTCAAACGCATGATTGGCCTGGCATGAAGGAACGTCTTCTCACGGGACTGCTGCTGGCCGCCGCCGTGCTGGTCTACGGCAACACCCTGGTGAACCGGTTCGCCATGGACGACGAACTGTATATCATGCGCAACGCGCAGGTGACCGACCCTTCGCTGCACGGGCTGTTCTCACCCAATCCGGTCAGCACCGTGTTCCGGCCGGTGGCATTCGCAACACTGGCGCTCAATTGGGCGCTCAGCGGGACGGAATCGCTTAGTTACCATCTAATGAATCTTCTCCTGCACGCAGGCGCGACTTGGCTGCTCTACATCTTGTTGCAGGAGTTGCTCGGGTCCTCATCCGAGGGAAAAACAGCGGCCTTCGCGGCCGCGCTATTGTTTGCCGTGCATCCCATTCATACCGAAGCCGTGGCCTGGGCCGTGGGTCGCGCGGAACTGCTGGCCGCCGGGTTTCTTTTTGCGGGCTGGATTTTGCATTTGCGCGACCGCCCCATCGCGTCGCTGGCCTGCTTTGCGCTGGCGATGCTGTCGAAGGAATCCGCCGTGGCGTTTCTCCCGCTCGTGCTGTTGGGGGATTATGCCCTTGGCAAATGGAAGCCGGGGTTTCGATACGCGCTGTTCGCCGGCCTCACCGTTTCGTATCTCGGCCTGCTATGGATCGTGCAGGGAGGCCGATTCGGGCCGGCCGAAATCCCGGCGTTTGACAATCCGCTCGCGCATCTTCCGCCCGCGTGGAGAATCCTGAACGCCTCGCGCGTGGCGTGGAAATATGTGGCGCTTCAGATTTATCCGGCCGTGCTTTCCTGCGATTATTCGTTTAACCAAATTCCGGTTTACCGGGATTGGCGCCACACGCTGCCTGCGGCGCTCGGGTTCGCCGCGGCCGCCGGTGCCTGGATCTGGGCCGTATGGAAACGGCAGGCGGGATGGGCCATCGCGGGCGGCATTTATTTCGCGGGCTTTGCGGCCACGGCGAATATTCTGGTGCCCACGGGGACGATTATGGGCGAGCGGCTGGCGTATCTGCCCTCGGCGGGATTTTGTTTGTTGTTGGCTCTCGGTTGGAGCTGGCTACGGCAGAGAAAAGAAATCTTGGCATGGGGGTTGCTCGCCGCAATTGTTTTGGTTTTGTCGGCGCGGACGGTGCTGCGAAATCGTGACTGGAAAGATGATTTTGCTCTTTACTCGTCGGCGGTGCGGGCCGTCCCGAACGACGCCAAGATGCATTCCAATCTCGCGGGGCAGTATTTCACGCGCGATCAGTTGGATTTGGCCGCGAGGGAATACCTAATCGCGTTGCGCATTAATCCCGATTCGCCGGACGCGCTGGCATCCTATGCGGCGCTCGAATTGCGCCAGGGCCATTACGAGGACGCCGGCCGGATGATGGAAAAGGCGCTGAGCATGAGCGGAAGGAACAACCTCAATTACGATTTCATGGTCGTGACGTTTGCGGCGATCCTGATGAAAACGAATCACGCCGATGGGGCCCTCGAATATCTAAATCGCGAAATTGGGGAGGCGCCCGCGTACGGCCTGGCCTGGTCGACGCGCGCCGAGCTTCACTACCAGCAAGGCGAACGCGCGGCGGCGCGCACGGACGCGGAAACGGCCTTGCGCCTTAACCTCGCCGATACGCAAGCGGCGGATGTTTTGCGGCGTCTCGAGGGTTCGGCGCCATCCGCGCCGCAATAGTGAAATCATGGACGTCCGTGGCGCCGTCTAGATTTGGCAGGAAACGGCGCTCGAGCCGCAAAAGGCCTTGCCTGTTTCTAGATTTCTCGGAACGCATTTTTGGTTTGAAACGCGCGCGCCAAGGTGTAGATATAGGCCTTGCCTGAAATCCAATTCAAACGATCGAACATTGCGGAGGAGTGCGATGGCCTTGAAATCCTGGTGGAAATCCGCCTTCCTGATTGCGGCGCTGGTTTTGCTGGCGGGAAATTTTGTTGCCGTCTTCGCGCAAGGCCGGCCCGAGGCGCCGCCGTTCGACGCTTCGCGCTTGACGATGCAACCTCCGCCGCCGGAAGGAGTCGCCATTCGCGCGGGGCGCCTGTTCGATCCGCGCACGGGCACGAACCTCACGAACCAGGTGATTGTGATTCAGGGCGACCGCATCGCGGACGTGGGTCCCGCCGATCGCGTGAAGATTCCCGGGGGCGCGCGCGTGATTGACCTGACCGGAGCGACCGTGCTTCCAGGCCTCATCGACCGCCACGTGCACCTCATGCAAAATCAGGAGCCGAACGAAGCCCGCGCTCTTCTCGTGGGGCAGCATTACGCGCTGGCGGATTTATATGCCGGTTTTACGACGCTCCAAGACATGAATTCGCCCTACACCTATGCCACGGTCGAATTGCGGGACGCCATCATTAAGGGCACGATCGTGGGCCCGAGGATGCAGGTCACCGGGCCGGCGCTCGATCCAAGGGGAGCCACATACTATCCCGCGCCGTCGGAGGTGGGTCCCTTCGGCTCCGGCACGGGGCAGCCCGCGTGGCAAAACTCGCAGAACATCAATTCCCCGTGGCTCGCTCGCGCGGCCGTTCGCGATCATTCACATTACGGCACCGACTGGATCAAGATTTACGAGACGGAAGATTATGAAGGGAGCGGATACCCGGTGCCAACGGGCGCGGGGGCCTTCATGCCGGACGGCAAGATGATCACCGTGCCGTCCCTGACGCTGGAGGAGAACCAAGCCATCGTCGACGAGGCTCACCGCAGAGGATTGAAAGTCGCTTGCCACGCCTATGGCGGCGAAGGGTTGCGCAATTGCCTTTTGGCGGGAGTGGATCTCCCCATCCATGTAATCGTCGGTGTTACCGGCGCGGAGGGTCTGGATGACGAGACGATTCGCCTCTTCAAGCAGCCGCTGCCGGACGGGACGCTCCGCCCCGTGAATCAGACTCTGTGGGATTTGGCGGGCCCTCTTGAAGAAGCCGATCGCAAGGCCAGCGGCGGAAAAAAGACGCGCTTCGGCCTGACGGAGCTGAGTTTTAAGCGGCTGGTGGCCGCAGGAGTGACGCAAATTTTCGGCAGCGGCGCCTACACTGTCGGACATGGCGTACAGGCCTACCAATTCCCAATCTACGTGAAATGGGGAATGTCTCCGGCGCAGGCGCTTCGCATGGCGACGAGCGACGCCACCGTAGGCCTCAATTATGACCTGGGCAATCAAATCGGCTACGTCGAAAAAGGAAGGTTCGCCGACCTGGTAGCCGTTTCCGGCAACCCGCTCGAGGACATCAGCGAGATGCAACGCGTGAAATTCGTGATGAAGGGCGGCGTGGTGTTTCGGAATGAATTGACGAAGTAGCGAATCGCGGTTTCAATCGCCGCTTAGCACAGCCATCAACTTCTTCAAAATGCGAGACGGGCGACATGACTTTCCGCTGTGTAAACGGACAGATGGGCCGTCCATCTTCGCCGGAACCGGTGAGTGTAATTCCGGAGGCATCGCAGAAACCAAGAGTGCGGCAGGGATTTCGATTATTCGGTTGCGCCCAATGGGAGGAAATACTGCGTGCCTTTCACCGGCTCTTGCAGCCGGCGAAGAAGCTGCTGTAGATCCTCGTTGCGCTCGACGAAATCGATTTCCGAGGTGTTGATGACCAGCAGGTTCGATGAGGAATAGCGGAAAAAGAAATGCTCGTAGGCGCGGACGACTTCCTCGAGGTAGGCTCGCGAGATCTGCTTTTCCGCGGGGGATTTTTTCTTGGCGATGCGGTCGCGCAGGACTTCGGGAGTGGCCTGAAGATAGATCACCAGATCGGGAGGCTTCAAGGCCGCCGCGAACAATTCAAAGTAACGGTCGTAGAGTTTCAGCTCTTCATTGTCCAGATTGATGTAGGCGAAAATCTTGTCCTTCTCAAACAGAAAATCGGAGACCAGGGGCGCGCCGTCGCTCTGTTGCGCCTCCCTCAGACGCTGATGCCGCTCGATCAGGAAATATAATTGCGCGCGGAAAGCGGAGCCGGGTTTTTCCAGGTAGAAATCGGTAAGGAAAGGATTGTCGTCCGGATCGAAGATGCGCCGCGCGTGCAGGCGGTCGGCCAGGATGCGGGCCAGCGTGGATTTGCCCACGCGGATGGGTCCTTCGATGGTGATGGAGCGCGGCGGCTCGAAGGCAGGGGCTGTTTGCGGAGCGGCGGAAGAAGATCGCGGCATGGAACGGGATTATAGCCGAAAGTCCGGCGATTGCATGCTCCGGCGATTCCGGATGCCCGCCGGATGGCGGGCGCTACAAGGACAAGGAGCGGTCGGGAAGAAGAAGCGGTCAGGCAAGCTTCGCGGGGTTGCTGCGACCCGGCGAGGCCACGCTGCGTTGAGAAAATGGAAACGCGGCCGGGGCGGCTGGTAGCTCGATGCGGAATGTTGCGCCGCCTTCCGGCCGGTTGTGGCAGGAGATTTGCCCGCCCTGGTCGCGGATCAGTCCGTAACAAATGCTCAGGCCGAGGCCGGTGCCCTTGCCAACCGGCTTGGTGGTATAAAACGGGTCAAACACCAGGTGAGGATCGCGCATGCCCGGGCCGGTATCCGAGAAAAGGATGACCACATTGTCCTTTTCAAATAGAGTGCGCACGGTCAAAGTGCCGCCACCGGATTCGTGCATGGCATACACGGCGTTGTTGATGATGTTGGAAAAAACCTGCAGCAATTGATTCATGTCCGCGCGAACTTCCGGAATGCCCGTCCCGGTTTGCACTTCGATGCGGATGTTCTTGCCGCGAAGATCGAAGCGGCGAAACTGCGTGGCGGTGTTGACGATCGTGTTGATGTCAAGCGGGGCGCGCATTTCGCTGGGGACCTGGCGCGCGAAGCTGAGCAAATTGTTGACCAGCGTCTTGGTGCGCCGAGCTTGTTCTCGAATTTTTTCGGCCACGCTTTTCGTTTTTTCACTGATCGTGGGATCTTCCGCGAGCAAGTCAGAATATCCCAGGATGGCCGTGAGAGGATTGTTGATTTCGTGCGCGGCGCCGCCGACGAGCTGCCCGATCGAGGCCAGCTTTTCCGATTGCACGAATTGCGTTTGCAGCCGCTTGAGATTGTCGATCGCTTCCTGCGAGGCGCGCAGTAAATTCAATCGCTCGCGATCCACCAGGTCATTGCGCAGGAAGGCCATGAATCCCAGTGGAAGAACGGCGCCCACGGTCGCCAAAATGCGAAAATCGCGAACCGCCAACGGCGCGTGGCTGAGCTTCATGTCCCAGAAGCCAATCAAGGGAAGCGAAAGCAAGGCCAGACGCGCCAGGCGCGATGCCCAGACCGTTTCGGTTTCATTCGCCCGCGCGTCGCCGGCCAAGGAATTATCCCCCGGTTTCGCCGCGAATTTAATTTCCTCATCGCGGGTCCGGTAGGCGATGATTCCCGTTGCGCCCAGCCAAATAAATGAAATGACCAGCGGCAGATCGTACAAGCTTCCCCTGGAATAGTGCGTCCGCCCGACCATCATCCGAACCACCAGGAACCCAATCACGTAGACACCGCCGGCCGCCGTCAGATGCCCATAAATCCGCCGCCAATACCCGGTGGCTTGCGAGAACAGAATGGCCGCTCCGGCGACGAACACACAATTCTCGAATAAGGAGATGGCACCGAAAGCCTGAAGGTATCGCCTTTCATCCTGCACGACGTATTGCCAAGGAATCACGGCGAAGGCGTAGAGGTACAGCCACCAGCAGAACATGAGGCCAAAATCCACGTGCGCGTACAGAGCCTCCGGGTCGCCGGAGGGCTTGTGCGGCTGCATGGTCAGAGCCGCAATCATGGGAACGGTGTGCAGGAAAAAAATGATGTCCGCATGGAAGAGGTGAGTGACCGGCCGGTGCTGGTACACCTCGATGTATGTCCAGATTGCCAGTCCCAACATCCACAGCGAGCAGCCGAATGCCAACAGCATCCAGAATGCTTTTTTGCGCCAGTCGGGCGTGACGGCATTAATCAGCAGCGCCCCGTTGACGACAAGAGGCATCAGGCAAAACAGAAGGTCAGCCGCCGAGGTCCGGGCCGAGCCCTCGGGAACCCACACGCACAGAGCGATGTAGGCTCCCAGCAGGAGTAGCCAGGGTGTTGCGAGGTACCAGTTCATTCGGGAGGCGCGGTCCATATTTCTACTGATCGTGCATTCTACCGTAAGGGCGCGAGGGGGCCCTGACCGCTGAGGTACAGGTATGACGAAAGCGTAACAGTCCACCCGCGGCTACCCCTTCCTCGCTTCGGTCGGTTCACCGGGAACGCTTTCCGTGAACGGAATGACCAAGTGAACTCGGCACTCCGCTCCCGGTTAGACCGGGCGGCCCCGCGATTAGGGATTGGAAAGCGATGGACAGCCAAGGTTCGCAAACCCGCAAGGGAAGGATTAAAATGGGCGGCATGCCGGGAAACAGCACGGATGAGAAACTCCGGGTCGAGGAAGCACGCGCGGATTTCGTCGCGCGTTTTCCTGCCTATGAAAAGACGGCTCTGCTGGACGATTTGCGCGCCACGGAGTATCGCCGGCTGGACGAGCGCGGCCAGGTCTATCTTGACTACACCGGCGCTTCTCTCTACGCGGAATCGCAATTGCAAAAGCACTTCGAGCTAATGCGGTCCAGTGTGTTGGGCAATCCGCACTCCGCCAGTCCGGCCTCGGTGACAATGACAGAGCACGTCGAACGCACGCGCCGTCAAATTCTGAGCTATTTCAACGCACGCGCCGCGGATTACGTTCTCGTCTTCACCCAAAACGCCTCGGCGGCGCTCAAGCTGGTGGGCGAGTCATTCCCCTTTGCTCCGGGCAGCCATTATTTACTGACATTTGATAATCACAACTCCGTAAATGGTATTCGCGAATTCGCGCGCGCCAAGGGAGCCGCGATCCATTACGCGCCGCTGGGAATGCCGAATTTGCGGCTCGATGGGGCGCGCCTGGAACCTTTGCTGGACGCCGCCGATCCGGCCCGCGCCAATCTGTTTGCCTATCCGGCGCAGTCCAATTTTTCCGGTGTGAAACATCCGCTCGATCTCGTCGCCAAGGCGCAGAGGAAAGGTTGGCGCGTGCTCCTCGATGCGGCCGCTTTCGTGCCCACCAATCGCCTGGACCTCACCGCCGTGCAGCCGGATTTCGTGACGCTTTCCTTTTACAAAATGTTCGGCCATCCCACGGGCGTCGGCGCATTGCTCATCCGCCGTTCGGCCCTGGCGGAGCTAAAGCGCCCCTGGTTTGCCGGTGGGACCGTGAATTTCGCGTCGGTCCAGGGACAGGCGCACGTACTGTCGCCCAACGAAGCCGCCTTCGAGGACGGCACGCTGAACTATCTTTCCATCGCCGCCGTGGAAATCGGCCTGCTTTATCTGCAATCCATCGGCATCGACACGATCACGGAACGAGTGCGCTGCCTGACGGGATGGCTGCTCGAGGAAATGCTCGCCCTGCGGCACACGAATGGCCGCGCCATGGTGCGCATCTACGGCCCGGCCACCACCGAAGCGCGCGGCGGAACGGTCGCGTTCAATCTCTACGATCCGCAGGGACACTTGCTGGATTACCGCCGCGTCGAGGAATTGGCCGGCGCGGAAAACATTTCCCTGCGCACCGGATGCTTCTGCAATCCCGGTGTGGGAGAGATCGCGGAAGGTTTGACAGAGGAAGACATGCGCGCCGGTTTCACGCTAGGCGCCGACATCAATCTGCAAAGCTTCCTCCGATTGATGCGGGAGCGCGGACGCAAGAGCGCCGGCGCCATTCGCGCGTCCATCGGCCTGGCTAGCAATTTTGCCGACGTCTGGCGTTTCCTCCGCTTCCTCGCCAGCTTCCGCGACCAGACGCGCCTGACCATCGGCGACGTCAGCTTCGACATCGAATCCTGCCGCATCATTCGCGACGGAAGTTAGGCAAACTGTCCCGACACAAAGGCAGCTAAGCAAAGGGTATTTGTGAGGTGATGCATGGTAACGACGAAACGTAAGCCGGCATGTGTAGGTGAAGTTCTAACCGCGGAATTCATCGAGCCGATGGGCCTAACGCAAACCGCGCTGGCCGAGGCGATGGGCGTGCAGCGCAAGCACGTCAACGAGCTGTGCACCGGCCGCCGCAGCGTCACCGCCCGGACGGCGCTCATCCTTGCCCGCGTGTTCGGGAATAGCGCCGATTTCTGGCTGAACGTGCAGCGGCGCAGCGATCTTTGGAACGCCATGAACTCGCCGCGGGAACGCCAGCGGATCAAACATGCACGCCCGCTATCGCCCGCCGCATGACGCGCACTCCGCCCCGCTCACTTCGCGAGATACATGTAGCCCACCGTGTTGTTCCCGGGTGAAGCAAACCACATCCTGCCTTTGGGATCGTTGTTGAGTTCTCGCATTCCATTTCCCACGGCGGGAGCGGGGTACTCGGTGATTTTTCCGGTGGCGGGATCCAGGCGGCCGACCGTGTCCATGATTCCGGAGGCGTACCAGACCTGATTGTTTGCGTCGATGCCAATGGGATACGGCGTGGGCTGCTCACCGGGAAGTTGGTATTCCTTGAATGCGCCGGTTTCCGTATCCAGGCGAACGATCTGGCCTCGGTCGTATTGGGCGAGCCAGCCGATTCCGTTGGCGTCGACTTGAAAGCGGCGGCGCGAACCGGGCTGCGGCGGCGGAGTCCAAGAGGTGACTTTCGCGGTCTTGTAGTCCACTTTAAAAATTCGCCCTTGTCCGCCGGCTTCGTCAAACCAGATGTTGCCGGCCCTGTCGAGATTCGCGCCATACGTGGCAGGAGCGTCTTTGATTTCCGTATAGGCACCGGTCTTAGGATCGAAGCGGTAGGAGTAAGGCGTGCCGGAAACCCACAAGATTCCGTTGGGATCCTCGCGCACCGTGTTCATCGTTTTGCCCGGGCCTTTGTATTTGGTTTGCTTGCCGGTTTTGACGTCGACTTTCACCAGGGTTCCACCTTCTTCCACGACCCACGCGGAAATTCCGTCGTGTGTCATCTGCACCGAGCGAGTGCCCACGCGCGGCTGCTGGCTTTCCCACAAGTATTCTTGCACCTCTCCCGTCTCCGGATTCAATCGCCCGACGCCGTTCACCGTTCCGAAATACGGGCACCAGATGTTCCCGTCCTTATCCGGATTCGCGTCCCAGGTCATTCGGCCCGGCGGCATTTCGTACAGCACGTAAACAATCTTAAGCGCCTCGTCGCTGAATTGCTTCCTCCACTCCACGTAGCCGGGCAGGTCGGCCGGAGATTCGGGAAGCGCGCCCGGCCCCGTGCCGAAAATTTTGCCTGCGTACGCCGCGACTTCATTCACGTCCTGCTCGCTCTTGATCGTGCCGTACACGACGCTGCCGCCGATCCGGGTGGACATCATGTCCTTGAGGGTGTCGCGCCATCCATTTTCGTCCCGCCGCACGTCGATGAACTGCTCGAAACCGTGGCAGCTCGAGCCGCAGCGCGCGAACTTATCCTTGCCGGGCCCTTCCGGAAAAAGATCGATGCCCTGAATGATTGGAATCTCGTCCCAGTGCACCATCTGTTTTTGCAGCGCCCAGTCCATCGTGACGTTTTGATTTGCCGAGAGGAAAATTCCGCTCTTCGAGTCCGACCGGTAACCGATGGACCGCGCCTGCACCTGATAATTTCCGGCGGGCAGATTTTCCACGCGATATTGCCCATCGTTGCCGGTGAGCACGATGACCGTCACGCGCGTCTTCGCATTGCGCGCCTGCACGAAGGCAGCGCGAAAGGGCGCGCCATCCGGCCCCGTCACCTTGCCGGTGATCGTCGCCCCGAACGCGATCGAGGAAAGGAGTCCAACCGCGCTCGCCAAACCCAGGAATTTAAGAAATTTATGTGACTGCACGACTCCTCCTTGCCATGGCTGAAAAAGGGCGCCCGATTCGCGAAAAACATCGCACAGGATGGGGGCGGAAACGCTGCCGGCGAAAACGCGCCGCGCCGGATCACCGCGCAATTTTACCTTCATCGTTTTGCAATGCCGCAGAGGCTATCAAAGAGACGCACTGGCTGTCTATGGAGATCTGTCCTCTACGCCTTGCAGATCATTACTTCGGTGGCTTTGATGAGCGCCGCGACGGTATCTCCGACTTTCAATTGCATTTCGTGTACGGCGTCGGCGGTGATAACCGACGTGATGTGCTGGCCGCCGATCGAAATCCTCAACTGCGCCATAAAGCCGCTGGTCTTGATTTCGACAATACGCCCCACAAGCTGGTTGCGGCCGCTGATGCGGCGGAAGTTCAGGCGCCGTTCGCGCACTGGGAGGCGGCCCGACACTTGGTGCAAAAACTTATCGAGTTCCGGCTCGGGAATGCGGTGATGCCCTCCCGCCGTCTTCATGGTGCGGAGCTTTTTTTTGTGGATCCACTGCTTCAGCGTTGAGTAACTTATGCCCAGAATCTTCGCGGCGTCACGAGGAGAAAGTAGTTTCGGCGGGTCCATGTGCTTATCGCCGATTACTATTACGCGGATGGCTTAGAACCGTCAATCTCGATGTTAAGCACATTCGGCAGCAACCGGCTAGAGTAATCCGATCGGGTCCAATGAGCTGTTCTCCGGTCCTACTGCACTATATGTCGAGATCCCAAAATGCCGCAGCGTGCCCTTGACGAGATCGTCTAAAAACGCATTGATTTAATGTATCGATTCAAGCTAAATTGTGTGGGCTATGTGTTCCAATCGGAGATTCCGATCAATATGAAACGAACTCACTTGAAAATTTCTACTTCGCTCCTCCATCTCGCGTTTGCGTCGCTCGGAGTTCTTGCGCTCGCGGTTCCGTTTCTTGGTTCTCCAACGGCCGGGTTGACCGCCGCACAGAACTCGTGCGTTGTCACGGTCGCCGCGGCATCCGACCTGACCTACGCGATGAAAGAAATCGGCGACAACTTCGAAAAGTCAGCCGCGTGCAGCGTTCGCGTGAGTTACGGATCTTCCGGAAATTTCGAGACGCAAATTGAAAATGGCGCGCCCTTTGACGTATTTTTCTCCGCGGACATCGAGTATCCGAAAAAACTCGAAGCCAAAGGTCTGGCCACACCGGGGAGTACCTATCTGTATGGCATTGGAAAAGTGATTCTGTGGGTGAGAAACGACTCCAAAGTGGACGTTAGCAAGGGCCTTGACGTGCTTCGCGATCCATCCGTAAAGAAAATTGCGATCGCGAATCCCGCGCATGCCCCGTACGGGCGGGCGGCTGAGGAAGCTCTGCGAAAAGCAGGCGTCTATGACGCCATAAAAGACCGCTTAGTGCTCGGCGAAAATATTTCCCAGACGGCCGAGTTTGCCGAGACCGGTAACGCCGACGCCGGAATCCTTGCCCTTTCGCTGGTCCTATCGCCGGCGCTAAAGGACAAGGGCCGCTATTTCCAGATTCCGGACAATTTGTACACGCCCATTCAGCAAGGCGTCGTGGTCGTCCGCGCTTCGAAAAACCCTCAGAGCGCGCAAGCGTTCCTCGACTACATAAAGACGCCGGCTGCAACCTCAATACTCGAACGCTATGGATTCGTGCTTCCGGGGAAGGAAAAGCGTTGAACCGGTTTGCCCACTGCCCGCTCGCTGACGAGGATGCGGAAAGAGTAGCCGTTTTTGTCATTCCGAGCGGAGCGAGGAATCTCTCCGAGGGTTACGCCCATGAAAAGAACGAGAAATTCCTCGCTCCACTCGGAATGACAAAAAGTTGGAGGGACTTTTTCTGCAATCTGTGAAATTTGGGGCGTCTCTTTAAGGCATTTTTGCCGATCGCGGATTTAGACCCCAATGCAAATCTTACTCGACGAAACCTAAATTAGACGGCTATACGAGATCCAGTAAAAGCGCGCTTTCGGCCTGTACGAGGCGTACGGCTACTCAAGCATGCCGCAAGGTGCCTCGATCGAATCACATAAAAACGCATTGATCTAATGTATCTATTCGAGCT
>Ga0302326_10021050_pt1 | contig 13391 bp, 11 predicted proteins | sample Palsa_T0_3_FD_202264 | JGI IMG/M metagenome (GOLD analysis project Ga0302326, IMG submission 202264) | Peat permafrost microbial communities from Stordalen Mire near Abisko, Sweden - Palsa_T0_3 | ecosystem: Environmental > Terrestrial > Soil > Palsa > Peat permafrost | place: Sweden: Abisko... | reverse complement strand
CGGAAGAGAGGAGGAGTTCCCATCAATACCCATCGAGGATCCACGTCATCCGGATTTATATGATCATCCCCCTTATATATTTCCAGCTCATCTGGAGCCTATGCTGCGTCTTAACCGCATTTGCAAGGCATTTTGGGAATTCGACAAGTCAATTCGGATTTTTATGCGTTGCGCAATCCTACATCGACAGTCAGGGAAGCCCACTGCCTGTCCCAACGATTTCTGGGTCGTGTGTCCAGTTATAAAAGTATCGGTTTACCTCGCTATCCAAAACTTCTTACACCGGTTTTTTAACCTCGAGACCCATCCGGTTGATCCCAGGGAAGACCCTATGGCCATGGACTGGCCGAGGATCGATTGTGACAATATGGATACTTTGGAGTGGGGGTTTACTACATGTAATGAAGACACAGAGGTAATCTTTTACATGAATCTATTGCAGGAAGGAGCATGGTCAGATGGGTACGACCGGCAAGAGGACCGGTTGGATTTATTGCGGGACTGGCTATTCCGTGGCGGAATTTCACTGGACCCTTTCTTCGTCGAGACCATGGTGGACCACGACGAACTCGCGGACCCGCCGATGGTTTCCTACGCATACAATCTTGCAGTGGCCTCATTTGACGAGCTGGGACCGAACCATCACTCCCCAGAAATCTTTACAAGCGGGAACGACTTGGGAGACTTGGGGATCAATACTTTTGTCAACCCACTGACAATTTGAGGGGAAATGGTTGCGGAATGGCGTGCGTTTATTAGATCAGTATGGCTTACAAGGCTAGTGTATCCTAGTGTACCTGTGGGATTGCAAGTTTTGCTTTAGCTTTGGAGTGGGAAATTGCTTTAGTAGCATTTTTGTATAATACCAGAGACTTTATGCTCCCTTCACGTTTTGAGTACTGTTTATGTTCATCTGACGATTGGCAATCTTTATCTGATGCGCCTAATATGAAACCTGCATCAACCAAACGGTTCCCCGACGATCTTCCTCACCACAACACATTTATTCTCGCCCCTGACTGCTCAAGACCTCGAATTCCTGCTCAAGACGCCATGGCGATAGAGCCGCGTCGCAGTCTTCGACTCCACCCAATCTCATCACCGCCATTGAAGCCAGCCGCCACTCCAAAGAAGCGACAATACATTGAGATTTCCAGTATCGAATGCTCGCCAATCAACAAACCACCAGCAAGAACACAGAGAAACACTGATGTTTCTCCAATCCCTGCGAAGGAAAAGGCAACCCGTTCCAAGAAAAAGAACGGAACGAAGCCAGCCGCACCCGTCAAAACTTTCGTGGATGTAGCGGTTGGTCCGGACGATGTTTGCAGTCCGAACGACACTCTCTACGAAGGGATCCAGATGATGAAGGACGCATTTGGGATGGAACTGACATGTTCTCTTTGCTGTAAGATCTAAGCTAAGATATCTGACAGTCTGTGGAAATCCTATTGAATCCGATCGCCTGTGGGCCCTGTTGTCATTGCTATTGTGAATATTGTCGTATGACACGTTTCGGTACTGTACATATAATGCGTAGTTGCACGATGGTTGACACAGTCCAGGACTTGTCCTGAATGTCGCTGTTGGATTGACCATCAGAATATCAACAATGTTCGAACATTGGGAATGATATCTACAAAGGTTTATCACAGGCAACAGAGACTCACAGACAGTTTGCTGAACTCACATTGTCAGAGCAGGAGGCTCTGGAGAGGGAGGAGAGGAGGGTGAAGGAGGAGAGATTATGCATAGGCCTGTGGGAGCAAATAGAATTGATGGGGCATCAAGTGATACACTGATTGGTTTCTTAGATACCCAGAGAGGCATGAGATTATTTTATTGCTGTGGCGTCTATACATTCCTTGTAGGTATCGCAAATCTAGATTTCATGTTCTATACTCGTTTCGGTTCTTCAACCATGGGGTTCTTTAAACATTGAAGCTCTTTTGGCAAGCGATCGTTACGTTGCGCCGTAAGCCTAGCGAGTTCAGGAGAGGCGACGGTAACAGGACTTCAGATGTATATCGTTCGGGTCCTCTGCTTGGTCCAAATACAATATTAGTTGCATTGATATAATAGTTGATAAGATATGCTTCCGCAAATGCCGCCCTTTCATGCTACCAAATGATCCAACTCCTCCAACAAAATCCCAGACCTTTCCCCCCCAGCCAACAACGGACAAACCCTTATCTCCCTTTTCTCCCAAACATCCAATAACCTTCGAAACGTACTTCCCTCCCCATCTCCATCGTTCGCAATTACGCAAAAAATCGCATCAAAACCTCCTGCGCCAGGAACTCCCGCGATAAGAACTCCATCGACTTGAAGACAAGCGTCAAGGAGAGACGTCTGTGACTCGGGTTCAATGGGAACGCAGGATTCAGTTCCCATAAGTCGGAGTAAGGAGCGTATTCCCTGATCATTAAAATTGAACTGGGACGGGGTTTACCTCGAACTGTCTAGATATGTCCTCCAGTGCTTGGTGAATTTGCGGCCTGGAAGAATCACGAGGACGTCGCAAGCCCAATCGAAGTTCCTCGATGATATCCGCGGATTCGAACTCTTTCAACTGATCAAAGTTTTCAATAAGCCGTCTGTTCGACGACCCGAGTTTCTCCCAGACAGCTTTCGCACCTTCTCCACCGGCCTTCCACTTAAGCACGCTGCGCACCATACTCGGAGTCGCACTTCCAGCGCTAACATCGCCCATCACGACTCTCAACGCCGAAGTCAATTCAAAAGGTCTAACATCCATTGCCCACTCCAGCCCCACCACACCTCTCAACTGTTTCCTAAACTCACTCTCATAGAACTGACTATCCAGGAGCACGCCCTCAAGAACTTCCGGCATGAATCTCTGGTAAATACAACTCCCATAGACGGCCGAGGCAACATCAAAACCACTGCCAACTTTTCCCTGGGCAGCACAATGAGCTGCTTGTGCCAGGTTATGTATTATGCGTTTATCGGTTTGTATGTCGATGTCAGAGAGGAAGAGGAGCAGGCTGGCAGTGAGGGAAGTTATCAGAGCAGCGGAGGAGCCTAGGCCTGTTTTATTGGCTTGGTGAATGGGGATTTGGAGGTTGTTGAACCGCGGGAGCGAGGATAGGTGGGCGTATGTGGGAGATGAGGTTTGGGAATAGTAATCGTTGTCGGCGAGAATGGTTATTTTGAGGTTTGGGATGGAGGAGAGTTGGAGATATGCGAGGACGTAGGAGACTGTTATACGGACGTAATCGTTGGATGAATTTGGAGTCCTAAAATCAGTTTTATGCAGATTTTAGAGCGAATACAGATCCTCGACCCGTAGGCCATCAGAGGAGCTGACGACTTGATATTTCCACTGAGCATTTAAGAATTGCGGCGACGTGACAGTAATAGCTGCACCATCTCCATGACTTGCCCCATCGTCATCAACTTCAATCACACAATATATCCTGGCAGACAACGCAATCACCAGTCCAATCTGCGCAGGATCCAAAATCAGATACCCCCCCGCGATAAGAACCTTCCCCGGTGCCGAAACAGCACTAATCATAAGCCCACCACTCATTGTGAACAAGAAACGTACATTTTCTTTAAACTTGCCATTACCTATCCTAACACCAAACTACAACGATCAGCACCTCCTAAAAAGTACTTGAAAAGCAACGCAAGGTATATAATTTCCATCAGCAGCCGTTTTGTAATCCCGAAACACCGCAGGTTGATTGCACATCGTAAACCGAGAACCGATTTACAACGGCAAGCAACCTAGACCTCCCCCTTACGGGGAAGGGGGCGCTTCTCATAGAATGGATATGACTAGTTTTCATCTCTGGAACTGCCCCTCCACAAAATAACATGGTCGGGTGAGTAAAGTTACCTTATTATCGTATCTATGAATTAGCTTGAGCTCTCAATTAACGTGAAAAAATGAGGTTCAAGGATTGTTTGTCAGAAAATGGTAAGCTTGGTATCTTCAAGAGAATTAAGAAGCAGAACTGAAGAAAGAGTATCATCATACAAACGTAGAAACAGCAATGGTAGGGGGAGTTTACCAGTCAATGTCTTTGCCTTCACGATCATCCATCATCCTGTGCTATTTATTAGCAAAGTCCTCGGCAAAAAAAGTTTTGCGAGGCAAAAGAAATGAAATCAGATGGTAGTGCATGTAAAAAGTATGGCTCATGAGACATCGCCAATTGTGATTGTTTGTGGAATTCCTCATTCAAGAATAGAGAGAGACATTGAGGGGCCAAGAATGGGTAAATACCTACCAAACAAGTCAGTCTATTGTTCGCAAATACAATGGGAGAAAAGGGAGAGAAGAGCTGCTCAGCATCGAGGATATTCCATTTCCGAAAATCCACATGATATCAATCTCGGACAAGAGTTGCTCATCACAGCAGAGAGGACGGGAGAGTGTGGGAGATGGAAGAGAAGTACCTTTTGGTTTGGTTGAGCCGTGGTCAGTGCAGACGACGGGTGTAGGTGCAGAGCTGCACGTATAAAAATGAAAAAATTATGGGTGGTTGAAATTGAAATAACCGGCGAGCGGCCAAGTCGCAGGCCCCTGATCTCACACGAACGGGACAAAGACCAAATTGCTTTTTCTGGTTCACCCCGGTCTAGAACACAAGGACTACGGGGAGAGATCTTGATGACACCAGAGTTGTCAGCTACATATATATTCGCGGAAACGATTGAAAACATCCATTTACAACGGACGACACCAATCGCATCAGATTGGACAATTGGCCCATCCGACGCTCAAGCAGTGTGACATTCTTCATGAACGACTATGTCGGGATACATGATGTTTATAAAACCAACCCCTCCATTCATCCAGAGATACAGCACCATATAATGGGTTAAAGGACACCATCTAATATGACCTGTATATGACTATGCTACTATACATTCGAGTGGAGTATCCGCCATGAACTCATCTCACAGTGGACTTCAAAACCCTAACCCCTCTAATTGCCAACGATCTGCAGTGGCCCGTGGGAATGCTTCCGGCGACAATTGATTGGCCCGGAGGATATATGCGCTAACAAAAGTGATTGATCTACATACCTTGTCGATCCAATAAGATGCCTGAAGTGACACCCGCCCCTTGATTCCCCAGCGTGTCGCGCGTAGCTATTTGATGGCTTGCCTTTTCGCCCTGCCAAGAACCAGCCGCAGGTTCGACAACCACCGTCAGCCAGCCCATCATGACGATGAGACGGCCTCGCTTGCCGTTGCTCGCGAGTTTCATCTCACTTGTAATTGTTGCATTGTTCGTTTATACTTCTCCAAATCTTTCGTCCCTGCAGCTGGATGGTATCTACAGATTTCGCTTTGCGGGGGGTACCTCCGAGGGCGGAGATGAGCAGATATTCGGGGCTATTGATTCGGTCAATGCTGTGCCGACAACAACTCCCTTGGAACAAACCTTCGACCTTCAACAGACGCGTCCGGGAAAAGGGGCCATGATACTTGAGGACTCTACAAAAGGACCCAAAGAAATTGCCAATTCTTTAAACAACCAGCAAAAAGGACCAGGGTATCCCGTCCAGTATCATGCACCCGACGAAATCCCGAATATCTTCCACTTCACTCATCTTCAAGCAGAAACTATCTCCCTCGACATCGGATTCCAGCAGTTTATATCTATCTACTCCGCATACTACTACTGCAAGCCCTCGAGGATCTATATCCACACCAATGTGGATCCAAAAGCCTTCCGCGAAGCCCGCTATTCAAACAATCAATGGACTCGCAAGATCGCCAGCATGCCAGTTGTCCTTTTCAAGCACGAAGTAGCCCCCAGTACCTCTTACAGCGGGGTACAAATTACGAAACTGGCGCATCAGAGCGATTTTATACGGACGCGGGTGATGAAAAAATGGGGTGGTGTTTTCATGGACGAGGATTCGTATTTGTTGAAGGATTTGGTGGGACTACGACAGGCGGGGTATAAGAATGTTGTGGCGAGACAGATCGATGGGAAGGTTGGCTGTGGGATGTTTCTGTCGGTGCCGGGCAGTCAGCTTGTCACGGCGTACCAGACATTGCAGGATGATGTGTTTAATGGTGGATGGACCACACATTCGGTGGATTTACTTACGAGACTCACCGATGAGTTTTCAGTGCTGGACAAGGAGGTTCTCGTCATGGACCACACGGCCTTCTTTCCATTAAGTTGGAAAGCCGGAGATCTGGCTACGATATACGAAGTCAACGGTCCGAGCGACAATTCTACTACTCATAACCCTTCACACTTCAATCTCACTTCGTTCATCGACACTTTCGAGATGAAAGTTCAAAATACGGGAAGAGACATTTGGAAAACTAGTTACGCGCTACATGGATTCAATTCTGAGGTGAAGGGTTCGGCGGAGTATTTTGGTGAGTTTGGAGGGATTACTTTGGAGTATGTTCTGGTACGGAATAGTAACTTTGCAAGGGCGATTTACCCTATCATCAAGCATGCACTCACCGACAGTGCTCTCGCTGATGGGGTACTTGCTGATAAGGGTGTCGCCGATAATGAAACATCCGACAGTAGTCCTTCCGGGGAGCCGACTGCGGAGGGATGAGGCCGAAGTTACAGTTATGACGGTACTTTTGTGCGACGACTGGTGATATGGAATGGGAGAGAGGAACTAATCCCGTCCTCGTGTACGGAGGACTTGAGATCTCGGATCTCAAAGGCGAATATTAGACGGGATGACATTTCTGTAGCCAGGAAGATCGGAGAAAATCAGTTGGGATTCCAGGGATTTGAAAGGTATTTAAGGCATTCAATAGGCCATCAAAAGTATGTAACATAGATTGGAACTAAGAATACTCCCCAAGTTCGTTCTCGAGATGCGATGTGAACATTTGATTGGTTAAGTCTCTCCTCTGAAAATAAAATAGTTACGAGCGGTAGAATTGTGGGAAGCAAGTTACCATCCGGTCTGACTCGATGTGAAGTTGCGGACCCCCAAATCAGACCTCGTCTCCTCGCTGTTCATTGTCCACAACAATGGACACAGACGACCAACCTCTCCGCTCAATAGACGAGTTCGAGGACGACCTGGACCCAGATCTCGACATCTCCCGGGGCAAAGACAAAGTATGGCTCGTCAAACTGCCAAAATGGCTGATGGAGCACTGGGCAAAAATCAACGACGACAACGTCGAGCTCGCAAGAGTCCAAAACTTGGGACGGTTAACCCTCAATTGCATATTAATGTGCATAAAAAGAGTTCGTAAGCTTTGCGCGATGAGATATTCAAGTTCTTGACGGTGACGGGGTATTCTGTAGTAATTAATATGAACGATGCATGATTCGTGCGTAATTCAAATTATCAAGCTTCCTTGATGTCTTACCTTGAGCTTTCATCTTATTTCTACATATAAATTTCCATTATTTGAACCTTGCTGCTTTTGGTTACATACCGCCAGGAAAGTTGCCGTCTTTGCTTGTAACCCATACACTCGATAGCTTGTTTCACAGATAATACTTCGATCATATAACAGGTCCTCTGTAGAAATGACCCTTGGATCCTGGCAGGCGAGATCGTCAACAGTCATCGATGTAAGAACTTAGACAGCGGTCAGCACTCCAGCAACGAATTGTCCAGTTTTCATTCCTCACTCCTATCGAATGTATATACAGACACTACAATACCAAGCACGCGAACTAAGGACGACTTTATAATCTCCATCTTCATTCCTTTAGATGCAAAACTGATGCAAAATCGTAATCATCAAAACATGAAATCGCACCTTGAGGTCCTAATCATTCCGCGGAGACCATTTCGGGCTGCTTATTAGCTTTGGCAAACACTGGTAAAACCTGCTCGGTGAATATTGGTAGGCGGGTGATGTGGGGCTATAGGCAGGGGACGTTGAACCAAATCCTTGGCCATTGAACTGCGGTGATGCAGGCCTATTGTTAGAGTTCGCAACCAAAGGAACGTACGAGTAGGCCACAGGGCTGGTTGGGGAGAATTGGGGCGAGGACGGGCTTTGGCAGAAGTTAGCATCATGTTACTGATAAAGTATGGGGAGGGGAAGAGTAAAAGGCAGGATCGAAACTAACCTGTACATCGGAGAAGACGGACTTCATATTAGCTTCAGTAATAAATGGAGATACCTGTATTGGCCGTTTGCGATGGTCGCTGAAGGGTTGTAGACGGGTCTATTAAGTTAGAATGAACCCCAGACGGAATATACGATGACGGGCTGAAGTTTGGTGACACTGGGGTCCAGGTTGGTGATGCGGCCTGATACGCGTTTGGAGATCTGGCCCCGAAACCTCTGTCCGCAGAGGCGTAGGGTGAAGCCGCTTGGAAGGAGGGAGAAGATGGAGAGCTGGAAGATTAGAAACATTAAAAAGGGAAACATACTAGGACGGCGACGATGGTGAGAAGGCAAGCGGCGAGGTCGGTTGATAAGGAGTGCTTGATGGTTGATATTGTGGAGAAGAAACCGAATACCCAGGGGAAAGAGCACTCCATCGGGGTGAGGCATTGAACGGCGATGACCCTCCGAACGGGTTTGGACTAGTGGCACCCCATGGCGACCGTCCGCCTGACTGACCGAATCCAGTTCCATATGACGTGAATCCAGCAGGAGTCTCCGAGCCAGAAGAGGCCAGAGGCGAAAAGGCGGCATTGTGATCGGGCGAGCCAACGTAGGGATCAAACAGTGGCATGGAATCATCGTAAGGAGTGGCGCTTCCGCCCTGGCGCATAGGGGTCGTGGCGGTCGTGAGGCCCATCTGGAAGTGCTCGACACTGATTTGGCTAAGCATCTTCTCGTCCAACAGAGCATCAAATTCTCCAGTGCCCAAAGGAGCCAATTGTCCCAGCATAATGTTCTCGGACACGCCGCGACAATCATCTAACTCTCCAGCGGCAGCAGCGTCCATCAGGATCTCAACAGTCTCCTCAAAAGAAGCGCGCATGAGAGCACCTGTATCCGCTCGGTTGATGCCGTGACGAGTAATGGCCATCAGATGACCTCGAGCTGTCATGACATCGGCAAGGAGAGCCATGTGGCGGTAATTGACCTTGGATCCGTCAAACTCGATGACCGCTCTCAATTCTTTGAGAAGCGCGGCGCGAGTAGCCTCGATACCAAGCACTTGAAGAACTTCGACGAACGAGTTGGAGTAAGTACGGACGGGGTCAACGTCCTTGACAGTGAGTGCCTCTGCAAGATTGATTCCATCGGTTTCCAGTTGCCACTCCTTTCGGATATCGTAACTGCCGTCGTCTTTTTCGTACGTCCTTCGACCTTCCATCATGAAGACACGGGTGATACCACGCAGCCCTCGAAGACTGATCGAGTCCAACATGTGGTTTTCGAGATTCTTCAAGAACACATCCTCTTCAGCAGACAGCTCATCATCAGTGCTAATCTGTTTATCCTCCTTGATGATTCTGCAGCGAATGATGAGCTTATCGGCGTTGTCTTCACTCCAAATTGTAAACATATCTTTCGAGAATGTCTCCGCAATCTTGCCTGCAACATCTGCCATACTCAGCTTCTTGTCCAGCATCTTTGCGCGATCCAGCTCCATACGGAACAACCAGGGAGATTGTCGATGGAGGTTAGCCTCAACTTCTTCATCAGGAATGGCGAAGAAGGCTTCGACGAAATCTCTATCCTCCTCAATCAATGTCCCACGAGGATCCGGGTCGTAGTAAATCTCCGTGGCCTTGGTGACAGTTCGCAAAGTAGTGTGTTCGACAGCACTCTGGACTTCCTTCGCCAGCTCGATATTCTGAGCAACGTCGTGCGCAAGGTAGATTGTCAACGATGGGGTCTTGATGTTTCTTGCAACGTTGAGAATTTCCTTTAGCCGAGGCACACCGAGCGTGACGTTCTTTGAAGAAACACCGGCATAATGGAAGGTGTTGAGAGTCATCTGCGTTGCAGGTTCACCGATACACTGTGCAGCAAGGGTCCCCACCATCTCTCCAGGATTGGCAGCTGCTGACAGGAATTGCGACTCAACCTCACCCAGAATCCATTCGAAGGCCTCTCGATTGAGATGATACTCCTCAATAATTCGCCTCGAAGATAACTTCTGTCGTAACTGACATTGGAATAGCAAAGTTGCGTTCTCTTGCGCCTCCTTCGAGATCCTATCGTCGCCTCTTATGACAACCAATTTTGTGATGAGCTCTTTCACGCCATTGACGATTTCGATCGGGCTAAGGTCCGAAGGTTTACGTCGGTCGATATTGAAGATCTGTTGAGCATTCTTGATAACCCGTTGGAAATTGACTGGAAGAGTCCGAGCTGGATCCCCGTCATTGAAAATGAAATGCCTCATCACGTCACGGTCTGATTCGAGTTGCTCGAATTCTTCATCAAGAACTCTCTGAACTTCCATATTGCCTGCAATCTGGTTACCAGCTTCCAACAGATGTGGTTTGATCGATTGTTCCGGATCCATGACATCGACTTTGTATCGCCGGATGAACTCTTCTGTTTTCATCGATATAGTTTCGATGTACTGTGTTTCGACAGCCACGGCGTCCAGTCCGTCTTCACCATAGGCGAATTGAATGACATCGCCCAACGAATTGCGGACAGTTCCATCATATTTGATCATAACGTCCTCCAATGCCTTAACGAGACGTCGTTGAATATATCCCGTCTCGGCTGTCTTTACAGCGGTATCGATCAAACCCTCACGACCAGCCATGGCATGGAAGAAAAACTCCTGAGGTGTTAAACCTCGAAGATACGAGTTTTCAACGAAACCGCGACTTTCTGGACTGTAATCGTCCTTGGTGAAGTGAGGTAAGGTACGATACTTGAAACCGAATGGAATACGTTTCCCTTCAACCATCTGCTGACCAACGCAAGCCGACATTTGGGAAATGTTGATGAAAGATCCTTTCGACCCAGCCTGGACCATCTGTTTGACGTTGTTCGAGTCTTTCAAACTTTGTTGTGCACTCTTTCCGACATCGTCACGGGCTTTGTTGAGGACTTGACCAACCTTGTGCTCAAAACTCTCACTATCAATTAGACGGCTCTAAAAAAAGTTCAAACCGGATAGTCATTCCGGGCTCGGCATTAAGCTTTCCTTGCCGTGCTTCCAAGATGATCGTTGCCACTTCGGTCTTGGCTTTAGAAATTGTGGTGGTGATATAAGTCATGGTATCCTTGTCTGCGATTGTGTCGCCAATTCCGATACTAAACCCGTTTTGGAGAAGCCAGTAGTTAACGACTCTCTGCATACCGTTGAACCAGTTGCAACAGACTTCCGGGCCTTTCTCTCGCATGATGACATGTACCAAGCCGCCCGCAGAGGCACCGACTGTCTTCTTATCGACAATGCCGTATATCAATTCACCATGTTCGATCATCATTCCGGTATCGTCGACCGGAATCGGATTATGGGACCCGTCATCTCTAACAAGATTGATTCCTTTAGGTATTACCATACTAAGGATTTGTTTTCCGGTCCACATAGGTTTGGGCTTGATGATTGCAGGGGGAGGCATCACGCCATCCCATTCCGGTACCCATAGAAGAATGTTCATGACAGCTTCCTTTGTCATGAAGTTGTCCCGCTTCGTGAATTTTCGAACGGCGGCAAGTGTATCTTGTACAATACCCATAACAGGTTTATTGGACTGTGGCGATACAATTTGCTTTGGAACCATACAAATCTCCGTTATTTCGGCGCGAGTTTCTTCTGATTGCGGGACGTGCAAGTTCATTTCGTCTCCGTCGAAATCGGCGTTGTATGGCGATGTGCAAGACAAGTTCAATCGAAATGTCGAGTAAGGCATGACTTTGACTTTGTGACCCATCATAGACATCTTGTGAAGAGATGGTTGTCGATTGAAGATAACCACATCTCCGTCAACAATGTGTCGCTCTACCCGCCAACCATATTGCAGATTGATATCGCCGCCTCGCTTATGGTAACGCAGGTCGATACGTTCTCCACTGTCCCGGATGACATATTTAGCGCCAGGATGCTCGTTAGGCCCATTTCGAACCAACTGCTGCAGCTTGTGAATGTTGTAGGGGGTAACGGTTTCAGGATAGGTCAATGTGCGAGCGATACTTCGAGGCACACCAACTTCATCCAAGCTAAGATTCGGATCACCGGTGATAACGGTACGAGCAGAAAAATCGACTCGCTTCCCCATGAGATTCCCCCGAAGTCGTCCTTCCTTGCCCTTTAACCGAGCACGAATGGATTTGACAGGTCGTCCAGTTTTCTTTTGCAAGGCCTGAGGTTGTCCAGCAATATCGTTGTCCATCAAAGTAGCAACATGAAACTGTAGTAATTGCTCGAACTCCATTGTTATGTGAGCGGGAGCACCTTCTTGTTCACAACGGCGAACATTCGAGTTGGCCTTGATGATGTCGGCTAACTTGTGCGTCAAGTCATCTTCTCCACGGCCCTTGCCTTCGTTGTTGATACTTGGCCTCACCGGTGGAGGAGGAACTGGTAGAACGGTGAGAATCATCCATTCAGGTCGGGCGTAGTCTTCATTCAGGCCCATCTTCGCTAAATCTCCGCTTGGAATATGTCTAAAGACAGTCAAGACTTCTGCAGGAGTGATGAGTTTCTTTTCGGCTGAGACATCCTACGATCAGAACCATAGGAGAATTAAACTACCTCTGGGTCTTTGCTGCTTTTCTTCCAAGATCCCCAGAGCTTCAACCCGTCTTTTCTGATGACAGGCTGAGCATTTCCACATCCACCATGATTGTATAACCGTGTTGTGACGTCCCTTGAATCTTCGTCTTGAGGAGGAGTCATATCACAGACAAGTTTAGTCTTCGCAACATTCCAGACCGCAGTGAGCCTCGACTTGGGATCACGATATCGTAACGCCTCGACAAACTTTGGATTCGACTCATCGACCTTGAGTTTACCACAGGAAAAGCAGACACATTCGAGGATCTTTTTGACTTTGTCAAAGAAGCCTAGAAGTAAATAACATACTAGAAACCAGTATCAAGGATACGGACCGATGTGAAACACAGGCCTCGCCAGCTCGATATGACCAAAGTGTCCAGGACACTCTGCCATTCCCTCGCCGCAAGTCTGACATTTCTGCGATCTGTCTAGAACAAGTTAGAACGCAGCAAATATGCGGGAATACCGATAGTTCCAAGTCTTGGATCAAGGAGACCACCGGCTTTGACGCGAAGTTTCGTTTCATCCATCGTATCGGGATACTCGACTTTCAGGACACTCATAGCCTTACTACAACGAACACACATCAGCCAACTATTCACAATAACAGAGAAATGAAAAGAAGCCTTATGCGGTGGCAAATCTTCTCAACAAACTGGGACGGTACATTTCCTCCGGACTCAAGATTCCAAACTGCACCTACAAGACCGTATCAGCACTCATTCTTTGCAGCTGGAAGGGC
>Ga0302326_10021047_pt1 | contig 13391 bp, 12 predicted proteins | sample Palsa_T0_3_FD_202264 | JGI IMG/M metagenome (GOLD analysis project Ga0302326, IMG submission 202264) | Peat permafrost microbial communities from Stordalen Mire near Abisko, Sweden - Palsa_T0_3 | ecosystem: Environmental > Terrestrial > Soil > Palsa > Peat permafrost | place: Sweden: Abisko... | reverse complement strand
CCATTATCGGACGGGTCCGCAAAGATGTTCTTCGCACCAGGGGTGTCGGATCCGCCGCCTGGGACCGTGAAAGTCACGGCTACGTCGTCAGCCGTTGAGACAGGGAGAAATACAGATGGCCATGACCTATCAGCAGCAATACGTCCTCGACGGTTCGGTGGGCCGCGACGCCATCTTGAACCTGACGGCACGGCACAACCGATGCTTTTCCGACGGCGACCGCAACGGATGGATTGCGACCTTCCGCCATTCCGGCGCCCGTTTCACTCGCGACGGGACGGAATTCACCGATCTGCGTGAGGCTTTCGCCGGCGAGAAGGGGCGTCTGGTCACCGTCGACCACGACATCAGCGTCGACGGAATCAATGCGACCCAGCGCTGCGTGGCACTGCTGTTCACCGCGACGGGGGACGGTACCACGTTGCGCGCCACCGGAAGCTATCGCGATCAGCTGATCTACGAGCGCGGCGGCTGGTACTTCACAACACGAGAGCTCCAATGGGATTCGGTGTCGAACGGGCACTCGCTCACGGCGTGAGGGGAGCGGCATTGTCGACACCTATCAGCTACCAGCTCGCATTCGGTACCTACCGGGATGCCCTGCGCATGGTCGGCGTGCCGTCCGAGCCGCGGACCGCGGGTACCGTGGTGAGTGCGGCCAGGATCCAAATGTTCGCCGCCACCGTCCAGGACGGCAATCCGTCCTACTGGGACCCCGATTTCGCACAGCAGACCTGGGGCGGGTTGGTCGCGCCGCCGGGCCTGCTGATGGGCTGGCTCACGCCGCTGCCGTGGGAACCCAGCGGACGACCGCCGGTGTCGGCGATCGCGATCCGGGTGCCGCTGCCCGGAACGGCCTTTATCAACGCGGCCAACGAAGCCGAATTTCCGCTGCCGATCGTCGAGGGTGACCGGCTGACCGTCGTCGAAGAAGTGGTGTCGGTGTCACCGGAGAAGCAGACCAAGCTCGGCGTCGGCCACTTCATCGAAACCTTGGACACCTTCACTCGTCAGGACGGCGCAGTCGTGGCGACAAACCGGAACACCTTGTTCCGCTTCACCCCAGCGGCGACGTCGTGACGCTGGACTGGGACCAGATCAGCGTTCCGCTGGAATTGCCCGAGGTGCGCGATGAGATCAGCTACCAGCGCGTGGTGATGAACTCCGGATCCACCTGGGACTACTTTCCTGGGCACTTCGACCCGACCTACGCCGAAAACCAGGGCCAGCCGGGGATTTTCGTGAACACCATGCACCTGGCCGGCTTCGCCGACCGCATCGCGACCGATTGGGCCGGGCCACGCAGCAGGGTGGTGCGTCGGAAGATGAGGCTGGCGGGGTCGATCTACGCCGGCGACACCATGGTGGGCCGCGGACGCGTCGTCGCCAAGCACTGTGACACCACCGTCGACCCGCCGCGCCGCCTGCTCGACCTGCAGATCGAGGTCGTCAACCAGCGCGGCGAATTGTGCTGTCCGGTCGAACTCACCCTGCAGTTGCCCGGGTAATTGCGGTGGCCGTCGGCGTGGGGGAACGACATCTGGCGGTGTGCAGACGATTCGGCGAATCGGTACGCGCCGCCAACGGAAAATGGGATCGCCCGTCGCCATGCGAGGCGTGGGATGCCAGGGGAGTGCTGGAGCACGTGATCGGTTTCCACGATGTGCTGTTGTTGCGACCGCTGGGGCTCAAGCCCGACCGACCGCGCAATGACCCGCAGATCCGCTGGGAGCTGACGTGCGCGGCGCTGGAGCAGGCGTTCGAGTCGGGTCGGCGCCTGTTCGAACGAGCCGTTGACATCCCGGAATTGCAGGGCAACCCGGCGACACGACTTGATGCCCGAGCGCTGATGCCCAATCTGACCCGCGACGTCTTGGTGCACACCTGGGACCTGGCCCGGGCGGTGGGCGCCGACGACCGGTTGGATCCCCGGTGGTGCGAGCACTTCTACGCCACGTTGCCGACGGATACTGCGGCGCCAAGCGTTTCCGGGATGTTCGACACTCCCGTCGCGGTGGGCGACCAGACCGACATGCAATCGAAACTTCTTGCCCGGCTGGGCCGCGACCCCAGCTGGCAACCGCATCTATCGCGGCGTTCCCCTGCGTAACCGAGCCGCAAACGGGCCCCTTCTAAGCAACGACGGTTGGCTGCTGTTGTTGTGTCCGTCGGCCTGTTACCCGTCATCCGAGGGATACTCGTTTCGCAACCGAGATGTGGGGGAAGGGCTAGCGTCTGATGATCCGCGGAAAGTCGGTATTAGTAACGGGTTCCACATCCGGTATCGGTCTTGCCGTCGCGCGCGCGTTCGCTGCCGAAGGCGCAAACGTGGCTCTCAACGGTTTCGGTGACCCGGAGGCGATCGAGCAGCAGCGGCGCAGCATCGAAGAGATGTTCGGCGTAACGGTGACTTATTCGGACGCCGATGTGACAGAGCCGGTCCAGATCGCCGAGATGATCAGCGACGCCGAAAGGGCCTTCGGCGCAGTCGATATCCTAGTGAATAATGCCGGCATCCAGTTCGTGGCGAAGGTGGAGGACTTCCCGGTCGAGAAGTGGGACGCAGTCATCGCCACCAATTTGTCGGCCACTTTCCACACCAGCCGTTGCGCCCTGCCCGAGATGAAACGCCGGGGCTGGGGCCGAATAATCAACGTCGCGTCGGCGCACGGCCTCGTGGCAAGCGCCAACAAGGCGGCATACGTCGCGGCCAAGCACGGCGTTGTTGGACTGACCAAGGTGGTGGCAATCGAAACCGCGGACCACGGCATCACTTGCAACGCGATCTGCCCCGGTTGGGTGATGACGCCTCTGATAGCGCAGCAAGTCGAAGCGCATGCCAATGCGGCGGGACAGTCAGTTGAAGAGGCCAAACAACAATTCGTGGCAGAAAAGCAGCCGATGGCCCGCTACACCCGCTCGGAGGACATCGGCGCACTCGCGGTCTTCCTGGCTGGCGATGCGGCCGCCACCATCACGGGCGCGAGTTATTCGATCGACGGCGGCTGGACCGCTCAGTGAGACGCTTCTCAGTCTCGGCCCCTGCCCCCGAACAGCTGCAGGAAGAACTGGAACACGTTGAGTGCATCCAGGAAGATCGATGCGGCGATGAGCGGTGCTGAGTCCATATCTGTCGATCGGCGGAGCCGCTGGAAGTCGACCATCGTGAGACCTGCGAAAATGACCAGCCCGAGGATCGAGTAGATGACCGCGCCGCCGGGAATGTGCACGAAGATCAGCACGACGCCGAATCCGATGAGCGCAAGCAGCGCCCAGAAGCCGACACGCGCGATGCCCGACAGGTCGGTGCGGGTGGCGTAACCGAAGGCGCCGCAGCCGGCGATGAACAGGGCCGTCGCCGCGCCTGCCTCCCACAGCGCCTGGGGGTCGGCCTCGGCGTAGTAGGTCAGCATCGGCGACGTCCCCAGCCCCATAAGCAACCCGACACCGAACAACAGTGCCATGCCCAGACCTGCGGAGCTGCGGATGGCGAAACGCATTCCGATCAGGCATACGAACGCCAGGATGTAGAACACGAAAGCCATACCATTGCCAAGGTCACGGCCCAGGTAGGCGCCGAGCGCGAATAGGCCGGCGGTTGCGGACACCGCCCACATGACCTGACCGAAAAGGGTACGAGTCCGATTCTGTACCCCAACTGCGCCGTAGTCGGCTGAGCTCATAGCGGGTCCGTCCTAAGTTGGGAAAATGGTTTCGCAGGAGCGGTCTTTCGCTTGCCAGGGTTTCGCGATGATGGGCCGCCGTCGATGGCCCGGGCGACAACGTCGGCACCGAGTCGGTGTGTCTTCGAACATTGCTCAGTGTGACGTATTCAAGCCAGCCTGACCGGGGTTAGACCGCCGGTGATCAACTGGACAGCGGCGGCATGGCGCCTTTGCTGATAACCGATTGCAGCTCGACATACTCGTGCAGCCCCTCCGGGCCGAACTCGCGTCCGATGCCCGACTGCTTGAAACCGCCGAAGGGACTACCGATGTCGAGCGTGTACATGTTGATGCCGTAGGTGCCGGCACGCACGCTCGCGGCGACCTCGAGGCCGTGCGCGATGTCGGCGGTCCACACCGATCCAGCCAGACCGTAGTCGCTGTCGTTGGCGATGCGGACGGCGTCCGCCTCGTCGCGGTAGGTCAGCACGCTCAGTACCGGACCGAATATCTCCTCGCGCGCGATCCGCATGTCGTTGGTGACGTCGGCGAACAGCGTCGGCCGCACGTACCAGCCGCGGTCATGCGGTGCGTCCTCGCCGCCGAGGACCATCCGGGCGCCCTCTTTAACCCCGGACCGGATGTAGTCCTGAACCCGAGCTTGTTGGCGCTGGGCAACCAGCGGGCCGACGTCGGTCGCCTCATCGGAGGGATCGCCGACCTGCAGGCCCGACATCATATCGGCCAGCGCGTCGACCACCTCATCGCGGCGTCGCTCGCTGACCAGGATGCGGGTCTGCGCCACGCAGGCCTGACCGTTGTTCATCAGGCTCGCGGACTTCAATTCCCGGACCGTCTTACCGATGTCGGCATCGTCGAGAATGATCGCCGCCGACTTGCCGCCGAGTTCCAGGCTCACCCGCTTGAGTTGCTCACCGCACAGCGTGGCTATGCGGCGTCCGACCGCACTGGACCCGGTGAACGAGATCTTGTCCACCCCTGGATGGCGCACCAGCGCCTCGCCTACATCGGTGCCGCCCGGAAGTACCGACACCACCCCTTCGGGTAACCCCAGTTGCTCGATCATCTCGGCCAACCACAAAGCGTCCAAAGGTGTTTCGGGCGCAGGCTTGACGATCACCGTGCAGCCCGCGATCAGGGCGGGAATCAGCTTGGGCATGATCAAGAACTGCGGCACGTTCCAGGGCACGATCGCACCGACCACGCCCACCGGGGCGCGATGCAGGTGCACTTCGCCGAGCACCCCGTGGCGGCGCTCGTCCCACGGAAAGTCGCCGGCGACCGCCAGAGTCAGATGGATCATCGAGGCCGCCGCCGCGGCCTGACCCAATCGGCTGAAGCTGCGCGGCGAGCCCATCTCGTCGGTGATCAGGTCGGCCATTTCGTCGAGGTGGCCTCCGTAGATGGTCGCGAGGTGCTCGACCTTGCGCATGCGTTCCTGCGGGCTGAGCCGCGGCCATGGTCCATGGTCGAAGGCGTGCCGAGCGGCGGCAACCGCGTCGTCGACGTCCGCGGGCGTCGCCGCGGGAACGTCGCCAATCGAACTTTCGGTATGCGGGGAGATGACCGTAAGGCGCTGATCGGTGGACGGCTTACGCCACTGCCCGCCGATGAAAAGCTGGTCGTAGCAACGGTGGTCAAGGGTTTCCGGCATGGGGCACGACCTTTGAAAAGGCGATGGCAACTTCGCTATTGATGCTAACATAGCAAAAAAGACGGGCCGCCTGGCAACTGCCGTGGACGAACTGTGAAGGCGACGTGAGCGACGAACTTCTGGTGACGACGGACGGCGCCGTCCGGGTCGTCACGATCAACCGTCCCGATGACCTCAACGTCGTCAACGCCACCCTGCACCACAAACTGCTGGACGTCTGGCGCGATCTGGAGCGTGACACCGGTGCCCGTTGCGTGGTGCTCACCGGAGCCGGTAAAACCTTCAGTGGCGGAGGCGATTTCGCGTTCCTGAAGGCGCAACACCGCTCTCTTGGCTACCGGTATGGCATCTCCGCGCAGGCGGCGGACATCCTGCACGCGATGATCAACTTTCGGCTACCGGTGGTGGCCGCGGTCAACGGCCCCGCCGTCGGACTGGGTGCTTCGCTGGCGCTGTGCTGCGACTTGGTGTTGATGTCTGAGCGCAGCTATCTGTGCGATCCCCATGTGTCGATCGGCCTGACCGCAGGCGACGGTGGCGCACTGTTGTGGCCGTACATGACCAGTCTCATCCGCGCCAAGGAGTACGTCTACACCGGCGAGCGCATCCCGGCGGCGTTGGCGGTGGAGCTGGGTCTGGCCAATCGGGTCACGACCCCCGAGACGTTGATGGAGCAGGCGCTGCAACTGGCTGCCCGGTTGGCGGCTCAGCCGGCCCGCGCATTGCAGACCACCAAGCGGGCGTTCTCTAAGCACCTTGCTCAGGCGGCGATTGCGATCGTGGATTACGGGCTGGCGGCCGAAACGCTTGAGCTTGGTGCTGACGACCACATCGAGAAGGTGCGAGAGTTCCTGGGGGCCGACAAGTACGACGCGATCGAGACACCCGAGGCGGGACATGAACACTGATTGGCGTAAGTACCCGTTCCGGCTGGTGCACAACGACAGTGCGCTGGATTTCCCCGTCGCCGAGGGCTTACATGCCGACCAGGAGTCCGACACCTGGTTCATCGCCGGCGAGTTGACCGGCACGACGGGCCACTCGTTCGCATTCCTGACCATCTTCAACAAGAACCGACCGGGCGGCACCGTGGTTGCCGATTTCTACACGATGTCGCTATTTGATTGCGATACAGGCGAATACGGCACCTACACCGACTACGACATGCCGCCCAAGAACATGCAGCCCGGTGCGCGTCAGAAGATGTCGATGTCCGCCGGATATCTCGACATCCATTACGAAAGCAGCGCCGGGCCGGTGGTGTGGACAGCGTGCCGTGACGACCACGGCGAACTGCGGCCCTACACCTACCGGGTCAGCCTGCGCGGCTTCGATCAGGCCGGCCAATCGATGAAACTGGACTTGGATGTCACGCCGACGCGTGCGCCGGTACCCGTCGGCGCGGACACCTACGACGGCAAGATCACCTGCTTCGGCCAGGACGACACCTACTCGTATTTCCAAACCGGCATGGCAATGAGTGGAACGCTGCGCTGGGGCGATCGGTACGAAGATGTCAGCGGCAGCGCGGGACACATTGACAGACAATGGTTTCCCAGATATGCCGGCGGCGGGGGAACCGGCGGAGACCCGCGAGCCAGATCGCACGAATGGCGCACGATCAACCTCGACAACGGCGTCGACATGAGCATCTGGCGGCAGTTCGACCGGACGGCCGGCAATGTGCCGGAACCATTCACCGGTGTGACGGTGAGCTACCCCGACCCGGAGAGGGCTCCGGAGTGCGTGGAGGACGTCGACGTCACAGTGAGCAGCTATGTCCGCTGGCCTGATTCAATTCGGCCGCTGGTGCGGCCGCCGGCCCCGAACCGGTTCATGCCGGATCGGCACCGGTTGCAATGTGCCTCTTTACAACTGGATCTCACCGGGGAGCCCCTGGTGCCGGCACCCGCGCACGGGCTGCCAATCGAATACATGGAAGGACCGTATCGCTACCGCGGAACACTGCGGGGAGAACCGGTGAGCGGCTTCGCATTCTACGAGCGCTCGCTGGCGCTGTACCGCGATTGGGAGTTGATCGACGTACTGGCGTCTGCCGTCGAGAATCTCAGCGGGGCCGACCCGCAGTTGGCTGCCGCGGTCGATCAGGTGCGCCCGCTCGTCGCGTCGGGCAATCGATCGCAGGCGCGAAAGCTGTTGCAGTCCATGCTCGCAGGGCTACCTGCCGATAGCACGGACTGCCGCGACGTCATCGACGCCCTTATCGCCGTGTTGTCGGACGACAGCTGAAGACCGCGGCGCGGTCACCCTCCGGGTGGTTCCCAGGCGAACCCGCCCGGGGTGCTGACGCAGTTCACCGGACCGCCCGAGTTCGAAACAGCTGAGGAGCCCTCCGGGCCACATGGCATGCCGACCGCCGGCCGGGTATCCAAGCCGCCGGGCAGCTTCGTTGATGTGGATGACGTCGTTGATGTCGGTGGAGTCGAATGCGGCACTGTCGTCTGCGGCACCGTCGTCTGCGCCGGCGTGGTGGTGGTCGTTTTCGGCACGGGCTTGGTGGTCGTCGGCAATGTCGTGACCGGCGCGCTGACGACGGGCCGCGGGCCGATCACCGGGGGTGGCGGTGGTGGGGCGATGAGCGCCGGCGGCGCGGTAGACAACGCAGGAATCGCAGCTGTGGGCTCGGCCGAGGTGGTCTCGACACTGGTTGGTGTGTCATTGGATTGAGACGCCGAGTGCAGCGCTCGGACACCCACGAACCAGGCCAGCAGTACGACCACGATCACACCACCGATCGCCGCGGAGTGCTTCAGTCGGCGCTTGCGTGCCTCGGCCGACTCGTCGACGTCGTCGGGCGGTGTTGGTCGGGCAGACGTGACTGCATCGTCGACACGGCTGTCCGGTAAAGCATGTGGGGTAGAGCCATTTTTGCTCGCGGGGGCAGCTTTGGTCGGCGCAGTGGATGTAGCGGGCGCGGCATCCGTGCTATCGGCCGCCTCGCGGAAAATGGATGCCGCGCGTACTTCGGATGTGGCGCGGATGTGTGACCGAGTGCCGCCGTTCGACTCGAGTGCTTTGGCGAAGTCGCGACCCCGCCGGTACCTGTCCACGGGATCTTGCGAAAGCGCGCGGGCGAAGATCGCGTCGAATTCGGTCAGGTCCGGCCGGATCTCGCTTGGTCGGGGCGGTCGATCGTTGAGCTGCCTGTTGACCACCACGGACGGATTGAAGTGTGCGAACGGTGGTGCGCCGGTCAACAGGTGAAAAGCGCTGGCCGCCAGAGCGTATTGGTCGGCGCGGCCGTCGAGTTCATCGCCCAGCAACTGTTCGGGCGCGGTGTAGCTCGCCGTTCCGATGAACATGCCGGCCCGGGTCAGCAGGTTATGGGCACCCTCGGGCCGCGCTACACCGAAGCCGGTCAACGCAATTCGCCGTCTGTCGGCCGGCGATTTGCTGATCAGGATGTTGCCGGGATTGACGTGGCGGTGCAGTACCCCGCTGTCGTGCGCGTAGTCCAGGGCGTCGGCGATCGCGGAAACGATCTCGATCACCATCCTCGGCGGCATGCCATCGAGATGGCCCTCGCCCAGCAACTCGACTGAGTCGGAACCGTCGATGTACTCCGTCGAGAGCCAAAGCTGGTCCTCGAACTCCCCGCGGTCGGTGAGCCCCGCGATGTTCGGGTGCCATAGCGCCGCTGCCTGATCGGACTCCTCGTTGAACCGCACGCGGTAATCGAGGTCGATAGAAATCTCGGCCGGAATCAGATGAAGAACCTGCTGGCGCGGAAGCCGTGGGTGCTCGGCCACGTAAAGCTCACCGAACTCCTCGTATCCAAGCTGCCGCACGATGCAGAATCCAGCGGCCGTCGCTCCAATGACCAGCGGCATGGGGAGATGGTACAGACCGGCGTCAGAAACCCAGGGCATGCGGGGAAACGGGTGAGAATGTCTGCGTGAGTGAACCCGGAAGCCACCAGACCAGCGAAGGCCTTGCGCACCCGCTGCGCCGGATGTCGGGCCGTGACCCCCACGAGCCCCATCGGGTGGCCACCCCGCTGGAGTTGCTGTTCGACCTCACGTTCGTCATCGCCTTCGGTGTCGCTGCATCGCAGCTTGCGCATACGTTGGCATCGGGCCACGTCGGCGCGGGGTTGGCCGGCTTCGCCTTCGCCACGTTCTCGGTGTGTTGGGCGTGGATCAACTTCAGCTGGTTTGCCTCGGCCTATGACACCGACGACTGGGTGTATCGGCTCACGACGATGCTCCAGATGGTGGGCGTGCTGGTTCTCGCGTTGGGGATTCCGCAGGTGTTCTCGTCGATAGCCGAGGGCCGGCACGTCGATAACCGGGCCCTGGTCGCCGGCTACGTGGTGATGCGGGTGGCGATGGTGATCCAGTGGCTACGTGCCGCCACGCAAGATCCCGCTCGCCAGTCCGCGTGCCTGACCTACGCGGCCGCGATCACCGTCGCGCAGGTCGGCTGGGTTGCGATCGCGATCGTCCACAGTTCGCTGGGCGTGACCTTCCTCCTGGTTACCGCGATGGTCGGGATCGAGCTCAGCGGGCCGCTACTCGCCGAAAAGAGGATGGGCGGAACTCCCTGGCACGCACACCACATCGCCGAGCGCAATGGACTGCTGACGATCATCGCTCTCGGCGAAGGAGTCGTCGGGACCGTCGCCTCGCTGTCTGCGGTGGTCGCCGAACAGGGTTGGACGACTGACGCCGTGCTGGTGGCGGTCGCGGGGACGGGTCTGACCTTCGGTATGTGGTGGGTCTATTTCGCGGTTCCGGCCGCTGAGCTGCTGCACGCTCACCGCGAGCGCTCGTTCGGCTACGGCTACCTCCACATCGTCGTGTTCGGGTCCATCGTCGCGACGGGTGCGGGGCTACACGCGGCCGCCGACTACATCGAACACAAGTCGGCGATGAATTCGACCGGCACCGTCCTAGCGGTCGCTATACCGGTCGGTGTCTACATCGGTGCGGTCTACGGGACCTATCTGCTGCTGACCCGAGCTTGGGATGGCTTCTACGCATCGGTCGTGCTGATCACTCTGTCGCTGCTGGGCGCGGCGGTCGGCCTCGCGTCCGCGGGGGTTTCCACCCCGGTGTGTCTGATAGTTGTCACCGCAGCGCCGGCGGCCGTCGTCGCCAGTTTCGAATCGCACGGGCACCGGCGCACGGCGTACGCCCTGGCTAAGAACGCGGGGTCAGGCTGACCGCTAGCCGTTGATGCGGATGTGACGAGTGGCGTTGATGTGGTGATTGATGCAGTTGTCATACCCTGTGACACGTCGCGCACATGTCACGGCGCGACGCGCTGAAATATGCGGCCCCATCTACGCCTCGATCGACGACGACCCGTCTTTTGAGAAGTATCAAGCGCAGGTCGCGCCGTACCTGCGAGGCTGGGAATCCGTCGTCGGCCACCAGCGGACCGGCGTATACCGCAACTCCAAGACGATTGAATGGGCGCTGCACGACGGCCTGGGCTCGTACTTCTGGCAGCACAACTGGGGCTCGCCGGGTGGCCGGACCCATCTGCATCAAGTCGAGATCGACAAGCGCCACGTCGTCGGCGTCGGCGTAGATATCAACAACATCTGCAAGCCGCAATTCGGCCAGTGGGCCTGACCTTTACTCGCCGGTAAGTTTCCAGCAAACTTTTGCCAAGCGGCTGATCGGCCGGTTTCTCAACAGTCGCACCGCGCCGTCTCGTCGGGTACAGGCCGCGCGGTCAGAGATGGCGCAGATTTTCCAGATAACGATTAGGTAACAATACTGCCTTGATCTGCGCAGTTATAGCTACTCGACCGTAACCACCTGCACGCAGCAGGTTTGGTCCGGACACCGTCGGCCGCCTGTGAGCGGAGTGTTACCCAGCCCACCATTACTCGCGCGTAGAACTCACCAGTAACCAAATTGCGCCGGAAACTCCCAGGTTTCTTATGACACTCTTAGTGCAGCCGATGACGCCCCCCTTGGCTTGACCCGCGGAAGCGGCGTCAGTGGACATATGGCCGGTTGGACCGGGGCGCAATCGGACCGTGGACTGAATTTACGGGGCAGCGTGGCTCTGGCACGCCAGCGGCGGAACAGACGCATTGAGGGAGATACACACGTGACGATCTATGAGCACCACCGAGTGTCCGCCGACCGCGACGGAATCCCGTCGGACACTCATGCTCTGGTCGATCGGCTGACTTCCGGCGAGCCCTATGCGGTCGCGTTCGGTGGGCAGGGCGGCGCGTGGTTGGAGACGCTGGAAGAGCTGGTGTCGTCGGCGGGTATCGAATCCGAGCTGGCGACGCTGGTCGGCGAGGTGGATCTGCTGCTCGAGCCGGTGGCCCGCGAGCTCGTGGTGGTGCGACCGATCGGCTTCGAGCCGCTGCGCTGGGTGCGCGCGCTGGCTGCCGAGGACCCGGTTCCGTCCAACAAACACCTGACCTCGGCCGCAGCGTCGCTGCCCGGTGTCCTGCTCACCCAGATCGCCGCGATCCGCACCCTGGCCCGGCAGGGCCTGGACTTGATCGCCACCCCGCCGGTGGCCGTCGTCGGGCACTCGCAGGGAATCCTGGCCGTGGAGGCCCTGAAAGCGGCGGGAGCGCGCGATATCGAGCTGCTGGCGATGGCGCAGCTGATCGGCGCGGCCGGCACGCTGGTGGCCCGCCGGCGCGGAATCTCCGTTCTCGGTGATCGCCCGCCGATGGTGTCGATCAGCAACGCCGACCCCGAGCGCATCTACCGACTGCTCGAAGACTTCTCGCAGGACGTCCGGACCGTATTGCCGCCGGTGTTGTCGATCCGCAACGGTCGGCGCTCGGTCGTCATCACCGGAACCCCCGAACAGCTGTCCCGCTTCCAGCTGTACTGCCAGCAGATCTCGGAGAAGGAAGAAGCCGACCGCAAGAACAAGGTCCGCGGCGGCGACGTGTTCGCGCCGGTCTTCGACCCGGTCCACGTCGAGGTGGGCTTCCATACACCGAGGCTCGCCGACAGCATCGACATCGTCGGCGAATGGGCTGAGAAGGTCGGCATCGATGTCGAGTTGGCCTGCGCGATGGCAGAGGCCATCCTGGTCCAGCCGGTCGACTGGGTCGACGAGGTGATCAGGGTCCACGAGGCGGGTGCCCGCTGGATTCTCGACCTGGGTCCCGGCGACATCCTGACCCGTCTGACCGCTCCGGTGATCCGCGGTCTCGGCGTCGGCATCGTGCCCGCGGCGACTCGCGGCGGCCAGCGCAACCTGTTCACCGTCGGCGCTGTACCGGAGGTCGCGCGGCCGTGGTCGAGCTACGCCCCGTCAGTGGTCAGCCTGCCCGACGGCCGGGTCAAACTCTCGACGAAGTTCACCAGGCTGACCGGTCGGTCGCCGATTCTTCTCGCCGGGATGACCCCGACCACCGTCGACGCCAAGATCGTCGCCGCCGCGGCCAACGCGGGGCACTGGGCTGAGCTCGCCGGCGGCGGGCAGGTCACCGAGCCGATCTTCAACGACCGCGTCGAGCAGCTGTCCGGGCTGCTCGAGCCCGGCCGCACCTATCAGTTCAACGCGCTGTTCCTTGACCCGTACCTGTGGAAGCTGCAGGTCGGCGGAAAACGCTTGGTGCAGAAGGCCCGCCAGTCCGGAGCGGCGATCGATGGCCTGGTTGTCAGTGCCGGCATCCCCGAGCTGGAAGAGGCTGTCGAGCTGATCGAAGAGCTCAACGACATCGGCATCTCGCACGTGGTGTTCAAGCCGGGCACCGTCGAGCAGATCCGCTCGGTCATCCGCATCGCCACCGAGGTGCCGACCAGGCCGGTCATCATGCACGTCGAGGGCGGGCGCGCGGGAGGCCACCACTCCTGGGAAGACCTCGACGACCTGCTGCTGGCCACCTACTCCGAATTGCGGTCGCGACCCAACATCACCGTCTGCGTCGGCGGCGGCATCGGCACTCCCGAGCACGCGGCCGAATACCTGTCCGGCCGCTGGGCCCAGGCCTACGGCTTCCCGCTGATGCCCGTCGACGGCATCCTGGTCGGGACCGCGGCGATGGCGACGCTGGAGTCCACCACCTCGCCGTCGGTCAAGCAGATGCTGGT
>Ga0302326_10021045_pt1 | contig 13393 bp, 8 predicted proteins | sample Palsa_T0_3_FD_202264 | JGI IMG/M metagenome (GOLD analysis project Ga0302326, IMG submission 202264) | Peat permafrost microbial communities from Stordalen Mire near Abisko, Sweden - Palsa_T0_3 | ecosystem: Environmental > Terrestrial > Soil > Palsa > Peat permafrost | place: Sweden: Abisko... | reverse complement strand
ACGGACGCGCGTCATATGCGCCTTAACTTATCCGCCTGTAGTCTAAAGCGGGGATTTCGCCGCGCAGTCTGATGCCAATCGCTCGAACGGGCAACTTAGATTTTAGCTTCTGAATTGCTCGGTTCCGATACGAAGAACCTATGTACATGTGTTGCTTGGAGCAACGCAAGCAATTAGACAGAGTTCCATCAGCATGTCAAAGGAATGAATTACGCTACCGCCCGGAACAGTCGACGTGATTTTCCGCATACGATGCCCAAGAGCACCACAACGCCAAGGCTCGCTGGTTCGGGAACAGGAGTTTGCTGTTCGGAGAATTGGTAAGAGGTCAGCCCACTGAAGTTGATCTGATATTGGTAATTAAAATTCTGTCCCACCTGGATGGGATTAGGTCCGCTGAACGTAATCTGGTACTCATATTCGCTTAGCCCCGCGTTGTAAAACTCCGGGCCAATGGTCGGGCTCCAACTGTTCGGCGTGAGTGACTGCACGTTCGAGAGCGTAAACATGTTGGGCATCAATACGTTCACATCGTACGCGGTCCAGGCGAAGGTCGTGTCGTTATTGAAGGAGTCATTGATCAAGATCGATGGATCGGTCGTCGTATTGGTCGTGAACGACATATTCAATTGGCTCGTGCCATCGTATTGGGCGCTTCCGACGCTCATGTCATAAGTTCCGGCGTTCCAGGCCATATGGGTTACGCTGGCATTACTGGTCGAAGGGTTTGCATTGGCATAATTCCATGCGATGATCGACGCCTTAGCACTTCCATTCGACAGGGATAGCACCGCCAGCAGCGAAAACAGCGCAGTCACAAAAATGCCCCGCATTTTTATCTCCCTGAAATTGCAAGACATACGGCTAAGTCCACTGTAACCGACCGAAACATCCAGACTTGAGGAAAATGTGCCGCGTGCTATGGCTTTTCTCTCACGAACAAACATGGCATCTCCTCTTGCAGACTTGCTGCCTGCCCGAACTCCGAAATGAGAGCGCAGCCTCTGAACGACGAAGCGCTCTGCAGTAAGTACCGATCCGTTCGCTAACGCCATGCCGAGAAATTGACAGCGCAAATGAATCGAATCAACGAATTGGGCCGATCAGCCGCAAAGGAAAGCGCGCAGCCGCGCAAGTCCGCCAAGCATTTCTCGCCCTAAACAAATGTCCTATCAAACCAACAAACACTACGTGAATAGGGAAATGACTACTTTCCCGACGTCGGGAGACTAACCTACAAAAAATTGCGAGTCAAGCAAAAATACGCGATTTAGTACAAAACGACACATTTGTTGGTTATATTGGTAAATCTTCGCGCGGCAGCCCATTGCCTTTTGGTGAGCGAATATCTTGACGGGCGATTTTGAAGAGGTGTAATGCTTGTAGAGCAAAGAGCTTAGAAGAAGTCTACAATGGCTGCTCGAATGTATCAATAAGCGTACCTCGCATTCATTCATCTAGCTGAGTCGATCAATGCCCTTATTCCTATGCGCAGCGCCTCTGGCAGTTGCGGCCACGCGCGAACCAATTCCGCCAGCTCGGTGTGATTGGCAAGATGAACTGACAAGTCAGGTGACAAGCGATTTTCTGCCAGATCGTAACTGTCGGCAGAACTGTGGCATGTTGTAGCATGATTCCGGTTTTGTAAACCGGCGGTTTCCAGTTCAACTCTGGATCGCGGCTTTTCAAAGCACTTCTATTATTTGAGCTTCTACGCTCCGGTCACCGCTAGCGCTTCACTCCGCTTTCCCGATCTTGGGTTGATCCATACCGCGACAAAATAGAGGAAGACGCCCGCGGCCGTGATGATGGCCGAGACAATCAGTCCTTTATGTGCGCCTTCATCGAAAAGGGATTCGTAGAACGCCAGACACATAATCGGGATCGGACCCAGGCTGATCACGATACAACCGAGCAGTCCGCCCGAAACTTTATACGGCCGGGGCAGGCCGGGCTCGCGCACGCGGAGGGCAATCAGTGCGGCGAATTCGAGAATGAGGCTTAGCCCGTAGAGCAACGTGTCCAGCAGCAACAGATTTTCAAACCCAAGCTTCAGGCAAATTCCCCAGCCGATCGCGCAGACGACGATCGCGACCCACGGAACGCCGGTCCGGCGGCTGCGAAGGCCCATCACTCTCGGCAGAAATCCATCCGCCGCCATCGCCAGGGGCACGCGCGAATAGGAGAGAATCAGCGCATTGAACATCGAAAACGCGGAGATCATCCCGCCCGCGGTGATGGCGATTGCCAGTATCTCACCCAATCGCGGCGCTATCTGGGCGCCGACGGTTCTTCCCACGTCCACCCATGATCCGGTGTCCCAACTCTCCGGCGCGATTCCCGTGCGCGCGGCGGCCGCCACGGGGATGACATACGTCGCCGCCACCAGGAGCACGGACAACATCATCGCCAGCGGATACGTTCGCTGGGGGCGATCAACTTCACCGGCGATGGTCGAGGCGTTGTCCCAGCCCATGTAATTCCACATGACGACCAGGAGGCCGTCGATCCAATTCATCTTCAGCGGTGTCGCCGATGCCGCCGCCGCTTGCGGGTGATTGCACAATGCCAGCACAACCACCACGCCGAACGGCAGCAGCAGTGCCGCCGTCATCGCCAGCGAACCGGCTCCCACCGGTCGGATTCCCGCCAGGTTTATTACGACACACCCCGCGATCAGACCGATGCCGATCCATGTCGAGAGGTTTCCCGCTCCCGCGGCCGGCCAGAGCCGCGCCAGATAGGTGATGAACAGCGTCGGGTAGAGCGCCATGTCGAAAATGCTGGCGGCGAGCGAAAGCCACGCTTCCTGAAATCCCCAGAAGGGCCCCATTGCCCGCCGCACCCAGACGTAATACCCGCCCTCTTCCGGCATCGCGGCCGACAATTCGCTCACCATCAACGTCACCGGAAACGACCACAGCAGAGGCGTGATGATCAGCAGCAGCACCGCATTGCGATAGCCTGCCGAACTGACCAGATCTTCCAGCCCGTAGGGTCCGCCGGCGACCATGCAATAGGTAATCGCAACCAGCGGCAGCAACGTCGCCCGTTTGATTGCCGGCGAAATCCCACCGGCGGGTACTTCAGATTTTTCTACCAATTCATGTCCCAACTTTCCCGGCATCAATCGCGGCCAGCTGCGCGAATGGTATCACTTTCGTTTCAACTCACGAAATCTTTTGGTTTAAATTTCGTTTCGATTCGTTTTTGTAAGTGTCGCTGGATTCGACGCTCGTGCAGAGATGTTTCCGGTTTTTGTTGTCCGGCGGTTTCCAGTTCAATTCTGGATCGCGGCTCTTCGCCCTGAATGGTTCTTTTTTCTTCGCGCTCTTCGTTGATATCGTCGCGTTTCTGATTTTTTCGACCCATTTTTCTGACATCCGTTCAAACGCAACCGCCGAGGCGCCGAGGACGCCGAGAAATTCAAATTCAATTTTTACCACAGATGAAACGGATGGCGACGGATAAATGCGGAGAGATGTGGTTCTTATCCGTGTCCATCCGTGCAATCCGTGGTTACACGTATTTTTCTTCCCTCGGCGTCTGTCTCGGCGTCCTCGGCGGCTCGGCGGTTGCATTTCTTTCGGTTGCGGCCGGCTGCCCTGGGTGATTTCGTTGTTAAAACTTGTACGAAATCTCGCCGTAAACCGTCCGGGGAACCTCGGCTGAGTTCTCATCGCCGTTGGGGCTGGAGAACTCCACGTGGTGGCTGTCCAAAAGATTTTGCACTCCCACGCTGATTCGCAAGGTGGGCGTCGGATGCCACGCGGTGCCGAGGTCCAGGCGTACATAGGATGGAATGTTGCCGAGCAAAAGTGCGTCCACGTAATATACCGAAGCATTGAATTCCAGGTCGCGCGTGACGTCGTAATAGGAATGCAATTGGGCTTGGTTGTCCGGACTTCCGCCTTTCAAATAGGAAACGATAATGGGATTGCCGCCGCTGAAATTCGTTCGCAACCAGGTATATGAACCCGACACCCTCCACGCGGGGGTGACTTGCCAGTTGGCGGTGAATTCCAGTCCATAACTGCTGGCTCGCGCATTGTTGGTTTCCTGATCCGGCAAGATGAGCAAAGGCGGAAAACCAGACGCCACGGGCGCCAGCGATTGGCTTGTGATGATGTCTTCGTAATCATAGTAAAAGCCGTCCGCATCAAGCGAGACGGATTCCGTTGGTTTGAATCGGTAGCCCGCGTCATAGGCATTCAGATCTTCGGCCTGTAGGTTAGGATTCCCGACCAACTCCGATTGCCCCACGCCGCCAGTTACGGGGAAGTCGGCGGTGATGAGCGTGGCGTGGTCTTCAAATCCGGAGGGCGTGCGAATCGCGCGCGAGAAGGCGGCCCAAATACTATTCTTGTCGTTCGGCGTCCAAATGCCCCGAATGGTCGGCTCATATTCGAACCCCGTGAACGCATCGTCTTCCACCTTGGACCCAAGAACCATGTGCAGACGATCCGGGACGATTGTCACGTCATCCTGAGCAAACACGTTATATCGGTTGTAATTCGAATCGGTTGGATTAAATACAACGACCCCATTATTTGAGATATTGTTGTCCGATTGTATCCGTGCTCCGCCGCCCCAAATGATTTCCTGGCGATTCCCCACCGCGAACCGGTCCTGGGCGTCCAGATCAAAAGTATTTACAGGATCAGACGTGGTAGTTGATCCCGAGAAATTGAGATAATCGTAATAGGCCTGCACCATCAAATCAGAGTCGTCGGAAAATGTGTGTGTCCATCGGGCAAGCGCGTAGTCGTCGCTGGCATCGTAATTGCCGGTTACGACTGACGAAAACGGCGGGGTTGTGGAAGGGTCGGTATATTGGTCGGTTCGATGATCGTTGTAGGCTTGTGCTTCGACGGTGTACGAGTCCCTGCTGCCGTTGTGGTCGATGCGGAGTCCGCCGAGTGAGGATTGCCAGGGATCATGGATATTGGAATTGTCATAATCGTCGAAGCTGTCGATCGATCGATATTTGCCGTAGATGCGATAGTAAGTATCCGAATCCAGTTTTCCGCCGTAACGAAAGCTCTCGCTCTCTCCGATGCTGCCCGCCTCGCTGTCAACGAGCCATCCCTGCGTGTCGGCCGCATTCTTGGATTTGATGCTGATGACTCCATCAACCGCGTTGGCGCCCCACAGAGTCGATCCGGGACCGCGAATCACTTCGATGCGATCCAGGTCCTGCAAAATATAGTCTTGCTCATCCCAGTAAACACCGGAAGTGCCGGGGTTGTAGAGCGTTCGGCCATCCATTAGCACGAGCAACGATCGGTCATATTGCTGGTTAAATCCGCGCGATCCGATCGCCCAGGTGTCGGCATTGATTTGTGCCACATCCAATCCGGGAACCAGGCGGAGCAATTCCGGGATGCTCTGGAGCCCGGATCGCGCAATGTCATCCTGCCCGATGACGAACACCGCCGACGGCGCATCGGCGATTTTCTGCGGAGCCTTGGAGACGCTGGTGACCTCGACATTCATCAGGTCGACATTCATCAGGTCTTCGAGACTCAGATTGGTCAGGTCCGGGCCCGATGGCTGTGACGACGGTTTAGTCTGCACGTCCTGCTTGGGCCTCGTCGTCGGCAATGTCTGGCCGAGGCAAGTCGTCGATGCCGCTGCCAGCACGAGGCACGAAAACAGAATTGTGCGCTGGCGATAGTTCAACGAGATCATGGCACCTCTGGGTATCTCATCTCCGTTTATGACGGAAATAACGGTTGTAGGCCGGATAGGGATCGGGGCGATTGTTCCAGCACGTTAGATGCACCCCGATTTTTCGCGAATTTGGATTATCGGACTCAGGAGCGCTAAAAAACCCGCGTGACGTGAGGCAAATCACATAATGAGCCGCCCCAAATTAAATTGGCTGTTCTCATCATCATCTCATCGCTCCGGACCGATGCTACTCGCGCCCCCGTTTATCCAGTCGTCATAAACCGGCAGGGCGTTAGAAGAGGTGCAATCGGAAATGGCTTGGAAAAACTACATTTTGACGCTTGTCGTGGTCGTTCTGGGATCCAGCTCCTTGGCGCGCGGCGATATGCCGACGACCCAAAGCGCCTCCACCACTCAATCGGCAACCACAACTCGGCCGGCGAATTCCGTCGCGCCTCGATCCTCGGGGCAATCGTCCGCTGATCTGACTTCGCTGAGCATTGAAGATTTGATGAACGTTCAGGTCACCAGCGTGGCCAAGGAGCCGCAGAAAATATCCGAAGCGCCAGCCTCGGTGACTGTAATCGGGCAGGATGATATTGAACGCTCGGGCATGGGCAGTATCCCGGAACTTCTTCGCCTCGTTCCCGGCATGGACGTGGCGCAGATCGACTCCAATGAATGGGCGATCAGTGCAAGGGGAATGAACAGCGCTCTTGCCGACGATCTGCTCGTGCTGATGGATGGTCGTTCGGTCTACACCCCCGCGTTTGGCGGCGTCAATTGGAGCACGGTCTCGTATCCGCTGGCCGATTTGGATCGTATTGAGGTGATCCGCGGCCCCGGCTCGACCCTTTGGGGCTCCAATGCCGTTAACGGCGTGGTAAACATCATTTCCAAATCAGCCAAGGACACACAGGGCCTGCTCGTCGACACCCGCGGCGGGACGCAACAGGATGGTGGCGTCATCCGTTATGGCGGCCAGGTCGACGCCAACACCTACTACCGTGTTTACACCCAATACCAATACAACGGCGAGGGACAGTCCCCCACCGGTGACGCCACCCACGATGAATGGCAGGGATTGCAGAGCGGATTCCGCATCGACCGCTATGCCACTCTCGAAGACACTCTGACCCTTCAAGGCGATGTCTATGAACAAAACGCCGCCGAGGTCACCATTCCTTTTCCAATTACCGTCGCTCGTCCGGTTTACAACAACGGTGGAAATCTGCTCGGACGCTGGACGCATACCGAGTCCGACCAGGCCGATACCAACGTACAATTTTATTATGACCGGCAAGACCAGGTGAACGCCCCCGCCGGGTATAACCAGGATACTTTCGATGCCTCCGCGCAGAACCGTTTCCCCATTGGTCAGATTCAGGAATTCACCTGGGGAATGGGCGCCCGCGAACATCTCATCCAACTCACCAGCCCCTCATATGTCACTGTTTCGCCGTCGTATTTGAATGAATACATTCTCAACGGATTCGCTCAGGACCAGGTTACGATCGTGCCGGATCGCCTTCAGTGGGATTTGGGCAGCAAACTGGAATACAACAATCTGACGAACACTGAAGTGCAACCCAGCACGCGGTTGCTCTGGACTCCCGATGCGCGCAATTCCATCTGGGCCGCATTCTCGCGCTCGGTTCGCATTCCATCATTTTATCAGGAGACGAATCTGGGGCTTGGGCCGATTCAGGTGGGCACCGAACATCCGGACGCGGAATCCACCCTATCAACCGAGTTGGGTTACAAATTGCAGCCGTCCAAAGACGTCACGCTGGATGTTACCGGTTTCTACAATGATTACCGGGGCTTGATCGTGACCGTGCCAAATTTGCTGAATCCGGGCGCGGTTCAATATGGCAATGCAGTGGCGGCGCAAACCTACGGCGGCGAGCTTTCCGCTAATTGGCAGGCGACGCCGAGTTGGCGGCTTGGCGCCAGCTATTCGCTCCTGCTGGCCCACGCGCAAAACGAACAACGCGAATTGGCCGATCAATTCGTTCCGGCCTACGAGGCGCAGGAATTCGCCAACAGCAGTCCCAAAAATCAATTCCAGCTCCACTCCTATTGGGATGTGCTCAAGAACCTGCAGTTCAACACCTCGCTGTATTATGTGGACACGCTTGGCCAGGTGAGTCAGCCTGGTGGACTCCAATATGTTCCCAGTTATTTCCGGCTCGATCTCAACGTGGCTTGGAAGATCACTCCCAACATAACAGCAATGGCCGGCGTGCAAAATCTTCTACAGGACAGCCATTTTGAATACGGCAGCATCGATAGCGTTGCGCTTCCGACGGAGGTACCGCGGACCGTGTTCGCGGAATTGAAGATGAGTTTTTGAGGACCATGCTTCGGTAATCGCATGAGCAATTTGAACCAATGGCAGCATTTCATGAAGCGCATGGGCGTCGTCGCGCTGGGCGCAACGGTGCTGATGCTGGCGCGATTTTCGACTACGCATCCATCCGCAGCCACCAGGCCGGCGTCCGCGCGGTCCCCGACATCGCCCCCTTCGCCTGCTGGTGATAAGGAGTATATTGCCGACCTCACGCAACTCAGCCTCCAGGAGCTGATGACCATTAATGTGGAAGCCCCCGGACCAGCGCACGTTGCCGCGCCGGACCAAATCGGTGGCCCGCATGATTCGACCGGGGGTGCAACGCGATGAGTCGGCGAACCCGCCAGTTCGGTTGGACGATGGCCGTCGGCTTGCTGCTGACGCTCAGCGTCCCCTGCCGCGCCGACGGGCCGAGCAAGGAACAACTGGTCAAAGCCGCTTTCATCTACAATTTTACCCAATTTGTAGACTGGCCGCCGGAAGCGTTTGACAAGGACGATTCCCCGCTGATCGTCGCCATGATCGGCGATGATTCGCTGGCCGGAGCGCTCGACAAAGCGATGGAAAATAAGACCGCCGGCACTCGCCCCATCGTGGTGAAGCATTTTGCCACGCTCGACGACCTGGGGCCGTGCCATCTTCTCTTCGTACCGTCCAGTCAGGACAGCAACCTCGCCGCTCTCTTCGACAAGATCAAGGGCAAGCCGATCCTCACCGTGGGAGAGAGCGACGCCTTCATGCCCGCCGGGGGAACCATGCATCTGTTTCTCGAAGATGGAAAAATGAGATTTGAGGTGAGCTCCGACGCCTTTGACGCCAACAAATTACATCCCAGCGCCAAGCTCATGAGCCTGGCGCGGATTTTCAAAAAGAATTAATCGACTGATTGGATAACGAATGTTTTGGGCCAAAACCGTTCAATCGAAACTGCGTGCGATCAACATTCTGTCGATCGGCGCCGCATTCCTGGCCGCAGGCGCTGTACTGGCCATTTACGACTACCGATCCTTTCGACACGCGATGGTGATCGACGCTCAGACCACCGCCAATATCATCGCCGGCAACAGCAGTGCCGCCCTTTCATTCGGCGATGAAAAAGACGCCGCCCAGATTCTTTCTTCCCTGACCGCCGAGAAACACATCGTCGCCGCCTGCGTGTATGACCCATCAGGCAAACAACTGGCGATCTACTTCCGAGGCGATCCCGTTCCGATCGCCCCGCACGGCAAATTGAATCCCGGCTCATTCCGATTTGCCGACGACATGCTCGAAGTCTGCGCACCGGTTGAGCTGAATAACCAAACCATCGGTTCGGTTTATCTCCAATCCGATCTCGATGATCTGCGCTCCCGCACTCACGGCTATGCCATGGCGTTCACCGCCGCGATCCTGGGCGCGCTGGCCATCGCCCTTGGGTTGGCCGGACGCCTGACGCGCTCGGTGATCTCCTCTGTACAGAGCCTCAGCAGCACCGTTCGACAGGTATCCGCCGACCGCAATTACGCGCTCCGCGCCAGCAAAACTTCTGACGATGAATTGGGGACGCTTGTCGACGGTTTCAACGGGATGTTGGAACAAATCCAGCAGCGCGACAATCAGCTCGAGCGCGCCAAGGAAATCGCCGAGAGCGCCAACCACGATAAAACCGTGATGCTCGACACCGCGATGGATGCCATCGTCGCCACGGATTCCAACGGCATCATCACCACATGGAATCCGCAAGCGGAGGCGATCTTCGGCTGGAGCGCCGCCGAGGCGACCGGACGCGCGCTGAAAGAAACGATCATTCCAATGCAACATCGCCAGGACCCGACGCAGGGGCTTGCCAATTTTCTGGCAACCGGCCAGGGATTGACATCGAATCAGCGCATCGAAATCGTCGGCCTTCGCAAGAACGGCCAGGAATTCCCGATGGAATTGACGATCTCCTTCGCCACGACCGGCGTGCACGTCGTCTTCACCACCTTCATTCGTGACATCACAGACCGCAAGCGCGCCGAGCGCGAACTCCGTCAGGCCAAGGAGATTGCTGAAAACGCCAGCCTCGCCAAGAGCGAATTCCTCGCCCGCATGAGCCACGAGATTCGCACGCCACTCAACGGTGTCACCGGCATGATCGATCTGCTTCGCGCCACCGAACTCACCGCAAATCAGCATCGTTACGCCCAACTCGCCCGCAGCTCCGCCGATGCGCTGCTGTCCGTGATCAATGACATTCTCGACTTTTCCAAAATCGAAGCGGGCAAAGTGGAAATCGAGGAGATCGATTTCGATCTGCACAATCTCGTCGAGGATCTGACCGACTTGCTCGCGCCCATCGCCAAAAAGAAAAATCTGGCGCTGGCCAGTTTCCTTCAGCCTGACGTGCCGCGGCGAGTGGTCGGCGATCCAACTCGCATCCGGCAGGTGTTGACCAATCTTGTGAACAACGCCCTGAAATTCACTCATCACGGTCACGTGATCATCCGCTTCGCCACTGAAAGTTGCGATAATGGAATTTGCCGCATCCGTGCCCAGGTCGAAGACACCGGCATCGGAATCCCGCCGGACCGTCTCAATCGCCTCTTCAAAAGCTTCTCGCAAATCGACACCTCCACCACCCGCAAATATGGCGGCACCGGCCTGGGATTGGTCATTTCCAAATTGCTCGTCGAATTGATGGGCGGAGAAATCGGCGTCGAAAGCCAGGAAGGACATGGAACCACATTCTGGTTCACCCTCAAACTCGCCGCCGTCCCCGAAGATGCCAAAAATATCCCGGCACAGAGTCCGACCGAGGCGCTGCGCTTCACTCGCTTGCTTGCGGTCGAATCCGACCCCACGCGCATGCGGATTCTGGCCGAACAATTGCACGGCTGGCTCCAGCCATCCACCGCTATCGTCCCCGCCGATCATGCCATCGATGCGCTGCGAAACGCGGTGTTGGCGAAGAATCCGTTCACGCTGGCCATGATCCCCTACGGTGCGCTCGACACCACCAAACTTCGCTCGGCGATTCAGTCGGAGCCGAGCTTTGGGCAACTTCGGCTCATCGCCATCGTCGATCTCGACGACCGCGCAACTTCCGAGGCGATTCGCCGGGCCGGATTCGTCGCCGATCTTCGATATCCGCTGACGCAATCGCGCTTGATGGATGCCATCGCCACCGCAACGCTGCAAAAATCGAAGCCCGAGGAGTCCGCCGCCGCGCCCACGGGCGCCATGGACAATCCGCATCCGCTCGCCGGCCTGCACTTGCTCGTGGCCGAGGACAATGAAATGAATCAGTTCGTCGTCGAAGAAACATTGCTCCATGCCGGATGCACTTGCGATATCGCCGCCGACGGCATTCTGGCGATCCAGGCGCTGTCCAGCAAGCACTACGACGGTATCCTCATGGATTGTCAGATGCCCAACATGGACGGCCTGGAGGCCACGCGTCAGATTCGCGCCCAAGAGGCTCTCTCCCCAGACGCCCGGCATATTCCCATCATCGCGCTCACCGCCGACGCCATTCAGGGCGACCGCGAAAAATGCCTCGCCGCGGGCATGGATGAATATGTCACCAAGCCCATCGATACCGATGCGCTTTTCACCGCGATTCGCTCGGTGGTTGGCAGGGATGCGGGCTCCGCCCTTGTGCATTCGAGATAATCCGTTTCTCAAAAAACGACCGGAAAATACGGGTCGTGATCGTTCAGCGCGCTTTTTCGTCGTGCGCGCCTAAATCGGTGATTCGCAAATCTCTCGGCAAGCCATGCTGGGCCGCGAGATGATCTTCCAATCGTCGCCGAACCGGTTCGACCTTGATCCTTCGGGTCACATCCGCGGCAAAGGCGTAGGTGAGCAGATGCCGCGCCGCCTCCAGGCCGACGCCGCGCGAGCGGAGATAGAACACCATCTCCTCATCCACCGGGCCGGTCGTGCTGCCGTGCGTGCATTTGACATCATCCGCATAAATTTCCAGCGCGGGCTGGCTGTTCATTGTGGCATCGTCGCTGAGCAGCAGCGATTTGCTGGTCTGTTTGGAATCGGTTTTTTGCGAGTCGGGGCGCACGAGAATTTTCCCGCGAAAAACGCAGGACGATTTGCCCGCGAGCACATGCTTGTACAACTCGTGGCTGGGGCAATGGTCGGCCGCGTGATCGAGCAGTGTGTGATTGTCGCAATGCTGTTCACCGCCGAGGATGACCAGGCCGTTGATGGTCGCATCCGCGCCGGGACCGTTGAGGGCAACATTCAGATCGTTGCGCGTCAGCTTGCCGCCGAGCGTGGCGCAATGGCTGATGAGTTGTGTCCCGCGCGCAACGGACATCGCCAATGTCGTGACCGCAAACGCCTCTTCCCCGCCGCGCTGGAGCCGATTGTAATCAATCCGACAATCTTCTTCCGCGATGATTTCCGCGACGGCATTTGTGAAATGCGTTCCGCCCCCGCCGACAAAACTCTCGACGAAGGTCAGTTGCGATGCGCGTTCCGCCACGATCAAGAGCCGGGGATGCGAAACGGTGGGTTCCACCCCGGTAGTCGAAACCGCCAGAAGATGGATCGGCCGATCCAACTCCGCGCCGCGCGGCAGATGCACGAGCAATCCATCCGCAAATGATCCGGTGTTCAGGGCGACAAATGGATTCTGTTTCAAATCCGCCAGCGTTCCGAGATGCAGCGAGATCAAATCCGCCTCTCGCTCGGAAGCCGCCGCGAAATTCACCACGGATATTCCGCCTGGCAACTTGTCGAGCCGGGAAATCTCTGGCGAAAAATGGCCGTTGATGAAAACCAATTCCGCTGCCGCGTCTTCGCCAAAGCTCGATTGTTCGATCAATCGCCGCGCCTCGGCCGTGATCTGCCCCGTGGCCGGCGCAAATTCCGTGCGGGCGATCGGCGCGACGCTGGTGAAGCGCCAATCCTCTTGCTTAGTCGTGGGATATCCAACGGACTGGAAGCGATCCGCGCCCGCGCGACGCAGGGCCGCAAGCGCCTGCGGCAATCGCCGGGACGCTGTACTGCCGGAGGTTTCGAGAGTGACGGGTCGGCTCATCGCGCAACGCTCCCCACGGCCAGCTCGCGCTCGACCCAATCGTATCCGCGTTCTTCCAATGTTTGCGCCAGCGACTTGTCGCCGGATTTCACGATTCGTCCATCCATCATCACATGCACAAAATCCGGCTCGATGTAATTCAGCAATCGCTGATAGTGCGTGACGATGATGATCGCCCGGTCCGATCCGCGCAGGCTGTTGGCGCCGCTGGCGACAACTTTCAACGCATCGATGTCCAGCCCGGAATCGGTTTCGTCCATCAGCGCCAGCTTCGGATCGCACACGGCCATCTGGAAAATCTCGTTGCGCTTCTTTTCGCCGCCGGAAAATCCTTCGTTGATCGCCCG
>Ga0302326_10021043_pt1 | contig 13393 bp, 11 predicted proteins | sample Palsa_T0_3_FD_202264 | JGI IMG/M metagenome (GOLD analysis project Ga0302326, IMG submission 202264) | Peat permafrost microbial communities from Stordalen Mire near Abisko, Sweden - Palsa_T0_3 | ecosystem: Environmental > Terrestrial > Soil > Palsa > Peat permafrost | place: Sweden: Abisko... | reverse complement strand
GGCAAGCCCAGCGCACCGGCAAATCACAGGCTTCCGCGAATTCAAGAAGGCTCGAAAACTTTGCGTTCCAGCACACATTGAGGCCACTCCGCACCAGCGACACTCGTGGGCCCGAACCCACAGTCCCCTCCGGCGGGTGCGGAGCTGCATGTGACGGATCGACGACGCCGGGCGTGATCGGTTTGCTTGGGCCGAAAATCTCCGTGTGCACCCGGTCGTCTGAGACGCCCCAAGCCATCAATCCGTTACTCAGATCCCGCATGAACGGAGCAGGCCCGCACAGATAGAAATCAGCTTCGCGCGGCACACCAAGTTTTTCGAGCACCTCGACTGTGATACGTCCTGAAGCATCGAAGTCACGCCCGGACGATCGCGAGGACCCGGCCCACTGTAGGCAATGAAGCTTTTGCCGCGCGGTATCGCTTTGACCAGGTTGCGTGACTCCTCCGCAAACGGGTACTCCTCGCCGTTACGGGCTCCGAACAGCCACCAGACTTCGCGGGGCGAGATTTCGGCAGCTAGCGAATGCAGCATCGCCAGCACAGGAGTTGCTCCGACACCCGCGCTGAGTAAAAAGGCTTAACGTGCATTGTTCGCCCTTTTCGTGCACGGGGCCGTCACTGTCGCTCCATAAATTCATAGGTTAGTCGAAGCACCCCTTCCGGTCGAATACGTTGTGTGAGCATCAGGAATCCATTTTGTGCAGTTTGAAAATGCGCCCGGTAAACGGGTTCGAAATCGCGCGTAGATAAGCTTGCCCGACTTCCGAGGCGTCGACAGGGATGAAGCCTGGGAAGTATGGATGATAGGCCACCGCCTCTGTCAGCACCGTGGGGCTAATGCAGTTGATCCGGACGCCGCGCGGCAGCTCGCCCGCTGCGACTTTCACAAAGCCTTCAACCATGTGATTGACGACAGTGCCAATCACGCTGCCCGCTGTGTACTCATCCGTGAGGACACCCGAGATCAGGGTGAAGGAGCCCTTGTCAGCGATGAAAGGTAGCGCTGCCCGCACCAAATTGATCTGGCCCATGCCCTTAGCCTTGATCGAGTTCGCCCATTGCTCATCGGTTGTCTGTTGGAGAGGCGCCGAGAAAACATCGCCCGCTGCGCAAACCACGGCTTCGAAGGGACTAACTTTGCTGAAAAGCGCCTTCAGGCTGTTAGGGTCGGAAATATCCGCCTGCCAATCACCGGACTTGCGGCCGACAGAAACTACCTCGTGTCCCTTCTCCTCCAACGCCTTCTTCACAGCGGACCCCACGTTCCCCGTTCCAAAAAGTATTGCTTTCAAGATGTACTCTCCCTGAGTCTTTACTTTGAATTTCTCGGATTCACCTCTTACACGCGCCTTTTCGGCCTTGGATCGGCAACCCCTCCTTGCCCTTTCCAGGACGTCTAGGCGCTCCGCGAGGCTTGCTATGAAATTGCCCGCACCGCCTCCACAATATGTCTTGCCGAAATGCCGAAGGCGTCAACGAGCTCATCCGGCTTGCCGGAGTGCGGCATCTCCCGCACCGCGATGAGCTGCGACTTGGCAGGGGCGACGCTGGCCTGCGCGAGGGCGGACAGGACCGCCTCGCCTATTCCCCCTTCCGCCCAGTGATCTTCCACGCTGATGAGCCGACCGCCTGTGGCGGCAATCTCCTTGGCGAGCTCTTTTCCGTCGATGGGTTTGACGCAATAAAGGTCGATCACCCGCACGACTGTGCCCTCTTCCTTCAACTGATCAGCGGCCTTGAGCGCCTCGTGTAAGGTTACTCCCGCGCCGATCACCGTCACTTTATCTTGTGGGCTCTGTCGGAGCACCTTGAATCCAGGGATCGGGAACTTCTCGTCTTTCGAGTAGAGGATCGGAAATTTCGGCCGGGACGTTCGCAGATAGTTGATGCCTGCACGCCCCGCCATGGTTTCCGTAAGCCTCTCCGCAGAGATGGCATCGCCCGGGTAAAGAACGGTCGAGGAATGAACAGCGCGAAATATCGCTATATCCTCCAGCGCCATCTGCGATGGACCGTCCTCGCCGATCGAAATGCCGCAATGCGACCCGCACAGGTTGATGTTGCTCCGGCTGATGGCCGCCATTCGTACCTGGTCATAGGCGCGGGCCAGGAAGCACGCAAAGGTATCAAGGAAAGGCACCTTGCCGCGCGCGGCGAGTCCTACGCCCGCGCTCACCAGATTCTGCTCGGCGATGTAGCCCTGATAGAAATGATCCGGGAAGGCGTCGCCAAATATTTCCGAGAAAGTCGAGTTCTTCACGTCGCCCGAAAGAGCCACGATGTGCGGATTCACCGCGCCCAGTCGCTTGAGGGCGAATCCGTAGGCCTCGCGCGTCGCGACAGGCTTTGAAGGATCGTAGTCTGGTGGCACAGGAGCCGGGAAATTCGGAGGTTTAGGCAATGACGTCCTGGCATAGGACCTGCCGGGGTCAGGGGGCAGGTCGATTGACGGTCCGACTTCCTTGATCGCGGCAGCGAGCTGATCCTTCGGAATTGCCTTGCCATGCCAATGCTCTTTGCCGGCGATGAAGCTTACTCCATGACCTTTAATCGTCCGCGCGAGGATTGCCTGCGGTTGGCCATTCGTCGCCTTGGCGTGATCGAGGGCGGCGAGCACGGCGGCGACATCGTGACCATCGATGATTTCTGTCGCCCAGCCTTCCGAGTCGAATTTCTTGCGGTAGATTTCCATGTCGTGCCGGTACATTGTCGGTTCGCTTTGGCCCAGCGCATTGACGTCAGCCAGAACCGTGAGGTTATCGAGTTTGTAATGTGCGGCGAACGCTGCCGCCTCCCACACTTGGCCCTCGGCCATTTCGCCGTCGCCCATCAGCACGTAGACACGCGTTGGACTCTTATCCATGCGCGCGCCGATCGCGAGCCCCGAACCGACAGATAATCCCTGCCCAAGCGAACCTGTCGCGGCGTCGACACCGGGAATACGCGGTGTCGGATGGCCTTCTAGCTCGCTTGAAAATTCGCGCAACGTCATCAGACGCGACTCCGGGAAAACGCCTGCCTCAGCGAACGCGGCGTAAAGGACAGGGGCGGCGTGGCCTTTGGAGAGAACGAAACGATCGCTTTCCGGCGAGTTAGGGTCTTTCGGATCAAACTTCATCGCGTAGAAAAACGTTCCGGCCACCAGCTCTGCCGCGGACATGCAGGATGTTGGATGTCCTGAACCAGCCGCGGTGGTCGACATCATCGAAAGAATGCTCAACCGTTTTGCTTTTTGCTTGATGGCCTCGATAGCTTCCGCGGATGGGGCGGTCGTAGTAGTGGTAGTCATAAGTTTAGTAGTTTGGTTAGCACACACACGCAAAATATCTCCCCAAAAATCGCGCAAAAGGTCAAAGTTCTTTGATTTTTCAGACGGATGTAAGCGGTAACGTGATGCGATCTTTTCCAGGTGGCCGCTCTCACCTCGATAATAGGATACTTTACAAGATAATGAGAGGCTTTTGCCAAGCGATCATAGCTAGTAATAGCCTTGCGTATCGCGCCTGACGCTCACCTTCCCGGAGTAGCGGCGGGAAATGAAGACGAAGTAGCTGGCGGCCATCACGAACGCCACGGGCCACCAGAATAGCGCGCTCGCAAGAGTGTTCGCACTCGAGGCGGCCTGTTCGGCCCGCAGGGAGTATTCGGGCGAAACGGTCGAGAGAAGCATTACTGGATAGATGGTCGCGCCTCCTGTGGCCAGCATTCCAATGATGAGAGAATTCGAGCCGACGAAGACCCTCATTTCCTGAGAACGCCGAATTCCCGAAACCAACATCCAGACAGACGCGATGACGACGATCATCCCCACCCAGCATAGAGGGTTAGGGAGGCCTTCGCGAAGAAGATTGGAACGAACGAAGAGAGTCTCTACCGAGACAATTAAGATGAGCGGAATCGCCGCAATCCAAAGTCGCCTGCAAAGAACGGCACTTCGATTATGAACAGGCCCTTCGGTTTTGAGCGTGAGATAGGTTGCTCCGTGAGCGCCCAGCAGGACAACCGCACACGCCGCGACCGATACGGTGTACCAGTCGAGCAGCCCAACATATCCCCGCACATTGAAGTCAGTGAAGAACGCCATGGCGAACGTACCCGATTGATCAAGCGGAACGCCGCGCGCGACGTTTCCAGCAGCCGCTCCGAAGAGAACTGCCAACAGGAAACTTGAGACAACAAAAACAAAATCCCAAAATTGCTGCCAAAGGCGGTCGTTGATATGGCCGCCAGCCTCGAGGGCCATCGCGCGCAAAAGCAGGCACCACAAGATCAGCATAAGGGCAAGATAATATCCGGCGAATGATGCCGCCAAAAGACGGGGAAAGATGGCCATCATGGTGCCCCCGAAGCCGACCAACCAAACTTCGTGCCACGGCCAAAGCGGACCAATGGCGGCGACAACCTGTCGCCGTTCCTCGGGCGTTTTGGCAACAAGCCAGTGTAACATCCCGGCGCCAAAGTTGCGGCCGTCGAGAACGATGTAAACAATCAGCATGAAGCTGACGATGCTGTACCAAGTCGCAATCATTCGACCAACTCCTTTCCACCCGAGGCGATTTCACTATCGGGACCGTAAGCGAACTCGCGCCCGGTCAGGCCGAGAAAAAGCAGTCCAAGAACAAAGTAGAGTCCCGTGAATCCAATCAGCGTGAAAATCGTATCGCCGCTGCTCACGACTTTGCTGTAACCATCCCGGGTGTGAAAAAGGTTGTAGATGAGCCACGGTTGGCGCCCCAACTCGGCCGTCATCCAGCCCAACGTGTTGGCAATGTAGGGGAGGGGAAACGCCAGCAGCAGCACCCAAAGCAGCCAGCGATCGGTATCGAGCTTGCCGCGCCAACGTCGAAAATTCGCGTAGGCCATGATGATAATGAAGATTGTACCGAGCGTGATCATGAGATGAAAGGCATAGTATAGGAGTTCGATGTTATCTGGCCATACGTCTTGGGGGTACTCGTCCAACCCATGCACGTAGCTGCCGAAGGTGCCGTAGGCGAGGAAGCTGAGCGCGCCGGGAATTTCGATTCCATTGTCAAGTCGTTGCTCCTTGACGTTCGGTTGCCCGATGAGGGCTACGCCGGCAATCTCGCCGCCCTTGAACTTGCCTTCCATCGCGGCCAACGTTACCTCCTGGTGTCTTCCGACCATTTTGGCCTGCTGGTCGCCCGTGGGAAATGCAACCAAAACAGCTGCAATCAACCCGACAAGCGTCCCCGCACGCAGATAGAGTTTCGATTGGGTCGGATGGAGGCCGCGCAAGGTATAGAAGGCGCCGACAGCGGTCACGACGAACGATCCCGTGACAAGGGCAGCAGTTTGATTATGGGCGAATTGAACGAAAGCCCAGGGATTCAATAAATAGGCGCTGAGACTTTCTACGCCGAGAGTGCCGTCCGCTCCGAGATGGTATCCCACCGGGTGCTGCATGAATGCATTGGTGACGAGAATGAAATAGCCGGAGAGCCAGCTGCCGGTCGCGACTAGAAGAGCTGTCAAAAAATGAACCCGTGGGCCGAGGCGCTTCTCGCCCCAGATAAAGGCGCCGACAAACGCGCTCTCCATGAAAAAGGCGAACATCCCTTCCATCGCGAGCGTCTGCCCAACCACGCCGCCCGCGTAGCGCGAGAAGTCGGCCCAGTTGGTCCCGAATTGGAATTCCATCGGAATGCCCGTAACTACTCCCACGGCAAAGTTGAGTCCGAATATCTTTGCCCAAAACCGAGCGGCCACGTTGTAAATCTCATCTCCGGTGCGCAGGGCGCGCCACTTCCAGTAAACAATAAACCAGGCCAACCCCATGGTGAGCTGAGGAAAGAGGTAATGATAGGTTAGCGTGAAGCCAAATTGTACTCGGCTCCAGAAGGCAGGATCCGCAACGAGCGTATTCATTTCGTTAGTTCCGTTGGGATCAGGCTTTCACAACTGGGTCCCCTGGCGCCCATTCTTCCAAGCTGGATCGTTCCGAGTTGCATTTTAGCATTTCCCTTTCTTTCCTTTTGGTCATCTGGACGGATTTAGCAGCCAAAATTGAATTCTTTCTTGGGTTTGTTATAGCGAGCTAAGTGGCTTCGAGGGAACCGCTATGCCAACGTAATTCAGAGGCCAATTCCAGCGGAAACACCCCTTCCAATTGCCGCCGGCTTTTGTTTGCCGTTCATGCTGCTTTCGTTTTGATTGCGAGGAAGCTACTCGCCTCTCTAATCAGGTTGTATGCCAATCTCGATTTTCAGCTGCTACTTGCTGTCCATCAGGTCTTTAGGCGTGGAATGGACTTCAGCCGATGTCTGTACGAATTTTCGTCCTTGGTCGCCTACCTTAAGGTGCTTCATCAGTCGTCCGACCTGCGAGGCACGATTCTCAAACGGGCCGGATTTCGTCCCGGCTTCTTTTCCATGTTTTGGCGTAGGAGTTATTGGAGGCCACATCCGGGCCAGCGGGCATAGCGCGCTTGGACCAAAGTCCAATAGAGTTTGGCTCACTTCGGGTCTTTGATTCATAACGCCAAAGGACTAATCATGAAAGCAAGCTACCGAAACAGAAATGCGATGCCGTGAGCGCCAGAACCTTTTTACTGTGCTGCAAAAGGCAGGCTGGAGAATCAAAGGTGTGGATGGAGCCGCGGAGCTTTGGGGGTGAGCCCCACCACTTAGGAAAGATGGGTTTGAAGCGACTGGTTCTGCCACAAGCAAATAGGTCAGAGTGATTAATTCGGACGAGAAATCGAACGGACGAAATTCCGTCCTTCACCGCCCCAGGTCCCTTTGCACGTAGGGACCGGATCAGTTCGACTACATTGCTCGGTGCCTATCCCCTCCCGCGATGTTCTCCTCCAAGATCCGTTTGACTTCCGCGACGGTCGCCGGATTTGCTATTAGATCGTGGCCCGCCGGAACGATCTTTTCGGATTCTGCCCCTTCCAGATGGGAGCTTTCATATTCGACAACACCATCAGTGCTATTAGTTCCTTTGTCTATACCGCGATTTCCTATGATGCTATGGAACGGAACTTTGATCGGTAAGGCAGCCAGACTGTCAAGCAAAGGGTTTGGTGCAAGCCAAAACAAACTCGTCGGTCCACCGCGCGCATTCTCCTTGGCAAAGTAGGGATCCAGGATGCCGGGGTATTCTCTCGCCAATTCTTTCATCGCTTGGGCCGGACTTTTGGAGTGCTCAATAAGCCGGTTAACGACACTGCCAACAAGGCCCGCCGCAAGCCGACTGCCACGATGTGGCACCGCAAGAAAAATGACCCGATCGATAGCCGGCTGATGCCGGAAAAAGAAGTATTCGAAGAGAGTATTTTTTTCGTCGGCTGAGAGGGATAAACTGTTCAGCGGCTTGGTCACAAACACATTCCAGAGATTCTCACCTGAGTCTGATACCAAGGTGTGCGCAAGGAGTCCTCCCATGCTATGAGCGATGACCACGACATGGTGCGAAGGAGTCGCGGTGCCTTTCGGATCAAATAAGCGTTGCGTTGCTTGCAGGTCCTCGCGAAGTTGCGCGGCGCTTTCAAGGACCGGTTCTCCGGTCGGATAGAGGAAAAGCCAAGGTTGATAGTGCTCGAGAATTTTCGGGTCCGAGCAGAGCTCATTGATCAGGTTCTGCCAAGAAATCGGAGAAGAAATCAGGCCATGAATGAACAGGATCGGAACCTTATTGGGATCGTACGGATGAATCAGGTAGATGCCAGTAGCGATCCTTGGATTGTCGGGTCTAAGGAAGGATCCTGCGGCGCTTCCTGCCACTTTTCGGGCGTGCGAATAGAATACCGCTAAAGTGGCCGTGTAATTGGCTGCGATCGGATCCGGACCGGTCGCGGATCGCACAACGACGGGATCAAACGAGTCATAAAGCTTGAGCACAGGCACTCGCCCCCGACGTTCTTCTTTGACGGCAGTTATTCCAAGCGCAATGCCGATTGCCGGATAATGTTTGTCCTCCGGTGTATTTTCCGGATTCTTGGTGAAAACAACGATTGGCGTACCCTTGCCCGCTGTTTTATACTCGTGGTCGAGGCCTCTTTGGCGGATCGATTCCGCAAGCAGCATCTGATCGGGCCTCGCTAAGTATTTGAAGGATTCCGCATGCAACGAAGGTGTCCACTCGACTTCTACGCGCTCATGCCGCCAGATCGTATACGGCTGGTCGAATGTCGGATGAATCACCGCTTCCGGCGGATAAGAAATCTTGACCAGTGAAACGCAGCCGGAAAGCAGGATGAAAAGGAGAACGCAGTTGAGAACGGCTAGCTTTGCAATAAAGCTGAGTTGCTGGAAAGTCGATCGGCTCATTCATATTCCCCCGCTATTCCGCGGCGAGATGAGCGCCTTTTCCGGCGACGGAGCGCTTCATCAGCAGCACCAAAAAGGCGAGTACCGCGGCAACAACCGCAAAAATCAGGAACGCGTCGAAATAGGCAAGAGCGGAGGCCTGTTGTTCGCGAAGATCCTCAAGCGACTGTAGAGCCATCCGGTGCGCTGCGGCCAGATCTCCTCTTTGTTGCAGGAACCCTTGCTGGACCTGACCGAGGTAGGAATGCACCGAGGGATTGAGCCGATCGAGATTCTCGTTCAGCCGCAGCGCATGGAATATCTCACGGCGTTCGACGATAGTCTGGCCGATCGAAGTGCCGAAGCTACCGCCCTCATTGCGCAGGAGCGCGAAGAGGCCGACGGCCGCGCCGCGCAACGGGAGCGGGATGTAGAGATAAGCGGCAACATTCAGTGGCGCGAAGATCATACCCAAGCCGAGTATCATGACCACTCGCGGCCAGACGGCCTGCCAAGGGGAAATATCCAGGTTGAGCTGCGACATCCAGAAAGAGCCGCCTGCCAAGATCAATAAGCCCGCGGCAATCAGCCAGCGTGCGTCTACTTTGCGACCCAACAATGCCCCAACGACTATCAGCGCCAAGATCGCAGAAACGCCGGAAGGCGACATGACTAGCCCGGCATGGAAAGCGTCGTAGCCAAAGAGCGATTCCAATAAGGCTGGTAAAAGGGTGCTGCTACCGTAGAGCACGGCGAAGGCAAGGAAAATGATCAGAGCGCAAAGAGCAAAGTTTCTCTCACGCAGCGGCCGGAAGTTGACGATGGGGCTGGCGTTACGCATTTCCCAAAACACCAGGCCCGCGCCTCCAATCAGAAAAAGAGTAACCAAAACTTGCACGCGGCCGAAAGCGTCACTGAGCCAATCCCACTCCTGGCCCTTGCTCAGTACGACTTCCCAGCAAATAATCGTGAGCACCAGGAGGCTGAGGCCGATGAAATCGAAATTCAGCGGTTGCTTCTTCAATTCCTTCCGGTGCTCGCGGAGGTACTCGGGGTCCTGCACCATGAGCCAGCAGAGAAACAGCGCGAGCGCCCCCACTGGCAGATTGATATAGAAGATCCACCGCCAGGAATACTCATCGGTGATGTAACCTCCCAAGGTTGGTCCGACCACGGGCGCCAGTAATGCGGCAAGGCCAAAGAGAGTCTGGGCCGCGCCCTGTTTCTCGGCCGGAAAGCTGTCCAGCAGAATCGCCTGACTGGATGGTTGAAGACCGCCGCCGGCGAGACCTTGCAATACCCGGAAGAGGATTAACTGGCCGAGGCTGGTCGCCATGCCGCACAGCCCGGAGCTGATGGTGAAGATGGCGATTGAGAGCAGGAAATAGTTTCGCCGACCCAAATGCGCGGCGAGCCAGCCGGAGATCGGCAGGATGATGGCGTTAGCGGCCAGATAACTGGTAATGACCCATTCGCTATCGGTAACGGCTGCGGAGAGCCCGCCGGCAATGTAGCGCAACGCTACATTGGCAATGGTGGTATCGAGCACCTCCATAAAAGTCGGCACCACCACGGCCAGTGCTATGAGCCAGGGGTTAAAAACTCGCGGACTGGCGAGCTCAAACGGTGCCGATACGGCAGGCGCGCTGGCTTTCATGGCCTTGGGCTAACGGATCCCTCGGCAGGTATTGGCGCCTGCAGAAACTCGCCGGCATTCGGGCCGGTCGGCGTGCTTCTCAAATCCACTGTCGGTGCGACCGAGAGCCCAACGAAGAGCGGCAGCTTGTCAGGATCGTAGTTCACCACTTCGATTCTCACCGGCAGTCGCTGCACCACTTTAACGAAATTGCCTGTCGCGTTCTGTGCCGGCAGCAAAGCCAGCGTGGACCCAGTACCCATGGTGAAACCGATGATCCGCCCCTCGAAGACCTGTTTGCCGCCGTACATATCCAGCTCCAGGTCTACATGTTGGCCTATCCGCAACTTGCGGAGCTGGGTCTCCTTGAAATTCGCGTCTATCCAGATATCACGCAGCGAGCGGATGGCCATGACGCTCTGGCCAGCCTGGAGATTGTCGCCGGGATTCACGTCACGGCGAGTGATAACGCCGTCAATCTCCGCGTAGACCGTGCAATAGCTCAAATTGAGTTCTGCTTGATCCAGATCGCTTTGGGTCTGCACCACGTTCGTTTCAGCTAGTTTTAAAGTTGGAGCGTTCTTGACGATCTCGGCATAGATTCGATCTTCGTTGCCGGAAGGATCGCGTCGGTGGAACTCCTCCAACATTTGCTTGGGTGTCAGATCGTAGGACGATAGCAAAACGCCGAGCTGTGCGGCGCTTTGGCGCAGGTCGGACTGCGCCTGGCGAACCGAGGAGAACGTCTCATCGAGATCTGCCGGAACGTCGCCCAAGCTCGTTCCTGCGGGTGGTTGGGCGGGCAGCCCAAGAGCAACGCGCGCCTGGTAAACGTTTTCCAGCGCCTGCGCCACCTGTGCTTTGGCGACGTCCAGTGCTGCGCGTCTTTCGTCATATTCCTCTTGGCTCACTACCTTCGTTGCGAGCAAGCGTTCAGCGCGGTCGAACTCCTGCTGGGCCAGTACCAGCGTAGCCTTTTCTTGCTGCCATGTGGCAACCCGCGCCCGGATCAGCGCCACCTGATTGTCGACGTCCTCGATGGCACGGGCGAGTCTGAAGCGGTTGCTCCGCGCCTGGCCGATTAAACCGCCCACGTTAGCTTGCGCTACCACCAGGTTCGCCTTGGCGTTATCGACAGCTGCCCGTTTAATCGCGACCTCCACCTGGTATGGCTTTGGGTCAAGCGTAACCAGCACGTCGCCTTTTTTCACCCGATTGTCGTCGTCGACCAAAACACGGGCTACCTGGCCGCTGACCCGCGGCGCGACGAATGTCACATACCCGTTCACATAGGCGTCATCGGTCGAGACGGTGTTAAACGCGCGGATGACAAGCGGGATTCCGATGAAAAGAAGAACTGCCGCCACTAACATCCCCACCACGATCCGCCAACGGCGACGCTTATGAGTCGGCTTGACGGCTGGTTTCAATGGTTGATCCGTAACTGCAGGTTTGTCAGGTGACCCGGGATTTGATGGTTCGGTTTCCACAAGCTTATCAGATGTTTGAGTCCTCACGATGCCGCTGGTCGATTCAGAGCTGGACGCAATCGCCACAAGGCACGCCCCCTCTTTAACAGTGGCGAACGACCTACTGCGACTGCGTGATATCAGTTTCCGTGCCAGAAGTTTCTGAAACATTTAAGTAATTACGGATAAACATCTTATGAATTTCCAAAGAGAGAACTGATCCGGACGAAATCTTGGACGTTCGAAGGTTCGTTCGGTTGGATCAGAAGGGGGTCCAGTTTTAAGAGCGGTTGACCGGCAGTGACATGCCAGTTGTCGTCAGCTAAGACCTCTTCGACGGTACCAGTGATGCGCGAGCTGATCTGTTGGGTGTAACCGGTGAAATAAGCATCTTCGGTATCCTCGTCGGAAGAAGCATACAAAAGCACCGGTAACTAACCGACAGCTCGACTTTTTCTATAAGCACGGCCTGGGCTACGCCCAGGAGATGGCGAACCGCCCGCAGACGCTTTACGGGATCGGGGATTCGCCGGTCGGCCTGGCCGCCTGGATGCTCGACGACGACGCGCTCAGTTATGCTCTCATCGCGCGCGTCTTTGACGGTCAGCGTGAAGGGCTTACGCGAGACGACGTCCTCGACAACGTCACGCTCTACTGGTTGACGAACACTACGATCTCTTCGGCTCGTCTGTATTGGGAAAGCAAGCTCGCCTTCTTTGCCCCGAAAAACGTCGCCATACCGGTCGCGGTGAGCGCCTTTCCGGACGAGCTCTATCAAGCCCCGCGAAGTTGGACAGAGCGGGCGTATCCCAAACTCATCTATTACAACAAGCTCAACAAAGGCGGCCACTTCGCAGCATGGGAGCAGCCGGAACTCTTCACCACGGAACTTCGCGCGGCCTTCAAATCACTGCGCTAATTGTAAGGAGCCTCACCATGAGCCTCGAAAAGGCGCAGCACACCCCCGATGCCCACACCACTGCGGGCCGGTCGCCCGACACGACGATGGTTAAACAGATTATTCTTACGCGACGATCGCCTGCGTATTGGCGCGTGACGTTTGATCACCCTCCCCTCAACATCTTTGGCCCGGAAACTATTCCGCAGCTCAACGAGATCATCACAGCGTTGGAAATTGACGAGCAAGTTAAGGTTGTTGTCTTTGACAGTGCCGTCGATGGATTTTTCCTGACGCACTACAACTTCCTGGCGAAGCTTGCGGATTCGACGCGACTTCCGGCGGGCCGGACGGGTTTGCAACCGCTTCCCGACATGCTTGTGCGGCTGAGTCGTTGTCCGGTCGTTTCGATCGTTTCTATTCGCGGCCGTGCAACCGGTGTCGGTAGCGAGCTTGCGCTCGCCAGCGACATGCGTTTCGCCAGGCGTAGATTCATCGGGTAACAGCACGTCCACGGCCTCAAGGAAGCGCTGGATTTGCTGAAGGTTTTTCTCGGGGCGAGCGGAACGGAACGCACCCGCGTACAGTTCCGCCAAGGCCGCTTGCGGCAGATAAAGTTCTTCGAAGGCGGCGAGGTGCGAGACCAGGGCGTTGCCATCGCGGAAGTGGCGAACGACCACACTGGTGTCCAGCAAAACACTTTTACCAGGAATCGCCATCAATCCGATCCGCTTCCGCCCTTACGGCGCGCTCAAAGTCCTCCCCCTCCTCGCCAGCCATGCAACCCGCCGTGGCCACCAAGGCGGCACGGCGTCGGGCCAGCCGTGCGTGAGCACAAGTGGCAAGGTATGATAACCTTCGCCTTTAACGTAGTAAGGTAGCTCTGCGGGATGCCGTCACCCGACCGAGCAAACGGCTTCCCTCTTGGGAGCTCATCGACCTGGCCGAGCAGAACAGAACTTTAAAAGCCGAGCTGGCTCGGGAACGGGCCAAGCCAAAGAAACAGCAACAAGAGATTGCTTATGAACGGTAGTGTGATTCGGGTGCCGGCACGGTCACTGAAGGAACAATCATCGGGAGTTAGTCTTGGTTTTTTCCTGGCAGCAGTAAGCGGG
>Ga0302326_10021041_pt1 | contig 13394 bp, 12 predicted proteins | sample Palsa_T0_3_FD_202264 | JGI IMG/M metagenome (GOLD analysis project Ga0302326, IMG submission 202264) | Peat permafrost microbial communities from Stordalen Mire near Abisko, Sweden - Palsa_T0_3 | ecosystem: Environmental > Terrestrial > Soil > Palsa > Peat permafrost | place: Sweden: Abisko... | reverse complement strand
TTCAACGAGCCTTTCGTAATCGATCTTTGCCTGGCTGCCGCGAGACTTCATCGACATCCGAATTGGTCAGAGCGCCGCGATCGTCTGGACCTCGATCAGGAAAGGCTCTCCCACCAGCCGATCGATCATCAGCAAGGTATTCGGCGGATAAACGCCGTTTTGGAACATCGTGGGAAATTCGCGCAGCCGGAACTTCATAAAACTGGGAATGTCCTGCGAATGGACCAGGTAAGTGGTGAACTGGACGACATTGCTCCAGTCCGCACCGACCGACTTGAGTGCGGCGCCGATATTGGCGAAGACGCGAACGCATTGCGCGTCGAAGTCGCCGACGCCGACCACGTTGCCGTTGATGTCGGAGGCGAGCTGCCCCGCGATAAACACAAACTCGGACGCTTTAACGCGCGTGATTTGAGAGTATTGCCCGAGCGGTTTCCCAAGGGTCTCAGGATTGACGATTTTGATCTCGGAAATCGGAACGCCCTCCGTGGTTCAAATGCGACGGCATGATCGTTATCCGGCCAACCCAGTCGCCGCAAGCTTGATCACCATAATCTCATCGCGACCGGCTACCAGAATTTCTTCGAGGCACGGCGCGCTCCTTCGGCCAGGGTACGAAGCTTTTCCCATACGATTCCCGGGTCGACATTCTGCGAGCCGACCGAAGTCCCGAAACCGCAATCTACGCCCGCGATCACATTTTCACGGCCGACCAGCCGCGCATAGTTTCCGATTCGCTGCGCGACCAGGTCCGGATGCTCGATATAGTTGTTCTTGGTCTCGATTACGCCCGGAATCAGAATCTTGCCTGCCGGCAACTTGACGGTTTCGAACAAAGTCCATTCATGCGCGTGGCGCGGATTGGCCGCTTCGAACGAAATCGCCGACGGCAGCGCGTCGAACACCAAATCGATGATGGCGGCGAGTTCGATGTCGTAATGATGGGGGCCGTCGTAGTTCCCCCAGCACAGATGCATCCGGAGGCGATCCGGCGGCATGCCGTCGAGCGCATGGTTGAGCACCTCGATATGGAGGCGCGCCATTTTGCGGAACTCATCAATCGTCATGCCCGCAAACCGCATATTGTCGCCCATCGCCAGGTCGGGGCAGTCGACCTGCAGAATAAAGCCCGCATCGACGATGGCCTGATACTCGCTGCGCATCGCATCGCCGATCGCATAAAGGTACGACTCGTAATCAGGGTAATATTCGTTGTCGAAAAACACCCCGACTACGCCGGGCGAAGCCGCCGTCATGAAAGCGTCGCCGGTGGTATTCCCGACGGCAGCCTGCAGATTATCGATATCGATCTGTGCCGCACCGGCGTCGCGCAGGGTTATCGGCCCCGAACAGGCGGGCATCCGCCGCCGCGAACGGCCACGATCACCCATCACGCGTTTGCCGACGTCGGGAAAGTCCTCGAGGTCGCGGACTTGGCGTTTGCTCTGCGCGCCGGCGAAACCGGTCAGGCGGTCCTTGATGTAGGTGGCGTAGTTGGGCTTGCTGACTTCGCCATCGTTCCTGATGTCGATTCCGACCTGCGTCTGCCGATCGGCCAACTCGGCGACGGCCGTCCTGAGTCGATTATCCAACGCGTCCGGGTCGAGCGGAACGCCGTCTTCCTTGGCGAACATTATCCGCACCAGATCTTCGGGGCGCGGCAGGCTGCCCGTGTGGGTGGTGAGGAACCGTTCAGTGCTTCGCTTCATTTTCGCTTTTCCGTACGGGCGCGACCCCTTATGAATAGGCGCTTTACGATCGATCTATCAATTCCAGTGAAACCCGCAATTACGTTGAACCCGCTATTCATCGTCTTCCCGGAATCCGCCGACTATCTTGAGACCCTCAATCCATGTCTCGCCGCGTCGTTTGACGATCGTATACGGTTTGATTCCGCCATTCTTCTGAAGATCGGCGGCGAGCTGTTCCGAATGGGTTACCAGCCAGATTTGAGTGCGTTTGGAGGCCTGTAATATCAGGCGCGCCAGGGGATCGATCAGATCGGGATGCAGGCTGGTTTCAGGCTCATTGAGGACGATAAAGGCGGGCAAGCGATAAGCCATCAGCGCGCCCGCCAAGGCGAGATAGCGGATAGTCCCGTCGGATAACTCGGAGGCGTCGAACACCCGCCCCGGAAATTCAGGGAAGGTCATGCCGAACGAAGCAGTCCGCTCGGGTTCCGGCACGATCAGGCGCGCGCCGGCAAACGCATCGGTGATCATCGCCTGCAAGCTCGCGACGTCCTCGCGAATGTGAACCAGCGTCGCGAACACCGCGGCGAGATTCGATCCATCAGATGAAAGAGTTGGGCTCGTGACTGCGAGGCATGGGCGACGCAGCGCGGAATCGCGATCGGTCCGCAAGACGTGGTAGAAGCGCCAGTCGAGTATCGTTCGGCGGATTAGATCGAGATCCGCAAAACGATCAGGCTCCGCGATCGCCGCCAGCGCGGTTTCCGACGCCATCAGATCCATCGCGAGCTCGATCCGTGCGCCTTTTTCGTCGCGAGCCACGACGTGAGGCCCGCGCCGTTCGAGGAGCTTGATCGGGCGATTTCGATGATAGAATGTCAGCGTTTCATTCTTGACCTGCGGCTCGAGGCGGAATGCGGCGGCGGGTTGCGCACTTAGCCCAATCGATACCTGATACGAATACGCCGCGGTATGTTCATCTTCGGGTCGTTCAGGCGAGTCCGATGACGGTGAGAAGCCAGCGGTCAACGTGATGAGCGCCGGTCCTCCGGTTTTGCGTTTGCCGGCGTAGAGCGCCGATTCCATGCCGCCCTCTCCAGCGAGTTCCTGTGAGAGGTTTCCGGCGGCGGACGCCTGTATCAATTGCAGCGCCCGATAAAGATTGGTCTTGCCCGCGCCGTTCGCGCCTACCAGCACACTAAGTTGCCCGACCGGAAATCGGATTGATTGCAGCGATCGATAACCGGCGGCGCGAACGTCGCATACGATCAGGGGCATGGGCGGATCACGATGTGAACGGAATCAGCTTCTGGTTCATGCGAACGGATTGGCGCCAGGCATGCCGAGCATAAATTGTCCGTGGGCTTCGTAGGAAGTGTCGCTCACGATGAAGTGGGTGTCGGCCATCTGCAAATCGCGCAGGCAGCGCTGAAGAATGTTGCCGGAGTAAACGGCCGACCCGGCCGCATAACGCACCGCCATTGCGGCCACCGCGACGGCGACTTCACTTGTATGGGCGCCCGCCGCGCGCAATTCGGTATGGAATGCGGGAGAGATCTCTCGCCCCTCGTTCAGGTATTTCCAGGTTTTGTCGAGTAGCGACATCTGCAGCGCGCGGGTCGCTTTCAAATTGAGGTCGGCCTGGCCGAGCGCCTTCTGAAAGACCCCGCGAGCCATCAGCGACGATCGCACGCCGAGGCCGCCGCGCCCCTTGGTCTGCGCGATCGTGACCAGCTCATCGAGCGCGCGTCGGGCCACGCCCAGCGAGAAGCCGGCGTTTTCCACCGCGATAAAACCCGGCAGTGCATAATTGTAGAGCACGCCACCGCGTTTCGGCGGACTATCACGACTAAAAGTAAATTCAGCCGGCACGAAGAGATTTTCGACCGAGTAATCGCAACTGCCCGTGCCTTGCAGCCCCATCACGTACCAATTGTCATGGATAGTCGCTTCGGCGGCGGGAAAGACCATCATCCGCGCTTCCATGTCGCCGCCGTTTTCCCCCGGGATCAATGTCGGCACGATCAACCATTGCGCGTGACGAATACCGCTGCCCCATGACCATCGCCCGGTGAGATGGTAGCCGCCCGGCGCGGTAGTTCCGATGACGGGCTTGAAACCGCCGCCGCCGGCGCAGGTCGGTATGCGGCCGTTGGGGAACATCTTTTCGATCGCGGAATCGGGCAGGAACGCACCCGGGATAGCGGACGTCGTGGCGCCGATGAACAGGCACCATCCAGCGGCGGAATCGAGGTAGGATACCGCCTCGATAATTTCGAGCTGCAGGGCCGGGTCGGCCTCCGCGCCGCCAAGAGCGGCCGGCAGCTTCAGCCTCAGCAACCCCGAATCGCGCAGGGCGGCGATCGAGGATGGCGCGAGTGTGCGCAGCTTTTCGCTCTCGTCGGCGCCGGCCCGGATGATTTCGGCCACATCGTCCACCGCGCGGAGCAACAAGGCCCGCTTTTCCTCGCGATCCGAGGGAAACCCGTTGTTCATAGTTGATAGTCGTCCCACAACTGTACTGGCAAGTCGATCCACCGCCGTCAAGAAAAATCGGGCCGGAAATCAACCCGAAAAGCCTGATGGAAGGTTAAAATCAAGGAATTGGCGGCGCTTCGATCGCATGTCTTGCACTTGTCTTGGCACGTGAAATGGTACAAAACTGGCCTTAGGCGCCGACCGAGAAGGGGACATCGATTGGCTAACATGGTTCGCGGCTAAAACGTTAGCGGCTAGAATTCTCGCGGCGAAGATTTCTTGATTTCCACATAAGGAGCGGTTCCATGAGCACGGGCACCAATGGCACCAGTAATGGAGCACAAAACAGCATTCCGTCGCGGCTGCATCATACGGCCTACGTCTGCAAAGACCTCGAGGAGACTCGCAAGTTCTACGAGGATGTTCTCGGCTGGCCGCTGATCGCCGTATGGCGCGAGCACGACATCGTCTTTGAATCCGACTTGACCTATTGCCATCTGTTCTTCGGTCTCGGCGATGGCGGCGCCCTCGCGTTCTTCTGGTTCGACGATCCGGCGGCGATGAAACGGTTCTCCGAAATGGGCAAGCACTCGCCGTTCGTCCATCTGGCGTTCAAGTCCGATGCGGCGACGCAGCAAGAGATCAAACGTCGGCTCGAGGCTGCCGGCCATTCGACCTTTACGATTCAGCACGGCTATTGCGAGTCGCTCTACATGACCGATCCAAACGGGCTCAACCTCGAGGTTGCCGTAGACCATCCGAGCTACGACCTGATTATGGACAAGCAGGCCAAGAACGCCCATGAGGATCTCAAGGGCTGGCTCCGAGGCGATCGCGGATCCAACAACAACTATCGGTCGGAGGCGCCCGGGGCTTCGGCGAAGTAAATCGGGATCGGCCGCCGCGGCTTAGGCCGAGGCATCGCATATTTCGGATATCGCAGCTACGGTGGGGCGTCGAAAAACGACGCCTCATCTTTTTCTATCGAACTTGTTCCTGATTTAGTCCTGATCTCTTGGAGGCATGAACCAAATGGCAACCGTACAGGTGCGAGGCGTCAAAATCGTTTATGAGGTGCTCGGCGACCGCGGTCCATGGCTCGCGTTGACGTCCGGCGGCCGCCACGATCACACCGAGATGGTGCCGCTCGCGCGCAAGATTGCCGCGATGGGTTGCCGGGTGCTTCTGCACGATCGCCGCAACACGGGCGCTTCAGAAATCCTGATTGAAGGCGACGATCAGGAGGAGATTATCTGGGCCGACGATCTATACGAACTGCTGTCACTGCTCGGCGCGTCACCGGCATTTCTCAGCGGCTCATCATCCGGCGCGCGACTCTCGATGCGCACCTATCTGCGCCATCGTGATGCCGTCGCCGGGCTCGTCCTTTTGCGTGTGACCGGCGGAGCCTATGCGGCCGAGCGGCTGCCCGAATCCTACTATCGACAGTTCATCCGCGCGGCTGAGCAGGGCGGGATGGCGGCGGTATGCGAGACCGAGCAGTATCGCGAACGACTCGCCAAAAATCCCGCGATGCGTGAGCGGCTGCTCGCGATGGATCCTGCCCACTACCTCGCCGTGATGAACCATTGGCTCGATCTTTTCCTGCCCGGTATGGACCTGCCGGTTACCGGCGTGACGCCCGAGGAGCTCAATTCGATCACGGTTCCGACGATCATAATTCCAGGCAACGATAACGTTCATTCCTCGAAAAGCGGCCTTGCCGCGCATCGCCTGATTCCCGGCAGCGAACTCCATCGCTTGCCGATCGAAGATCAGGACGTGCCGCTGATTATGATGCCTGAGTGGGCGGCGTATGAAGATGAGATCGCGCGCGTAGCGGTCGATTTCATGCACCGGCACCCGGCACACAAATAATTCGCGGCCTCAGGTATTTTCGGAGCGAGTGAGAGAGCCCCAACTTGGCAGCGCGCGATTCTGCGCGATCGCGAGCGCCATCAGTTCGCCGGCTCGCACACTCAGCGCTACGCCATGGCCGGCGTAGCCGCCGGAAACCATCACGCGCGGATCTTTCGGATGCACGCCGAGCAGCGGAACCCCGTCTTCGGCGAATGCGATCGGTCCTCCCCACGACGAGGAAAATTGAACGTCCACGAGCCTCGGATGAAGTCCGCGGACGCGGTGCCGTAATCGCTCGAGCACTGCGGATGACTCACCTCTGCGCACATCGGCGGCTTCCAGAGCGGACGGGTTGCCGAAGACGAGCCCGGAACCGAAAATCACTCGGCCGTCGGAAATCGTCCGGCCCCATAGATAGGGCATGTCGGACGTATAGAAGGGAATGTTCCCGCCAAGCCCGATGGCGGCAAGCGTCGCGGCTTCGAGGGTTTCGGTCGCGCAGGCGAACGTGAGCGAACTGCTGAGCGGCGGGGTATCGGGAAGCGTTGCGTTGATCCATGCGTTGCTGGCAACGACGATACGGCCTGGCTTGATCCGATCGCTGCCGATTTCCAGCGTAAGTTCGGGCTTGAGCCGAATCCGCGCGACGCGCGAATTCTCCCGGATGAACGAGCCGGCGCGAACTGCCGCCCGCGCAATTCCAACGTTCAAGGCGGCTGGCTGAACCACGCCGCCGCTGACGACTTTTGTAATGCACACCGGACGCCCGCCGTCGGTCCACGGAAGCATCTTGTCAGCCGGCGCGTCGTGGTGCTCGATTTCCCAGCATCCGTCGAGAGTGAGATCGCAATCGATCCGCTCCTCGGCGACCAATCGCCAAAGTCCTGCTACGCAGTCGTCCACATCGCTGAGTAAGCCGACCGCGGTGCCCTCAAGCACGAGACCGCCGGTGCGTCCGCTGGCGCCGTCGGCGACCAAGCCAGCTTCGTAAACGACGGCGCGAATTCCGGCGCGGGCCAGATACAAAGCGGTCGATGTACCGGTTAGTCCGGCGCCAATAATCGCGACGTCGGGACGGGCGGAGGTTGAAGACGGCGGCGCGGCGGAGAATTGCGACTCACGCGGCCACGGCGGCTCTCCCCATTGAATTCGCGCGGCACTCATTTCGCGTTTGCAGACCAGTAATCTTCGTGCGAGCTTGAGATGGGGTTGATGGACAAGCTTCTCAGATTTTATTGGTGCGGCCTGCGTCGTACAATGAAGGCGTTTCCTCAAGCGGCAATTGGGGGCCGCGCGAATGGGGGTCGTGATGGATAACTCGGATGACACGAATTCCAGCGGATTCGAAATGCTGCGACCATTTATCGAGGCCGCCAGGGCGCTATGGCGCGAGGACCTGAATGACGAAGAGCGCTGGCGCAAGATGGGCCGGCTGCTGCCGATGCTGCTCGATTCACCCGCGATCCGCGACAGTGCGCAATCATGGCCGGCGCCCGGGGTGGACAGTCGGCGCGCGCAGAATCTGCTCTTCTACGAGGATCCCGATTATCACTTCGTGATTAACGGCCTCGTAAAGCGTCCCGGCACCGACACTCCAATACACGATCATGCACATACATGGACCGTCTATGGCGTCCTGACCGGCCAGGAACGAGTGGTGCGTTTCAAGCGAATCGACGACGGTTCACAGCCGCGTGCCGCGCTCGAGCCGATCGATGACTATGTGGTCGCGCCCGGCTATATCGACGTCGTGCCGCCCGGATTGCTCCATGCCGAATACGCCGGTGACGAGCGCACGGTCGCTGTTATTGTCCGTAGCGCCCGCGTTGGCGGCTTCCCGCAAAACATGGTCGATCAGAAGACCCTTCAGGTGACGCAGGCTCCGGGTCCGGAGCAGATTGCCTATCGTCTTTAGGCGACGGCTCACATGCCGCGCAAAGTCAGCGATCGGAAATTCAAGCTCGGATTATTCTGCGCGAATTGTTCGGGCGGAATCACGAAGACTCTCGCGCCAGAAAGATGGGAGCCCACCTGGCGCAACAACCGTGCGATGGCTCTGGCAGCGGAAGAGGCGGAGATCGATTTCATCCTGCCGCTGGCGAACTGGCTTGGTATGGGCGGCGGTGCGCCGACTGAATCGAATATTCTCGAACCGCTGATACTGGCGGCCGGGATGCTCGAAGCGACCCGCAAGATCACCATCTTTGCAACGATCCATGCGCCGTTTCTCCATCCCGTGTTCGCCGCCAAGCAGATCAACACCTGCGATCAGATCGGAGAAGGGCGTTTCGGCGTCAATATCGTTTCGGGAGGCAATCCGCCGGAGTTCAAACTGTTCGGCGTACCGATGGCCGAGCATGACGAGCGCTACGCCTATACCGAAGAATGGATTACGATCGTAAAGCGGATGTGGGCCGAGAACGAGCCCTTCGATTTCAAAGGCCGCTTCTTCGATTTGAAGGGTGTGCTTAGCAATCCGAAGCCGTGGGGCGGTGAGCATCCGTTGCTGATCAGCGCGGGTTCATCGCCGACCGGTCGCAAATTTGCGCGGCGCCACGCCGATTGCCTGTTCATGCTGATAGTGAGTCTCGACACCCTGGCCGATGAGATCCGCGCGATTCGGCAAGGCGGCGACCGGTTTTTCGGTATTTACGCCAGCGGCCATCTTTTTTGCCGTAAGACGCGCCGCGAGACCGACGAATACTATAACTACATCGTTCACGAACACGGCGATTGGCAGGTTGCGGAATTCCTCGACATGATGCACCAGCATTCGCAATCGATCCCTCCCGAGGTGCGCGCCACGATGCGCGAGCGTTTCGTCAGCGGTACGGGAACCTTCATGGTGAAAGGCGATCCCGACGATGTGGCCCAGGCATACAAGCGCATGAGCGATGCCGGTCTGGACGGCATGGCAACCGCGATCGTGAACTTTCTCGATGATCTGCCGATCTTGCGCGACGAGGTGCTGCCGCGGATGGAACGGCTGGGTATCCGGACCGCGGTGCGCGAATGAGGGCGGGATCGGAAGAGCAGAGCAATGGTGGTTGCCGGCTCGTATATACACGGTTGGAATTGAATTGGGTCGCCTCCAAGCGACGGCCGAATCTGAGGGTCAAATATGCCGAGTCGTGATGATCAAGCCGCCGAGAACCTCGGCAATATCGTTGCGCTCGAACACGTCAATGTCACCGTCCCGGATCAGGGGGCGGCGACGCTTTTTTACGTCACCGGGCTAGGTCTGACGCGCGATCCTTTCGTGATGGTCAGCACCACCAACATGTGGATCAACGTCGGGCGCAGCCAGTTTCATCTGCCGACCGCAAAGCCGCAGGTGCTGCGCGGCCACGTGGGAATCGTGACACCGGATCGCGATGCGCTTTTGCGCAGACTAGCTCGCGTTCGCGAGTCGCTGGCGGGCACCGCCTTCGCCTTCGAAGAGTACGACGGGTTTGTCGAAACTATCTCGCCATGGGGCAATCGCTACAGATGTTACACGCCGGACGACCGCTTCGGCCGGATCAACCTGGGAATTCCCTACGTCGAGTTCGAGGTCCCGCGCGCGACCACCGACGGTATCGCCGGGTTCTATCGCGAGATACTTTCCACGTCGGCCGAGAGCCTCGAAGATGCACAGGGTCGGTACGCGCGAGTAGCGGTCGGCGTCGCGCAGTACATCATCTTCCGCGAGACCGACCGCCCGCTTCCGCCATACGATGGCCATCATGTTCAGATCTACGTCGCCGACTTTTCAGGTCCGTTTCACCGGCTCACCGAACGGGGACTCATAACCGTGGAAGACAACCGGCATCAGTATCGATTCCAGGACCTGATCGATCTTTCCAGCGGCAAGCTGCTGTTCACTATCGAGCATGAGGTGCGCAGCATGAACCACCCGCTCTACGGCCGCCGTCTGATCAATCGCAATCCCGCGCAGACCAATACTGACTATGCGCCCGGAAGCGACGAATGGAACTGGCGTCTCCCAGATCCGCATGAGTAATCGATAATCCTCAATCAGCCAGCCGCGATTCGCCACTCGCGTACCCGGTAGTTCCCAGACAGGCGGACATATATAAGAGGGCGGGTGGGAAATGTTTTGGCCGAATCGAATCCGCGCCAGGGAGGGCAACCGTGAGCAGTGTTGGCAAGCTTATCGAAGGGAACACCTACGCACCCGGCGCACATGTCAGCGGCCGTCTGAAGGCCGGTCAGATTCTCAGGATTATCGATCTGGAAGGCGAGCAGACTATTCCGATGGTCGCGTTCCGGGAAGGTAATTCGAATGAATATCAGGACATCCTCTACTCCAACTACGTGATCGGCCGCTGGAAATGGGGCAAAGGAGACGTCATCTATACCAACGACATGAACCCGATCTGGACGATGATCGACGATACCGTCGAGGTTCACTTTGGCGGCGGCTACTGCTCACGGGCACTGCGCACAAAGTATGGCGTCGACGACAAGGACGGATGCCGCGAAACGCTACGCAGAGGGCTCGAAGACCTCGGGATCGCCCCGGACAAGCTGCGGGAAAACTCGAGCTTCTGCATTTTCATGAATGCCGATTACAAGCCCGACGGCACCTGGACGGTCACTCGGCCGAAATCCAAGGCCGGCGATCATATCGACTTGCGCGCCGAGATGGATCTGCAATGGGCAGCCTCGGTCTGCTCGCAGCCGCCCGTGCGCCGCCCGGTCAACGGCGACCGTCCCACGCCGATACGCTTCGAGGTGTACGATCCCGCTTGAAGCTCGCTATGTCCGTTGGTCTCAAACTCTGGTACAAACACGGACTAGGCTTTGGATACGGCACGCGAGAACTCATCCGGAACCACAGTCTCCTCACTGAAACTCCACCTGAGATTGACGACAGGAATTTTCGGATAAGCGATTGCCATGAATGTGCGCGCAAAGATCGTAATAACCACGCTGTGGGCGTTCGCCGCGGCAGGATTCATCCTGACAGCGTGCAACCGCAAGCCCGACAATGCGCCTGAAGCGCCCTTGCCGGTTACGATAATTGCCGCGCAGGCTGGAACACCCGGCAGGGCGGGCGCGTATTCGGCGAACGTCACGGCCGAGACACAGGTCGCCGTCGCGTTTAACGTTAATGGTTATGTGACATCAATCCTTCAGATTAGGGACGCGAGTGGAAAATCGCACATCGTTCAAAGCGGCGATCCGATTAAAGCCGGTGAGGTCCTCGCCGGCATCAGGGATGACACTTATCGTCAGCAGGTACTGCGCGCGACTTCGGACCTCGCCAGCGCACGCGCATCACTGGCCAAAAGCAAGGCCGACTACAGTCGCTATTCGATGTTGCTCAAGGAACGCGTTGCTCCCCAGGCCGATTACGACGCGGCTAAGCAGCAATACGACTCCGCGAGCGCACAAGTGGATTCCGCGAACGCGACACTCAAGCAGGCCCAGGTCGATCTCAACGACTGCCGGCTCAAGTCGCCGCTCACTGGCCTGGTGCTCGCCCGCAACATCGAGGTCGGCACTCTGGTCGGGCCGAGCACGGTGGCCTTTCAAGTCGGCGATACGAAGAAGGTCAAGGTCGTGTTCGGGGTGGCCGCGTCCATAGTTCATCAAGTCAAAGTGGGCGAGCCCATTTCGATCACGACTGATGCGTTTCCCGGCAAAAAGTTTGAAGGCATGATTTCCAAGGTCGCCGCCGCCGCGGATCCGACCAGCCGCGTCTTCGACGTGGAGGCGCTGATCCTGAACCCCGGCGATCAGCTGAAGGTTGGGATGATCGCCGGCCTGCAACTGCCTGGCGCGATCGCGGCTCCGGGCGTCGTTGTGCCGATCCGCGCGATCGTGCGGCCACCAAATGATCCCTCCGGCTATGCCGTCTACGTTGCCGACCAGCGCGACGGCAAAACCTACGCGCGTCTGACGCCGATTGAAGTTGGTCCGGTGACCGGTGAACAGGTGGGGGTCGAGTCCGGACTGGCTCCAGGCGCGGACGTCATCGTCAAGGGCGCTGATATTGTTTACGACGGTCAACAAGTCAGCGTAGTACCGTAGCCGATCGCGCACTGAGAACGGCTGGAAGTCATCGAATGGCGCATCGACCCGACGCCGAGATAATCGCGACTACCCACAATACGGCGCGCTTTTTCACGGAGAATCGCCAGATCGCGTGGGTAGCGCTGCTGCTCGTGATCGCGTGGGGCATCTACGGTTACCAGAAGATGCCGAAGCGCAAAGACCCCGATATCCCGGTCAAGGAGGCGCAGGCTGTATGCAGGTGGCCAGGCGTCAGCGCCGATCGCGTCGAGCAGCTGATCACGCGCAAGATCGAGCAGAAACTGAGCGAGGTCTCGGAGGTCCGCGCGCCTGACCCGGAATATTATTCGATCAAGTCGCTCACTATCGCCGGGCTGTCGGTCGTCACCGTGCAAGTTGACGATCGCTACGCAAATACCAAACCGATTTTCAACGAGATGGACCTGAAGTTGCGGCAGATCAACGATCTGCCGCCGGGCGCCGGTCCGATTCAGTTCTTCAGCGGCTTCGGGGATACGGCCGCGCTGATGCTCACGGTGGCGAGTCCGAAGGAAAGCGAAGTTGCGATTTCGCTTCGCGCGCGTGAGATCGCCGACGCGATTCGAGCGGTGCGAGTCGGCGCCGCCGCTCCAGATCAGCACGCAACCGTCGTCGTGGCGTTCCCGCTATCGCTCGGTATGACGGGTATTGGCGACCGCGTGCGCGCCGAACTTGAACCATGTCTCCAGCGCGACGGCTACTTCACCGGCATCGAAGCGATCGAGGGCAAGGGTTTCGTCGGTCTCGACGGCGTGGCGGCGTCCGATAGCGGCCTCGAGGACCGGTTCATGCGATGCGTCCGCGAGGAATATGGCTCGGCGTCGTTCCATCCGGACGTGTGGCAGCCTGTGGTGATTCGCAATCCCGCCGACGCGCAGGCCAGGTTGGCGACCGTCGCCGGCGATAAATACAGCTATCGCGAGCTGTCGGATTTTATCGATCTGATCAGGCGCGGGCTGACCGGGGTTTCCGAAGTCTCCAAGATTCAGATCTCGGCCGAATTACCCCAGCAGGTGAATCTCGAATACTCGCAGGCCAAGCTCGCGGCTTACGGGATTACGCCCGATCGAATTCGGCAAGTACTCTCCGCCCGCAACATCGTGACGCCCGGCGGCATGCTCGAAATCAACAGTGCGAACCTGCTCGTTCTGCCCTCAGGCGAGTTCAGAAGCGAAAACGAAATCGGCGGCGTAATCGTCGGCAAGTCGACCACCGGCACTCCGCTTTACCTGCGCGACCTGGTGACGATCACACGCGGCTACGCCGATCCACCAGCCTACCTTAACTACTACACCGTCTCCGATG
>Ga0302326_10021040_pt1 | contig 13395 bp, 14 predicted proteins | sample Palsa_T0_3_FD_202264 | JGI IMG/M metagenome (GOLD analysis project Ga0302326, IMG submission 202264) | Peat permafrost microbial communities from Stordalen Mire near Abisko, Sweden - Palsa_T0_3 | ecosystem: Environmental > Terrestrial > Soil > Palsa > Peat permafrost | place: Sweden: Abisko... | reverse complement strand
CCCCGGTCGTCCACCCCGGTCAGCAGCGTCTTGACCCCGAGGTCGACCCCGACCGCCGTTCCGGGCCAGGCGTGCCGCTCTGCTGCGTCTCGCTCGACTTGGACGATGAAAGACACGAACCAGCGCGGCGCCGTCCGCGACACGGTGGCCGACAAGACGCGCGCCGTGCCGTTGTCGATCTTGCGGGCGAGCTTGAACGTCGGCTCGCAGGTCTCCAGGGTGCCGAGGCGGGGAAGCGTCACTGTGCTCCCCGAGCAGCGCATGGCGCCGGTGAGCCGGAACGAGTCCCGGCACTTCCCCCGCTTCTTGAACCTGGGGAACCCGAGCCGCCTGCCCTTGCGCTGGCCCTTCCTCGACTTGACGTAGTCGCGCAGCGCCCGGTCCAGGTTCCGGAAAGCCTCCTGGTAAGCGCACTTGGAGTTCTCCGCCCACCACGCTAGGCCCGGGTCGGCCTTCTTCTCCGCATTCCACAACTTGTGCAGCTCAGGCGCCGAGTGCCACTTCCCCTCAGCCAAATAGCGCTCCTGGCACCTGGCCAGGCCCCAGTTCCACGCGAACCGCGCCGCACCCGCATGCGACCACAGCATCCGCTCCTGCGCCGGAGTCGGGTCCAGCGCGAACCGGAACGCCTGCACCACCTTCACCGCACGCCCGCCTCCCCTACCCGCGCCCGAAACAATGGGAACATGGTATCGAGCAGGTCCGACATTCCGTTGATCACATCGAACCGGCGCGTCCGCGACCACACCTCACGGGCTGCCCGTCACCAGTGAGCGCCAGGAAACGCTGAAGACCTCCCCGACAGTAGCGGTCGACAGCCCTTCATTCGCTGACCGCCGACGCATCGACGGCGACCGATGGCGCCGGTCGCTCAGCGGATACGGCATCGAGGGAGACAGCCCGGGCGGCGGCACGGGCCGGCCGTAAGGCCACCGCCGCGACCAGCAGCACGATCCCGCCGATGCGGCTCAGCCGTTGCGGTTACGTCCTAGACCGCGAGGGAACCGAGAACGGATCGCCGCCTGCGCCTTAGGCGCCCTGCGGCACAGGCGGCCTGACCAGCGGAGCCACCTCACCACCGCCGGGAGCAAGGGTGATGATGCCGGACAGCAGCGGGAAGGACCTGTCGCCGAACGCGAAATCCAGGCTCCACACCGAACCGGAGTGGACCGCCCGGCTCAAGGTGGCGACCCGCCCGTTGTCCAGGAGCAGGGCAAGGTCGGCTACCGCACCGGGGTGGCAGAGCCCGAGCCGCACGGAGAACCCGTCCAGCCAGGCGATCTCGGCCACGCAGACCGGATCGGTGGCGATGATCCGCGCTGACAGGAGGTAGGTCGAGCCAGTTCGGGTACGCAGTGCGGAGAGGATGCCGTCCGCCTGGCCGCGCCGCCAGATGCGCTCCAGGCGGCGATCCAGCCACCACAGCCGGAGCCGAGCGGTCGAGCTCCTCATTCGCCCACCGCCGACACATCGACGGCCACCGCTGGTGCCACTCGGTCGGCGGATACAGCCTCCAGGGAGACGGCCGGGGCGGCGGCTGGGGCCGGCCGGAAGGCCACCGCCGTGACGGCCGCGGCGGCCAGCAGCACGATCCCGCCGATGGCGTACGACCCGTGGATCCCGTCGATGTAGGCGGACGCCGCGATCTGATGCAGCCGGGCGGCGGAGTAGCCCGCGGGCAGCGTCGCCGGCAGCGGCGCCTGCGGGCCGCCGTGGCCGAGCAGGCCGGCCAGCGGGCCGGCCACCGGGGCCGGAAGCGAGCGCAGCGAGGCGGACGCTGCCGCCACCGCCCGGGTCTGGACGAGCGCCCCGAGCAGGGCGATGCCGATCACGTTCCCGGTCTGCCGGGTGGTGTTGGCGACGCTGGAGGCTAGCCCGGCCCGATCCCGCGAGACGGCGTTCAGCGCGGCGGTGGACAGCGGCGAGAGCATGAGCCCGAAGCCGATGCCGACCGCCATCAGCTTCCAGAACACCTCGAGGTAGCTGTCGTCCGCCCCCAGGCCGGTCAGCAGCAGCAGCCCGGCGCCGGAGATGAGCCCGCCGAGCGTGATCGGGACCCGGAACCCGAACCGGCCGCTCAGCCGGCCGGCCAACGGGGACACCAGGGTGAACATGAGGCTGAAGGCCAGCATCCGCAGCCCGGCCTGCAGGGCCGACAGATGCTGGACGTCCTGGAAGAACTGGACGGTGAAGAACGGCACCGAGATGAGCACGAAGCCGAGCAGGAACGTGACCCCGGCCGTGGCCGAGAACAGCCGGACCTTGAACAGCCCCAGCGGCAGCATCGGCTCCCGGGAACGAGCCTCGGCCAGCAGGAACAGCAGCAGCACGAGGGCGGCGACCGTCAGCGGGACCCACACCTGGGCCGCGCCCCAGCCGTAGCTGCCACGCTCCACGAACCCGTAGGTCAGCGCGGCCATCCACCCGACCGAGGTCAGCTGGCCGGGCAGGTCGAGGTGGCGGGCGGCGGGGTTGGCGGACTCCGCCAGCGCCTTGACCCCGAAGATCAGGCACACGATGCCGATCGGCACGTTGACGAAGAACACCCACCGCCAGCCGGCGTCGGTTACCAGCAGGCCGCCGACCGTGGGGCCGATCCCGAGGCCGAGGGCGCTGATCCCCGCCCAGGTCGCCACCGCCCGGGTCCGCTGGCGGGGGTCCGCGAAGGCGGTGCCGAGCAGGGCCAGGCTGGCCGGGGCGAGGGCGGCGCCGCCGATCCCCTGCAGGACCCGGGCCGCCTCCAACTCGGCCGCGCTGGTGGAGAGCCCGCACAGCAGCGAGCCGAGGGCGAAGATCGCCATCCCGATCTGGAACAGCCGCTTGCGGCCGTGCCGGTCGGCCAGCGCGCCGGCCGACAGCAGCAGCACCGCGAACGCCAGCGAGTACGCGTCGATCACCCATTGCAGCTGGGAGAACGATTCGTGCAGGCCGCGCTGGATGGACGGCAGCGCGGTGTTGACGATCGACACGTCCAGGAGGGTCATGAACGTGCCGACGCAGGTGACGATCAGCGTGGCCCGTTGGTGACGACTGAAGGCGGCTCTGGGTTCCATCATGAAACTCACCCTATCCGCAGTCAGTTCTATAACGCAACTGAACCTGGTAGGGTGGGGCCATGCGCAGGACAAGTTTCCAGGGCATCAACTGCTCGGTCGCCCAGACCCTCGAGGTGGTGGGCGAATGGTGGACCATGCTCATCATCAGGGACGCCTTCCTGGGGGTCACCCGGTTCGACCGCTTCCACGAGCGCCTCGGGATCTCCAGGAACATCCTCACCGACCGACTCGACAACCTGGTTGAGCACGGCGTCCTCGAACGCCAGCCGTATCAGGAGAACCCGGTCCGCTACGACTACACCCTGACCGAGAAGGGCCAGGATCTGTGGCTCGTCCTCACCGCTATGCGCCAGTGGGGCGACAAGTGGGAGGCTCCCGACGGCGCCCCGGTGGTGCTCTCGCACGACTCCTGCGGCCACCTCAGCGAGGTCGTGCCCACCTGCTCGCACTGCGGCGAGACCATCGTCTGGGGTTCGCGGCAGGTGCTGCCCGGCCCTGGCGCCACCCGCGGGCCCGCTCCGCTCCCCGTGGCCGCGGAGGGCAGCTGATGGAACCGGGAACCTTCACGGCGGTCAGCGCCGTCACGCAGTGCGAGCCGGGCCGCTTCCTGGCCGAGGTTGACCCCGACTGGGGAATCGCGGCCAAGCCCAATGGCGGGTACCTGCTGTCGATGCTGGCCCGGGCGGCCACGTCGGTGAGCGCGCACCCCCACGTCACCGCCGCCAGCGCCCACTACCTGCACTCCCCCAAGCCCGGACCGGTGCAGATCACGGCCGAGCTGCTGCGGGGCGGCCGCTCGGCCAGCCAGCTGCGCGCCCGGATGGAACAAGACGGCCAGCCCTGCGTCGAGGCGCTCATCACGGCCTCCCAGCTCGGCGCGGACACGACCCCCTACTGGGATCGCGGCCTGCCCGAGATCAGCCGGTCGCGCTACCAGGATTGCCCGCGCCTGCCCGCGCGCCTGCCCAACGGCACCCGAGTGGCGATCATGGAGCGGATCGAGGTTCGCCTCGACCCGGACTCGGCCGGGTTCGCGGCCGGCCGCCCGAGCGGACGGGGCGAGCTGAGGGGCTGGCTCGCGCTGCCCGAGGCCGAGGCGTTCGATCCGACCGCGCTGACGTTCGCGGTGGACGCGTTCCCGCCCGCCACGTTCGACATCGAGTTTTCCGGCTGGGTGCCGACCTTGGAGCTGACCGTCTACGTGCGCGCCGTCCCGGCCCCCGGGCCGGTCCGGATGCTGCACCGCGCGCAGCTGATCGACAATGGCCGGGTCGACGAGTCGTGCTTCGTCTGGGACACCGCCGGCCGGCTGGTGGCCCACGGCACCCAGCTGGCCGGCATCCGCCTCGGCTGAGCTCCTGCCCGCAGGAGCCCGCGAGGCGGCGCCGGCCGTCGGGGCGGGCCGGGGTGCTAGCCCTGGCTGCCGCCGCCCGGCTGGGCGCCCGCCTCTAGGTAGCCGATCATCAGCGTCGGCGACTTGGTGGTCAGCGAGCACTCGCCGTAGCCGCCGGCGGCGGTGGGCAGCGACAGGAACAGGGCCGCCTGCTGGCCGGGCGGGTAGATCCGCAGCCCGCGGACCGCGACCGGCTTGCACTCCGACGGCGGGATGACCGCGGCGTCGACGATGTCGAGCGGGGCCGAGGCGAGCGCGCCCGGCGCCAGCGTCACGACCTTCTCGGTGCCGCTCGGGTCCGCCTGGCGCACGGCGGCGGCGCCGGTCTGCAGGCCCTGGTCGCCCCTGACCCAGGAGACACCCGGGTAACCGTAGAGCGTGCACGCCGACGACCCGGTGTTGCGCAGCTGGAGGCCGGTGTGGTTCTGGGACATGCCCGCGCCCGCGCCCCCGCCCAGACTGGCGGTCAGGTCAGCGGACGTGCAGGCCGGAGCGCCGGACGAGGCCGCGGTCGACCCCGACGTGCCGGAGCCCGCGGCGGCGCTTGACGCCGCGCTCGAGCCGCTGGGGCTCGCCCCGGTGCTCGATGCGCCGGAGCCGGCGCTGGCGGGCGCGCTCGACGAGCTCCCGCCGGTGGAGCCGGCCGAAGCGCCGGGTGCGCTCGACGTGGACGACGCGGCGCAGCCGGCGGCAAGGAGCCCTGCGCTGAGCAGCGGTACGACCAGCAGTGCGTTCTTCACAAGATCTCCCTATTGCAACCCACTAGGCGATGCTCTGATGTCCCTTATGACGCCGCACGCCCGGACCCGGTTGGGGTGAATTTTCCGGTTCGCCCATGGTGGCCGTGCTCATTCCTCGCCCGCCTGCACCTCCAGCCCGACCGGCCGGCCGAGGTAGCGCTCGAGGTCGGCCCGCTCGCGGTCGAGCTCGTCGTGGTGGCGGCGGGTGAACGATTCGAACGGGGTTACCCGGACGGCGGCCTTCCTGGTCGCCCGGTCCAGCCGCCAGATGCCGATCAGCCGGCCGTCGCACACGACCGAGGCCTTGATGATGCCGCCGACGTACACCTGGGGGTGCCGGGCGGGATCCAGCATCGCCGTCCGGTCGCGGTAGCCGAGCAGGTAGTTGTCGAACATCGGCAGCAGCCGGAAGGCCGGCGCCGCCTCGACTTGGCCCAGCGTCCAGCCGCGCCGCCCGTCGAACTCGACCTCGGTCAGCTCGTCGCGGACGGCGGCGATCGCCGCCCCTGAGGGCAGCCCGGACCAGGTCGTGAAGTCGGCCGCGGTGGCGGGCCCGAACGCGCGGAAGTACCGGCGGGCGAGCTCGGCGACGGGATCGGCCGGGGCCGGGGCGGCCGCGACCCAGTCGTCGAGCAGGACGAACGTGGCGTCGCGGCCCCGGTCCGCGCCCCGGCAGGTCAGGCCGCGGGCGGTCAGCGCCGCGAGCAGGTGGGTGGCGGCCTGCCCGTCCTCCCCCAGCTCGACGCCACGCCCGGCGAGCTCACCGGCGAGCTCATGGCGGGTCAGGCCGCGCCCGTCGAGCAGTTCGCGGGCGTGGATCGCGGCGGCGTCGATCAGCGGCTCGGTGATGCCCAGGTTCCGCCACCGGGTCCGGTGGTTCCGCTCCATGATCGGGCCGTAGAGCCCGGCCATCCAGCGCAGGTCGGCGGCCGCGACCAGGTGCACGGTCGACCGCATCAGCCAGGTCCTGACCACGCTCCGCTCGTGCTGGATCGCGTTGACCACGGCGGCCTCGTCGACGGCGGTCGATCGGGCGCGGACGCCGAGCCTGGCCGCGCCGACGTCCTGCGCCTGCAGGCCGACGGCGGCCGCCGCCACCCCGGCCGGGTCGGCGGCGGGGCGGGCGGCGAGACCCTGCCGGGTCATTCGCTCGATCAGGAAATCCACGCGGGCAATCCTTCCGGATCTGGGCGGGCGGCGGCGAGGGCGCGCCCGGCGTCGGGTCACCTGATGATGGCAGGATCGCGGACCCGAGGGGCGGAGCGCACGGACCGTTCGGGATAAACGATCTTGATCTTCTGGCCGGTAAGTTGTCACCGTGGCTGACGAGCGGGTAATTCCTGAGGCAGACCAGACGGCCGTGCGGGTGGCCCTGTGGCGGGCGCTGCACTTGGAGCTGGACGGGCAGCCGCCGGTGCTGGCGGACCCGGTGGGGCTGCGGCTGGCGGACCCGGCCGACGGCTGGCGCCAGCGGCCGGACATGGACCCGGTGTTCACCAGCGGCTTCCGGGCGGCGATCGTGGCCCGCGCCCGGTTCATCGAGGACCTGGTGACCGCCGCCGCCGACGCCGGCGTCGGCGTCGGCCAGTACGTGCTGCTCGGCGCGGGGCTGGACACGTTCGTCGAGCGCCGGCCGGAGTACGCCGGGCGGCTGCGGGTGTTCGAGATCGACCAGCCCGCGCCGCAGGCCTGGAAGCGGCAGCGGCTGGCCGCGCTCGGCTACGGCGTCCCGGACTGGCTGCGGCTGGTGCCGGTCGACTTCGAGGCGGGCGCGTCCTGGTGGGACCTGCTGGCCGGGGCCGGGTTCTCTCCCGCCGCGCCCGCGGTGGTCGCCTCGACCGGGGTCAGCATGTACCTGACGCGGGAGGCCAACGCGGCGACGCTGCGCCAGCTGGCCCGGCTGGCGCCGGGGTCGACGGTCGCGATGACCTTCCTGCTCCCGGCCGAGCTGCTCGATGAGCGGGACCGGCCCGGGCTGGCGATGGCGGCGAACGGGGCGCGGGCCTCGGGCACGCCGTTCATCAGCTACTACTCCCCCGACGAGATCGTCGCGCTGGCTCGTGAGGCCGGCTTCGCGGACGCGCGGCACGTGCCGGCGGCGGAGCTCAACGACCGGTACTTCGCCGGCCGGGCGGACGGGCTGCGGATGTCGACCGGCGAGGACCTGCTGGTGGCGACGGTTTGACGCGGCCGCAGTGGGGTTAGCCTGAACGCCATGACCGTCCCGTTCCCGTCGCCGACCGGCTCGGCCGGATCCCGGACCGAGGTGTTCACCCGTTACCTGGAGTTCTTCCGCGACCGGCTGGCGGCGAAGACGCGCGCGCTGCCCGCCGGCGAGCTCCGCCGCAGTCGCCTGCCGTCTGGGTGGACGCCGCTTGAGCTGGTCAGGCACCTCACCTACGTCGAGCTGCGGTGGCTGGAGTGGGGGTTCGAGGGTCGCGCGGTGGCCGACCCGTGGGGCGACCAGCGCGACGACCGCTGGTACGTCGGTCCGGACGAGACCCTCGACGGCCTGCTGGCCGAGCTGGCCGCCCGGGCGGCCCGCAGCAGCGCGATCATCAACCGGCACGACCTCGACGAGGTCGGCCAGCCGGGCGAGCGCTGGTCGGGCCAGCCGCCCGCGACGCTCGAGCGGGTCCTGTTCCACCTGGTCCAGGAGTACGCCCGGCACGTCGGCCAGCTGGACATCGTCTGCGAGCTGGCCGGCGGGGAAACGGGCGAATGAGGCCGGTCACGGCGGCGGCCATCGATGGCGCGAACCGGTCGCGGAGCAGGGCATCCTTGATTCATGCCTGAAGGTGATGTCATCTGGTCCACCGCCCGCCGCCTGCATGAGGCGCTGGCCGGGCAGGTGCTGACCCGCAGCGACTTCCGCGTCCCCAAGTTCGCCACCGTCGACCTGAGCGAGCAGCTGGTGACCGAGGTCGTCGCGCGCGGCAAGCACCTGCTGGTCCGGACCGGGGACGGCCTGACCGTGCACACCCACCTGAAGATGGACGGCTTCTGGCGGGTCCGCGCGGTCCGTCCCGGCGTGCACCCGGTGGAGAGCTTCAAGCTGCGGCTGGTGCTGGCCAACGCCCAGTGGGAGGCGGCGGGCTACCTGCTCGGCGTGACCGAGGTCATTCCCACCGCCGATGAGGACACGGTGGTCGGGCATCTGGGCCCCGACCTGCTCGGCCCGGACTGGGACCCGGCCCTGGCCGTGCGGCTGCTCGCCCGCGACCCCGACCGGTCGATCGGCGAGGCGCTGCTCGACCAGCGGAACCTGGCCGGCCTCGGGAACGTCTACGTCGCCGAGCTGCTGTTCCTGCGCGGCGTCGAGCCGTGGCGGCCGGTCGGCTCGATCGAGGACCTGCCCGCCCTGGTCGACCTCGGGCACCGGCTGCTCGACGCCAACAAGGCCCGGCCCGGGCATATCACCACCGGCGACACCAGACGCGGCAAGGAGCACTGGGTCTACGGACGGGCCGGCAAGGCCTGCCGGCGGTGCGGGGCGCGGATCAAGAAGGGCGAGCAGGGTCCCGCGGGCGAGGAGCGGATGCGGTTCTGGTGCGCCAGCTGCCAGCTCTAGGCAATCTTTTCTCAGTCGGCCGCTTCCCGCTCGATGTCGGCCAGGTCGGCCAGCTGACGGGAGACGACCTCATCGCGGACGGGTCCGGGCGCGACCAGGCGCTGCCGTCGGCGCCGGCTGCCCCGGGTGAGCAGGGCGGGCGCTTCGACGCCGGGGATCGCGCCCGCGGCCACGTGCCGGGCTAGCGCGGCGCGAGCGCGGGCCCGGTAGCCGCGCTGCAGGCTCAGATAGAAGACCAGCACGACAGCGAAGTTGAGCAGGACCTTCAGCAGGATCACCGGGCCGGGCGCGGGCGCGTCGAACAGCAGGTGCATGACCATGGCGGCGGCGAGGCAGGCGGCGGCGCGCGGCGCGCCGCCGCGCAGCCCGCGGGCGGCCAGGTAGCCGACGCCGGCCCCGGCCACGGCCGTCATCGCCCAGTGCGATCCGAGCGAGGTCAGCCCGCGGACAACGGTGGAGATCACGACGGCCTCGGCCGGGTTGGTCGCGCCCGTCAGCGGGATGTTGTTCAGCGCGTAGGTGAAGTTCTCCATGACCTGGAATCCCAGTCCGGTCAGCGCGCCGTAGATCAGGCCGTCCAGCGGCCCTCGGATAACGCGGGGCGCTGCCAGCGCGATCAGCACGACCCCGGCGACCTTCAGCAGCTCCTCGTTGACCGGCGCGGTCAGTGCCGCGGACCAGTTCCCCGCGAATGTGACGCCCGCCCCCTTGGCCCACAGGCCGGTCAGGCCCTGGTTGGCCGACAGCGCGCAGCCGGTCGCGGCCGTCGCCCCCCAGATCACCGCCGCGGCCGACCACGATCGAGCCGGGGCGCTCAGCGGCCGGGCCAGCCGCAGCAGCCACCACCCGACGATCACCAGTGGCAGCTGCAGCACCGCCGCCAGCACCGTGGCCGCCGGGTAGACCGCCAAGGCGCGGTAAAACGCCCAGGCCAGGAGCCCAGCCCCGATCACGCAGAGCGTCGCCGCGGTGATCCGCACCCAGCGGACTCCCGGGTTCGCCCGCGCCGTCGCGGTCGGCGGCGCGGGCGCGCTGGCGGCGGTCACTTGGCTGCCGCCGGGAACCGCAGCGACCTGGCCACCAGCGCTGCCGCCGCCCGGGCGGCGGCGCCGTCTTGGACCGGGGCGACGCTGACGATCTCGATGGCGAAGTCCCTGGCCGGGCCGGGGACGATCACGGCTTCCCCGGCCCGGTCGTTCGCGGTGAGCGCGCCGGTCACCCCCTTGTTGCCAGCGGCGCTGGTGAAGCTCGCCGGCCGACCCAGCCGGGCGGACCCGTCGCCCACCAGCAGGCCGCTCTGCAGGCCGGGCCACAACCGGCCGACCTGGGACGGGCTGATCACCATCACCCAGATCACCGCCAGTTCCACCGGTCCGTCGGTCAGACTCCAGTGCAGAATCGGATCGGTCTCGGCACTGCGGACCACCCAGTTCCGCCCGGGAGTGAACGTGGCCGACTGGGCGCTGTCCGGCCCGATGCTCAGCGGCACGCCCGCGGCGACCGGCTGGTCATCGGACACCGCCCGGCTGACCAGCGGCCAGCCCACGGTCAGGGCCACTATGACCGTTACTACGACGAGGAGCCAGCGGAGCGGCCGGGACGATCCGTGCTCCCTGTCCGGATGCCCACTAGGCAAGGTGTTCCTCCAGGAAAGGTGCAAGAGAGAGTACACCTGCATCGACCCGGGGGAATCCGCCCGAAGGGTCAGCTCTAGGCGTCGATCGCTCGCAGCACGTTCTGATCGGTCAGCGGCAGCGCGCGGGCCCGCACTCCGATGGCAGCGAACAGGCCGTTCGCGATCGCCCCGGCGACCGGGCCCGCCGCGCACTCGCCCGCCCCAACCGGCGGCTGGCCGGGTCGGTCAATGACGATCACGTCGACCTGGGGGGTCTCGGAGAACCTCAGCACCGGGTAGGTCTCCCAGCTCAGGCTGGTGATCCCGTCGGGGCCGAACCGCACCTGCTCCTTCAGGGTCCAGCTGGCCGCCTGGATCGCCCCGCCCTCGATTTGGTTGCGGACGCCGTCCCGGTTCACCACCCGGCCGACGTCGACCGCCAGGACGAGGCGGCGGACCCTGACCGATTCGCGCGCCTCGACCTCAGCGACCGCGGCGCAGTAAGCGCCGGTGTTCTTGTACCGCGCGTAGCCGAGCCCGAGGCTGGTGTCGGCCGCGCCCGGCGGCTCTCCCCAGCCCGCCGCGCCGGCGGCCGCGGTCAGCACCGCGCGGGCGCGCTCGTCGTCGAGCCGCGCCAGCCGGAAGGCGAGCGGATCAGCGCCGGATGCGGCCGCCAGCTCGTCCATGAACGACTCGATGGCGAACACGTTGAAGTGGGCGCCGAGCGAGCGGATGGCCGACGTGCGGATCGGCATTGACAGCAGCCGGTGGGTAGCCACCCGGGGAGATCCCAGCGTGTACGAGGGGACCGCGTTGCGGCCGCTGCCGAGCCCGGACGCCAGCGGCGGGTCAACCGACGGCGGCAGCGGGCGGCCGCCGCGCCGGTAGCCGTTGGCCAGCAGGCCGGGTTGGCCGGCGTAGCCGGGGCGGCCGTTGTAGCCGTTGCTCCAGACATCGTAGGTCCAGTCGCGTACGCTGCCGTCCGGGTCGAGCACGGCGGTGACGTCGGCCGTCATGGCCGAGGCGAGCGGCCCCGACCCGAGCTCGGCGGCGCGGTCCCACAGCACCCGGACCGGGCGGCCGCCCGTCCGGCAGGCGAGGAGCGCGGCGTCGAAGGCGACGTCGTCGGCGGGATTGTGGCCGTAGCAGCCCGCGCCTTCGACGTGGTAGACGACGACGTCGGACTTATCCAGCCCGAGTGCGTCCGCGATCGCGGCCCGCAGCGGGAAGATGCCCTGCGTATGGCTCCAGACCTCAAGCAGGCGGCCATCGAAGCGGGCCAGCGCGCAGCTGGTGGCGATGCTCGCGTGGGCGATCAGCCCGCGGGAGTAGCTGGCGCTCACCCTGGTCCCCGGCGACGTGGGCCGGCCGGGTTCCCCTGCCGCCAGCACCGTGGTCTCGGATCGCTGATCGCGCAGCCAGGACGTCAGCCGGGATTCGTCCGGGAGGTCGTCGGCCGCCTCCCATTTCGCTGATCCCCGCAGCCAGGCGGCGGCGGCGTCGGCGACTTCTTCCCGGTCCGCCAGGACAGCCAGAAAGTCGCCGTCTCGGACCACCCAGGCGCTGGGCGGAAGGCCCGCGAGCCGTTCCTCGGGGATGTCGGCCAGGGTCGCGCGGAGCAGCGGCGGACGGATCACCCGGGCGTGCACGATGCCCGGCGGTTCCAGGTCCTGGATGAACCGCGGGCGGCCGAACACCTTGTCCGGCAGGTCGATCCTGGTGAGGTCGGACCGCGCCGGGCGCTCCGCCGGCGGCACCGCCCCGGCCGCCGTCACCCCGGCCGGCGCTACCCCGGCCGCGTCGACGTCGAGGTTGACCTCGGCCGCGAGCGAACCGTAGGAGCCCACGATCTCGCCGTCCGGCGTCAGGATGGCACCGTCGACGATGGTCAGCGAACTTGCCGGGATCGCCGACTTGCGCCCCGCCGCCTCGATGAACAGCCGCCGCGCGGCTGCGCTTACGGCCGCCACCGCCGCCCCGCTGACCTGGGTCGACAGGCTGCCCGCGGTGAACCCCTCGTCGGGCGACGCCGCCGTCGACAGCGGCGCCACCTCCAGCTGGCCGGGCGACAGCCCTAGTTCCGTGATCGCGATCTGCGCGAGCGCCGTCTGGATGCCCTGGCCGAGCTCGGCCTTGCCGACCCGCAGGGTCACGGTGCCGTCGGCGCGGACGGTCAGCCACGATGATATGAGCGGATTGGCCGCGAGGCTTGGCGAGAGCGTCATCGGGCCGTCTCCGTCTCCGTCGTCGCTCGCAGCACTGCGTTGACAATCCGCTGCTGGCTGCCGCAGCGGCAGAGGTTGGGGTCCAGCGCCTCGGCTACCTCCGACCTGGTCGGGGCCGGATGGTCGCGGAGAAACGCCGCCGCCCGCATGATGATGCCGGGCAGGCAGTAACCGCACTGGCCCGCCTGCCCTTCGACGAAGGCGCGCTGCAGCGGGTGCGGGGCCGATTCGGTGCCCAGGGACTCCAGCGTGCGGACCTTCCCGTCACCGACGGCCTCGATGGGAAGGTCGCAGGCGTAGACCGGGCGGTCGTCCACCCATACGGTGCAGGCGCCGCACAGCGTCTGACCGCAGCCGAACTTCGCCGCCTTGAGACCGAGATCATTGCGCAATACGGTCAGCAGGGACGTCCTCGGCTCGGTGTCAACGCGCGTCTGCTCCCCGTTGACGTTGATGAGGAAGACCGGCATTCGCACCTCCGTCGTGCAGCCTATGCCCGAACGCTTTCCCGGACGCGGTCGCGGTTGCCGGCTGATCGCGGGAGAGATCCTCGCATTGCCCCGCGGCACGACGAGCTCAGTGCAATCACTCAGTGCGGTCAGGCGACTACTCAGAGCCACAGCTACGATAGGGGTGTACGCAGGTAATCGCGTGGTAGTTGGAGCTGACGAGTCACTGAGGCAAAGGAGCGGCGCATGGCGATCAACGACGATGACATCACCAGCGAGTCGGGCCAGGGCGAAGGCACCGCCGACGGCGGGGCCAACCCCAGCGGGCACGACGGCGGCGCCGACG
>Ga0302326_10021039_pt1 | contig 13396 bp, 9 predicted proteins | sample Palsa_T0_3_FD_202264 | JGI IMG/M metagenome (GOLD analysis project Ga0302326, IMG submission 202264) | Peat permafrost microbial communities from Stordalen Mire near Abisko, Sweden - Palsa_T0_3 | ecosystem: Environmental > Terrestrial > Soil > Palsa > Peat permafrost | place: Sweden: Abisko... | reverse complement strand
GGCAAATATCCTGCAATGCTGCCAGGTCGGTCTGTGGCTGCGTCAAGTCTTCGAGCACTTCGGGCTACAAAGTTTCCCCAAGACTTCGGGATCGAAGGGATTGCAGATTTATGTTCCACTGAACACTCCAACCAACTACGAAGCGACCAAGACTTTTTCCCATGCGCTAGCCCAATTGCTCGAACACGAACACCCCGAACTGGTTGTGTCGGACATGAAGAAACAGGTTCGAACCGGCAAAGTGTTCGTTGACTGGAGCCAGAACGATGAACACAAGACCACCGTGGCCGTGTATTCACTGCGTGCGCGCGAGCATCCCACGGCTTCGACGCCAGTGACGTGGGAGGAGGTTGAGCGCGCGCTCAAGAAGAAAGATGCGAGCTTGCTGGTATTCGAAGCCAGGCAAGTGGTTTCACGGGTGGAAAAGATGGGTGACTTGTTCGCCCCGGTGCTGGAATTGAAACAGCGTTTGCCGGATCTGAAGGGAGCCGCGGCCTCCGCGGCTCGAGAGTTGCAGCCGCCAATCTCGATCGCAACTCAGACGGAAGCCGAACCAGAAAACGCCCGGCGCCGCGCTGTGAGAAAAACGGGAACGCGGTCGCCGAAGCCCGGACGCAAGGTATAATCCCGTCCGCCGCGAATTTTGCTTCGAGACTTTACTCGGAGATTTTGCCATGCCTCAACTTTTTGCCGGGACCTCGGGATGGGCCTACCCAAGCTGGAAGCCCGACTTCTATCCCGCCAAACTGGCGCAGAAGAAGTTCCTCAGTCACTACGCGATGCAGCTCAACACGGTCGAGGTGAACTTCACTTTCCGGCAACTCGTAAAGGAGACCACGATTCAGAACTGGATTCAGGAGACCCCGGCACAGTTCCGCTTGGGCATCAAGGCGCACCAGGTGATTACGCACATCAAGCGGTTGAAGGGGACCGAGGATTTTGTCCCGCGATTCCTGGCGACGATCGAACCGTTGGCTTCGGCGGGCAAGCTTGGACCGGTCCTTTTCCAGTTGCCGCCGAATTTAAAAGTGGATGCCGCACTGCTCAAGGATTTTCTCCTGCTTCTGCCGCGTACGTTGCCGGCGGCATTTGAATTCCGTCACGAGTCCTGGTTTGCCGACTCGACCTGGGAATTGCTGAAATCGCACGGCGCAGCGCTGTGCGTGGCGGAGACCGAAGAACGGACCACTCCGGACGTGGTCACCGGATCCTTTGTCTACTACAGGTTCCGCAAGCCGAATTACACGAGCGATGAGCGCCGGGACATGGTCGCGCGCATCACAGAACATCTGGCCGCAGGCCGCGACGTCTTCGCTTACTTCAAACATGAGGAAACGCCGGAGGGAGCGCTGTTCGCGGTGGATCTGCTGCGTGGTGTTGGCCAGACGTAGCCACCTCCTTCCCATGCGGCCAGGCTCGCGCACCCGCTTCATCACTTCCGTCTGCGTCCGATAACGGGCATACTTCGTTTATCCTTACTCATGGCTGCGGAAGCCAACTCGCGCGTGCTCTCCAGCTTTCTCGACTACTTGAGAATCGAGAAGGGATTAGCGCCGCTTTCCGTCGCTGCCTATACGACGGACATCGGCCAGTTCTCAGAATTCCTGGAGAAACGCAAGCGCCTGCTGCTAACGGCTCGCCGCACTGAGGTGCGCGACTTCCTGCAGCAGCTTTTCTCCCATCAAGTCGATGGCCGCAGCGTGGGACGAAAACTGTCGGCGCTACGTCATCTTTATCGTTACCTGCTGCTGGATAAGAAAATCGAGCACGATCCCACTCTGAACATCGAGTCGCCACGGCAATGGAAGGTTCTTCCCAAGGCGCTGGCGCGCGACGAGATGGAAGCGACGCTGGCCGCTCCGCTCACGCTGCATACGAGCGCAGCCCGCAAAACGAAAGAGTCAGCCGCGCTGGCTGCGCGCGATCGCACGATGCTCGAAGTCTTCTACGCGGGCGCCCTGCGGGTTTCGGAAGTAATCGGCGCGAAGTTGGAAGACTTGAAGCTCGAGGCGGGATACATGCTGGTGCGCGGCAAAGGCGACAAGGAACGTGTGGTGCCGCTGGGAAAATCGGCTCAGGATGCGCTCACTGCGTATCTGTCACAGTCACGCCCGGCGCTGGCGGCAGGGAAGGCAAGCGGAGCATCGGGGACGGTCGCCGCTTCCGCCCGGAATTCGCCTCTGCTGTTCATCGCGCGTGGAGGGCGCAAGCTGACACGCCAGCGCATTTGGCAGATCGTGCGAGCTGCCTCGGCGGTTTCTGGGCGGGCTGCTTCTCCGCACATGCTGCGCCATTCCTGCGCCACGCACATGGTGGAGAACGGCGCCGACCTGCGCACCGTGCAGACCATCCTGGGCCATGCCGATATTTCCACCACGCAGGTCTACACGCACTTGGCGCTCGACCGCCTCAGGACGGTGTATCAGCAGCATCATCCGAGGGCCAAGGCCAGATGAGTTCTGCTCGGAGAATTTACCACGGAGCCCCGGAAGCACGGAGAAAACCCTTTCATGAATTCCGTGTCTCCATCGGTAGGTTCAGCATTTCGTTGCCATGAGCCTGCTGGCCAAGACGATAGTCGGCAAGGCTGCCGCCGACTTCCTGCGTCATCTGGGCGAGCGTAACGCCTCGCCGCACACCATTAAGGCTTACAGTCGTGATCTGTCGCTGTTCGCCGCCTACGCCGGTTCGCGGGGATGGAAACAGATTGACCACCTTGCCGTGCGGGGATTTCTCTCGCAACTCTACGAGAAGGGACTGAGTAAAACGTCCGTGGCGCGCGCTTTGGCCGCTGTCCGGTCGCTTTACCGCTGGCTGGCGCGGGAAGGCGTGGTGGAGCAGAATCCGGCAAAGCTGGTGGCCACGCCGAAGCTTCCCAAGAAACTCCCGCGCGTGCCCACGATTGAAGAAATGAATTCCGTGATCGACGGCGACATGCCTGAATCAGCAGCCTTCCCCGAACGCGACCGCCTCATGCTGGAACTGCTCTACGGATGCGGCATCCGCAATTCGGAACTCACTGGCATCAACCTCGACGACATTCGGCTGAGCGCCGAGGCCATTCTCATTCGTGGCAAGGGGAAAAAAGAACGCCACGTTCCGTTTGGAGATTCGGCGAGAACGGCACTGGCAGCGTATTTGCTCGAACGCCAGAGAATTCTCGACGAAATCCACAAGCGCTCAAACGCGTTGCTCATCAACCGGCGTGGTGGCCGGCTTACCACGCGCAGCGTCGGCCGCATCGTCAAGAAGATTGCTGTCGCAAAAGGCCTTTCCCCTGACGTCCACCCACACACCCTGCGCCATGCCTTCGGCGCGCACATGCTGGAAGAGGGCGCGGACTTGCGGGCCATTCAGGAACTGCTGGGCCACGAGCGCCTCGCAACGACGCAACGCTACACTCAGTTGTCGATGAAACACGTGCTGGAGGTGTACGACCGGACGCATCCGAGAGCGAAATAGGACGTGCTAATGCGCTCGGGGAGACTGTTTCCGCAGTCCTTCCCACATCCCGACCACCCGCGCTTTCAGGTCGCTAGTCAGCTTCTCATAAGCCGCTTCCGACGCCTCACTCTCCGGCGGCGGAAAAATCGGATCACCAAATACTATCTTCAGTGGCGTGAACCTCTGGAACGGTTTATTCCTCGGCCACGCCTCGTAAAAGCCCTCGATCGCCACGGGCATGATCGGCACTTGCATGTGAATGGACAAGATCGCCGCACCCTTCTTAAAGATTTTCGGTGTGCCGTCAATCGATCGCTCGCCTTCGGGATAAAGAATGAGCGGGCGACCCTGCCGCAACCCAAATGCGCCGGCGCGCATGGCAGGAATCAGATTCGCGTCGGGATCCACGACCACAACGCGCAAGGAACGCGCCAGCCGCAGCATGAATCCTTCCCCGAAGATCTCGCTTGTTCCTACCGAGAAGACTTTCTTAAACACTTCGGGCGGGAGAACGCCGGCGAGAATGACCGGATCGAGATAGCTCTCGTGATTGGACGAAATGATGAAAGCACCATTGCTGGGCAGCTTCTCAATTCCGCTCACGTGTAGATCAAACCGGTCGAGCGCGATTACTTGTACCAGCCGGGAAATCATGTACCAGAAGGCAGAGCTAATGGGCTGGCGCCGGGCCAGAGAAACTACGTCAGTTGCATCCGGCTCTTCAGCCAGAATCGCTTTCCAACCGGCAAAGGTAGTGCGTGTCCCTGGGCCGCCCGCGCCACTGGCAGCGCTTTCAAGAACAGCGTCGACCAGATCGCGCACGGTATAGATCTCGGCAAGCTGCGACTCTTCGACGTTGCCACCAATCTCTTCTTCGATCCGGCTGAGCAATTCGATCCGCTGCATGGAGTCTAGCCCCAGGTCCAGCTCCAGATTGTGAGTAGGCCGCAAGGTTGGCGGCGCCGAGCGCGCCGCCTCGCGCACAATTTTCAGCGCCCGCTGCGCGTCAGGCTGACCGAGCCATGCATTTTCGTCGTCCGTCAATGGCCGTTCCAAGGGCAACTCAGAATCGTCGTCGAGACGCCGCGCCTGCTTCGCCTTTGCACGCTTCTCTACTTCGAAGCGCTTGATCTTGCGGGTCGTGGTGCGAGGCAAATCTTCCTGCCAGATCTCATAGCTGGCAATGCGCTTGGTGGAAGCGATCTGCTGCGACAGGCTTTCAATGTCGTAGCGGATAACCTCCTTGGCGTTCACGATCTTTTTCTGGCGCAGCACATCGAAGTTCGGCACGATCACAGCGTGCAGACGGTCGCCGCCTTCCCCAGGTTTGCCTTCCAGTCCCATCACGGCCAATTCTTTGATGTACGGAGACTTCAGGTAGTGTGCTTCAACTTCTTCGGGGTAGATGTTTTTTCCGTTACTGAGGACAATCAATTCCTTCTTGCGGCCGGTCAGGAACAAATTACCATCCGTGTCGAAGTAACCGAGATCGCCGGTGTAGAACCATCCTTCGCGCAGCACTGCCGCGGTTGCGTCCGGGCGGTTCCAGTAGCCCTTCATCACCACCGCACCGCGCAGTGCGATTTCGCCCGCGGCGAGTCCGCTATCTTCCTGTGGTTGCGGATCAACAATCTTGGCCTCTACGCCCTTCATGGCTTTGCCAACCGATCCGATTACGTTGTTGCCCGGCGAATTCGCAAACACGGCTGCGGTCGTTTCCGTCAGGCCATAGGCCTGGAGCACGTCAATGCCGAGGTCGTGAAAGTCGTGCGCAATCTCCGGGTCGAAGCGCGACCCTCCCGTGACCAGATATCGCATCTTCTTGCCCAGCGTCTCGTGGACCTTACGAAAAAGGATCGGACCGGCGTTGATTCCCACCTTGCGCAGCCCCCGATTGACTTCCACGAGTCCCTGAAACACTTTCCGCGTAAGCGCCCCTCGTTTCTCGACCTCCTGGAATATTCGCTCGTGAATCAGATAAAAAAACTGCGGCACCACCGCGAAGGTGGTGATATTGCGTTCGCGCAAAGCCCGCAAAAGCTCGGTCGTGTTCAAAGTTTCCAGGTACACCACGCGCGCGCCTTTCACCAGCGGCAGAAGCAGATTGGCCATCTGCGCCAGCACGTGAAACATGGGCAGCACGCCCAGCAAGGCATCGGTCGGCCCAATGTCGACCCAATTGAACACCGCTTCCACTTCACCCAGAAAGTTGGCGTGGGTAAGCATCACCCCCTTGGGGTCGGCGGTAGTCCCCGAGGTGTAGAGCAGCGAGGCGATGTCGCCCGCAGTGGAGGGCGCAGCCTGGAATTTCTCCGGCCCTCTGGCGAAAATTGCAGGCAGATTTTCCAGCCAGCGCTCGGGAACGGAGGGCTGGGTCATGCGGTCCGGGTCCATGAGCACGAGCCCGACGTTCAGCCCCGCAACCGCCTGCCGCGACGCTTGCGCGTGCTTCGCATCGCAGAACAGAGCAGAGCTGCCGCTGTCTTTCAACAGCTTCTTCAGTTGGTCGGGGTGCAGCGCAGTATCAAGCGGGACCACCGTACATCCCGCCGCAATCGTCCCGAGATACGCCGCCACCCACCGGGGATGGTTATCCGCCACGATGGCCAGACGCGATCCCCGCGTGAATCCCTTCTCTGAGACCCATCGTCCGATGGATTCGGCCATGCGGCGCAGTTCGTCGTAGGTGCAACTCTCGATCTGATCATGGCGCTGGAGTTCCAGTGCGACGTGTTCCGGCCAGCGCTCCGCGCATTCGACAAAGCGGTCGTAGAAAGTGGGCATGAGTCGTGTGGAATATACACGAAAATATCAAGAAACCGCATATCGTAGGTGGGTTGTCCTGAAAAACCTCTGGGCTTTCCGTCCGAGAAGCGGCCGGGCATAGGCTCGTCTTCGGGAACGGGAACGGAAGCAGAAGCTCGAGACGTTGCTGGAGGTGGTCGACGAAGACACATTCAGAGCGGGGCTGGCAGACGACTTCGGGATCACGCCGGATCCTCCGAAGTATGCGGAAATGCTAAGGATTAGGCGTGGCCTCGATTGCAAGGTCCGCGCGCTTGGCGAACCCGGCTACCCGGAGGTGCTTCAGCCCGTTGTCCTCGGCCGAGGTCGCTCATGGGTTGCTCGATCAGCGACCCCAGTTTGCCGGCGCCATTTTCCCTAGACGGCGCTGCGACTCTTCCCGATCTCCGCTTCCTGGCCATCTTCATCTTGGCCATTTCCCCCCGTGCTTTTTCGCGTGCGCCATATTTTCGTACCACAACCGCCTTCTTTGTACCATGCTGCAAACCGTCCCGACGCTGATCTCGTGCATCTAAATATGCTAGGCTAAAAGAGATACGCTGGGGCAGTTCCCGCCCTTTGAAGGATTTCACGGTTTGATTAACACTCTGATTGGCAAGGTCTTTGGGACCAAGAACGAGCGCGTCATCAAGGGCTTGATGCCGCAAGTTGAGGCCATCAATGCCCTCGAACCGCAGATGCAGAAGCTCACGGACGACGAGCTGCGCGCTAAGACCGACGAGTTCCGGCAGCGAATCCAGGATCGATTGAGTCGCGAGGGGAACAGTGGTGTCGCCAGTGTTGCGGCAGCGGACTCCGAGGCCGAAACTGACGCTGATCCCGACCGCCAGAAGCAGCTCGAGAAAGAGCAATATGAAACGCTGCAGGAAGTTCTGGATGAAATCCTGGCAGAGGCCTTCGCGGTGGTGCGCGAGGCCGGGCGCCGCGTACTCAACATGCGCCACTTTGACGTGCAGTTGATCGGCGGCATGGTGCAGCACAAGGGAATGATCTCGGAAATGAAGACTGGCGAAGGCAAGACCTTGGTCGCTACTCTTCCGGTCTATCTGAATGCCCTCAGCGGACGCGGCGTGCACGTGGTTACGGTCAACGATTATCTGGCCAAGCGCGACTCCGAATGGATGGGCAAACTCTATCGCTTCCTCGGCCTCACGGTAGGCGTGATCGTTCACGACCTCGACGACGAGGAGCGCCGCGCCGCCTACGCCGCCGACGTCACTTACGGCACGAATAACGAATTTGGCTTCGACTATCTGCGCGACAACATGAAGTTCGATCTCAAGGATTGCGTGCAGCGCGGCCACAACTTCGCCATCGTCGATGAAGTTGATTCCATCCTGATCGACGAAGCCCGCACACCGCTCATTATTTCAGGCGCGAGCGAGGAATCGACCGACAAGTATTATCGCGTAAACCGCATTATCCCGAAGCTGGAGAAGGGCGAGGAAATCGAAGGCCCTCCGGGCGAGCCCGCGCAACTCACCGGCGACTATGTGGTCGATGAGAAGCACCGTAACATCACCGTCACCGACGAAGGCTGGGTGAAGGTCGAGCAGCTGCTCGGCATCGGCAACATCGCCGATCCGGAGAACTGGCCGCTCAAGCATCATGTGGATACTGCGATCAAGGCCCACGCTCTCTATCGCCGCGACGTGGAGTATGTGATTAAAGACGGCGAAGTCATCATCGTCGACGAATTCACGGGACGCATGATGCCCGGCCGCCGCTGGTCCGACGGCCTGCACCAAGCGATCGAAGCCAAGGAAGGCGTGAAGATCGAACGCGAGAATCAGACGCTCGCCACCATTACCTTCCAGAATTATTTCCGCATGTTCAAGAAGCTCTCGGGCATGACGGGCACGGCCGAGACGGAAGCGGCGGAGTTCGACAAGATCTACAAACTGGAAGTGGTAGTGATTCCTACCAACAAGCCGATGCTGCGGCTGGAAAATCCCGACGTTGTGTTCCGCACGGAGAAAGAAAAATACTTCGCGGTGGCCGACGAGATTCAGAAGTTGACGGAGACCGGCCAGCCTGTGCTGGTGGGCACCACGTCGGTGGAAAAATCCGAGCGGCTTGACCAGTTGCTCAAAAAGAAAGGCATCAAAACCCACGTCGTCTTGAACGCGAAGTTTCACGAGCGCGAAGCCGAAATCGTCGCCCAAGCCGGGCGCAAAGGGGCGATCACCATCGCCACCAACATGGCTGGCCGCGGTACTGACATTCTGCTCGGCGGCAATCCAGAGTTCATGGCGAAGCAGGAGCTGGTGAAGAAGGGAATCGCGCAGCAACTGCGCGTGGCTCAAGGCAAGATCGAAGGTCCGCAGGAAGATGGCACGATTTCGGTCTTCTATTACAACGGCAATGAATACACCGTCCCGACCGACAAATGGACGGAGGCATTGAGCCGCTACAAGACCCACACCGACAAAGAGCATGACGAAGTCACCGCTGTCGGCGGCCTGCACATTCTTGGCACCGAGCGCCACGAGTCGCGCCGCATCGACAACCAGCTCCGCGGACGCGCCGGCCGCCAGGGCGATCCCGGCTCTTCGCGTTTCTATCTTGCGCTTGAAGATGACCTCATGCGCATCTTTGCCAAGGAGTGGGTCTCGAAACTGCTGGAGCGCCTGGGCATGGAAGAAGGTGTTCCCATTGAGTCCAAGCTCATCAGCCGGCGAATCGAGACGGCACAGAAGGCGGTCGAAGGCCAGCATTTCGAATCCCGCAAACATTTGCTCGAATACGACGACGTAATGAACAAGCAGCGCGAGGCCGTATACGGCCTGCGCCGCCGCTTGCTCGAAGGTATGGATCAGAAAAATCTGATCCTCGAAGATTACGTTTCAGCTATTCTCGGCGACTTGATGGAAGAGTACTGTCCTGCCAAGGGCCACGCCGACGACTGGAATATCAAGGGCCTGAAAGACGCTGTTTTCACCCGCTTCGGCGTGGATTTCATCGCGGAAGGCGTGAAGCCCGAAGAGCTGAACCGGCAGGAACTCGGCGATGCCATTTTCGAGAAGTTGAAAGAGCGTTATGACGCGAAGGAAAAACTAATTGGCCCCGAGGCCATGCGCCATCACGAGCGCATGATCATGCTCAGCGTTCTCGATTCGCAGTGGAAGGATCACCTCCTGAGTATGGATCACCTCAAGGAGGGCATCGGCCTGCGCGGCTACGGCCAGCACGATCCGTTGGTCGAGTACAAGAAAGAATCGTTCGAGATGTTTGAGGCTATGCTGCAGCGCTTTCAGGAAGACACGGCTCGCTATCTCTACCTGATGCAGATTATCGAGCGTCCGCCGGACGCTGGCGCCGCCAGTCCGCCTCCACAGGGAGGGGAAGTAGCCGGGCAAGGTCCGGAGCGCGGTGTGTCAGCGCAACCGGGCGGTGGGGGGAACGGACATCGTCCGCCCCGCCTGGTCGCGACTTCCGCCGATGATCTGGAAGAGGCTTTTATGCGTCGCAAGCGTCGCGAGCTTGAACAGGCGCGGATGGCTGGCGCGGGAGATGTGCAACCGGTGCAGCAGGTCGTGCGCTCGCAGGAAAAGGTGGGCCGCAACGATCCTTGCCCGTGCGGCTCCGGCAAGAAATATAAGAAGTGCCACGGGGCCTAACCGCGATCCTCGTTTCCAGCCATGGAATTCGAATAGGAATTTGTGCCTTTCGTGGGCGGGCAGTAAGCGCTGCCAGTTCTCATGAGCCTTCCCGCCCGTTGAGCGGCCGGGTCATTGTTCTTGCTTGATCGCTTTGAACGTCATCTCCTCAGCTTTACTCTTTGTATGAGCCTTCCACTCCAGAAACAATCCTGCGTAATTGTTCGTAATGTAATCCGCCCGGCTCACGCTAAGCTTCTTTGCCGTGGCATCAATCCATCGTGGCGCGCCCTCGATCTCGCAAAAATTGCCGATCGGCGTCTCGTCCACGACCACCTGGCCTTTTCCATCCGTCCACTCGGCGCGGAACTTTTCGTAGCGAAACGAGGGCATGTATCCCAGAGTGCGCAAGATGGCATCCATCTTCCTGCCGTCGGTCACACCGGTCTCTAACTCCTCACGACTGCTGTGACGTCCGGCCTTTTTGCCAGCTTTATGAGTCAGCGTCCACTCCGAGCCGTAGCTCCGGATGCGCAGCAGTTCCTTGCGTCCACGCAGCACTTCCCCCGGGAGGTCGTACAGCGTATTCATTTCGTGCGCCCGGGGCGTGACGATGCGGAATCCCGTCCCGCGCAGCTTACGCGCGAGCGCCCGAATGTCTGCGACGCGAAACTTGATCTCGATTTCTCTGTTGAAAGCCATCGGAATCGGATGGGCAACGGCCCGCTTGGCCGGAGACTGCCGATCCGATGCTATCATTTTGACCTTTGGAAGACGTTCGGGCTGGGGAGATTCGTGTGCAGAATTATCCCAACCAGATGCGGTCTACGAGGTGATTGCCCGCATCGACAAGCTGCCACCGACGACCAAGCCCAGTGGGGCAAAATGGAGGTCGCGCAGATGATGGCGCATTGCTCGGCGACACTCGCATGGGCTACCGGGATCTACAAACCCCTTGATCATCATCTTCGCCAGTTCGGTGTGGGATCGAGGATTTAATGGCGAGGAGTTTTGCGAGCAGCGGCAAACGACTAACTGAACGTCGGCAATTTCACCAGATCATTCTGCGGTACCGACTCCAGCGGTTCGCCGGCCTTGCGCCAGGCAGTCAATCCGCCGACAATCACGAACGTGTTGAATCCCTTTTCCCGCAGCAGATGCGCCACCCGGGCGCTGGTTGCTTCGCGCGCTCAAGTACAGTAAAGATAAATGTCTTTGTCCTTGGGAAGGTTCTTGATCTCTTCCTCAAGATTGTTGGGTTCGATCCGGATCGAGTTTTTGATCCGCGCTGACCCTGAGTCGTAGTAGCCGTGGCTGCGGACGTCGACGATCAGCACCTTGCCTGCGTCCTCAGAAACCAAACGCGCGGCTAACTCCTGAACCTGAATCCGCGGCACCACGCGATACATCTTGTGTTTGCGATATTGCACGAGGCGGTAGATCGCATACACGACCAGCGCGGCGACCACGACCACTTCCATCGCCAGCCCCGCCGCGCGAAACCCACGCAAGATGGAAGCCAGAAAATCGCGCGAGAGATATCCCACCAAAAGATAGGTGACGGCATACACCAGGGAGCCGACGAAGTCCAAGTATAGAAACTGCCAGAACCGCATCTTCATGCTGCCGGCCAGCGGCGCCGCCATGGTGTTCACGCCGGGGACAAACTTAGCAATTATCAGAGTCGCTCTGCCGCGCTTGTAGAACGACTCCGCCGACCGCAGGATGCAGGTTTCCGGATTGATCGATACGCGGCACAGGAATCCCAGCAGTGCCCAGCCCATGTATCGCCCCAGCCAGAACTGCACGGTGTCACCCAACAGCAAGGCGGTGATCGCTGCCAGCAAGACGTACGGACCCCATAATCCATGCGCCGCCACCGTAGCTCCTGCTGCCACCAGCGCGATCGCCGCCGGAAAGGGAAGCCCGATCGCCTCCGCCAGCAACAGACCGAAGGTCAAAACATATCCGTGGCGCGCCATCAGCAAAAAGAAATTCATTGATAGTCTTGGATAAGGAAAATCAGCAAAGGGTTCAGAAATAGACCCTTTTCGCGCTCTCCGCGGAAGTTTTCAGGGCCTTCAGCGATGGAAGGTTCCAGCTACTTCTCCCTGGCCACGACAAACTCCGGGGCCCACAGCAGCGCTCGCTTGATCTCCGAATCGGGGAGGGTGCAGATCGCCTTCCGGGCGGACTCCGCATACTGTGCGGCGCGAGCGCTTGCCGCTTCCAGCGCTCCGTAGCGTTCGAGGATTTCCATGATCTGTGCGTGGCTCACGCCGTTGAAGGCGCGGTCGCGCAGGATGGTTTCAATTTTGGCTCGTTCCTCCGCTGTGCAGCGCTCCAGGGCATGGATCACCGCCATGGTGACCTTGCCCTCGCGCAGGTCGCTCGCCACCGGTTTACCCAGAACATCTTCGGATGCGGTCAGGTCGAGCACGTCGTCAACAATCTGAAAGGCCATGCCCAGGTCGTGCCCGTAGTGGGCCAGAGCTTCTTCCTGCGCCGACGTCGCACCCCCCAGAATCGCTCCCAGCCGCATGCAAACCGAAAACAGGCACGCCGTCTTGCGGTAGATCAGATCGAAATGCTCCTCCAGGGTAATCAGCCTCCCGAGTTTTTCTATCTGCAGCAGTTCGCCCTCAACCATCTGCTGCGTCAGTTCAATCAGCGTGTCGAGAATGCGGAAGTTCCGCTCCTGCACCGCTATTTTGAAGGCCTGCATATAGAGCCAGTCGCCCGCCAGCACGCATCTCGAATTTCCCCACTGGGTATTGGCGGCGGGCCGGCCGCGGCGGGTTCTTGCCTCGTCGATAATGTCGTCGTGCACCAGCGTGGCGGTATGAATGATCTCAACCACCGCGCCCAGTCGCACCGCGCCGCGCCCTTCGTATTGGAACAGCTTGGAGGAAAGAAAAAGAAGCGCCGGACGGATGCGCTTGCCGCCGCCGGCCCGCAGATACTCCCCAATCTCCGTAATGGCCTGCACGCTCGAAACGGTATCCTGCTCGAACTCGCTCTCCAGCGCCGCGAGGTCATCGCGCAGCAGGTCGAAGATTTCCTTCCCGTTAATGATGGCCGGTGCGCTCAATGATGGGGCCCCTTCCCTTTGCGTCCTGCGCGGCAGTGCTCAGTGTCTCCGCTTTGTGTCCTCAGTTCGTCCGGTAATTGGTAAACTGCAAGTCGATTCCGAAATCATGCTGCCGCAGCGTAGCGATGACTTCCTGCAGCGTGTCGCGGTCCTTGCTGCTGATCCGCACCAGATCCCCCTGGATCGAAGCCTGTGCCTTCTTCTTCGAATCCTTAACCAGCTTTACGATCTCCCGCGCCTTTTCGATGGCGATGCCCTGCTGCATGGTAATGCGGCGCTTGGCGGTTCCTCCCGCCGCCGGTTCCACCGTGCCGTAGGTCAACCCCTTCAACGAGACCCCGCGCTTGACCAGCTTTTGCTGGAGGATATCGTTCACCGCCTTCAGCTTGTATTCGTCAGCCGAGTGCAGCACGATCGCGTCTTTCTCCAGTTCGATGTTCGACTTTGAATCCTTCAG
>Ga0302326_10021038_pt1 | contig 13396 bp, 7 predicted proteins | sample Palsa_T0_3_FD_202264 | JGI IMG/M metagenome (GOLD analysis project Ga0302326, IMG submission 202264) | Peat permafrost microbial communities from Stordalen Mire near Abisko, Sweden - Palsa_T0_3 | ecosystem: Environmental > Terrestrial > Soil > Palsa > Peat permafrost | place: Sweden: Abisko... | reverse complement strand
CCAGGTTGGCCGGCGGCGCCTCGCCGAGGCCGGAGGTGATCCTGATGTAGCCCTCCGGGATATCGTCGACCACGATCAGCCGCCTGGACTTGGCGACCTGGCCGATCAGCGACTGCCCGATCCGGTACTGGATCGGCGCGTCCTTGTCCGCCCGCAGCCCGTAGCCGGCGATCAGCCGCAGCCTGATCTCCCCGCCGAACTCCTCGACCAGGAAGAAGGTCCCGTGCTGGGCCTCCATCAGCGGCGCGAGCTCCTCCATGATCAGCTCGGCGACGACTTCGAGGTCCCGGTGGCCCTGCATCATCGAGCCGATGCTGGCCAGGTTGGTCTTCAGCCAGTCCTGGTCGCGGGAGGCCTGCACGGTCTCGCGCAGCGACTGGACCATCATGTTGATGTTGTCCTTGAGCTCCGCGACCTCGCCCTCCGCCTCGACCGAGATCGTCCTGGTCAGGTCGCCCGCCGCGACCGCGCTGGTGACCTGGGAGATCGCCCGCACCTGGCGGGTCAGGTTCCCGGCCAGCTCGTTGACGTTCTCGGTCAGCCGCTTCCAGGTGCCCGACACGCCCTCGACCTCGGCCTGCCCGCCGAGCTGGCCTTCCCGGCCGACCTCGCGGGCCACCCGGGTGACCTCGGCCGCGAACGACGACAGCTGGTCGACCATCGTGTTGATGGTGGTCTTGAGCTCGAGGATCTCGCCCCGCGCGTCCACGTCGATCTTCTTCGTGAGGTCGCCCTGCGCGACCGCGGTGGTCACCTGGGCGATGTTCCGCACCTGGTTAGTCAGGTTGTTCGCCATCGAGTTGACGTTGTCTGTCAGGTCTTTCCAGGTGCCGGAGACGCCGTGCACCACCGCCTGGCCGCCGAGGTCGCCCTGGGTGCCCACCTCGCGGGCCACCCGGGTGACCTCGTCGGCGAACGCCGAGAGCTGGTCGACCATCGTGTTGAGGGTGGTCTTGAGCTCGAGGATCTCGCCCTGGGCCTCCACGCCGATCTTCTGGGTGAGGTCGCCCTTGGCCACCGCGGTCGCCACCTGGGCGATGTTCCTGACCTGGGTGGTGAGGTTGCCCGCCATCGCGTTGACGGACTCGGTGAGGTCGCGCCAGGTGCCGGAGACCCCGGAGACGTGCGCCTGCCCGCCGAGCTTGCCCTCGGTGCCCACCTCGCGCGCGACCCGCGTCACCTCCGAGGTGAACTGGTCGAGCTGGTCGGCCATGCCGTTGAAGACCGAGGCGATCTCGTCCACGAGCGGGTCCCCGGTCAGCGCGAGCCGTCGGCTGAAGTCGCCGCCGCGGACCGCGGTCAGCCCGGCGAGGAGCTGCTCGAGGCCCGACCGGTCAAGCCGGGGTCGCTGGTCAACGTCTGTCATGGGTGCTCCCATTCCTTGCCTGGAGCGGAGAAATCGTAACGACTGACTGTTACACGATAGCCGCCTGGCAACGCGCGGTTGCTGTCAAATTGCCCATATACTCCGCTGCCGCCACCCGCAACCGCCCGCTATGAGGGGATATCGCGGATATCGGCGGCGCGCCCGCCGGCCTCGGACCGGCCCGCCGTTTTCGCCGATGACAGGTGGTACGGTTTCCGCATCTCGGCGTCATGGCGTGGGGCGGTGATGGTGGCAGGCAGCGGTGATGCGGTACCGCCTGGAGACGCTCCGCTGCCCGGAAACAGCCAGCTTTCCCGTGCTAGCGCCGACCTCGCCCCGAGTCTACCGAGGCTCGCCGCCGTCATCGAGCGCCAGCGCCGTGAACTGGTCCTGGCGCGTGCCGACGCGCAGGCGGCGGAGGTCGCCGCGATGGCCCGGGGCGTGCTGATGGAGCGGCAGGGACTGTCGCCGGTGGCGGCGATCCGCCAGCTCGCGGACATGGCCGCCGCGGCGGGCATCCCGGTGACCGAGATGGCGGCGGCCGTGCTGCGGCAGGAGCCGCCGTCCGCCCCGGCCGATTCCGCCCCGGCTGCCTCCGCCCCGGCTGAGTCGGCCGACCAGGCGGGGCCGGGGGAGCGACCCGGCGCGGGGGAGTGGCTTGAGCCCGGGCAGCGGCTGAGCGCGGCCGCCGAGTCGCTCGCGCTGGCGGCGATCACGCGGGCCAGGGACGGCGTCGAACTGGTCGGCGCGCTGGCCGGCCAGCTGGGACCGAGGTTCGAGACGGCGGCGGTCGCGGTCTGGCTGCTCGACGCCGACGGCGCGCTCGAGCTGCTCGGCCAGGACGGGCTTGACGGCACCGACTCGAGCCGGTGGCGGCGGCTGCCGCCGCAGTTCGACTGCCCCGAGCAGCGGGTGGTCGCCGCCGGCGTCGACCTGTGGTGGGAGGCGGGGCCGCCGCCGTCCGACCCGGTCGCCGTCGCGGCGCCGTGGGGACGGAACGCCGCCCGGGCGGTACTCGGCCTCCGCGACCGGGCGGGCATTCTCCTCGGCGTGGCCGAGGTCTGGTGGCGAGGGCCGCGACGGGAGTTCGACTCCGACATCCGGGGCCTGCTGGCGGCGATGGTGGCCGGCTTCGCCGACGTGCTCGGGGTGCGCCTCGCCTACGGCCACATCGGGGCCGGGACCCCGTCCCCGGCCGTCTTCGCCGCTCTTGACCAGATCGCGGATTCGGTGCTGCTGGCCCGGCCGCTGCGCGGAGCCGGCGGCGAGATCACCGACTTCGCCATCATGTACCTGAGCCCCGGCTACGCCGACCCGCTCGGCCGCCCGGCGGCCGAGCTCGCCTCCCTCACCCTGCTCGAGGCCTACCCGGCCTCGGCGTCGGGCGACGGCCTCTACGCGCGGGCCGAGCGGGTGCTCGCCAGCGGGCACGCCGAGCACGTGCCCGGCGCCGTCATCGCTCCGCTGGCCGCGGACGCCGACGGGAACGGGGGCGATATCGGCCACCCGGCGATCGCGGACCTGACCGTCATCCCGTTCTTCGCGGGCGTGCTCTTCACCTGGCGGACGCCGGGCGAGGCGGAGCGATTCGCCGAGCTGCTCGGCCACGCGCAGCGCCTCGGCAGCATCGGCGGCTGGGAGGAGCAGCTCGCGGACGGGACCATCCGCTGGACCGACTCCGCCTTCGCGCTGTTCGGGCTCGATCCGGATCAGGCGTCGCCGATTCCGATCGCCCAGCTGCACAGCTTCGTGATCGCGGCCGACCGCGCGCCGGTCCGCCGGTTCCAGGAGTCGCTGCTGCAGCGCCGGGAGCCGGCCGTGGCGGTGTTCAGGATCGTCCGGCCGGGTGACACCGCGATCAGGCAGATCCGGATCTTCGCCGAGCCGGTCGTCGTCGACGACGCCCTGGTCGCGCTGCGCGGCGCCTTCCAGGACGTCTCGGCCCAGTACCACACCCAGGTCGCGCTGGCCGCCACCCGCGACCAGCTGGCCGACAGCGAGCAGCGCGCGGCCGAGGAGCACCTGCTCGCGCTCCGGCTCCAGCAGGCCATCATGGCCCAGGACGAGCCGCCGGTGGCGGCCGCGCGGGTGGACATCGCGGTCCGCTACCGCCCGGTCGAGCCCGGGCACCTGGTCGGCGGCGACTGGTACGACGTGCTCACCCTGCCCAGCGACGACCTGCTGATCGTGGTGGGGGACATCACCGGGCACGGCATCGACGCGGTAACCGGCATGGTGGCCGCCCGCAACGCGCTGCGCGGCCTGGCGGCGACCGAGGAGGGCCCGGCCGAGCTGCTCGGCCATCTCAACTACGCCGCCTGCCACCTCACCGAGGGCATCGCCGGGACCGTCGTCTGCGGCCGGTACGACCCGCAGACCCGCATGCTGCGCTGGGCCAGGGCCGGGCACCTGCCGCCCGTCCTGGTCCGCGACGGCGCCGCCCGGGCGCTGCCGCTCCCCGACGGGGTGCTGCTCGGCCTCGACCCGGACGCGCAGTACGAAGAGGCCCGCACCCAGCTCCGGGTCGGCGACACCCTGCTGCTCTTCACCGACGGCCTCATCGAGCGCCGCTCGGGCTCGATCAGCGACGCGCTGCGCGACTTCACCGCGGCCGCCGCCCCGGCCGGCCCGGACGCCCGTTCGCACGCCGACCGCATCCTCGCCGCCGCGATATCGGACACCGGCGACGACGCCTGCCTGGTCGTCGTCCGCATCGTCTAGCGACCGCTCAGCGGAGAATCAGCGATGCGGAAGCGCCGGCCCCCGCGTCACCCGGTGAGTGCCGCGCGCCCGGTGCTCGCCCCCGCACGTCGTCGCCGCCCAGCCCCAAGCTGGCCTCGCATGGCAACGACGTCCGCATGACTTCGCCGATTCATCGCCTGCCTCACGTACCCCGGCCATAACACCACAAACACACCAAATCGTAGCTTTCTGACCGACCAATTCGCTGCGCCTCAACGGGGCGACGTGCCGCCCGTCAGCTCCGACGCCTCGCGTTCGGCCGCCTCGGCCTCTGCCAGCCGTCCGGCCGCCCGGTGCGCCACCGCCAGCCGTCCGAGCAGGCGGGCGGAGAGCGGCGCATCGTCGGCCGCCCGGGCCAGCCTCGCCGCGTCGCGATAGGCCTTGACCGCCTCTGGGCCGCGCTTGGTCAGCACGAGAAATTCCCCGAGGTTGCCGAGTGCGGCCGATCGGCCGCGCAGGTCGCCCAGCTTGCGGTAGATCTTGTCGGCGGCGCGCAGATCGGCGATCCCTTCCTCCGGGTGCCCCGTCATCCCCTCGGCCGAGCCGAGGTTCCCGAGCGCGACCGCCTCGCTGTACAGGCTGCCGAGCTCACGGTGCAGGGCGACGGCGGCGCGGAGGGTCTCCACCGCCTCCTCGTATCGCTCCGCTTGCATCAGCGCACCGCCCAGATTGGTCAGCGTGGTCCCCTCGCCCGGGCGGTCCCCGAGCCCTCGGTAGAGGTCAAGCGCGGCCCGCAGGGCGTCGATCCCCTCATCGCCCCGGTCGGCCCGGATCAGATCGCCGCCGAGATTGCGCAGCACGACCGCCGCGGCGAGCTGGTCGTCGAGGTCGGCCGCGGCGAGCAAGGCGGGCCCGGCCAGCGCGATGGCGTCGTCGGCCTGTCCTCGCAGGCTGGTGATGTGGGTGAGGGCGCGGGTCATGTCGAGCACGATGATGGGGCCGAGTGTGTCGTCGCCGGCCGTGGGGTGGGCGGCGGCGGCGTGCACGGTGGCGATCAGGCTGGGGTACTCCGCGTCCAGCCAGGCGATCGCTTGCGACCGGTCGGCGAACCCCCAGGAAGCGGCGGCGGAGGATGACCTGTCGAGGTGGATCGAGGCCGCGTTGGCTCCGGCGAAGTAGTAAATGAGCAGCAGGGTCCGAGCCTGCTCGCGCAGGTCCTGCTCTGCGTGCTCGAGTTCGTGCTCGGTCGCGTACGGGCGCACGAGATCAGGCAGCCGCCAGTATTCGGGTCGACCGCGGTCGCGTTCCACCAGGCGCATCCGGGCCAGCGCGGCGAGCGCGCTTCTGGTGGCATCGATGTCCCGGCGGTACAGATAGGTGGTCCGGGGGAGCAGGCGCACGTATTGACGTCCGGTGACGATGCCGGACAGCTCGTCGAGCCGCCTCCGCACGGTGTCCGGATCGGCGACGGACAGCAGCGCGGCCGCCTCGGTGCTGACCGCTGGCCCGGGGCAGACGGACAACAGCCGGAACAGGCGGCTGTCGTGCGGGCCCAGACATCGCACCGCCGCATCGATTGCGGCTCGCAGCGCGCCGTCGCCGCCGCCGTCCTTGTCTCGGGCTGCCGCCCGCAGCTGTGCGCCGAGCTCCTCCGCCGCCGTCCGCGCGTCTGCCTGACCTCGCTGCGCTGCCTCCAGTTCCTCGCGGGCAGCCTGCTCGCGGTCCGGGTCGGCGGCGGCGGCGAAGATGGCGGCGGCGTCCTTGAGGACGTCGATGGCTTCGTCGAACCGTCCCGCTCCGCGCAGGGCCGCGCCCAGGCCGGCCGACAGAACCCCCTGGCCGTAGGTGTCGCCTGCCCGCCGGGCGGCCGCGGCCGTCAGGCGGTAGCCGATGAGGACCTCCTCGAACTTCCCCGCCGCCAGCTGCGCGCGCTGCCCGTCAAGAAAGTCTTTGGTCTCCTCGGTTGCCCGCAGCAGGCGCCGTGCGTGCAGGGCGCCAGTGTCGATGCCGACGTGCTCGTAGACAGCCAGTGCGTCGCGGTAGGCGGACACTGCCTCGTCGATCCGGCCATGGCCGAGGACGGCCCCGAGCAGGGTCAGGGAATCCGCCTCGCCGGCCGGGTCGCCTGCCTCGCGGAAGGCCGACCGGGCGGCGCGGAGCGGCGCGATCGCCTGGTCGAACTTCTTCGCCCTCCACAGCGTCCGCGCCACGTTCCGCAGCGCGGCTCCCTCGCACCTGGGGTCACCCGCCCGGCGGTAAGCGCTCGCGGCCGCCTCGTACGCCTGGCCGGCTTCGGCCAGCCGTTCCGCCGCCAGCAGGGCGGCCGCCTGGTTGTTATGCGCGATGCCCTCGTCGTCGGTCACGCCGCCAAGCCGGAAGGCCACTGCGGCGCTGGTGAAGGTGCCCACGGCCTCGTCGGTCTGGCCGGCGTCGCGCTGGGCGAGCCCGAGGCAGTTGAGCGCGAAGCCTTCCAGGCGCGAATCGCCGAGCTCGCGCGAGAGCGTGACGGCGTCGCCCGCGGTCGCGGTCGCCTCGCCGATCCGATTGGCCTGGCGCAGGGTGTCGGCCAGGTTGCCAAGGGCGATCACCGTGCCATGCCGGTCATCGGTCTCCCGCATGATCAGCAGGGCGGCCTGCTGCGCGGTGAGCGCCTCGTCCAGGCGCTGCCCCTCTTCTCGCAGGACGTTACCCAGGTTCGCGAGCACCCCGCCTTCGCCGTGCTGGTCGGCGCCCTGGCGAAACCGGTCAAGCGTCTGCCGGTACGCCTCGGCGCTCTCACCGAATCGCTCCAGGCCAGCCAGCGCGGCGCCGAGGTGGCTCAGCGCGATGCCCTCGCGGTACTGGTCGCCGATCTCGCGGAAGATCGCGGCGGCGTCCTGGGCGGAGGCGACGGCATCGTCATAGCGTCCGGCTTCGTTCTGCGCGGCGGCGAGGTTGTTGACGGCCACGCCTTCGCCGGACCGGTTCCCGAGCTCACGCGCGATGGCGGCCGCCCGCTGGCAGGCATCGATGGCCTCGGAAAACCGCCGGGCCTGGCGGAGGGCGCCGCCCAGCTTGCTGAGCGCGTCGGCCTCGCGTTGCCGGTCGTTCAGGGCGCGGGCGATGTTCAGGGCGTGGTTGGTGAGCCTGATCCAGTCGTCGGTCTGATGGCGCAGCTCGAAGTACCTCCATAGCCGCAGGAAGAGATCGGCCGTGAGCGGCCGGGCGAACGCGGGCTGGGCCACGAAGACGTGCCCGTAGGGGGTCAGGTTGGCGTACTCGGCGTCCAGCCACGCCAGGGCCTGGACTCGGCCGGCAAAGGAGTCATCCGGACCGTCTGCGGCCGCCGGGCCGAGCCACCGGGCGGCCGCCTGCGCGCGGTCGACGTAGTAGACAAGCAACAGGCCGAACCCTTGGTTCGCCTCGTCTGGTGGGGAGTCGAGCTCGCTCGCGTACAGGAGGATGAGGTCGTGCATGCGCCAGCGGCCGAAGTCCGTCCCCGACCGGATGAGGTGGGCGCGTTCGAGCTCGAGCAGCAGCCGCTGGGCTTGCCTGGGGTCGAGCGACGCCATCGCCGCCACCGCGTCGGTCGAGATCTCGGGCCCGAGGTTCAGGGCCATCAGCCGGAACAGCCGACGCTGGTCGTCGACAAGCTGGTCGTACGACAGGTCGAAGGCGGACCGGACGGCGAGCTCGTCGCCCGCGGGCCCCGAGAATCGCATCTCGTCCAGGCGGCTGCGCGCGTCGCGCAGGTCGTCGGCCATGGATGCCAGGGGACGGGCTCGGTGCGCGGCCAGCAGCGCCGCGACGATGTGCAGCGCGAGCGGAAGCCCGTCGCACAGCCGCGCGATCACCCGGGCCTCGGCCGGCCGCCCGGCGACCCGCGGATCCGCGCCGCCGCCCGACAGGTCAAGCTCGGCCGCGATCAGCTCCGCGGCCGCCTCGTCAGCCAGGGTGTCGAGCTCAATCCAGGCCGCGTTCGGCACGGGCAGCGTGTGCCGCGAGGTGACCATCACCTTGCCCGCCGCCGGGATCAGGGGGGTGACCTGCGCGGCCGTCAGCGCGTTGTCGATCATCAGCAAGACCGGCCTGCCCCGACTGGAGTAGGCGTCGAGCACGCTGTTGAACAGCGCCGAGCGGTCCTGGGCGGTCGGCGGGACGTGCTCGTCGGGAATCCCGACCGCGCGCAGCAGGCTCGCCAGCGCGGCCGCCGGGTCCAGCTGCCCGTCTGGGTGGTAGCCCTGCATGTCGATGAAGAGCACCCCGCCAGGGAACCAGCCGCGGTCCAGCGCCGTTCGCGCCGCGTGCAGCGCGAGCTCGGTCTTGCCGACCCCGGGCAGCCCGCTGACCTGGACGGTGCGGGGCGCCGGCTGCACGGGGGCCGGGTCGAGCAAGGCCAGCAGCTTCGAGAGCTCGGCGTCGCGGCCGGTGAACACCGCCGACGGGTCCCTGAGGCCGGCCAGCGCCGGGGTCAGCTCCCGCGGCAGCTTGACGGTGATGTCCCGTCCCTGGATGACGTGCGAGAAGAAGATGCCACCGGAGATCTCGTTGCTGACCGCGTCCCGGCCGATCATTCCCCGGGCTCCTCGGCCCGTTTGCCCTGGGCGGGCGGTGGGGGGTCGGCGTTGTACTTGTTATCGCGGCCCTGAATGACCGGGCCGTGGAACGTGCCGCCCGAGATTTTGTTGCTGACCCTTCCCGACCCGGTTTTGGCCGCGCCGGTCGCCGTGCCTTCCTCGCCTTTATCGGCGCCGACGGCGAACCCGTAGGCCCACAGCCCCGCGAGCGTGGCCACCGCCAGGCCGGCCGCCGTGGCCACGCCCCAGCGCACGCCGGGGTCGGTGAGCGCGTCGCGCAGGATAAGCGCCCCGGCCAGCCACGTGACAACAGCGAACGCGGCGATGACCGCGAGGAAAGCGACAACCCAGCGAATGGCCTTCATCACGCCTCTGCCTGGCGTGCATTCACGCCGGTGACTGTCTGGGACGAATGCGCCTGACTACGTCATGAATGCTACTGGGCGTCATTGGAAATGGCCCAGCGCCCGGCCGGCCCCCCGCCCGCCAAGCCAAGTCACCAGCGCGATTAGGCGGCGAGGGCGGTGTCGTAGACGGCGAGAGTCTCGTGGGCGATCCGGTCCCACGAGTACCGGGACCTGGCCCGGTCGGTCGCGGCCACGCTGAACGCCTCGAGCTGCATCGGGTGGGCCAGCAGGGCGCGAATCTTCTGCGCCAGCAGGGCCGGCCGGAGGGGCTGCACCAGGATGCCGGTGGTTCCGTCGACGACGGCGTCGAGGTGGGCGCCGTTGGCGGTCGCGACGACCGGGGTGCCGCAGGCCATGGCCTGGAGAGAGGTGATGGCCGTGGCCTCGTGCTGGTTGACGTTGACCATGAGGTCGGCCGAGCGCAGCAGCGGTGGGAGGGCGGCGCGGGCGACCTGTCCGGCGAAGAAGACCCGGCCGTGCAGGTCGAGGGTGTCGGAGAGCTTGGCCAGGCGGCGGTAGGTCAGGTCGCCGCGCAGGTCCTCGCGGGCAGGGCCGCCGGCGATGACGAGCTCGGCCCCGGGGATCTTGGTCATGGCCTCGAGCAGGATGGTGAGCGACTCGCTCTCGGCCGCCAGGTCGGCGACGGTAACCAGGCGGTGGCGGTCGTTCCGGTCGTGGGCGGGGCCATCGGGGGTGAACTCACTGGTGTCGATGCCGGTGGGGACGACACGGATGTGGCTGCGGGGGATGCCGAGGCGGGTCAGGTCGGTTTCCTCGTCGCAGCTGCTGGCGACGACGGCGTCGACGGTGCGTCCGATGGCGGGCTCGAGGCGGATCCGCTCGGTCCCGGCGCCGGTCGGGATCAGGCCGTGCCGCTGCTCGGTAACCCCGAGCTGGTCGAACGACTGGACGACGGGGACCCGGAGGTCGCGGGCGGCCGCCAGGGCGGCCAGGCCGCTGGTCCAGCGCAGCGCATGGACGACGTCGGGGCGGTCTTTGGCCCACGCCTGGTGCAGCGGGGCGCTGAACGCGCCGACCTGCTTGACCAGGTGCGAGTCGTCGCCGCCGGAGTCGGCCGGGCCGACGTACTCGACGCTGACGCCTGGGGCCAGGTTGGCCCGCTCAGGCAGCCGCCGACCGGTGCGGCGGGCGTAGACGGTCACGTGGTGGCCCTCGCCGGCCAGGCTCTTGCTCATCTCGACCAGCCGGGCGTCGTCGCCTGCGGTGGCGGTGCTGGCGCCGGGGACCGGGGTGCTGTGCTGGGCGACCAATGCGATCTTCATGTCGGGGATGCCTCTCCTCGTAAACGGGGAGCCATCATCGGCGGGCTGTCGGCGCCGGAACCCTCAAGTGAAGAGCAAAAGAAAAAGTGGGCCGCGCGAGCACGCACGCCGAAGATGGCGTGGACGTGCCTGCGTCGTAGGCACCACGAGGTGGTTTTTTTCCAGGCCAGCGCCGGGCTAAACACGCCCGCAGAGAATTATTCTGCGGTGGCCTCGGCCACGCTGGCGTAGACCGGCAGCAGCTGGTCGGCGGCGGTCAGCCTGAGCATCTTCGCCACCGGGTCACGCGGTCCGGCGAGCGCGAGCACGCCGCCCTGGCGGTCCATCGTCCGGTTCGCCCGCAAGACCACGTGCAGCGCCGAAGAGTCCATGAAACGCAGCTCGGACAGGTCGATGACCAGCGTCCGCGGCTCCTTGGCGACCTCGGCGTCAAGGAGCTCGCGCAGCGCGCCGCTGTTGGTCACGTCGGCCTCGCCGGCGAGCTCCACCAGGGTGTACGGGCCGCCGTCGGAATCGCCCGTCGTGACAGACGTGGTGAGCAGGTCCACACCCGTGTTTTTACCACATGAACGCAACGGTCAGGGTCACGCAGCCGCTCTGATTCGAACTAAGCGCCCGAGTGACCGCCGCCGCCCGCGGGCCGACCAGGGCGCTAGATCGCCATATGCATGCGGATGGTGGTCCCGGTCTCGTCCGAGCGCAGCTCGACCAGGTCGCAGACCTGATAGACGAGCCAGAGGCCGTGCCCGCCGGTGGCGTCGGGGCCGGGCCGGCGCTGGCCCGCCTGCGGGTCGATGATCGTGCCCTCGTCCTGGATCTCGCACACGAGCTGGCCCGCCTCGCGCCAGATCGTCAGCGTGCCGGACGACTGGGTGTGCCGCAGCGTGTTGGCGGCCACCTCGCTGACCGCCAGCACCAGGTCATTGGCCCTGCCTTCGGTCAGCCCGGCCGACCTGGCCTGCTGCAGCACCAGCGCGCGGACCTTGGCCAGGTCCGTGCGGTAGGTGTGGCAGGTGGCGTCGGCCCCCGGCGGCGGCAGCGGCGCCGGAGGCGGCAATGGCGCCGGCGGCGCGGCGTGCTCCTGGTCCGTCACGCGACGGCCCACCGGCGGCGGCGGCAGCGGATCGGTCCGGCCGGCGTCGGCGATGACGGCTGGTTCGAGTGCAGCGGTGTCATAGGAGCTGCGGATCTCCGGCTCCGCGGGCGCGAACGCGAGGTTGTCGAGCGCTGCCCGCTCCGGCAACGGGCCGCTATCGGCTCCGACGATACACCGCGCCCAACCGGGCCGGGGCGTCCGGATATCAGCGAATCAGGCGATTCCGGCGAATCGCACTGGTCGCGGGCCCGGCAGACCGCCACACCGACTCCAGCCACGGTGCACCGGTCTACCCGAGCCGTCTCGATCGAAACGCGCCGCCCCGCCCGCCCTGCGCAGCGTCTGCCGTTCGGGGCCGGGTGTCACGGCCGCGGGCACGACCGTGGGTAGTTGGGGGCGCTATCCGACCCGAACGACACATAAGGACCCACGTGTCCGGTTGGCCGGTTAGGCGTGGTGCAGATGCGGACGTACTCACCGCCGCCCCGCCGCAACACGCATGTTCATCCGCAATTGCATTCCCTGAAAATGCATAGCGAGAAAATACGGGCGATAGTACGGTCTCATCGCTTAGGTCTCTTTCAGATATAGCTCTCCGTTAGCCGGCAGAATTGCGGGTGCCTGGTGGTACGTTGCTGAAAATGTCACATCCAGTTACGAGAAGTGGCGGGGAGAAATGACGGTGGCCAGCGACGACCACCTGAGGTTGCTCGACCAGGTCGCCGACTCCGTCCTCGTGGTCGCGCCGATCGCCGACGCCCAAGGCGGCAGGGCTGATTTCGACATCGTCCACCTCAGCCCCGGCTACCTCGACCCGGCGGGCCGGGCCACCCACGACATCGCCGGAAAGACCCTGCTCGAGGCGTACCCGGACTGCGGGTCGGGCGACGGGCTGGCCGCGCGGGCGGCCCGATTGCTGGCCGACGGTGCCCCCCAGTACGCGCCTGGCCTGGTCGGATCGCTCACCGGGGCCGCCGACGCGGTGCCGGTGATGGACCTGCGCGCCGCCCGCTACGACGGCCGGGTGGTCTTCACCTGGCGCGGGCGGGTCGGCGACGAGGGCCGCCTGGGCGAGGCGTTCGAACACGGGCGCACCCGGGTGGCGCTGGCCGCCGCCCGCGACCTGCTGGCCGACAGCGAGCAGCGGGCCGCCGAGCAGCAGGAGCTCGCGCTCCGGCTGCAGCGCGCGATGATGCCCGCCGACGTCGGCCTGATGGAGACCTGCGGGGTGGATATCGCGGTCCGCTGCCGCCCGGCCAAGGCGGGCTACCTGGTCGCGGGCGACTGGTACGACGCGCTGCAGCTGCCCGACGGCGAGCTGCTGTTCGTGGTCGGGGACATCGCCGGCCACGGCATCGACGCGGTCACCGGCATGGTCGCCGCCCGCAACACGCTGCGCGGGCTCGCCGCGACCGGGGCGGACCCGCATGAGCTGCTGAGCAGGCTGAACTACGCGGCCTGCGCGTTCACCGAGGGCGTCACCGGAACCGTGATCTGCGGCCGCTACGACCCGAAGACCCAGCTGCTGCGCTGGGCCCGGGCCGGGCACCTGCCGCCCGTGCTGGTCCGCGGCCGGCTGGCCGCGGTCCAGCCGCTGCCCGAGGGCATGCTCCTGGGCATGGAGCTGAAGGCCGAGTACGACCAGGTCACGCTCCAGCTGATGACCGGCGACACGCTGCTCTTCTATACCGACGGGCTGATCGAGCGGCGGGCCGAATCCATCAGCGACGCGCTGGCCGAGTTCGCGGCGGCCGCCGTCCCCGACGACCCGGACGCGGACATCGACAGCCACGTCGCCCAGATCCTGGCCAGCGCCGCCTCCGACACCGGCGACGACGCCTGCCTGCTGGCCGTCCGCATCCGCTAGCGGACAGACCCGGACAGACGCGGCCAGACGCCTGCCAAGTTACCTGACCGGCTTCGTGGGTCGCCCCCGCATTCGCAGGGCGCCCAGGGTAAGCGCGCCGAGGAATACGACGATCCCGATGATCAGCAGGAACAGCAGG
>Ga0302326_10021037_pt1 | contig 13397 bp, 8 predicted proteins | sample Palsa_T0_3_FD_202264 | JGI IMG/M metagenome (GOLD analysis project Ga0302326, IMG submission 202264) | Peat permafrost microbial communities from Stordalen Mire near Abisko, Sweden - Palsa_T0_3 | ecosystem: Environmental > Terrestrial > Soil > Palsa > Peat permafrost | place: Sweden: Abisko... | reverse complement strand
AACGCTGGTCGGCTACTTCGCCGCTTCGGTGGGGCTGCGCATCGACGTGGAACACTCCGTGATCCGGCTGCTGCTCACTTTCTTTTTCTACTTCTTCCATCAGTTTCTCTATTGGGTGCTGGTGCGGGGCCTGCTCGGCAAACCGGTTTCGTTTGAGATTCAGCGCACGCTGGTGCTGGGCCTGTTGAACGCCGTGGTTGGGGTGACTCTATTTCACTTCTTGGATAGACTGAGAGAACCGGCATGAGCGGCCCTGTCTGAGGGCAGTACCGTTCTCACTGAGGGCAGTACCGTTCTCGCCAAATTCCCAGTCTGCCCCACCGCCCTTCGATATACACTGGAAAGCACACGGATGCGCTCCACGAAGACATTCCCCTTGCTCATGTGCGCCGCGATAGCTACGCTCACGCGGCCGCTCGCCGCCCAAACCGGCTTCACCGAAATCTACGCGTTCGGCGCCGCGCCCGACGCCCAGATGCCCGGAGGCCTGGTGCGAGGCCCCGATGCCGCGCTCTACGGTATCAGTGGGGCGGGCGGCGCATACGGCTACGGCACGGTGTTTCGTCTCCAGCCGCCCTCAAGCTCAGGCGCCGCCTGGACCGAAACCGTCCTGTACTCTTTCACGAGCCTAAGCGAGGGAAGCCTCGGTTACTTCCCAACTCCCGTCTTCGGTCCCAACGGCGCCCTCTACGGCGCCACCGCATACGGCGGAACTTACAACAGCGGCACGGTCTTCGAGCTCCAGCCTCCCGCCGCTCCCGGCGCCCCCTGGACCGAGACCATCCTCTACAGCTTCCCGGGGGCAGCAATGGCCTACCCCTACTCCCTGCTCGCCGGCTCCGATGGCACCCTGTATGGCACGGCCGCTGGCGGAGCCTATGGCCAAGGCATGATCTTTGCCTTATCGCCCCCGCAGTCGCCCGGCGCTGCGTAGACGGAATACGCCATCTACAATTTCACCGGCACCGTTGACGGATCCAGCCCCTTATCCCTCATCGCCGGACCCAACGGGGTCCTGTACGGCACCACCGGCCTTGGTGGCGCCTTGAATAACGGCGTCCTGTTTCAACTCTCTCCGCCCCTTCGGCCGCGCCTCGCCTGGATACAGACCGTTCTCTTCAACTTCTCCATCGACATTCCAAACTTCAGCCCCGCTGCCGCCATCAGCCTCTACAGCGACGGCGTCATTTACGGCACGGTCGCCTTATCAACCGGCTTTGGTCTTATCCAGTTGCAGCCCGAGAGCGGCGCAACCTGGACCCAGGCCGTGCTTTATACCTTCCCCCCGAACGGCACGCTCCTCTCTTCCCCACTGATCCTTCGCCATGGCAACCTCCTTGGCACCACCTCAACCATAACCGCATATGGAGACCAGGGGCCGGGAGGCGACGTGTTCATGTTGCAGAAGCCGGCGGCTTCGGGTGACCCATGGACAGAAGTCATCCTCGATCACTTCGAAAAGCACGACTCCCCCCACGGGAACATAATCTTCGATGCCAACGGAGTAATCTACGGCACGACGGACAAGAGCAATACCGCTCCGAATGAAGGATATGCCTACCAACTCGTCTTGCCCACGGCCAACTGACGCCCGCATGCAGAGGATCCCATGAGACTCGTTCCCCTTCTGGCCATTGTCGCAATCCTGCTTTCGCTCGCCCGCATTGCCGCGCAAGCCCAACTCGAAACCATCTATGAGTTCGCGGGTCCACCCGATGGATCCGCGCCGCAAGGCCTCGCCGAGGGACCCAACGGTGTCCTCTATGGCATGACCGCTTACGGCGGTTCGTTCGGCTACGGTACGGTCTTCCAGTTGACGCCGCCCGCCACTCCCGGCAGACCCTGGACCGAAACGATTCTGCTTGAGTTCAGCAATCCGTATAGCGATGGAACTGGAACCAATCCTTTCTCCTCCCCCGTCGTGGGTAAGGACGGCTTCATCTACGGCGCCACCGGTGTTATCTCCACCATCTTCCAACTGCAGCCACCCGCCGCTCCCGGAGGAGCCTGGACTGAAACGGTCCTCTACCCTCCGGATGAGGACTATCCGGCAGGAGGATTCAATCACGGCCTCATCGGTGGCCCGAACGGCGAGCTCTATGCGGCGGCATCCGTCGGCGGCTACTACCGTTGCGGCGCGGTCGTGGGGCTGACGCCGCCCCCCGTTTCCGGCCCATGGAGCGTCAGCATCGAGTACGATTTTCCCGGTGGCAATAGCGGCTGCCAACCCGCGGGAATCGCGCTCAGCGCCGACGGCGTCATCTACGGAGTCACCACCTATGGCGGAACGTCCGGCCAAGGCATTGTCTTCGCCCTTACTCCCTCGCCAATACCATACCAATACACCGAAACCGTTCTGTACAATTTCACCGGCGCGGCTGACGGCGGCCTTCCCTCGCAACCGCCCATCCTCGCGCCGGTCCCTGAAGCTGCCTTCGCGATCTACGGCACCACGGCATCCGGCGGATCGGGAGGTCTGGGCGGCGTTTTCGAGCTACTGTGGGATCTCGGCTCCGGCACCTGGGTCGAGTCTTTGCCGTTCAGCTTTGCGTGGGGCTACCCTGGAATCCCAAGCTCCGCCCTGCTGGAATCGAATGGCGACTTCTACGGGGTCACGGCCAACGGCTACGCCAACTCCGATCCTGGCGGCACCATCTTCCAGCTCTCTCCCAATGGGCCTCTCCTGCTCGAAACGGTGCTTCACAAATTCGAAGGCCCTGCCGGCCCCTCCGGAAACCTCATCATGAGTAAGAGCGGAGTCCTCTATGGAACCACGGTGAGCGGCCCAGGCCCCGCCGGCTACGGGACGGTCTACCGCATCAAACCCTGAATGGTGAACGGATGCGCCGCGCGGCCCGTCCTGCGCACGCTGGTGCTGGGCCTGTTGAACGCGGTGGTTGGGGTGACTCTGTTTCACTTCTTGGATAGACTAAGGGAACCGGCATGAATGCCCGCCCTAGAAGCGGGAATCTGTAAGTCGGCGGAGGGCACCATCATGGACGGAAAGAATACAGGACCGCGGGCGCTCGTATGGGTTACGTGCGCGCTGGCCATGGGGATCGCCCAGGCGCAGACGGGCACGGAAGTGGTGCTGCACAATTTCGCGCCATATTACCAGCCGCACGGTGCGTCCCCCGTGGCGAGTGTAACCCGCGACCCGTCAGGCAACCTCTATGGGACGACGGACAGCGGCGGTCCGGCCAGCGCGGGCGTCGTGTTCGCAGTCAATCCGGCGGGCCGCGAGAAAGTCTTGTATGCCTTCACGGGCGGCGCCGACGGTGGATCGCCCACTTCCGGGGTAATACTGGATTCCGCGGGTAATCTATACGGCGCCACTCACAATGGAGGCGCATCGAACGCGGGCGTGGTGTACAAGGTGGATCGGGCCGGGCAGGAGACCGTGCTGTACACCTTCACCGGCGGCCCCGATGGAGGCTACCCCAGCGCCGGGGTGATCCGGGATGCGGCGGGCAATCTCTACGGGACTACGAACTCGGGCGGGGCGTCGAATGCGGGCGTAGTGTACAAAGTGGATACCGGCGGCACGGAGACCGTGCTCTACAGCTTTACGGGCGGGACGGACGGGGGCACTCCCTTCGCCGGTGTGGTGGCCGATTCATCCGGCAATCTTTACGGGACCACGAGTGTCGGCGGAAGCAGCGCAAGTGAATGTGCGCCGCACGGCTGCGGAGTCGTGTTTGAGGTGACTCAGAGCGGACAGGAGACGGTGCTGCACACCTTCAACGGCCAATCGGGTGGAGGCTATCCGGACGGTGGGGTGATCCGCGACTCATCCGGCAACCTTTATGGAACCACGGTTAGCGGGGGCTCGGGCTTTGTCGGCGTGGTTTATAAGTTGGATACGACAGGAAAGGAGACAGTGCTTTATAACTTCACCGGCCGGACGGATGGGACCAGTCCCGAGACGGGCGTGGTGCGCGACGCGGCAGGCAACCTTTACGGGACTACCTCCGATGCCGGCCTGCCGGGCGGCTGTGGTGGATTTGGTTGCGGAGTGGTATACAAGGTGGATACCAGCGGCCAAGAGACAGTGCTGTACACTTTCACCGGCGGGACCGACGGAGCCAACCCTTCCGCAGGCGTGATCCTGGACTCATCGGGCAACGTCTATGGGACCACCATCGGTGGGGGCATCGGCCGGGTCGGAGTGGTATTCAAAGTGAACACAACGGACGAGGAGACGGTGGTGTACGGCTTCCCGGGACCGGTCGACGGAATTGCGCCCCAGTCGGGCGTGATTGCCGATGCCGCGGGCAACCTCTATGGCACGGCTCCTTATGGAGGGATATCCAACTCGGGGGTTATCTATAAGCTGGATGTGGCCGGCAATGAGACCGTGTTATGCACTTTCACGGGGGGTGTCGACGGAGCGTACCCGGACGCAGGGGTGATCCGCGATTCGGCGGGAAATCTCTACGGGACTACATACAACGGAGGGACGGCGGATGCGGGCGTGGTGTTCGAGCTGGACGCGAACGGCCAGGAGACCGTGCTGCACAATTTCACAGGCGGGGCCGATGGAGGGAACCCGTACGCGGGCGTGATCCGCGATTCGGCCGGCAATCTCTACGGGACCACGGAGTACGGCGGCGCCGCGAACCTGGGGGCGGTGTTCAAAGTGGACACCAGCGGCGAAGAGACGGTGCTGTTCAGCTTTCCGGGCGGGAACGGCGGGAGCAACCCCTACGGAGGTGTGACTGCCGATTCGGCGGGCAACCTATACGGGACCACCGCCTACGGCGGCTCAGGGGGGAGCGGAGTGGTGTTCAAGCTGGATCCCGCGGGTACGGAGACCGTGCTGCATACCTTCAAGACCCCGAACGATGGAGCGGCTCCGGAATCGGGTGTCATCCGCGATTCGGCCGGCAATCTTTACGGGACCACTTATGGGGGCGGCAAGTATGATGCGGGAGTGGTGTACAAGGTAGCGGCGTCCGGCCAGGAGACGGTGTTGTACACTTTTACGGGCGGCGCCGATGGCGGATCGCCGGTGGCCGGGGTCATCATGGATTCGGCAGGCAACCTCTACGGGACCGCGCAATACGGCGGCGCGTCGCACTGGGGTGTGGTGTTCGAAGTGAATACGAGCAGCCAGGAGATTGTGCTGTATAACTTCGCGGGAGGCACCGGGGATGGGTCAAGGCCCTTGGCGGGCGTAATCCGCAATTCGGCGGGGGTGCTCTTCGGAACTACTTCCAGCAGCGGGACAAACGACAGCGGCGTGGTGTATCAGCTCACGCCGCAGTAAGGTACCTACCGGCGGCACGCGCGTGCGGCAATCTCCGCGGGCGTGCCGCCAGGTAAGTCGGGACTGGCTAATAGGGCAATGGCAATTGGTTTTCGCAAAGATGACATTCTGCATAAAGAGTGGGGCGGGCCCTCGGCCTGCGTCGGCCTCCCAGGCCGCCGTCTTCTGTTCTGCTGAGCCCAATTTTCGGGCGACCAAGCGGGTCCAGGGGACCCGACCCAGAGGGTCCCGCTGCCAAGGGCCTGCCCCACTATTTACGCAGACTCATCGACAACACTAAACTACGTGGCATTGGGCAAGATCGTACGCGACCTACTGGTGCCAAGCAACGTGCGGCCATGGGCGGAAGTGTGCGAACGGCTGAACCAGACGTTGGCAGGCTGGCGCGCGTATTTCGGCCGTGGGAGCACGGCGAAGGCTTATCGGGCGGTTGACGAGCAGGTCTACGTGCAAGGCACGGCACTTTCTGAGACGGCGCCACCAGGTGTCCTCGCAAGGCACCCATCAGTTCCCCGAAGAACGGGTGTTCGGCTCCCTGGGCGTGGTTCGCCTGCAGGGGCCGATGGGCGCGCGTTTGTGAGTCTACGATGAAGCCGGGCGGAAAGCCGGATGACTGAGATAGGCACGTCCGGTTTGATGAGCGGGGATGGGAAACGGGGCGGCGCTCTGCGTCAGTGCTCGCGCCCATCCTCGACTCTACTTGCCGCGATGGCACTCCTGCCATCGCGCCGGGCGTAGCCCGCGCAACCCGCGAGCTTCGCTCTCGGGGGGAGGCCGGCTGACAGCCGGCTGCGGGCATGATTGCCCGCCCCACGGTGAAAATGCAGAAGGCTCTCGTGGAACTTGGTAGACTGGAAGCTAGGAAGTCAGCCCCAACCCCGTGAACCCGCCAGTCATCGGTCCGGAACTCGAGCCGCGGCCCCAATCGCCAAAGAAGCAGGCACGCCGCGAGGACGTTAAGTTTGCCGTTGGAAAGATCGCCGTCTTCCAATACACGGCCGTCCTCATCTTTCTGTTTTTGATCACCGGGTTCTGGAACCTGCAAGTCCAAAATCCGCAGATCTACAACGAACAGGCGGAGCGCAACCGCATCAAGCAGTTGCCCATACCGGCGCCGCGCGGCAAGATTTTGGACCGGGACGGCCGCACCATCGTGGACAACCACTCCTCCTACAGCCTGATCCTGACGCGCGAAAACCTGAACACCGAACACCTGCGCACTATCGCCGACGGACTCGATCTGGACTACGACGATCTGGCCGCGCGGGTGCGGCGCTTCACCTCGCGGCCCAAGTACGACCCCATCATTATCAAGGAAGAGCTGACGCCGGCGGATCTGTCGTTCGTGGACTCGCATCGCGACTTCTTTCCCGAAATGGAATTGATCCGCGCGCAGCGCCGCCTTTACCCGCAGAATGGATTTGGGGCGCACGTGATCGGCTACACGGGTGAAGTCAGCGAGCAGGAATTGGATTCGCCGGAATTCGCCAAGTATAGCCAAGGCGACGTGATCGGCAAGTTCGGTATCGAGCGCCAGTACAACGATACGCTGATGGGCGTGGATGGCGAGCGTCAGGTGGTGGTGGATAACCGCGGCAAGACGCGCGAAACGCTGGCGAACAAGGAAGCTGTTCCGGGGAAAGACCTGCAGCTCACGCTGGATCTGGATTTACAGGCGGTCGCCGAGTTAGCCATGGAGGGCAAGAATGGCGCGGTGGTAGCTATGGACCCACGTACCGGCGAGGTCCTGGCCATGGTCAGCCGGCCGACCTTCGATCCTAATAAATTTGCGGTGCGCATTAAGTCTTCCGATTGGCGAGAGATTGCCGACAATCCCGACCATCCCCTGCTGAACCGGGCGATTCAGGCACAGGATGCGCCCGGTTCCACGTTCAAGCCGATTGTGGCCATTGCAGGCCTGGAATCGGGCGCCATCGACGATCAGTTCACGGTGCATTGCTCCGGCGGCGCATCGTTCTACGGCCACTATCACAAGTGTCATTTGAAAACCGGCCACGGGGCAGTTTCTTTGCACAAAGGCATCGTGCAGTCATGCGATGTGTACTTTTATAACGTGGGCGACCGTACCGGGATCGACAAGATTGCGTTCTACGCCAACCAGGCCGGACTGGGACAAAAGACCGGTGTCGACCTGCCGCACGAAGCCGAGGGTGTAGTGCCGTCTTCGGCATGGAAGATCCGCAATTTCCGCGAGAAATGGTACGCGGGCGAGACCATTTCGGTAGCCATCGGACAGGGCGCTTTGACGGTGACGCCTTTGCAACTGGCGCGCGCGTATTGCTGGCTGGTCAACGGCGGATTATGGCATCAGCCGCACGTGGTGAAGGGCGGGAAGTACCAGGAACATAGTTGGCCGCTTTCGCCGGACAACGTCGCCAAGGTGATCTACGGAACCTATGGGGTGGTCAACGAAGGCGGAACCGGCGGGCGCGCCCGGCTGCCTGGCATCGAAGTATGCGGCAAGACCGGCACCGCGCAGCTTGCCTCCAACGATTTTCTAAAAGGCAAAACGGGGAAAGAATTCGAGGACAATGCCTGGTTCGTAGGCTTCGCGCCGCGCGCGGCGCCCGAAATCGTAGTGGTCGCGCTTTACGAGCATGGCGGCCACGGGCAGTTTGCGGCCCCGGTAGTGCGGGACGTGCTTAAGGCTTACTTCGATAAGAAGACCAGGTTGGCGGCTGAGCGGGCGAATGGGCGAGCGGGCGAGGGGGCGATCGGACGGTTGATGCGCTTCGGTTTTCCCGATGCACTTCAGGCTGCAACCGCCAAACCAGAATCGCCCGCAATCGAGGCGGCGCTGATCAGTTCGGATAACGACGACGGCGAAATCGCCCGCTCGCCCGCTCGCCCACTCGCCCGCTCAGCCGCGGCCTCTCTACGCCGATGAATCGCTATCTCAGCCCCCGCGAGCTCGACTGGACCTTGCTGGTCATCTCCCTGGTGATCTGCGGGGTCGGCGTACTGCAAATTTATAGCGCCACGCGCGGCACCGTGTGGCAGGACGCCTGGTGGAAGCAGATTGTCTATATTGGCGTGGGCCTGCTGCTGATGTGGCTGACGGCGGCGGTCGATTACCACACGCTGATGAATTATGTATTTCCGCTCTATGTTTTGTCGGTGGCGGCCTTGCTGGGCGTGTTGTTGGTCGGCAAAGTGGCGTTCGGCTCGCGCCGCTGGATCCCGGTGGCAGGCGGCTTTCATTTGCAGGTGTCGGAATTCGTAAAACTGGTGATAATATTGTTGGTAGCCCGCTTCCTGACGGAGTTGAAATCCGAAGATCTGGAGGGCCGCGACATGGCCAAAGTCGCGGGACTTGTGGTTGTACCCATGGCTCTGGTGATGAAACAGCCGGACCTGGGGACGGCCCTGACTTACTTGCCCATCCTGATCGTCGGGATGTTTCTGGCCGGGATGCGGCGGAAGTATCTGGTGGCCATAGCCGTATTGGTCCTGCTGGTGCTTCCGGCAGGCTGGACTGTATTGAAGGATTATCAGAAGGCGCGATTGGTAAGTTTTATGGATCCGGACCACGACCCGCAAGGGAATGGATACCAGTTGATCCAATCCAAGATTGCAGTGGGCGCAGGCGGCATGTGGGGTAAAGGAGTGACCAAGGGATCTCAAACGCAGCTTCGCTTCCTCCCGGTGCCGCATACCGATTTCATCTTCTCGGCTTTCGCCGAAGAGCATGGATTCGTGGGAGTAATCGTAGTATTGGCGCTGTATTTCGTTTTAATCATGCAGATCGTGCAGAACGCCCAGACGGCCTCGGATAAAGCCGGCATGTATATCTGCATGGGAGTTGCCGCATTACTGTTGTTTCACGTGCTGGTGAACGTGGGGATGGTAGTGGGCCGGATGCCCGTTACCGGAATTCCGCTGCCCCTGATGAGCGCCGGCGGTTCAAGTGTGTTGTCGAATTTCATGATGTTGGGGCTGGTCAATAATGTCCGGCTCAGAAGGTTCGTAAATTAGTCCGGCGGCCGGCGCGTGTGCCGGCAGCCATAGAGTTTTGGTCCGGAGCCGCGACCGTAAGGGAGCGGTTTCAAGAAGATTTGTTGGGAGCCAGCGAGACTCCCGGAGGGTAAACGCGCTGGATGCGCACCCTTCGGCACCGAACCACGAGCGTGAGCGAGTGGTCTTGTCGGTATGGCGGAGTGGGTTCCCCGGCCGTGCGAGCGCTATGGAAGTTGCGCCCCGGCCAGCGTGAGCTTCTTACAACGTTCTAGGCGCTCGATGCCCGGTTCGCGGGGCGCCGCACGAGACCCACGCAGGGCAGCCACCTTCCTCCTAAGCCGGTCCGCGCCGGTTCCCAGCGGAGGAGCGCGCATGTCAAAAGAGTTAATTGTTTCCGCCAATCGGCACGAAACCCGGGTGGCGGTTATGGAAGACGATCAAGTAGTGGAAGTGTATCATCAGCGTGAACAGGAATACTCATTGGCAGGCAGCATACACAAGGGCCGCGTCACCCGCGTATTGCCCGGCATGCAATCGGCCTTCGTGGATATCGGCCTGGATCGCGATGCATTTTTGTATGTCTCGGACTTCTTCGAAGACAACGACGAATACGACAAGATTGTCACCAGCGTCGAGGAGAAAGTCTTCAAGATGGAGAAAGGACCGGCGGCAGGCGGCGCGCCGCTGCCGGTAGCGGTAGCTGCACCCACGGCGCCGGCTCCCACCGAGGCCGCCGCCGAATTGCCGGCCCCGGTGGCCGCCCAGCCGGCGCCGGCGCCTGTGGCCGCGCCCGTGCCGCAGTCGGCGCCATCGCAGTTTGCGCGGCGCGACGACGACCGGGATCGCGACCGCCGCGGCCGCCGCTCCCGCCGCCGTCGGCCCAGGGGACGCGGCTTGCCCGAATCGAAGTATTTCTCGCCAGGGCAGCAGGTCGAATCCGCCCCCCCGCCGCCTGCTCCCGAAGAAGCGGCCGAAGCCGAGGCGGAGCCCGATGAAGATATCATGGTGCTCCCCGGCGAGTCGCTCGCCAAGTACCGGGAACCAGGGGAGACGGAGCCGCGCGCGACGGAAACAGAGCCATCCGCGTCGGAGGCGGAGCCACCTGCGCCGGAAACGGAGCCGGTAGAGTTGGCGAGTGGTCCCCCCGAAGACGTCGGGGAGCCTGCGCCGGTAGCCGAGTATGTGGAGGAGGTTCCGGAAGCCGTGGAAATCATCGCGGCTGCGGTCGTGGAAATCGCGGAGACCGAGCCGGTCGAGGAGCCGGAAGAAACCGCGCAAGCCGACGACGCCCCGCAAGCCGTGGTACCTTCCGAACTCGCCGAAGCCGTCGAAACCGTCGAGTTCTTCGAAACGCCTGAGGGAGCGGAAGCCTTAGCCGAGTCCGAAACGCCCGACGGCGCCGAGCTCACCGCCGAGCCGCCCGTCGAGGGCCAACCCTCGGAAGAGGAATTGGGTCCCGAACCCGCCCGCATTCCCACCAGCCTGACCGCTACCCTCCGCGAACAGGGTCCCCGCTTCATGCATCGCGTCTCCCGCCGTATGCGCCGCAGAGGCCGCGGCGACGGCGCGGACTTCCAGCAGCGCGGCGATCCGAACCGCGAGCCGCGCCCGCAGGAAGGCCGTCCCCAAGAAGGACGTCCGCATGAAACCCGGGCGCAGGAACCGCGGACCGATGTACGCCCGGTTTCCCGTCCGGAACGGCCGGAGCGGCCGGAACCCGCACGCGTTGAGAAGGCCGGTACGCCCTCCATCAGCGATTTGCTGCGCGAAGGCCAGGAAATCATCGTGCAGATCGCCAAAGAGCCCTTGGGCCAGAAAGGCGCGCGCATCACCTCGCACATCGCCTTGCCCGGCCGCTTCCTGGTCTACATGCCCACCGTCGATCACATCGGCGTATCGCGCAAGATCCCGTCCGACGAAGAGCGCCTCCGCCTGAAGCGCATCCTGCAGGCCAACCGCACGGGCATCCCCGGCGGCTACATCGTGCGCACCGCGGGCGACGGCCGCACCGAAGAAGAACTCCGCGCCGACATGCTGTTCCTCTATAACCTCTGGCTGGACCTTCGCCAGAAGGCCGAGAAGAAGCCCGCACCGCTGCTGGTGCACCACGATCTGGGTGTGGTCGAGCGCATCCTGCGCGACCAGCTTACCTCATCGTTCAAGAGCATCTGGGTGGATAACGAAGAAGTCTACGAGAACGTATTGCGCTTCGTGCAGCGCTTCCAGCCCGCGTTGGTCGGCCGCGTCAAGCTGTACACGCGGAGCACGCCGATCTTCGACGAGTACGGCATCACGACGGAACTGGAGAAAGCGCTGCGGCCGAAGGTGTGGCTCAAGACCGGCGGACACATCGTGATCAATCAGACCGAGGCGCTGGTGGCTATCGACGTCAACACCGGCAAGTATGTTGGCAAGTCCAACCGGCTGGAAGACACCATCGTCAAGACCAACACGGACGCTATTAAGGAGATCGTGCGGCAGATCCGGCTGCGCGACTTAGGCGGCATCATCGTAGTCGATTTCATCGACATGGATGAGCGCAAGAACCGCCAGAAAGTGATGCAGGTTCTGGAGGAGGCTATGCGCGCCGACCGCGCTCCTTACAAAATTCTGCAGTTCAACGATTTCGGATTGGTGGCTATTACGCGCAAACGCGTGAAGCAGAGCCTGGAGCGCACCTTGTGCGTGCCTTGTCCGTATTGCGATAGCTCGGGCTGGGTGAAGAGCGCCCAAACCGTTATCGGCGAAATCCTGCAGGAAGCGCAGAAGATCGCGCGCGCGGTGGAAGGCAACAGCGTGATGCTGCGCGTCAATCCGGAAGTGGCCAAGGTGCTGAAGTCCAACCAGAATTCGTATTTGCAGGAGATTGAGGAGATTCTGGGGCGCACGGTGCTGGTGAAGAGCGATCCGCTGCTGCACCAGGAGAAGTTCGACCTGGCGTAAGCGCGCTTCGCGCGACTGTCGTACAATGCAGGTATGAACTGGTGGCAGCAGCCGTTTTTTCAGGTCGCGTTGCCGATTATCATTACCTTCGCCATCGCCACGTGGTACCAGAGTAAGCGCATCGACGACCTGCGCGACGCGATGAACCGGAGATTCGACGCCATCGAGCGCCGCCTGGAGCGGATCGAAAACCTGCTGTCGGATCACGATCGGCGCATCAGCGTTCTCGAAGAACGCACGTCTCCCCTGCACCGCTGAATCCCACTACGGCGTGATTACGAAAACCGTCCCGTAGCCGCTGCTGTTATTGCCGCCATAGGCAGTCACGCCATAGAGGTTACCCTGGGAGTCCATCGTCAGGCCCGAAGGATGCGATCCCGTGTTGGCCCCGTCGAAGCTGTAAAGGATGGTCAGGTTGCCGGCCGTGTCCATCTCGAATACGGTTCCGGAACCATAAGTGCCGCCTTCGATGGTGGTGCCGTAGAGTTTGCCCTGCGAATCCATGACCATCGCGGAGCCGGGGAAGGCGCCGTCCGCCGGGCCTCCGGCAAATGCGTGCAACACAGTGTACTGCCGGCTCGCCAGGTTGAAGCCGAACACGACTCCATTCCCGGAGAAGTTGGTGGAGCTGTATGAGGCGGTGCCATACAGGTTGCCCTGGCCATCCCCGGTCAAGCCTCCCAGCGGGAGCGCGCCGCTCCCGTTCCCGATAAAGCGATAGATGTTGGCCGCCTGGCTGGTCGCGGGATTCAGCGCGAACAGCGTTCCGAGATTCGAGTTGCCTGGGATGAAGTCGCCGTCGCAGGCGGTGTAGAAGACGCCGTTTTCGACGAGCAAACCATCGTAGGGATCGCCGGTGGTATTCCCGAAACTATGCAGCGTGGTGAGGTTGCCGGACGTGTCCAGCTTGAACACCGTTCCCGTGCCCCCCGCGCCGCCGCCCAGGGTGGTGCCGTACAGGTTGCCCGCGGAATCTCGCACCAGCTTTCCATAGTACGGTTCGCTGCCATCCGGCCCGGTGAAGGCGTACAGCACGGTCACCGCGCCTGTCGAGCTCATCTGGAACACCGTTCCCAGAAACGGAGTTGGATAGCCTGTGGTGGTGCCGTAGAAGTTGCCGGCCGGATCCACGATCAGACCGGCGTTGGGGCTAGCGCCATCCGTACCGGTGAAAGAGTGCAGAACGGTCAATTGGCGGCTTTCCAGA
>Ga0302326_10021035_pt1 | contig 13397 bp, 11 predicted proteins | sample Palsa_T0_3_FD_202264 | JGI IMG/M metagenome (GOLD analysis project Ga0302326, IMG submission 202264) | Peat permafrost microbial communities from Stordalen Mire near Abisko, Sweden - Palsa_T0_3 | ecosystem: Environmental > Terrestrial > Soil > Palsa > Peat permafrost | place: Sweden: Abisko... | reverse complement strand
TTGCTACCTCGAAATACTTGGAATAAACATTGATGCAGACGGCGACAATTTGAGCAAGCCAATTTGCGATATATTAGAGCGCTCTGTTTATTATACAGACCGCCGGATCAAGGACCGCCGGATCATGAGCACTCGCGGAAAAGGGACGCCGCGCGTCATCGTCGCAATCCAGGCGGTCAACGGCAAAGCCTTCGGCTACCCGAAGCCAAGCAAACGGAAAAAGGAGCCTCGTTCTCGAACTCTATGAGCATGTTTCACGACGACCGGATTGCGCGGATCTTGCAACAGGTCAAAGACCTACAAGAAGAAGTGCAATCGCTCAGAAACCTCTTCCTCCTCGCTTTTGAAAGATTGGAAAAAATCATCGTGGCAGACCGTGGAGCCCTCGACGCCGCAATCACGACCCTCGGTAGCGAGACCGCTGCCCTCATCGCGCTCGCGCAGGGTGTGATCACCAAGGGCCAGGCCAACGCAGCCTCGCCGATCGACTATACCGCCGAGATCGCGCAGATCAGTACCATCCAAAGCAACATCGCAGACGCCCTCACCAACGCCAACGCGGCGGCTTCCGCGCCGCCTGTGGGCCAGGCTACCCCCGTATCCTCCGCTACGACATCCACGCCGCCGCAGACCGGACCAGGCTTCTCTTCGACCTCATCGAGTACGCCGCCAAGCGCTCCGCAGACCGCGACGGGATCAAACTCCTAGCTTCATGCTTGCCAGCCATTGACGCCGCTCCTTGCGGGCGGTATCATGGCCGGGTCATAGCTCCTTTCTGGCTGTTCGAGTCAACATCTCTCATCAAACGCGAAACCCTCCCTTAACTTGCCTTTCGGGAGGGTTTCGCGTTTTCAGGCGACCGGCGGCGCCGCCGCGATGATTGTCGCCGGTTTGTTTGGCACATAGGCGATGAGTGTCGTGCCGACTTGGAACGAGGTCTGTGTCGTGAGGAGGAACGTCTCCAGAGCGAGGCCGGCGAGGCCGAACGTAAACCGCACCTTCGTTCCCTCTTGGGTCGCAGAGAGGATGCCGCCGGGTAGGATGATCTCGCCCGAGCCGGTGAGTACCGCAAAGATGATCGGCTCAGCGTATTGCTTGACCAAGGGATTGTTCGAGACGAGCGAGAGCGCTGCGGAAAGAAATTCGAGGATCGTGGACGGCATGGTTCGGCTCCTAGACGGGATCTTGTCCCGAGGTTAGCTTGTAGAAATTGGAAAGCACATCTGAGGCATAATTGTGCCCCGTAGTGCCGATATCGACGTTGCCCAAGAGGTGATCGAGCGTTGCGGCTTCGCTCCCCTCGTTAAAGGCCGCTGCGACCATCCTCACGAGCGCGTCACCCCGGAGCCCGGAGCCTGCGAAGAAGTGGAGTGAGGGCACGAGAAAATACGACAGCGCGTATTCGATATTGCCGTTGATATCGAGCCAATCGGTCGGATAGCTCGACGTGAGCTGGAAGAGGCCGCGCCCGCCGTCGCTGGACATAACGCTTACCGCACTCGGCCACAGGCCGGCGAGTTGCCCGCGAACCGTCTCGCGCCACGCGATCGCATAGGCCAGGCATCCAGGGAAGACCGCAAGCGTACAGCCAGCCTGAATCGGCTCCGCGTAGAGAAGCCGGGGCGGAATGGGAGCGGTCGAGATGCCGTAGATCATCCGAGAGCGATTCTGGAGAAAGCATCGAACGCCTGTTCGATCATGTGTGCAAGGTGTGTCCAAACCATGAGAAGAGGCCCGCTAAAAACGTCGCGAGCGCAGATCCCGCACTGACGTAGACAAGCACTTTTCCTTCAAGCGTCGCGAGGCGACGGTCAATAGCGTTGATCAGCAATAAGTGAGCACTCGTAACGACTTCTTGCTTTTCTACGGAAGCAGTTAATGCTTCTCGCGTTGCGAATTGCGAGATCGTGTCATTGAGTTGTCCGCGAAATTCATTCACGCTATCGAATCTTTTTTCCGTGGCTATCTCGGCCTTACCGATAGCCTCTTTTTGAGCGATGGATTTCGCCTCAACAAGGGATTGCAACGCTGATATTTTTACGTTTATCAATGCTTCTACTTGCTCAATCCGCTCCTTGTCATCCATGGCGAACATATGTTCTCACGGTCGATAAAGCCCTGCTTTCCTAGCCTGTTCGACCCTATCGGTATCGGGAATCGCTTGCTACGCTATTTTCATGGATAAAGACGCAAGAATGGACGAAAGCACCTTCGTATTCCTGTTTTGCAGTGGCGTTGTATGCTACCTCACAGGTATCGTATTATATCTTTTCAGGGTCAATGCCGATTGGCTCATTGACCTCTCCTACCTCCTCTTAGCCGGATCACCGTTCTTCGCGAATATGGTCGTGCAAGGCGAAGACCTGGAACGCAAGAAGAAGGCGCGTGAGCAATGGATTCGTGAGGGGAACGAAAAAGCTCCTCGCTAGGGCCTCATCATGGGGTACCGCTGATACAGCCTTTCTAATGCTGCTTGTTTACGTGCGTACACAGCAGCATTTTCATGCTTGGCGCCGGGGGCGAACGGCTTGAATGTCCTGTCAATTTTATCGTAACCGGCCCAATACCGCGCCGCCGGTGAGCCCGGTGCTTCGCCGCCGACATTATCCCCTTGTAGGCGGTAGCCCTTATTGAGTACGGCTAAGTGTGAGAGAATATCGCCGATGAAGCCGCCGGGATCTTTGACGACTTCCTTCGTGAAATCTGCCGCCTGCTTTGCCGGGTTGATATATCCCCCAAGGAGGTGTGCTCCCACCTGTCCAGCCGCCTGTAACGGACCAGCGTTGGGGTCAAACGGTTGGGAGTATCCCGGCGTCTTCCCTCGCGTCCCGACCTCTTCAGCGGCTCCCAGGGCCGTGCCGGCTAATGGGTTGAGATGCGTGTCAAGGAAGTTGAATCCCGGTTCGTAGCGATCGATGTTCGACTCTCCGGGCGTCTTGATCAACATGTTTGCGGGAATTTCCAAGATTCGCTGGGGGAGTGAAGGCGTAAAGGTATCGAACCCTCCGCGTGGATCTTTGCCGACGTAGGTGAAGGGGCTACTCCTTCGCATGTCGCCGGCTCCTTCGCCTTCGCGTTCGACGCGTGCTCCTTGCACGAAGGCGTTCCACCAGGTTGGATCATGGATGCCGACTGCGATCGCAAAGGGGAGTACCGTCTTCACCCAGGGATAAAACCAGGCGATATGTTGAAAAGTTGACTTTTCGAATGGAGTTATGAGGTCGGTGCTAAAGGCGTTGCGCACCGCGCGCGCTGCAATAGGAGGAGGCGACCCTTTTGCAATCTCGTGCTCGTACAGCTTGGCGGAATACCATTTTTCGAATCGGTCGAAGACAATCTTTGAATTAAATCGACCGAGCATCTCAAGGATCTTCTGAATCTGCTGCGCCCCAGGTAATTCACTTGTACGTGTGACCATGCGCTGCATAGACGAACTGCGCTCTTCGGCGCTTTTCGCCGTATCGTATCCGATGATCCGACCTTCCGAATCGCGTTGCGCTGTGGGTTTCCTAGCGAACTCTGGCGGTTCCAGAAATCCGCCTTCTTGCAATACGCCTGTTTCTTTTAGGCGATCAAGCGTTGCCGCTTTCTCTTGGGTCCACGCGTCCCATTGCTTGTCGAATCTCAATCCGGTTTTTATCAGCATCGGAAGAGCCGTCACCCATCCAATAAGGTCTCGCGTCTTGGCGATATAGTGCATGCCGAGGTTCCATCCGGCGTGTTGAACAGGGTAATAGACCACTCCCATCTTGCCAACGGAATCAAGTTGCGACATCATCTTCGCGAACTCTGAGGCGACCCTTGGCGGCATCTGGTTGTGGACAAAGAAGTCGTAGGCGTCTCTTGCGATACGGTGATCCGGGTCGAGGTTAGGAATGTTGCCGATAATCGCCTTGAGGTCCTGAGCATTACGGTAATGCGGATCTCTGACTTGGTACCCCGAGTTCGGGTTACCCGCCTTGTACTCGTCCTTGACGATTGAGGCGACCTGCCCTTCGTCTTCATTCGCCAGCGCTTGAATCTCTTCAACCTTGGCTTTGAATTTGGCGAGGGTCGCGGTATCCATGCGCGCGAGTTGCTCTCGTAGCTTGAGTTCGAGGTATCGATTATTCCCGGCGTCGGCGTATTTGCGCGCGATCGCTTCGAGCCGGTGGCGGGCGTCTTGCGATAGTCCGATGCTTGCCTTATGGAGATCCTTGAGGCGCTGCGTAAACTTCGCTACGTCGCTTGAAGTGCGGACACTTCTCCCGCTGATGACCTTGCGCGCCTTCTCTGCCGCGCGACCGACCTTGCCTTTTGCCGAGTCTTGCGCTCGCGTGACGCCTTTCGCGAGGTTCTCCTGGGTGAGTTGCGCCTCGGTCTTGCGAGCTGCAGAACGAGTTTTTGGGGTACGAACAATGGCTGGTTCTAGAACGAACGCCGCTTTTTCTCCCCCTCTTGCTACTATGGCATCATAACCTTTCTCTTTTGCAATATGTCCGAGAAGAGCATCCATTGCAGAGCTGTTTCCCTGTGGAGAGGTTCCAGTTAATTTTGACACTTCTGCGACAAAAGCTTTAGAATCACTATTTGCCGAGCGATATATTCTGGCAGCCTCTTCTGGGCCCACGAGTATACCAAGCGCTTCCCCAACGTGCAAAGAAACATAAAGTGGATTTTTTGGTTCAAAGATAATTCTGACGAGATTCTTTTTCCCTGCTGCCGAATAAAGATCGTTACCTCCTGGCTCTCCTAAAGTAATATAGGTCCCTCCGCGCATGTGTGACTGCTCTATCTGATCCGCTGAACTGCTCTGATACCGAAAAGCGTTCGATTCTTCCATTTTGCCGCTCGGACTCTCCCCCTCCGGGCCGTAGATCGGCGCTTTGCCTCGATCTCCCTCGCCATATTTAGTCAGCTCTTGGTCGATTTTTTCGAGGCGTTGCTCTAAGGTTTCAACCCCTCTAAGGTCGCCGCTTTTAAGGTGTGCTTGTATTGCCGCTATGAGTGTCTCGGACTCGCTAGTTAATGCGGCTATCTGAGATTTAGTCTTGTCGAGGGCTTGTCCCAATTTCCCGACGGAAGGAGCCTCTTCTGGTCCGTAGAGCGGCGCCTGATATGCGTCGCCTCCACTGAGGGCGTCTTCAAGTCGCGCGAGGTGCTTTTCGAGCCCCTTAATTTGCGCTTGGAGCGCGGTGCTGTTCGGGCTTGCCGCAAGGCGCGCTCGTGCGGTCGCGATTGCCGTCTTCGTGCGGTCCCGCTGCTGCTCCCATGCCTGGCGCGTCGTCTCCGTCTGTTCGTAGTGGGCGGCTTTGATGGCGTTTCCGTGAGCATCGACCTTCTCGCCGAGCTTTTCCGCTGCGTCTTCCTTTTTGAGGGAGTCTTTCACCGTCGCATCGACCGCCCGCGTCCCCTCGGTGCCAAGCTGGTTCTGGAGCTTCTGTTGCCCCTTCGCTTCGCGCGTGGCTTCTTCCAAACGCGCTTTTGCTGACGCGGGGTTCTCGATGCGCGCCGGCAAGATCGTGGGTCGCATCGTGCGAGGATCGAGATCGTATCCCATGTTCGCCGCAGCCGCCTTGCGCGAGCGATCGAGGAAGCGCTGCTTCGCCCTGCGGTGAGCCTCGGCGTAGTCGAGCGTCTCGCCCGTCTCGGGATCGCGATACTCTTGCCGGTTAAGCAAAGTCTCGCCCCGGTGCCCGACCTGAGCTCCAAGCGTAGCGAAGGCCCGCGCCTTGTGTACGTCGCCATATTTCTTCGCGAGATCGCGGTACATGGCGTCTACCGGGGAGAGGCCGCTGAACGGATCGAGCCCTGCCGCTTGCATCTGAGAGATCGACCCGTACTTCGCATGCCGACGATAGGGCCTACTCATCGATTTCGCGCCGCGACTTCCTGTGGGAGCGGCCCGCTCTGCCGCTTGCTCCGGGGTCTCCTCAAGCGTGTCGTAGGCCGGGAAGTACCCTACGCGCTCGTTGGGTAGGAGGCTCGGATCGGTCGCCTTGGCGGCGGCTTCGTAATCTTCGTAGCCCTTTTTTATACCGCCCGCCATGCGCGCGACGTTTACTTGTGAGGCCGGAGAGAGCCTTGCTATGGCCGCGTCGAGTTGAGCCTGACCCTGAAGTGCGAGAAATTGATTGCGCGCCGCCGTGTAGACCGCGCCATGCTGAGCTTCGGGGATGCCTTTCACGTTGGCTTCCCGTTCGATAAATTCGTCGGGAGCGAAGGAGATATCCATCGCCGACCAGATCGGCTTGCCCGTTGCGTCTCGGGGGAGTTCGGCCATATAGGCATCGGCGATCTGCTTTTCATTTGCCGGATTCGCCTTGAACTTTTCCCAGGAGGCATTCATCGCCGTCGCCGCGTCCTGAATTGGTTGCGGAGCCGTATCAAAGGCTTCATGGAATGCGAGGTTCTGCCGTAGATGAATCGCAATCGCAGCCTCTTCGGGCGACGATCCGCCGCCGACCCACCTTCCCGGCCCAACCGCATCAGACGTCGCCCGGTGGCGCGGGCGGAAAGCGTACTTCGTTGCGTTGGCAGCCGTGCTTCGCGCGCTGCCCTGCGCGTGGAGAAAGGCCATACCCTTATTCTGGACGGAGTTTCTCGCTTCGGGGTTGTTGGGAACCGTATTGAGCAGGTCGATCGCCGGCGTGCCGAAGCTCCGGCGAGCGGCCTCCTTGACCACGTTTCCGTAGTGGCCGACCTTTCTAGCCGCACCCTCTGCCGCATTTCCGACCGGCGTTCCAGGTAATCCGGTCGCTCGCCACGTTGCGCGGCCCGCTCGTCCCGCATTACGAGCGATGACCGGCGCGGCTCTCTGGCCTGCAATCCTCATTGCGTCAACGATGTGACCTTCGAGGTTGGGGCTGCCGAGCATCGCCAGAGTCGTGAGGGCGCCCGTGATCTTCGGATGATTGCGAGCTTGGTGTGCGATTTGCGAGACCACGGGAACGCCGGACTGGTCGAGCCGCTTGAGCTCGGCCGCACTCGTTGGGAAGTACTCATCAGTTGCCCCCACCGCATCTCCGTGAAGCATGCGTTGGGTCCAATCGGCACTATACTGCGCTGTGGGGTTGCTCGACGCGAGGTCCGACCCTAGGGCTCCTGCTGCTGATGCGGCGACGGTCCACGGCATCCACGACCCGATCTGTTCAAGCGCGGTCCCGGCAAGGTGCTGCGCTTTTGGAGTGCGGGGAACAGCGCGGTAGGAGAGCGCGTCGATTGGGCGCTCTAATCGCTGGTAGGCGTTAAAAGCGTTGCCGATAGCGCCGGTTACGGCGTTGAGACCTTGGTTGAACGCCATATCCCAAGCGGGCGGCTGATATTGCTTTGGTCTTGGTTTGATTTGAGTATGACGTTGCGGCTGTGGCGTCGCCCTTGGCGTCTCTGGCGCAGAAGCGGCCTGCTCATCGAAGCCTCCGCTCGCCGGAGCCGCTAACGCTGGGGCTCGGGTCGCCTCGGGAGCGGAAGCCGCCTGCTCGTCAAATCCTCCACTGGCCGGAGCCGGTGGAGGCGAGGCGGTTACCTCGGGAGCGGAAGCCGCTTGCTCGTCGAAAGGCATCGAACGTCAGTTCGACGTTCGCGCGACGAACTACCCTAGAGCCATGAGGGACTCATTGCCCAAAGTGCTCCAAGATCGCTTCGAGTATCCACGCATGCCGCGACGGCGGGACGATCCGCTCTCCGCGCTCGCAGTCGATGCGGAGCACGAGAGACTTTTTCAGCCGGAGTTGCACGAGCACGGTCGGGTCTCCAACCTCCTTCACGCCGCCGCCCTTGTGGATTAGCGCGCGGATTTGCTTCTCATCGACAGGTTTCGGTCTTGCTTTGATTGCCATACTATGAACTCACATTCACATCGAAACAACGTCGGTATAATGTCACGATTTCCTGGGACGCTCTCTCGTTTGCCTGGTCCCCGCGCAACTCTGTCACAGCAAGGCCCTGACTTGCGGCATGGGCGAACGCCTTGCGGTTCCCGATAGGCGTTCCGAGAAGATCGATTTTTCCACGCGGGTCTGCCGCAATGAGGCGGCAAGCGTCCTCATTGTCACTACCCTGCCCCGGCGGATCGGCGCGGTTCAAGCAGGCGTACGCGCTCAGACTCGGCCTAATCGCCTTCATCATGTCGATCAGGACGGCGACCTGCGAGACAGTCCATACGTCGAAGCAACGCGGCGCGAACGGTACGAGCACCCGATCGCTCACCGAGAGCGCGGCCCGCTGACTCGTCGTGTCGCGGCCTCCGGTGTCAATGATGATGTGGTTAAACTTCCCGGCAAGTCGCACGATTTCGTTTCTCACGTTCTGTCCGGTGAGTTTTATCGTCGTTACCTGCGGATGATCGGGATAGCAATCGTTTCGCATCGCTGCAAAAGCACTGGCGCTCTCCTGCTCATCGGCGTCAACGAGCAGGACCGTGCCGCCGAGCCCCGCCGCGATTGCTGCGAAATTCGTGGCGATCGTAGTCTTGCCGGTTCCACCTTTGATGCCGCCGATGGTGAGGATCACGAGGCTTCCGCTTCTAGCGCCACGCGAAGCTTATCAAGCTCGTGTTGCACATTGTCTAGCCAGGTGCGGATCTCCGGGGACGCCTTCGCCTCTTGCCACTCGCCTAGCTGCCGCTCGACCTCGGCGGCGACCTCCTCGCGGATGTTTCCCGCAAACCTGCGGGCCTCTCCGATCTCAGCACTCGCCTTGAAGATGCTTTCCTCGACTTCCGTGATCGCACGGCACACGGGCGCAAGCTCCTGCTCAACCTCCTTGCGAACCTCCTCGCGAAGCACCGTTCGCAAGCGGAACGAAGGCTCGCCCGGCTGGTTGGCGGCTTCGTGCAGTTCTACTGCGGCCAGGCGTTCAGCCAATGCTATGAGCTGCACGGCAATCTCGCGCGAGGATTCTGCGGTTGCCTTGGCGACCTCCTCGCGGATGATGTCGCGGTAGCGGATAGCAGCATCTTCTTCGTTGCGGCGCTTCTCTACAAGACGATCGCGCTCTGCCCGTTCCTCGGGCGTCGCTAGGCGCGTCGTATGACGCAAAGCGACGGTCTCGGGATCGACCCAGCCTTGTGACGCCTGCGCGCGCGGCAACTCATCACTCGTGAACGACGCTATGTTCGGACTGCGGTCGAAGACTAGGCGGTCGATCGCCGCCGACTCGCGCGCTCTCTGCCTATGCTGATTGCAGCACCAGGGCGCTTTCGCATCTTCGGGCTCCTGGGTGTCTTCACGTTGCGCGCGCCCGAATTCTTCGCACACCTCCGGCGAGGCGGGTTCGCCGATGGTCGTCGGCTGCTCGGGCTCGGCGTCCTTCGGCGCGCGGCGAAGTGACGCGATCTCTTCGTCCTTGATAACGCAGACCGCGTTGAGGCGCTCGATCTCCCCCGTGAGCTTCACGAACTCGTGACCAAGCTCGGCAAGCTGCCCCCGCAGGCGCGCATTCTCGGTACGGTAGCCGTCCCTCTCCGCGCAGATATCGGCAAGCTCTCGCAGCTCTCGACTGTCCCTTGAGTGTAGCCTCGCAAGATCCGCAATGCGCGCTTCGAGGTTGCCGAGGAGGCGCTCCGTCTCGCTATGCGTTCCGTACATCCGGGCGTGGGTGCCATCAATTACGAGGCGTTGGGCACGGTCGCGGATCGTCGCGATCAGCGCAAGGCACTCTTCGTCGGACTCTCTAATCATATCACTTCAAGACTACTTCAGCCTTGAAATGATGTCAACCTAATGCTTTCGGTGCTTATGCGTCGGCGCGGATGAAGGGCTCGCGGAAGGCACCGACGAGGCGCTAGGGCTCGCACTCGGCGCGCTGGTTGCCGCCGCCGTAGGCGATGGGCCAGGCGAGGCGTTTCCCGTTGCGGTTGCGGTCGGACTAGCGACTGCAACCGGCGAGGGCGAGGGGCTCGGGAGGGTGCCGACGGGGCTTGATCCGCCGCCGTTGCAGCCAGCGAGCAGGCCGACCAGAAAGAGCGACGCGACCAAAAATCTCATGCCTTCGTTATTGGGCGCACGAACGCTTGTTCCCTGGCCTTACGCTTCCAAGGAACGAGCGCTCGCTTCCCTCATGAAGAGAATCGCCTTCTCGGCACGCCACCCCTTTTCAAAAAAATGACGCGCTATTTCACGCCTTTAGCTCGCTGCCGTTTGGTTCCTGCGGCGCTGTCGGTTGCTGCGCCTCTGGTATCGGTAGTGGATAGTTCGGGGGCAGGCGGATGATCGTCGCGGTCGGCGGTATCGTGCTCATGGGGCATACATTCCCGTGCTCGCTCCTCGGAAATCGTAACGCTGCCATCGGAGCTATATCCAAGATGTGGTTGCTTGAATCCGACCCTCGCCTGCGGCATCCCGCACGCGTTGCTTCGCACGACCGCGAAGCCGTGATCCTTGATGGCCGCCGCGATATACGCCTCGTCGGGAACCTCGGGCACGCTCAAGAGGCTTGCTCACGAGCGTGCTTGATCAGGGCCTCTCTCTCCGCTATAGGGAGGTTGGTGACCATAACGAAACGGACCATCCCATCGAGTAAGCCGCGATACATTAGCGCGATTAAAAGCGTCACCACCGGCCAACTCGTCAAGCGAGTAATCAGGAACTCGATGAAAGAAAGATTCATTTGCCGTACTACGTTTCACGGGAAGCGCTTGCCTTTCGAACGAGTGTTCGAATTATTGCACTTGTTGGAGGTGCTTCGCCAATGATAAGACGTCTTTAACGTAGTTTTGCGTCTCTGCGAATGGCGGTATGCCGCCATACTTATCTACCGCACCCGATCCAGCGTTGTACGCTGCAAGGGCAAGCGGCCACGAATGGTATTTCCCGTACATCTGCTTCAGATATCTCGCTCCGCCAATGATATTCTCTAATTGCTTGTTCGGATTCACGCCAAGTTCTTTCGCTGTACTCGGCAGGAGTTGCATCGTCCCGATCGCTCCGGCTGGACTGACCGAAGACTGATGAAAGCCCGACTCTTGATGTGCAACCGCCACCAGGATCGCTAAAGGGACTCCGGTCACGAAGCTCGCCACGCCTAAGTCTCCCGCACTCGTTTCTGGCCTCGCTGGCGCTGTATCCCGAGCGACGTAGGCGCCCGCGGATTTGCCGGTTTGCGCCGGTCGAGGTCCTTTCAGATCGCGATCGACGGCGCGGTCGTAGGCTTTCTGCTTGGCGGTCTCTGGAGCCAATGACGAGTCGCTCATGCCGGCCCCTGGTTTGAAATTTACGCTGCGTCCACCATTCTGCGAACGGTCGCCGGCGTTCCCGATTGCCTGCATCGCTTCGTGAAGCTTTCCTCCGGCCCCGGCTAGTCGGTGTTGCAGCCATAAGAGATCATGCCGAGCATCGGGGGCAAGGTTTTTTCCACCGACCGAAGAGAGTTGCTTCTGCATCCACGCGGCATCGCTGCGTAAGTTAGGGGCGAGGTTTGGCATTGAGGGTTTCTGTTGGAGGTATGGCGTCCACCAATCGGGTCGGCCGCGTTCCTCCGCTTCGGCGTCCTCCCTAGCCTCTCGACTCCCTGGCGGCGCTGGAGTCGGGCGTGGACGACCTTTGGGCCTTTGATAACCCGGCGCCGAATACGTAATCGGCGTTGGAGTGTCCGGCGCTTGTGGTGCCGAGCGCGCCGAACTCGGAGTCGGACGAGCCTTTACGGTACGGCGAGCATCAGTTTGTGGTCGCCTCATGGGATGTGACGCTTTATTCGGGGCCGGCGTCGCATCCGACGAGGCCGGTACAGTCGGCAGGGCAGTGGGCGTGGGGCGAGGAGACGGACTCGGCGAGTTCGTTGGTTGGGGTGGCGGCGGCGCTGTTGCGGTAGGAGACGGAGAGGGCGCAGGCGCCGGGGTGGGTGACCCTGGCGGGGGGACACCTGAAACGAGACTCGGTTGCGGAGATTGGGTCGCCGAAGGATTGGGCGAGGCCGTTGGCTGTGGCGTTGGCGCGCCGCCCTTGAGGCCCTTGAATATCAGATCGTGAAGCCGGCTGACCACGGCGGGATCGGTTGCGGGCGTGTTTTTCGCCGGATTAGCCAGAAATCCACGAGCCGTCAACGCCCACGCTTTTTGAACGTCTCCGTGCCGTTCGGCAAGATGTTGCGCAAAGACGCGCTGGACGCCTGGGAGTTCTTCCTTTACTTGATCATCGACCGACTTCGGTTTGTGTGTCCCTAACGTGTCCGAAGTAATCCCTTGCGCTTCAGCCATCATCGCCTTCGCATGCTTCATGATCCCATCAGGCGAGTTGTCTTCAGGAGTCCCCGTATCTGGGGTTAGCCCCGGAAGGCCATCCGAACCGGGCGCTGCGGTGCCTCCCGGCGCTGGAGTTCCCCCTGGAGCGGGCTTTTCTGGAGACGCGGGTAGCACTGTGTCCGACGGCAGAATGGAATCATAAACCTCGCTACCCAGGCTGGGAGAGAGTCCATACGCCTGAAACCCCGCGAGCATCCTCTGCCCATTTGGCGTCTGGTCGTAGGTCCGAAGCTTTTCCATCGCCGCCGCCGCACCAGCCGGGTTTCCGGTCGGGCCGGAGGCTTGCGTGAGCAGCGTGTCGAGGTCGTGCTCGCCTTGCATGACCGCTCGGAACGCGGCCCCGTTCTGCAATCTCCGATCAGCACTCGCTTCACGATTCGCCTCGATGACGAAATCCTTAGACATCATCATGGTCGAGATCTTCATTTTGTCGGCTTCGGTGATGTTGAATCGTTTAGCCACGAAGCGAAATTGCTCGTCCTTGAGATCTGAGGAATGCTGTAAGACCTTGAGCCGTTCGCGACTGATCCCGATCCGCTGGGAAGCTTCATCTCGCAGCGTATCCCGCCATGATTGACGGTCTTCCCGAGTCAGAAAATACTCCCGCGCTCTTTCGTTATCGACGCGCGTCTTCTCCGCAAGGGACGCGGCTCTCTCCGACAATTCCTGTTGACGGTACAGTAAATTGTCCATAGCCGTGTCATCGCGCGTGAGTTGAGTCCCTGCGGCAGTAGCGATTTTTTCTTGGTTTCCGATGGCGTCTTGACGGGCTTTATAGGCATCCTCATATCCGCTAAGTTGGGCGTCCCACTTTGTCTTCGCAGCCGTAGTCGCATTATCGTATGCCTTCTGCCGGTTCTCCTGATCGACCCCAAGTGCCCCGATTGGGCCTTGAGCATACTTCGGCGCAAACAAGGCCGCCAAGGCCGCGCCGATTGCCATGCCGGGGTTCTGGGGGGCCATCGTCGGTGCGGTATAGGTCGGCATGGTCGGCTGAGGAGTCGCGATCGCTGACTGCATCGCGGCCATTGCGTCATTCTGGTTTTTTTGAGCGAGGGCCGCTTGCTGCTGGAGAGCATTGATTTGAGAATTGACCTGTGCCGCGTAGTCGGTCCCAGGGGTCACGCCTCCCGCTTGCGCGGCGCCGAGTTGTCCCGGCGGCGCTGAGGCGCTGCCGCCG
>Ga0302326_10021034_pt1 | contig 13398 bp, 11 predicted proteins | sample Palsa_T0_3_FD_202264 | JGI IMG/M metagenome (GOLD analysis project Ga0302326, IMG submission 202264) | Peat permafrost microbial communities from Stordalen Mire near Abisko, Sweden - Palsa_T0_3 | ecosystem: Environmental > Terrestrial > Soil > Palsa > Peat permafrost | place: Sweden: Abisko... | reverse complement strand
CAGGCAGACAACTCGACCACCGGTTCCCATGCAATCGCTTGCTCCTTCTCTACCGCCGCTGCAAGGCCAGCAATCAGGGCGCGGAGATAAGTCGGCTCGACTTCGCGAAACAGCATCGCCTCGCCAGAAAAGCGCCCCGGTTGCTCGGCGACCAGATCCTCGAACCTTCTGGCGAGGCCAATCGGGCTCGGCGCCATGAAATCATGAGTGAACGATTGTAGGGATCGCAAGCGAGCACCTTCATCCCGAAGGCGAGCGCGATGTGTGTGACACGCAACCCGACGCGCCCGGTGCCGACGATGCCGACCGTTTTGCCGCGCAGATCGAAACCGCGCAACGCCTCGACTAGAAATATCGATCTTTTCATGACTCCCTACCTCGCCAGTTTTCTGGTTCAGTAGGAGTCATTAGCCTCATGCAGAGGCGATTTCCCGCACGGCGGGCGGCAAACTCCATTGCCGACTCTTATTTTACGTCGTTTTACGACGCAAGCAAGTCCAGAATTTAAAACATTGATGAAACCTTGCTTTTCGGCCGAGGCTGCGCTAATTAATTCTAGGCAATGGAGTTTGCCTTCCCGCAACCAGGGGAAAACCGCCTGAACCTTTTGGGGCTAATGACTCCTGTTGGCGCAGCAATGCGCGGACAGGAGTTTTATTATGCTCGACGAAGTTCAACCTGGGCTCGCCACGGCGGTAGATTCCGCCGGGTTCCACAGCATCCTTTTTGAAGGATCTGACGACGGAAGCAGAAGGGAGGCTCCGGATTTCTTTCCAGACTTGAATCTGGACCAGATTGTCGAGGCAATCATTGCTGGCCGGGAGGAATACGATCTCAAGCCGTTCTTTTGCACCCGCTTGACCGATCTTGCTGCGATCGCATATCGCCACGAAATCATGCGCGATTTGGAAACCGAAATCCTGTTCCGGAGCATCAAGTCCTTTTCAAAACAGATGAGCAGGATGCGCGAAATTCTGACCACCGCGGATAAGCTCTACTATAGATACCAAAAGGAACGGTGGTTTCTCGAGGCGGTGGAAATCTATTGTGAAGCCGTCGAGACCCTGTTGTACGATCTGCACCGGGTGGCCCCGAATTCCCGCGGCCTGCTGGCCTTCCGGAAGTATCTCGCGCGATATGTTGAATGCGGTCGCTGCAGACCGCTCCTGCAGGAGGCGAAAAAGCTGAAGTCCGAATTGTCGGCCATCAAATATTGCCTGCTCATCAAAGGCGACACGATCACGGTGCGGAACTATGATTCCGAAATCGATTACAGCACAGCCGTCGAAGAAGCTTTCTCGAAATTCCAGCAGGGAGCCGTGAAGGACTACAGGGTCAAGTTTCCGGCCTCGGGCATGAACGACGTCGAAGCCAGGGTGTTGGAACGGGTCGCGAAGTTGAATCCTGCTGTATTTCTCGCCCTCGACGACTATTGCGCGAGGAATGTAAGCTTTCTCGAAAAGACGATTGCCGATTTCGACCGGGAGATCCAATTCTACATTGCCTATCTGGAGTTTGCGGAGACATTCAAAAGCGCCGGACTCAAATTCTGCTATCCGCGAGTTTCAGACGTGTGCAAGAACATCAGCAGCCGCGACGGGTTCGATCTGGCCCTGGCCGGCAAGCTCATCCGCGAAAAGTCGGCTGTCGTCCGCAACGATTTCTTCTTGAGCGGCGAGGAACGGATATTCGTCGTGACCGGGCCGAACCAGGGCGGCAAGACGACATTCTCACGAACCTTCGGGCAGCTGCACTATCTGGCGAGCCTGGGCTGTCCCACCCCGGGCACGGAAGCCCGCCTCTTTCTCTTCGACCGCCTCTTCACGCATTTCGAGAAAGAGGAAGACATCAAGACGCTGCGCGGCAAACTACAGGACGATTTGGTCCGGATTCATCGCGTTCTCGACCAAGCCACGCCGAACAGCGTCATTATCATGAACGAGATTTTCTCTTCCACGACTGTGAAAGATGCCGTCTACTTGAGCAGGAAGATCGTGGAGCGCATATCGCAACTGGATTCGCTCTGCGTCTGCGTGACGTTCCTGGATGAACTCGCCTCCTTGAACGAGAAAACCGTCAGCGTCGTTGCCACGATTGTTCCGGACAATCCGACGCTGCGCACGCACAGGATCGAGAGGAGGCCGGCTGACGGACTTTCCTATGCCCTGGCGATCGCCGAGAAGTACGGACTTACCTACGAGCGTCTGAAGGAGCGGATAAAGCCGTGAAAGCACATCTCATGTATCGCGGCCGCGATTTCGACCTTCAGCAGGCGTTGCCGGCAAACCAACAGGCGCTGATCCAGGACCTGGAACTAAAGACATTGTTCCGTGCCATGGCGGGTGGCGACAAATTCCTGGTCGAGGTGGCGAAGCAAGCCCTCTTGTCGGGCCTGCGGAATGATTGGGAAACCATCCTTTACCGTCAGGCTGTCCTCAGGGATTGCCTGCGGAATTATTCCGTCGTCAAAGAGATCTATGATATCGCCGTCGAGTCGATTGAGAGCAAAAATAGACATTGGGGTTTTGGTTTTTTCAACTATCCGAGCAGCATACTGTATGGCGCGGTCGAATTGCTGCAGATGTTCATGGGCATGCTCCGCAAACTGAAGCTTCTCGCCGATGAACATTCCGATAAATTCGAGTCGGAGGGTTTCGCGGCTTTTTTCGCGATGCTCAAGGCGGAATTGGCGGATGAATATTTTGCCAGTATCCAAGGTCATCTCAAGCAACTGAAGTTCCGAGGCGGCGTTTTGGTAAGCGCTGAACTCGGAAGAGGCAACGAAGGTATCCACTACGTGCTGCGCGAATCCCTGCGCAAAAAGCTGGGCTGGATCGAGCAGATATTCGCTCCAAGGCCGCCCGGCTATACCTTTTATATCGCTGATCGCGACGAAGCCGGCCACCAAGCCGTGTCGGAATTGCGGGGCCGTGGCATAAACCTGGTGGCGAATGCCGCCGCCCAGTCTGCTGATCACATCACGAATTTTTTTCTCATGCTGCAAACAGAACTGGCGTTTTATGTCGGTTGCGTGAATTTGCATGGTCACCTTACCCGGAAGGGAGAGCCGGTGTGCGTCCCGGTTCCCGCACCGCGCGGTGCTCGCAAGCACTCTTGCACCGAACTCCGCGATGTTTGTCTCGCCCTGAGCGTCGAGCAACAGCTCGTAGGCAACGACTTGGGGGCCGACGGGAAGAATCTCGTGATCGTGACCGGCGCCAATCAGGGCGGCAAATCGACGTTCTTGCGCGGCATCGGGCTGGCGCAATTGATGATGCAGTGCGGCATGTTCGTGATGGCCGAGTCTTTCAGTGCCGATATTTGCCGCGGCCTGTTCACACACTACAAGCGTGAAGAAGACACCACTATGAACAGCGGGAAGCTCGACGAAGAACTCAGCAGGATGAGCAATATCGTCGTCGCGCTTACGCCGGATTCGGTGTTGCTGTTCAACGAGTCTTTCGCCGCGACCAACGAAAGAGAGGGCAATCCGAGATTGCGCGCCAGATCCTCCGCGCTTTACTGAAAACCCGCGTCAAGGTCTTCTTCGTAACGCATCTGTATGAATTCGCCCACGGCTTTTGCGAGGACAAGATGGACACTGCCATCTTTCTGCGAGCCGAAAGACAGGACGACGGTCGGCGGACCTTCAAGTTGATACCAGGCGAGCCCTTGCAGACCAGCTTCGGCGTGGACTTGTATGAAGAGATATTCGACGGCGCGGAGAGACCGAGGCAGGATGACTGCGGGGTAGGGGCTTAAATGACCCGAGCCGAGGCACTCGGCTCGCTGCCCGCTTTCACTGCCGCATCCAATTCGTGAATCCGTCGGTCGAGATCGAGCAGGTGCAGGCCGAACGCGCGATCCATTTTGTATTGGCGCGCCGCCAACTCGATGAGCAGTTCTTCCAAAATGCGCGGATTTCCTTTGGCCATGTGGTGCAATTGGCGAATGTGCCCGCATATCTCCGGCTGCACGTTTCCGATCTCGACGGCGGCTTCGATCAGCGCCGTGCTCTCGGCGAGCGTGAGCGGGCCAAGTTCGACCTGCGCAAAATTGTAGAGGTATTGCCAGACCGCTCCGATGTCTTTTGCCAATTGGGAGCGGCAGGCGATCCAAACGGGAACGCGCTCTATCAGATGCGCGATGAATCGCGCGACTCGAGGCGGCGTGAGTGCGACATCATCGAGCGCGACCGGCTCGCCGCGGCGCCCCAGATAGGTGATGAGCCGGTTCTTCCGCTCGATCACATTCATTTTGTAATGCTTCCAGCCGATCTGCCGCTCGAAGCTGTCGCAGATGCGGCGCAGGCTTGTTGTTTCCTCACAAAGCAGCATCGGATAACTCTGGCGCATCTGGCGCAGCAGCGCGGTTTTGCCGACGCCCGGCGCACCGATGATGAGTACGGGCCGGCGTTCGGTGTAGATCAGGCGTAGTTCTTCGATTTCGTTTTCGCGTCCGACGAATGCGAGGCTGTTATTCATGGAAAACTCCTGGACGCGCGTTTCGCGTTTACAGGAGTCATCAACTCAGTTCACAGCCGAGCACTTTACCCTAACGACGGGACGGCAAACTCCATTGCCGCTTTCAATAAGCCATCGTTTGGCGTCAAAGTCGAATCGAAACGCCGGGGTCAATCGACACGTTGGAAACGTCGCGGGCTGGACGGATACTGGTGAGGATCACATTTGCAAAAGCGGCGGTGTTCGCGCGGCGCATGGCGCAACGGAATTCAAGTTTGTTCTTGCGCAAACAATTGCCGCCGCGCACGACCCGGCCCACACCGTGTTTGGGCTGCTCGAAATCTCCCGCCGCGTACCGCCGGTAAACATCGTGCTGATACCAATCTGCACACCATTCCTCGACGTTGCCGGCCATTTGAAAAATGCCATACGGTGAACGGCCCTCCGGGAATGCGTCCACGGGCACGGTCGTAGTTGTCGGACCATGGCTGCCCCACCAGCAGAGCCATTCGGGATGCCAGTCATTTCCCCACGGGAAAATGCGTGCGTCGATACCGCGCGCGGCTTTTTCCCACTCGATTTCGGTCGGCAATCGCGAACCGGCCCAGCGGCAGTAAGCCTCCGCTCCGAACCAGGAGACGTTCATGACAGGATGCTTTTCGAAGCCGCCGAGCGCTTGATACGGCTCGTTTGCAGTCACGGGCAGCGCAATGCGTTCCACCCACGGAATCCACAACTGGAGCTGTTCGGGCGACGGGCGCGCCTGTGAGAGAAAGCGCGCGAATTGCTCGTTGGTCACGGCGTAAACAGCAAGGTAAAAATCGGGCACAAACGCGATGAACTGCGGTGTTTCGTTGAGCAGGGCAAACTGCGGCCCGTCCTTGTCCGTCCGAATCGCGGCCTCGATGTCCGCGGGGGTCGATCCCATCAGAAAACTGCCCTCGGGAATCAACCGCATAAGCGAGCCGTCGCGGGGATTTGACCATGTTTGCGGAAGCCCCATTTCGACGCCAACTACGCTTTGCTTGGGTCCGTTTGGGCGTTCATAGAAAATAACGACCGACCGCCATGCGCTCAATCACCTTTAAGAGCACCCAGGCTGGCAACGCATAACGCCAAAAGAAATTAAGAAAGCGATGTGAAAACCCTTCGTCTCGCGGGTGGAAGTGAGGGGCAAACGCGAGGACTAGCGAAACGGCGCAAAAAGCTCCCGCTGTGCGTGCGGAGATTTGCCCTTGAGCTTTGGGGCGAGGATTTTGTTGACGTTCGCTACCGCCTTGAGAACGCCCTTGCCGCCGTAGCGTTTCGCGTCTCCGTCTCGGAGTTCGACGGCTTCACGGATGCCGGTGGACGCGCCGGACGGCACGCAGGCCGTGGCGGTTATGCCGTTGTTAATTTCCACGTTGACCATCACGGTCGGGTTGCCGCGTGAGTCCAGAATTTCGAGCGCGGTGATTTTTTGGATCTTACTCAGCTCATTTCTTGATCAGTTTTGCCAGAATAGTCCCACTGCCAGTGCCGCGAGAAGCGCCAGCAGCGTATAGGCGGCGTAGGCGTTGAATCGTCCGTGATGCATTGTCGCCAACAAGCGCGCGCACCACAGCATCGCCGAACTAACCGGCTGCAGGACCAATTTATCCACGACATGAACGCGCTCCTTTTCATGGCGGATGGCGGTGCGGAAATGTTCCGCCACAGTCGCCCGCGTGTCCTCGATCGTCGTGGGCCGAAACACCGCGTCGAAAATCACGCGCACTGGATTGGAAAAACCCGTCGCTGTATAAGTCATTTCTGGCAACAATCGTCGCACTCCGCCGTCCCAACGCTCGCGACGCGCCAATTTCCGGCGGCGCGTCAGCCACAAGCGGAGGATGATGCAGGTCAGAAGCAATAAGACAACCAGCGTCACCAGTGTGTAGGAGGTGGACATGGCGAAGACGACTGGATTTTCAGTGCCGCCGCGATGCAGCACCACCAAGCCGCGTCCGGCCAAAATGCTTTGCCCGACCTGCGCTCCCAAATCGTGGAAGTCCGCTGCAAATGCGGGTGGCAAAGTGTCATGCGCTGGACTGGCGGCAAAGAATGGCGGCACAAGCGCGTCGGCGGCGCTCGCTCCAGCCAATGGATTCAGCGCCAAGTCCAGCGCCGGAATCACATAAGTCGGCAGTACGCCAAACGCAAGACACAGCACGGCAAGAATAACCATGGGCGCGAGAGCGCCGGATTTGGGTTCAATCACTTTTTGTTCTTTGTCCAATCGGCGCATTCCCAAGAAACTCATGGCAAACACCTTTACAAAACAGGTGACGGCCAGCGCCGCCGTGAGCGCAAGCCCGGCGCCGCACAAGGCGAAGACAATTTTCGCGCCGGTCGAGGATAACTCCGCCGAGCGTAACATGGTTTGCAAGGTGAGCCATTCGCTGACGAAGCCGTTGAATGGCGGCAGCGCGGCGATGGAAAGTGTTCCGACTAAAAAGCAGAACGCGGTCACCGGCATCCACTTGATCAAACCGCCGAGTTTGTCCATGTCGCGCGTGCCGGTTTGAGTTTCCACCGTGCCCACGCCAAAGAACAGCAGCGTTTTGTAAAGGGAGTGATTGATGAGATGATATAATCCGGCAACGAACGCGATCGCCGCCAGCATCGGATGATGCGTCGCGACAAAGACCATGCCCGCGCCGAAACCGGCGGTCACAATACCGGCGTTTTCAACGGAACTATGCGCAAGCATCGTTTTGAGATCGTTATCGGTGGTTGCATAAAGAATTCCGAGCAGCGCGGAAATCGTTCCCACGACGAGCGCAATCAAACCCGGCCCGGCGTATATCGCTGGCAGGAGGTCGGCATTGACGCGCAGTATGCCGTAGAGTCCGAGATTCAGCGTCGCGCCCGCCAGCACGGGAACAAAGGCGCGCGGTGCGGCAGCATAGGCGCGTGGCAGCCAGAAATTCACCGGCACGAGTCCGGCCTTCACGCCGAAACCGAAAAACGAAAGCAGAAAGACCGTCCAGCGCACTCCCGCGCCCAATGCTGCCACGTTGGATTTCATTCCTGAAAAATCCAGCGAACCGGCATGGACCGCGAGCACCAGAAAACCGAGCGCCACCGCGAGCGTTCCCGCTTCACCCATCGCCAGCAAAAGGTAGCCGGCGTCGGCATGACCATTTTCCTGGTTGTGTTTTTGCGCAATCAGCAGATACGAAAAAATGGACATCGCTTCCCACGCGAGGAGGAACAGCACCGCGTCTCCCGCGATCAAAATTAAAACGATGGACGCATACAACCCTAACATCAGCACCGTGAACGCGCCGCCGTTGCGCCGCTCCGGTTCCCGGTTCAATTCCCCGCCCGCGAAAATTGAAGCGGGAAAAAGCACCAACCCTGTAATGAACAAAAATACCGCCGAGAGCCGGTCAAGATTCAAAGTCAGAGTTGCCAGCCTCGGTAACGACCACAGCGGCTGTTTGAAAGTTTCTCCCAACAACAACCCCTGCGCGCCGGCCAGCACCAGGGCAATGGCGGCGAGACAGCCCAACCAGGCCATTACGTCTCCCTGCCGCGACGCGGGGATGGCCGGCGACAGCAGAACGCCCGCGCCGCACAGCGAGAAAAAAACGAGAATGAGCGTTTGCGTTTCCATCGCTATTTTGCCGGGTTGCTTTCCATTGGCGCCGGCGTCGAAACAACCGATGCGGGCGGCTTGCGTCCGGCCGCCGCGAGCAAGCCGTGCAGAATAGCCAATGGTGGCGGCGGGTTTCCCGGCACTTCGACGTCGACCGGCAAGACCTCGGCCACGCCGTTCGCGCAGACGAAACTGTTTGCAAACACGCCGCCGGTCAGCGCGCACGCTCCAACGGCTACCACTCGTTTGGGCGCCGGCATCGCATCGTAGGTTTTCTTTAGCGCAAAACGCATGTGATCGGTCACCGGGCCGACGACAAGGAGCACGTCCGCGTGCCGCGGCGAAGGCGTGATGAAAAATCCCAGCCGGTGCATGTTGTAATAGGGATTGTTGAGTTGCTTGACTTCGTTCAGGCACGCGCCGCAGTCGCCCGCGTCCACCACGCAAATGTGGATTGAGCGTTTGAAGGGTTGATCGAATTCGTTTTGCGAATTGCAAACCGTTGCCCATTCGTAAGTTTGTTGCCAGTCAGCCGGATACTCGACGCCGCGAACGCAGCGGTAGCAATGGACGCACCGGCGGCTGTCCGCCGTGACTTTGCCATTGATCTCGCTAAACACTTGCGCGGGACAACGATCCACCAACGCCGCGGCCGCCGATGGCGACGAGGCGTCGCAACCGCAAGGCAGTCCAGGCGTGACACCAGCGGCGTGTTCCACCGCGCGCGGATACACGGTGGTTTTGATTCCCGTGCGAAGTCCCTTGATGACCCACCGGCTCATGTGTTCCTTAATTTGATTGTTGTCATTTCATCGATCGTTTTCCGCTACGGACAAATCGAACGTGGAGAGCATGATTGGAAAATCCTGGAACGCGAATTTCTCGACTGCGAGGTGGAAGCCATGCCAGTTGGCAAACGATGGCGTAACGATACGATACCGCGCGACTCGTCTGTCGTCAGCCAGTCGCACCCAATGAAATGTTCCCCCGCGCGGCGCTTCGACCCAGCCGAGAGCCGCGCCCGCGTGAAACCGAAGCAACTCGCGGAAGCTGCCGTTTTGCAATGCCGATACAGATTGTTCCATGATGCGCACCGACTGTCTCGCTTCGGCGAACAAAACACGCAGCCGGGCGTAGCCGTCGCCTTCGTGTTCGCCTGGCACATCGAAATCGAAATTCTCGTAACCCAAATACGGTTGTGCTTTTCTCAAATCGCGCACGAGTCCGGACGCGCGCGCGATCGGTCCGAGCAGTCCGTAAGCCGTTGCGTCCCGGTGCGCGACGATGCCCACTTCTTCGAGACGATCCAAAAAACTGCTGGAAACGCGCAGTTGTCTTTCGAGTTCGTTCAGCCGCTTCAGGGTTTGCTGTGATTGTTCAAGCGCTTTTGCGCAGGCGTCATTTGGCAAATCGCACAGCAATCCGCCAATCGCCAGCAAACCAAAAAGATAGCGATGGCCGGTAAGTTCGCAGGAGATCCGCAACAAATCCTCTTCCAAAATTCCAGCCTGACTGTTGGCGACGACCAGCGCGGTGGACTCGCAGATTTCCTGAATCGCGCCCGCGTGTTGCCGCAAGCGTTCGAGTTCCGCCAGAAAAATGCGGAGCGCTTTTGCGCGCGCCGGAACGTCTGCGCCACAAATCGTTTCAACCGCCTGGCAAAAAGCCAGTCCGTGGGCAAAAGCCGTCGTTGCCGCGAACCGTTCCGCGAGCAGCAGAACTTCATCCACCGTTTTGCCTTCCGCGAGTTTTTCGATGGCGCGCCATTTGTAAAACAGGCGCGGCGTCGAGCGGATAACGTCTTCGCCCACGGTTTCGAGCAAAAAATGAACCGATTCCGTCACGCCGGAAAATTTCGGACCAACGGGCATCACGAACGCTCCCGACTCCTGAACGATGCGGTCAGGACGCCAATCGGCGTCCGGTTTGCGGTGACTCATCGCGGCGCGCGCGTCGAAATCGCGACGCATCGGCTCGACGTTTTCCTGCCAGGCGTCGTCGTGCAAAATAAAATCACCAAGGCGCGGATGGCCTTCAAAAATCAAGCCGAACAGGTCCTCGGCTTCGCGTTCGTGCCAGTCCGCCGCATGAACAAATTTAACGATGCTCGGAAATACCTTTTCTGCGAGCGGCGCGGCTGCGAGGACGTGAACCCAGCCGGCTTCGCGTTCGCCGTAAAAGCAGTAACGCAACTGCCACTCGCTTGCGCCTTCCTCGACAATCAACCCGGCAAAACTGAAATCCCATTCGAGAAAAAGCCGGCCACAAAGTTCCGCGAGCGTGGCGCGGTTGCATTTGAGTTCGGACTTCGAACCTGCCGCGTCGAAACCGCATTGCACATCGGGCCAATGCCGTTCAATATTTCGTTTCAGTTCGGTGCGATTCATGGCGGGTCATTTGGTCAAGGCTGCCGCCGCTTGCGTCAGCAAATCCTCGAGCGGTTTGGGAATGTAAACGCCTAGCACCAGCACCGGCGTTGCGGCCAGAATCAGCGCCAAGCGGCAACTGAATGGCAGGTGAAATGTTTCAACTTGATCCGGCACGGAATTATTTTCATTTGCCGCCGGACCAAAAACCATCCGGTTGACGTGCATCATGATTCCGAAAAATGCGATGACGATAAAGAGGGCGAGCAATCCCGTCGCCACATATTCTCTTTGCATCAGACCCGCTTTGAGAATTAAGAATTCGCTCAAAAAAACCGCCAACGGCGGCGCGCCGGTGATGGCCAATCCGCCAAAAACAAGCGCGATGCCGGCAGCGGGAGACCGATGGATGAGCCCGCGCACGGCGGCGATGTCACGCGTTCCCGCCGCCATCAAGACTGCGCCAGCGGCGAAAAAGCAAAAGGATTTGCTCACGGCATGGGTGACGATTTGCATCATGGTGCCGTAGGCGGCAGCCGACACGCCAAGTCCAACGGACGTCAAAATAATGCCCATGTGTTCGACCGTGGAGAAGGCGAACATCCGTTTGTAGTCGCGCACTTGCAGCAACAAAAAGGCCGCGGTGCCGACTGAAATCAGGCCGAGGACCAGCGCCCATAGTTCGGCATGGGAACTGTGCGAAGCTTTCATTACCGGAAACATTCGCAGAATCACATAAAGTATGGCCGTGGTCTCGATGCCGGAGAGCAGGGCGCATACGGGCGACGGCGCTTGACTGTGCGCGTCCGGCAGCCAGGTATGCATGGGGACGAGGCCGACTTTGGTTCCAAGTCCGATCAAAATCAGCAGGAACGCTGTTCGCAACAAAACCGGCGGCATCGTCGGCGCGGCGGCAATGAGCCCGTTCCAAGTGTAAGCAGCGTCGCTGGCCGACGCCTGCATCGCGGCGAATAAAACCAGAAGGCCAAACAGCGCCATGCCCGCGCCCATGAGCGAGAGCACCACGTATTTCCAGGCTGCTTCCAGCGCCTCGCGCGTGTTATCAAATGAGACCAGCAGCGCGGAACACAGGGTTGTCAATTCAACTACAATCCAGACCAGCGTAGGCTCGGCCAGAAGCGGAATGGCCAGCATGGAAAAAACGAATAGGTTATAATTGGCGTAGTAGAGCCGAAGTTTTCCGGGTTCCAAATTCTCATGCGCCATATAACCGACGGAGAAAATTGCCGCCGTGGTTCCGATGAACGCGATCAAGAGCAGAATCAACGCGCTCAATCCGTCCACCGCGATCCATTTGAGCACCCCTGCTTTCAACGCCACCGTGATGAAACTGCCGGATGAGGCCAGCCATGCCAGCCGCCCGGCCAAAATCAAAACGGCCAGGGAAGACACGACCGTCACGGCCGCCGCCCAATGCTTTTTGACTGGGATGCAGACGAGCGCCGTTGCGACCAAGGGAAGAAATAAAATGCTGATAACGCTCATGTTGCCGTCTCCCTAGCCGGCGGCCCCGCCGTTTCTTTCAAATTGGAAAGTTCGCCCACGGCCGTGGTGCCGATTTGTTTTTGGACGGCACGGGTTAGCACGCCCATGATGAAGACGATGACCAAACCGTCGGTGGCGATGGCGAGTTCGACGAGCAATGGCAGATTGCGCGAGATGGAAATGCCGGCCAGAAACGAGCCGTTTTCCATCACGAGCAAACCGATGAGCAGGGGCAACGCCTCCCGCCTCACGGTGAGCGTGAACGCGCCAAGCAACAGTCCGGCGATGCCGATCGGCACGTTCGGGCCACGAAATTGCGGCGCGACGGCATTCAACAATGGGATTCCAAGAAAGTAGGCTAGAATCGTCAAAGACAACGCGATGAGCAACGCGGTTGGGATGTTCAATACCTGATCGATCTCGCGGCGCGTGTAAATTTCCGCCGGCGACGTCTTGCGTAAAAGCCACGGGACAATCACCGGCTTGCTGATCAGGTTCACGACCGCCACGCCGTAGAGATGTTCCGAGTGATGACGCAAACCCAAAAGCGCGGCGGAAGCCGCCAGCAAAAGCGACTGCGCGATGAACAGATTCAGACAGCCTCGCACCTGTCGCATGGCCACAATGCCGAAAGCCGTCAGCAGAAACAATCCGGCGGCGAGGGCGTTCAGATTGTCCAATAATTGATTGGTCGTGTCGCTCATTTGCTTCCGTGTTCAGGGGAAAAATACTTCTGCGATCATCGCGGCCACCGAGGTGATGAACGCCGCGCCCAGGAATTCGGCGATGCGAAAAAGCCGCAGTTTCGAGAGCGACGATTCAATAACGACCAGCACGAGCAAAAAGCAGAAGATTTTGAGCAACACCTTTGGAATTGCGAGTAGGACCGCGCCGAGAGTTTGGCCGCCCGCCAAACCCCACGGCGTCACCAGCACGTTCAAAAAGATGCATAGGAGCACAAACATTTTCATGTAGCCTCCCCATTTCATCAGCGCCATGCCGCGACCGGAGTATTCCAATGACTTGGATTCATCGATCATCGCCAGTTCAAAATGTCCGGCCGGATTGTCCACCGGAATGCGGCCGGCCTCGGCCAGGATCAGCATGAGAAACGCCAGCACCAACAGCACATGGGAGGGCGTGAAGAAATTCGCCACCGGCGTCACCCATATCTCCTGAACGATGTAGGGAATCGTGGAATCCGCCACGAACGACACGGTGAAAAACACAATCATGAACACCGGCTCGGCCAGAAAGCCCACCATGCGCGTGCGGCTCGCGCCCATGGGACCATAAGGATTGGCCGTATCCACCGCCGCCAGCGTGGCAAAAAATCCACCCAGCGACAGAATGAATCCGCCGCCAATCATGTCGCCCATGAACGCGAAAAAAAGCGGGTAACTCGTCAGCACGGGAATCAATAGCGTGACGAAAATGGGCA
>Ga0302326_10021030_pt1 | contig 13398 bp, 12 predicted proteins | sample Palsa_T0_3_FD_202264 | JGI IMG/M metagenome (GOLD analysis project Ga0302326, IMG submission 202264) | Peat permafrost microbial communities from Stordalen Mire near Abisko, Sweden - Palsa_T0_3 | ecosystem: Environmental > Terrestrial > Soil > Palsa > Peat permafrost | place: Sweden: Abisko... | reverse complement strand
ATCGCAACCTGCCTACTGATTAGTACAACAGCGCGAGCCCCCGCGAAATCCCGCCCCGGACTTGCGGTACGGCGCACTATTGGTCCGGGGCGTGCAGAGGCGTAACTTTCTCAGCAAGGTCGCCCCCTTTAGCTCAGATGGATAGACCACAGGATTTCCAAACTTTGTCCACGACGTTTTCTGAGGTCACTCCAGATCATGTAGTGCGGAAAATATAAGGGTTATCAGCAGACCGACATCATCTCGGATCATGCTGAGAAAGGCCGAAGTGGGCACTGACTGGGGACACTATTGGACGCTTCGCGGTACAGTTTTTTTCCACTCCGGAGCGTTCGGCGAATCACGCAGCTCGATGAAGCCGACGCTAATCGCGCATCTGCGACGTCGGCAAGGCTTTGCTCCGATCGACACTGCTCCCGAATCGCGGCCAGCGCGGCGCGCGGCCCCGATTTGTATCGACAACCCGTCAGGTCGGTCGCATGAGACACCAACGACCGATGGCTAGATCGGGTTTTCTTCGAAGAGACGCGCGACCATCGTCGAATCGAGATAGGCCCTCACTCGATCGATGGTGTTTCCATCGAAGTGGAGGACCCAGCAGTATCTGTTGTCGAACCTCATTCCGTTCTTCGCCGTGGCCAAGGAGTGAAGTTCCACGACAGCCTGGTCATCCTTCACGAGCAGATGCTCGACGACGAGTTGAGCCCCATTGGGCAGAACCTTGCCGAGCTTCGCGAAGGTCCCGGCCAGGAAATCAGATTTCGACTTGTAGTGACCGGCCAGCGGATGCGTGCCTTCGACGATCCAGTCGACCTTGTCGTCTACATGCTCGAAAAAGCCCGCGCCATCGCCTTGCTCGAGCCCCTCGAAAATCTTTCTGACGTAGTCTTCGGTGATCATCAAATCCTCCTGTGCATACGCGAGCAATTGTTCGCTCGGCGTAGGACGGACCGTCCTGCCCCAAAACTTGGACCTGAGCGCCAAATTACTGATAGCTGGAATTTCCGTTTTGACTCGCCGATTCCAACCCCCGTATAGGCCGGACGATTCCTCTCTGCAAGAGGTTCAGCCGGTATTGGTCCACGGTGTTTCCGGCGGTGCCGAGACGGGCTGGTTTCGCATCTGATTGGCACGCAATGCCCCGAAAAAGTCGTTTCACTCATTCAAACTCGCCTCGTAGAACCGTAATTTTGGTTGCACTCTCGACGGTAGCTGCACAGCACTAATTTCTTCGCGTCTGTTTCTTGGTCGCGCTCATGCGCCGCCAATGGCAAGGAACTTGCTCAACCAACAAATCCAGTGAGCCGCAGGTTTGATGTATGAACTTCAGGTTTTCACGGTGAGGCGTTTGCATGGAGAACAACCCATATCTCGAAGCGCGCCGCGAATGGGACGAACGATACGCTGATCTCGTTCTTGGCAAACGCAACTGGCAGATCGCCGCTGGCGGTCTTCTGCTGCTGAGTTTGATCCTCTCGAGCGGGTTTGTCTGGCTCGCCAATCACAGCCGCTACATCCCGTATGTCGTCGAAGTCGACAAGCTGGGATACGCGCTGACGGTGCCGCAACCCCTCACGCCGGTGGCTCTGCCGGGCGTGACCGCGCGCATGGAACGCTATGAGATAGCGGCCTTCATTCGCGACGCTCGCTCAGTCACCAGCGATGCGCAGGTAGAGCATCAGACGCGCACAACCAGCTACGCACCAGGGCAAGCGCATCGGGGCTGACCAGATCACAGGCGTCGATCGGAAACTGGAGGTTCGAGCGCCAGTCTCATTACTGGATAAGGAATAACAGGGTCAGATGGGCCGCTCACTGGCCCCGGAAAAGATCGCGGTCGCTAGAGCTCGCGACCGGCTCGCGAAGGAGAGATATTTCAGCACGGCTGACGCTGCGACTGAAAGTCGCAACGAGATAGACGGCAGAACGGAACGCGGCTTTGGGCGCAGGCTCAGGAAGTGGTGGTCGTAACGGCGGGTATAAACTAATAGACGTAGGTGATTCAAATGAGCGATGACGATCAATTGTTCATAGAACAACGGCCTCAGGGCGACTATGCCGTCCGGAGAGGTAAATCAGAAACGGCGAGCGCCGTTGCCTACCCAAGCTGACCGCCGAACGTGTTCGGGTGGCCGGTTTACTTGCGCCATCGCTTTTGGAATATCAGTTTATCCTCGATGCAGATCTCTCCCGTCAGCGACATTCCGTCCTGACCAATCCAGCTCGTAGTCTTCACGACCACCTTGCCGACCGATGGCAAGCTCAAAGTGATCGTAGTGTTGCCGTCCACGGCGGCGCCCTCTGGATGCGCATCGACTACCGATGCGCGCGCGATATGATTCATTTCCATCGTGCCGCCGCTGAGGAGATTGCTTTGCTGATGAGATCCGGTGATCACGCTTACGCGGTCACTTGCAAGGTCGCGCTCGATAGACCATCGCGGCGTCATCGCGATTGCGAGCGGTGAGCGATTAACCGCGGGATCAGGACGGCGAATCTCGAAATGATTGTTATTGTTCTTCTGCGGTGGAGTTATCGGAAGCCTCACGTGTGATCCGCGACGGCCTCCGGAATGAATACGAATCACCGGGTTAGTTCGGGTCGGGAAGATTCGCGGGAAATCCGAGCACGAGATGCTCACGCGGATCCGGTGCCGTCGCGCGACCATGTACGACGTCGCCACCATAGGAACTTTCATCTCGATTATCTGATCGGTCGGTACCGGCTCCGGAGCCTCGCGCGAATTGCGATACGCGGCCTTCAACCATCCGGTGCTGATGAGCGACGACCTGCCATCAGGCGCCACGTCGCATAGCTTCACAACTATGTTTACGTCGTCTCCATTTTCAACTGAAATTTTGATCAACGCCTCGGGCGATCCGCTTATCTCGAGATCGGACGGCTGCGGCGCGCTGGTGTAGGCGACGGACGCGAGATCGTCGGCGTTCTGATCGAGTGGCAAGCCGACTCCAAGCGCTGTTGGATCCCACAAGCCCGCGAGCGTGCCGACCGACGGTCGCGCCTTGTACCGCTCGCTGCTGTCGTCGCCGGTGGGATCGAGGGTGAGGGTCCCCTTTGCGCCAAGATAAAAGTTGTTGAATGCGGTTCGCGGAACAGGCCATTTGCGCTCACTGCGCCATCGATTCGCGCCGCCCTGCACGAAGTATGTAACCGCCGGCTCGCGATCCACTCCGTTGTCCTCGTTCTTCAGCCAGCGATCGAAGAAGCGCGCCATCTCAGGGAGGTAATCGACTGGCTCGTGCGGCGAGAGGTCGGGCAGCGAATGCATCCACGGTCCCATCAGGAGCTTCTTGTTGGCGCTGCCCAGCTGCTTGTACACGCGCGGCATCGCCTCCGGAAAAATGTCACGCCATCCGCCGATCACAAACGCCGGAATTTTTATTTCAGAGCAGTCAACCGCGCGCGACTGCCAATACTCGTCATGCGATGGATGATCCTGCCATGGAAAGATATAGGGCAGCGCGTGCTCGAGCCGCTGTTGCCAGACCTTGTACCAGCGACCCGTGGAATCGATCAGTGTCGGCGGCATCAGGTTCATCGCGAGCATGAATGATCCCCACGCGCCGAACGAAGGCAGGCAACTCAAGCATCCACCCGAGTAAAGATAGTCGACGTAGATATCGTCGGTGCCCATAATGGGCGCGATCGCTTTCAGATGCGGAGGATGCTCGAACGCGACCTTCAATGATGTGATGCCGCCGTATGACATCCCGAACATTCCGACATTGCCGTCGCACCATGGCTGGGCGGCTATCCATTCGACTGCTTCGGCGCCGTCGCGTCCCTCGGCGCCATCCATCGCCTGATGAACGATTCCGTCGGAGCTGCCGAGTCCGCGAAAATCGATGAGCAAGACTGCGTAACCGCGACTGGCGAAATAACGGCGCGGAAATTCGTTCATCGCACCGATCAGATCGTCCTTGTGGTAGGGGTAGAAGCTGAGCAGAGCGGGAAATGCGCCGTCGGCGTCGGGGCGATAGAGATCCGCCGCCAGCGTGGCACCGTCGCGCATCGGAATAAAAAGATTGCGCACCATCCGGATCTGGTATTTTTCTTTGTGATAATTTTCCATGTGTCCCGCCTCCACTATCAACGTGAGCTTCGATCTTGTGCTTCGAATGATCAAGCGAATTGTGCGAGGCTCTTGGGTATCCGCTGGCAGACGAGACTATGCTGAAAGAAAGCGCAAAGCTTGCGGGGCTTCACGAGTCGGACACAATCGTCGGATGTCTAAGTCGCAGTATCGGTTTGGATTGCTGCTGACCCTGACGGTGACAACTGATTAGCTGAGGCGTCGGTTCCGTCGGAAAGGCCTGGTAGATGGAGGACTAACAATCCTTCAATGCCACTGGGGCGTCGATCTTCTGCAACGCAGTGTAGCTACCGACGTCGTGCTGGCGCGAGTTCGAAAACGGCGACGGATTGTTGAGCCTTCTTCTGTTACGGGGCACCGGGAGTTCGGACCCGCCTCTCTCCGCCACCGAGTCTCCGATTTCAGGGAATTTTTTGCTCTCGGGCCCGGGGACGCGCGTGTGCGCGACATTCTTCCTTTGAAGGGCAGCGGAGAGATGGCAAATTCTTCTAAATCTCGAAAATCGCAGGTATTTTCTCTGCGCGTTGGATCGCCGGTGCTCTTCTTGGCCAATCAGACGTTGTCGTTACATTTCGTTAGAGCATCGCGCGAAATGGAGGGGGCTCGAGAGTTCGAATCCGGCTCGATCAATCGCGAAGTATGCCCAGGAGATTTGGCGAGGAGACGTATTGCGCTCGTTCTCGCGCAGCCTGCTAGTCCTCCATGCGCTCGGTTATATACGAGGGCAAGTCGTTTAACTTTCCTAACAAAGCCGATGCGTTGCTCGAATTGCAAAACTGAAAATCCACGCGGCAAGAAGTTCTGCGGCGATTGCGGGACGGCGCTCGGGAACCGGAGGTCGCTAATGTCGGGCGTCGAAACCGATGGCAAAAATGTGTTGCTCGTGGTCGATGACAACGCGGATCCCCGGAAACCATGTGCGAGCTTCTAGAGGCGAAAGGCTACGGCGCTATACAGGCGGAGAATGGTCAGGCGGCGCTTGATGTTCTGGAAAGCATTCCAAATCCACGAACTCGATGAGCTTCGCCGGCGCCTACGGGAAGCCGAAGAGACTCTGAACGCAATCCGCGATGGCGAAGTCGACGCGCTCGTTGCGTCGGGACCTTCGGGCGAAAAAGTCTTCACTCTGGAAGGTGCGGAGCATCCTTACCGCGTTCTGGTCGAAAGCATGAACGAGGGGGAATCTCGCTCTCAGAAGAAAGGGTTATCCTGTATTGCAATTCCGCATTTGCACGCATGGTCGGTGTTCCACTCGATCAGATCATAGGCCGCGAGCTAAGTGAGTTCGTACGGTTTGAAGAGCGAGAGTCCCTGCTAAGGATGATCAGACGAGTTAGTCACGAGGATGTTCGAGCCGAGATGACCTTATTGGTGTCCTCGGGCGCAAGTCTTCCAACGCAATTCTCGCTCAACCCAGTCAACCTTGAAGAGGGTCCGTCGATCGGAGTCATTATCACCGACCTGAGTGAGCGCAAACGCAACGAGCAGGCCGAAGCTGCAGTTCGAATGCGCGACGAGTTCCTCGCGATCGCATCGCATGAGCTGCGTACACCGCTTAGCACTCCTGTTCTGCGGCTGGGATTGCTGGAACGGCACGCCGCGAAGGGTGATATCGACCAGGCAAACAACCGTGCGCCGCGGCCAGAAACAGGCCGAAAGGATCGGCCATTTGGTCAACCGTCTGCTGGACGTTTCTCAGTTGGCGAGTGGCAAGCTCAAACTGGATCTGGCAGCTTGCGGGTTGAGTGACATTGTGAAGGACGTCGCGGACCGTCTCTCCGAGCAGGCATCGCACGCCGTCTGCGAACTTCGTCTTGACGCGAGGGAAAGAATCAAGTGGCGATTGGATAAATTCCGGCTTGAAGAAGCCATCAGCAATGTCTGTCCAACGCCATCAAGTACGGAGCCGGGCATCCAGCGGATGTCGAGCTGAAGATGAAGGATGCGAAGGCCATCCTAAAAGTGCAGGACCGAGGCATCGGTATTCCGGCGGAGGATCTGTCGAGAATCTTCGGGCGGTTCGAACGAACTTCGATCAGCCGCAACTACGGCGGCCTCGGGCTCGGCCTCTATTTAGCGAGCCAGATTGTCGAACAGCACGGCGCTCGATCAGAGGCGAGAATCGCACGAATGGTGGGACTCGCTTCGTCATTGAATTACCTCAGTAATTGAGTCCAAGAACCAAACCAAAAGGCCGGGAGACCGCCGCGGCTGCCGGTCGCAAATCGTCCTCGGGTGGTGGATCACTCGTAGAGATCCGCGGCGCGGCTGCCGCTGCGAAAATTCTCGTCGTGGAGGACGATCCTGGGTTGGGCGAGGTCCTTTGCGAACTCCTAACGCATTATGGCTATCGCGCTTTGCACGCTGTTGATGGGATCGCAGCCCTCGAGATACTTGACCATGGTTGGAATTCAACGACGCGACAAATCTAGCCCGCTATATTTGTTCCTTTCGATACGCATCAGTAGTGGTCTCAAATCTTAGAAATACTAAATTGAAATAGTCGGCTCTTCTCCTTGCATCCGACTGCACGCTTGGTGCACGTGCACTTCCATCGTGCAGCCAAAGCGTGCGTTTTCCTTTCGGGGCGGGCGATGCGGAATTTATTCAGTCACGAAGCTCTTGACTGAATAGGCTGCCGATCGGGGTTTTTGGTGTTAAGCGCGACGAAGACCCTTCAACGAAAACAAAAGAGGAAACCTCAATGGCGAAAAAAAAGGTCGATCGCAACCGAAAAGCCGCGCAATCAGACGACACGAAGACGATAAGGGGAAACGGCGGCGAGCTTCACCAGAGCGCTGGCGGCAATATTTCGACGCTGACAAGTCAGCAGGGAATGCCGGTTGCTGACGATCAAAATTCTCTGAAAATCGGCGCTCGCGGTCCCGCCGCTCTCGAGGATTCACATTTTCGTGAGAAAATCTTCCACTTCGATCATGAACGCATTCCGGAGCGCGTTGTTCATGCTCGGGGCTTTGGAGCACACGGCTATTTCGAAAATTACGAGCCGCTAGCGGAACTCACGCGCGCCGACCTGTTCCAGCGGCCAAGAGAGAAGACACCGGCATTTGTCAGGTTCTCGACCGTTGCTGGCAATAAAGGATCGCCCGATCTCGCGCGCGACGTGCGTGGTTTTGCGGTGAAGCTCTACACGAAGGAAGGCAACTGGGACATCGTCGGCAACAACATTCCTGTATTTTTCATACAGGACGCGATCAAATTTCCCGACTTAATCCACGCCGCGAAGGAGGAGCCCGACCGCGGTTTTCCGCAGGCGCAAACCGCCCACGACAATTTCTGGGATTTCATATCGCTCATGCCGGAAAGCATTCACATGGCGATGTGGATCATGTCCGATCGTGCAATCCCTCGCGCGCTTCGTTTCATGGAAGGCTTTGGCGTACACACGTATCGCCTGGTTAACGCGAAGGGGAAATCGACCTCTGTAAAATTTCACTGGAAACCCAAGCTCGGTATGCAATCTGTCGTCTGGAACGAAGCTGTGAAGATTAACGGCGCCGATCCTGACTTTCACCGCCGCGACATGTGGCAGGCCATCCACTCGGGTCAATTCCCGGAATGGGAGTTGGGCCTACAGCTCTTCGACGAGAAGTTCGCGGACGAATTTCCATTCGACGTGCTGGACGCGACCAAGCTCATCCCTGAAGAACTGATTCCAATACGCAAGGTCGGGCGCCTCGTGTTAGATCGGTGCGTCGATAACTTCTTCGCCGAAACAGAGCAAGTTGCCTTCTGCACCAACAACATCGTGCCCGGCGTCGACTTCAGTAATGATCCGCTTCTTCAAGGCCGCAACTTTTCTTATCTCGATACCCAGCTTTCGCGGCTCGGTGGACCCAACTTTACGAATATTCCGATCAACGCGCCCAAGTGTCCCTTCGCCACTCTTCAACAAGATGGCCACATGGCGCTCGTAAATCCCAAGAGCCGGGCAAACTATGAACCTAACTCGTGGCCCGGCGCGGAAGCCGGACCTCGCGAAACTCCGGACATGGGGTTTCACTCCTATCCGGCCGAAGACCAAGGGCCGAAAGTTCGCGTTCGTTCCGACACTTTTGCCGACCACCATGCGGCAAACTAGGGCCGGTGTTCGCGATTCGGCCATACATCAGATGAGTATTCCCGGTATCGCGACATTCGCCAGTTCCCTAACCGGCGAGATCGTACTACCGCGCGATCGCAGCTACGCCAAACTGCGGCGCGTCAGCAATCATGCAGTCGATAAACATCCCGCCATCATCGTAAGGTGTGCTAGCCCGAAAGATGTCCAGCTGGCAGTTGATTTTGCTCGCGACGAAAGCTTGCTGACTGCAGTCCGATCGGGCGGACATAGTTTCGCTGGCCATGGTGTGTGCGACGACGGAATGGTCATTGATCTGTCGGCCATGAAACGGGTTCAGATCGATCCCGCTGAGGAGGCAATTCGTATCGAGCCGGGAATCATCGCCGGCGAACTGGACTGTCTCACGCAGGCATTCAGGATGGCGGTGCCGCTCGGCTCATGCCCTTCAGTTGGCGTAGCAGGTTACTCACTTGGGGGAGGGGAGAGTTCTCTCACACCCAAGTATGGTTATGGATGCGATAGCATTGTGGGCCTCGAAGTTGTGACTGCGGACGGTAAGGCCATAACCGTTAGGGCAGGGGAAAACTCCGATCTGTTCTGGGCGATGCGTGGAGCCGGTGCGAATTTCGGAATCGCAACGTCGCTCGAATTCAAGCTCCATCCAATCGAAACTGTTCTGTCCGGTAGTCTAAGATATCCGATTCGGCAGGCAAGAAAAGTCCTACACTTCCTTGATAGCTTTGCGACTACGATCCCCTCCGAACTATTTCTGATCGCTGCTGTGCTACCTCATCCGGGTGTCCGGATGCTCGACGTCAAAGTCGTTTGGATGGGTGATAAGCAAAAGGGAGAACGACTCATCCGCCCGCTCCGCAAGTATCTCCGGCCGTTCGAAGATACGATAAAGCCGAAAGCGTATCTCGATGAGCAACGAGGCGGCTTTGACGTGCCTGAAGGAGATTATTCAAGCCATCGACGAGCAGGTCACTTCAAGAGGCTTTCGGACGATGTTATCGAGACCATCATCGAGCACGCTTCGAACGCGCCGCATGAAGCAAGCGGCGTAACGATGATGTACTGGCACGGACCGTGGTGTGCCAAGCCTCACGATAATGCCTTTGGTTTTCGACGCGTCGGCTTCGAGTTCTGGATCCATTCCTATTGGCGCAAGGCCGCTGGGCGGAAGAAGTCATGGCAATGGGTAGAGGAGTTCTATCGCGCAATGGAGCCGCTTTCGACCGGCGCGGTGTACGTCAACGATCTGGAAGACGAAGGCGAAGCTCGAGTACGCGCCGCTTATGGAGAGAATTACCGACGACTCTCACTGATCAAGCGCAAATTCGACCCGGACAACTTCTTCAGGGTCAATCAAAACATAGCTCCAGCACCCTAGCTATCGGATTGCCCGGCAAAACCTGGCTACCGTTGATCCGTCGGGATCCGCACTACGAATTCTGCTCCCGCATTTTCGCCGCCACTACGAGCTTCGATTGTCGCTCCATGCAGGTCGAGAAGGTTTTTGACTACGGGCAATCCAATCCCCAGCCCTCCTTGGCGAACGGTTGTGGGCACTTCTCCTTGGAAAAAGATATCGAAGATGTGGCTGAGGTCAGTGGGTTTTATTCCCACTCCGCTGTCGCGGATACTCATGACCTGCCATCCCGGCTCCTCAAATAGTCTCCAGAAAATGCTGCCCGCTTTGGGCGTGAACTTAACCGCATTCGACATCAGGTTGTTCGCTACTTGGCACAGTCGTTCGCGATCGACCTCCGCGTAGAGCGGCTCCGAAGGCAATTCGAGCTGCACGTCGAGAGACTTCCGATCCACCTCCGCCTGGTTCGTTTCCGCCGCGTGCTGTATGCACTCTCGCAGATCGACACGCGCTCTGCGAAGTTCGATCTTGCCCGTTTCCCTTCGATTGAGATCCAGCAGATCCTCGATAAGAAAGGACTGCTGGCGGGTCTGTCGTTCGATGATCTCAAGCGCGCGCAATTGAGGCTCAGAAGGTTCATCTCCTTTGAGACGCTCGAGGGCAAAGAGGATCGGCTGGATCTGGTTCCTGAGCTCGTGGGAAAGCGTGCCTAGGAATCGCTGGCGCTGAGTTTCAAGGACGCCGGCTCTCGAAGCGGCGGCATCGCGGTCCTGCTCGGTTTCATTTACGTGCTGATCGATTGAGGCCCTTGCGCAAATATCCAACAGGTTCAGGATGGTCTTACTTCCATTGACGGGGATCCAATCGGCGATATCTGCCGAAGCTTCATCCAGTACCCCCAGAAAAACGCGCCTGAAAATTGTTAATTCCCAGAGCACATCGACGACGCTGTAGCCGTCAAGTCGGCGCTGATGACCATGCTGGCGTGCGTCATCCTCCACCCTCGATTCTTCCTCGCCGCGCAATACGCCAATCAACGCATCGGTAAGCGCGGGCAGATGATCCAGCAGTTCGCGATCATCCATTTTGGCGAGCCGTTCGGCTTGCGCAGATTCCGCCTCCGCAGCTTTGCGCCAGCGGTCGAGGATCTCGTCTTTGTGTTGCTCCAGGTAATCCGCAATATAGGCGGTTTCAGCAGCCATCGGTTATTATCTTTTAGCGCAGGCTCTTTTCCCTTTGATTATGTGAATAAAGTGGAATCGGCTCAATCAAGTTGTTTAGGAACTGCTTCGTGCAAGATGGGGAGATCTCTCGATAGCCTATCCAAATCTCACCAGGTCGGACAAGCGAACGGTGGCGTTGTCGGCCAGATCGGTAATCCCGATGTCCGCGCTGGTAACGACGACGGCTCTCCTGATTCACCGATCAAATTCGCGTGGTGCGACCTGATTGGATTAGAATAAAAATACTCTCAACGGAGATCCCGTTACCTTGGCTGAGCCACCCACACCGCCAGAAGTCGCTGCGCATCTGTCTGCGATTATCGCGTCCTCGGACGACGTGATTGTCAGCAAGACCTTGGATGGAATCATTACGTCCTGGAATCCTGCCGCTGAGCGGATCCTTGGGTACACCGCGGACGAAGCGATCGGTAAGCACATTACCCTGATTATCCCGCCCGATAGATGGGGGGAAGAAGATGAGGTTCTCGCTCGCATTCGTCGTGGCGAAAAAGTGGACCATTTCGAAACGATACGGCGGACCAAGGATGGCCGCCTTCTTCATCTGTCGCTCACCATCTCGCCCATCAGGGACGCACAAGATCGCATCGTGGGCGCCTCGAAGGTCGCGCGTGACATCACCGATCGCTTGCTTGCTGAGGAGGAGCGCGAACGACTGCTAAATTCGGAGAAAGAGGCTCGTGCGGCTGCAGAAGAGGCCAATCGCATCAAAGACGAGTTCCTCGCCGTCGTATCCCATGAACTACGAAGTCCACTCAACGCGATCACCGGTTGGTCGTCGCTATTGCTTACTGGAAGATTGGATCAGGAGCAGACTGCGCGAGCGCTTAAGACAATTCTCCGCAATGCAGATTCGCAGAATCAGTTGATTGGCGATCTTCTGGACGTTTCCCGGATCGTGTCCGGAAAGCTGCGCCTCAATGTCAGGCCGTTTCAATTGGCTTCGGTTATCGAAGCCGCAATTGAAGTGGTACGGCCTTCGGCAGCAGCAAAATCGATCCGTCTCAATGCCTTGCTCGATCCTGCCGCGGGACCGGTGGCCGGAGATCCTGATCGCTTGCAACAGATTTTCTGGAATCTTCTTTCTAACGCAATCAGGTTCACTCCGAACGGGGGTCGCGTTCAAATTCGTTCTCAGCGAATCAACTCGCATGTCGAAGTTGTTGTAACCGACACGGGCAAAGGAATCGACGCCAGCGTACTGCCTGTAATATTCGATCGTTTCCGTCAGGGCGAAGGCACCAGCACCAATCGCGAATACGGCGGTCTTGGGCTGGGATTATCCATAGTACGACACCTAGTGGAACTTCACGGTGGTCTGGTCAGGGCGCGTAGCGGAGGGATCGGCAAGGGCGCCGAATTCTCTGTGGAATTGCCGGTTTCAATTGCGGAGCCGGCAGGCTTCGGGGAGGAAACCCGAGCTCATCCAAGCGCCGGGGGAACCGCGAGCTGTGCGCTGCCGTCTCTTTCGGGGTTACGTATTCTCGTCGTAGATGACGAAGCCGATGCTCGGGATATGGTTTCCACGATTCTAGGACAAGCCGGCGCTGAGGTAGCAACTGCGTCAAGCGTCGCGCAGGCAATAGATCTTATCGATAGGTGGCAACCCGACGTATTGATTTCCGACATCGGTATGCCGGGTGGGGACGGTTATGAACTGATCCGCAAGGTGCGCGCACGCTCCGCGGAAAGGGGAGGACAGATTCCCGCGGTTGCGCTGACCGCATTTGCGCGTACTCAAGATCGTTTGAAAGTGCTTTCATCGGGCTTTCAGATGCACGTGCCCAAGCCGATTGAACCGATTGAACTTGTTACCGTCGTTGCGAGCATTGCGAAAAGATTCTGAGGCCGTTTCATGCCCGTTGCCAGTCGGCGGCGAGCTGATGTCTGGTCATTCAATGCTAGGCCGTTCTTCATAACCAGAGACGCATCATTCAAAGAGGAGCGTCACGACTGCGGCGGCCCCATCCGAATTCTTTGTCGCACTTGTTCTACCGACGTCCGCCAAGGTACCCGGCTCTCGAACCACCAAGTCGCTCCGGCTTGTTCGTATTGGGCTATGATTGAGCGATCCTGTTCTGCGTTTTCGCCAGTGGTAAAACCCGATTGAATAACATCGAATGGAACGTCGGAGGCGCGAACGCTCTTTGTGAAGGCGACGAGATCGCGGACTTGTGAAGGCATGAGTGGAGTCTCGATATCGCCGGAAATCGGCACGACGCCGTCGAAACGAGCGGCGCGCCGAAACGGCGGCTTGTGAGGCCACGTGCCCGCGACCCAGATCGGAATCCGCGGCTTTTGCACAGGCGCCGGCAGGAATTGCGCATCGCGGATCGTGTAGTGCTTTCCTGCGAATGAGAATTTCTCGGCGCTCCAGAGTCCCAAGAGCACCGCGAGGCCTTCATCGAGCATCGCCGCTCGAGTTCTGGCGTCAGTTGGTCCGCCCAAAGTTCGTATCTCGCCGAAGAAGTCATCACCAAGACCAACCCCAAGGACGACTCGGCCATCGGTCAGATGGTCGAGCGTTACGGTTTCACGCGCGAGTTTCCATGGATGGCGCCGATAGAGCGGCGTGACCATCGGGCCC
>Ga0302326_10021029_pt1 | contig 13398 bp, 12 predicted proteins | sample Palsa_T0_3_FD_202264 | JGI IMG/M metagenome (GOLD analysis project Ga0302326, IMG submission 202264) | Peat permafrost microbial communities from Stordalen Mire near Abisko, Sweden - Palsa_T0_3 | ecosystem: Environmental > Terrestrial > Soil > Palsa > Peat permafrost | place: Sweden: Abisko... | reverse complement strand
CGCCTTCACACGCTTTCTATGTCCCCTGCGACTAAAACGGTATCGCGGCGCCGAAGTTACGCAGAACGGGGACCGTTCCCGCGCACTGGCTAACCGCCTGCTAACGGGGTGCGCCGATCAAACCTTCCGGTCCGGACAGTTCGATCGTTCGCTCCAAGCCCTCGCGAAGGTCGACCTTGGGTTCCCAGCCGAGGATCTTGCGCGCGAGCGTGATGTCGGGCTGGCGAACCTGCGGATCGTCCGTCGGGAGCGCCTCGAAGACGATCTCCGACTTAGAGCCGGTGACGTCGACCACGGCCTGAGCGAGCTCGAGCAGTGTGAACTCGCGCGGATTGCCCACGTTGACGGGCTCGTGGTAGCCAGATTCCGCGAGCGCAATGATCCCGCGGATCAGGTCGTCGACGTAGCAGAACGAGCGGGTCTGGGAGCCGTCGCCGAACACCGTGATCGGGCGATCCTGGAGCGCCTGGCGCAGGAAGGTGGGGATGGCGCGCCCGTCGTGGGGTCTCATTTTCGGACCGTAAGTGTTGAAGATGCGGACTATTGCGGTGTCCACGCCCTGCTGCCGGTGGTACGCCATGGTCAGGGCCTCGGCGTAGCGCTTGGCCTCGTCGTAGACGCCGCGCGGCCCGATCGGGTTGACGTGACCCCAGTAGCTCTCCGGCTGGGGATGGATCTGAGGGTCTCCGTAGACCTCGCTGGTCGACGCGGTCAGGAAGCGCGCGCGGTGGGTCTTGGCCAGCCCGAGCGTGTGGTGGGTGCCGTAAGAACCCACCTTGAGTGTGTGCAGGGGCAGCCGCAGGTAGTCGATCGGCGAGGCGGGCGAGGCCAGGTGGTAGACGAAGTCGATCGGCTCGTCGACGAAGTAGGGCTCGATGATGTCGATGTTGTGGGTGACGAACGCGTCGGAGCGGATGTGCTCGATGTTCGCCAGCGAGCCGGTCTCGAAGTTGTCGACGCAGATCACGCGGTGCCCTCGGCTCAGAAGCTCATCGCAGAGATGCGAGCCGAGAAAGCCCGCGCCCCCCGTCACAAGGCATGTGGCCATGTTGCGCAATCTACCTGTCCCACTCGACGCGCGCCCGCCCGGGGACTGCTCGCCGCACGTCTAGCATTCCGTCGTCCCGAGAAGAAAGGAGGAGCGATGGCGGCAGCACGGTTCGTGGAACGCCTGAATGAGCAGATCGCGCAAGAGCTGGCGGCGTCCCAGCAGTACGTCGCGAACGCTGTCTACTTCGACGCGCAGACGCTCCCTCGCCTGGCCGCTTTCTTCTACGCGCAGGCGGTCGAGGAGCGCAACCACGCGATGATGATGGTGCGTTACCTGCTCGATGCCGACGCTCCGGTCACGATCCCCGGCGTGGCCGCGCCCGAGTGCCAGTTCGTCGACATCGTCTCGCCCGTGGCGCTCGCGCTCGAGCAGGAGAAGCGCGTGAGCGACCAGATCGCGGGACTGATGGGCGTCGCCCGGGAGGCGGGGGACTACCTGAGCGAGCAGTTCGTCCAATGGTTCCTGAAGGAGCAGGTCGAGGAGGTCTCGACGATGTCCGCGCTGCTGACCGTGATCGAGCGCTCGAGCGAAACGCCGATGGGGGTCGAGGACTACCTGGTTCGCGAGCACGGCGCACCGGCTGTAGCCGACCCGACCGCGCCGGCGGTTGCTGGGGGGGCGCTGTGAACGGCGAGGACTTCGTCCTCGCTTGCGAGTTCGCCTGGCGGCGAACTCGGGGCCACCAATGACCACGGGGGCGCCCGGGCGTTACTCGGACGAGCTGCGGTCGTTCGCCGGCGGCATCTGGGAGGCCCAGTACGCGCACCCTTTCGTGCAAGGGCTCGGTGATGGGACGCTCGAGATCGAGCGCTTCCGGCACTTCGTCCGTCAGGACTACGTGTTCCTGATCGAGTATGCGCGGCTCCTCGCGCTTGGCTGCGCTCGGGCCCCGCGGGCCGCGTGGATGCGCCGCTTCGCCGAGCTCGCCGGGTCGACCTTGGGGACGGAGATGGAGATGCACCGGGAGTTCGCCGTGACGTGGGGGATCACCGCCGAGGAGCTCGAGTACGAGCGAGCCACCGCAACGACGCGCGCGTACACAGACTTCCTCCTGCGGACGGCCGCCCTCGGCGATTTCGCGGAGCTGGTGTCCGCATTGCTCCCCTGCATGTGGGGATACGCCGAGCTCGGTCGTGCCCTCGTCCCCCGCGCGGAAGGCAATCCCTACGGCGCCTGGATCCAAACCTACGCGAGCCCGGAGTTCGCGGCCCAGGCCGGCTGGTGCCGTGCCCTCACAGACGAAGTGGCCTCCGGGCTCGATGACTCCGGGCGCGCGCGGATGCTCGAGGCGTTCCTGCAGTCGAGCCGGCATGAGCTGGCGTTCTGGGACATGGCATGGCTGATGGAGGCGCAGGCGTAGGCGCTCGGTGCTCGGGGGCCGTCCTGGGGGAGCCCGGCGGGGCCGTTCTGGGGGCACCCGGCCGGTTTCCCCGCGGGCCGAGGCCGCGCCGGGGGGCGTGGGCGCAAACTCATCCTGGGAAGCAGTTATCTACCGCGCCCGCGATCTCATGCCCGCCCGAGCCTGCGCTCCAGCCGCCGGCGCCCCGCCAGCGCCTCGCCCGCCCGAGCCGGCGCTCCAGCCGCCGGCGCCTCGCCAGCGCCTCGCCCGCCCGAGCCTGCGCTCCCGCCGCCAGCGCCTCGCCCGCCCGCCCGCGCGAGCCCGGCACCCGTGGGCCGCCGGGCCTGCGCCTACGCCCCCTACGCCCCCGCCGCCGTCCCCGGCGCCGGCGTGTTGCCCGGCACCCACTCGCCGGACTCCTTCTTCCAGATCGGCACCTGCGCCTTGACTCGGTCGATGATCTCGCGCGCGCCGGCGAACGCCGCGTCGCGGTGGGGCGCCGACGCCGCGACCACCACCGAGGGCTCGGACAGAGGGACCGTGCCGGTGCGGTGCTCGACGGCCGCCGCGCACAGGCCGTGACGCTCGAGCGCCTCGCTGACGATCTCGCCCATCTGGTGCTCGGCCATCGTCGAGTAAGCCTCGTATTCGAGAAGATCGACCTCCCGCGTGACCCCGAAGAAGGTGACGACCGCGCCGGCGGCGGGGTCGCGGACGAGTTCGAGCAGGGGGTCCATCGCGATCGGCCCGTCGGTCAAGCGCGCGTGGATGCGTGAGCCGCCGGACACGGGTGGGATCAGCGCGAGCTCGTCGCCGGCCGACAGGACCACGTCCTCGTCGGCGTACTCGCGGTTCACCGCCATCACCACCGGGAGGTCGCTGGTGATCGTTCGCAGCAGGTCGAGCGCGTCGCGGACGCGCGCCTGCTCGGGAAGGTCGAGCTCGACCTGGTCAGCGCCGGCGCGCTCGCGCAGAGTGGCAAACAGTCGGATCGAAACCTTCATCTCGAGGAAGGCTACCCAGCGGCCGGGGCCGACCCCCGGCCGACCCCGCGGCCGACCCGCCACAGACCCCGCAGCCGACCCCCGACTCTTACCTCGGCGCCGTCTGCGGGCGGCTCGTAGGACAATGTCGGCGCCGTGACCCTGCTAGCCCAGACCTGGATCACCGCGGCTCGCGCGAGGAGCGCGATCGGCCGCCGTCGCCGGCCGCGCGAAGAGCTCGTTCGCCGGCTCGCCGAGGGCCGTTCGTTTGCCGACATCGGCTGCATGTGGGGGGTCGACGGCGCGATTGCCTTCCTCGCCGAGGAGACGGGCGCGACCGCGGTGACGGGCGTGGACCTGATGCCGGCGAGTGCGAAGTTCGAGGCCGAGCGGGCTCGGCGGGCCTCGAAGGTGCGCTTCGTCCAGGGCGATCTCCACGACCAGCACACGATCCGCGCGGTCGGCCGCCACGACGTGGTGTGGTGCTCCGGAGTGCTCTACCACGCGCCGAATCCGCTGCTCACGCTCAAGCGCCTGCGCGAGATCACGGGTGAGTTCTTGATCCTGGCCACCGAAACGATTCCCGAGGTGCCCGGCCTGCCGCAGGCGTGCGTGTTCCTGCCTGGGCTTTCTGGCGCCGATCGGCAGGTGCACGCGTCGGCCCGGCCGGGTGTGCACGCCGCCGGCCTGTCGTCAGCGTTCGAGCCGGCGCAGTCCTACGGGACCTGGTGGTGGGGGCTCACCCGCAGCGCCGTGCGCGGGATGCTCCACGCCAGCGGCTTCGAGACGGTCGAGGAGCGGGGTGACCCGTTGCACGCGACGTTGCTCGCGACTCCGGTCGACCGCGGGTAATCTGTCCTGTAGATGGCGACGACTCCCGAGCACCGGACCATCGCTCCGATCACCGGGCCCGACGACGAGCACCGGTTCACCGACTCGGGGATCGAGGTCGCGCCGCTTTACACCGAGCAGGACCTCCCCGAACCGCTGGAGCTGGGCGAGCCCGGCGAATATCCGTACACCCGCGGCGTGCACCGCGACATGTACCGCAAGCAGCTGTGGACGATGCGCCAATACGCGGGCTACGCGAGCGCGAAGGAGTCCAACGAGCGCTACCGCTACCTACTCGAGCACGGCTCGACCGGCCTGTCGATGGCCTTCGATCTGCCGACTCAGCTGGGGCTCGATTCCGACCACCCACGCTGCCTGGGCGAGGTCGGCCGCACCGGCGTCGCGATCGACACGATCGACGACATGCGCACCGCGTTCGACGGGATCCCGCTTGACAAGGTCTCGACCTCGATGACCATCAACGCCCCGGCCGCGGTGCTACTGCTTCTGTATGAGCTCATCGGTGAGGAGCAGGGCGTTCCGTCTCAGCAGCTCCGGGGCACGACGCAGAACGACATCCTCAAGGAGTACATCGCGCGAGGTAATTTCATCTACCCGCCCGAGGGTGCGATCCGGCTCACCACCGACCTGTTCGCGTATTGCAAGGAGCGAGTGCCGAAGTGGAACACGATCTCGATCTCCGGGTACCACTTCCGCGAGAAGGGCTGCTCCGCGGTGCAGGAGGTCGCGTTCACCCTCGCCAACGGGATCGCCTACGTGCAGGCGGCGCTCGATGCCGGCCTGGCGGTGGACGAGTTCGCCCCCCGCCTCGCGTTCTTCTTCAACGGACACAACAACGTCTTTCAGGAGATCGCGAAGTTCCGCGCCGCCCGCAGGATGTGGGCCAAGATCATGCGCGAGCGCTTCAGCGCCCAGGACGAGCGCTCGTGGCGGCTTCGCTTCCACACCCAGACCGGCGGCGTCACGCTGACCGCCCAGCAGCCGCAGAACAACATCGTCCGCGTCGCGCTACAGGGCTTCGCCGCCGTCTGCGGCGGCACGCAGTCGCTGCACACGAACGGCTTCGACGAGGCGCTGGCGCTGCCCACCGAGCGGGCGGCCAAGATCGCGCTGCGCACGCAGCAGATCATCGCCCACGAGTCGGGGGCGGCCGACACCGTCGACCCGTTCGCCGGCTCGTACTTCGTCGAAGCGCTGACCGACGAGATCGAGACCCGCGCGCTGGAGCTGATCGCCAAGGTCGACGAGCTCGGAGGCTCAGTCCACGCGATCGCCTTCATGAAGAATGAGATCGAGGAGTCGGCGTTCGGTTACCACGAGCGCTACCGCACCGGGCAGGACATCGTGGTGGGCGTCAACCGGTACGTCGAGGACACCCCGGAGATCCAGGACATCCTGCGCGTCGACCCCGAGTCCGAGCGTGAGCAGGTCACGCGACTGAAGGCGTTCAAGGCCGATCGCGATCAGGAGCTCGTGCAGCGCCGGCTCGAGGAGGTGCGCGAGGGCGCACGCGCGACCGCCAACCTGTTCCCGGTCCTCAGGCAGGCGCTGAAGGACCGCTGCTCGATGGGCGAGGTGTGCGGCGCCATCGGCGACGTCTTCGGGGAGTACCGGGAAGCGCTGTAGCCGCCACGCACAGAGGGCCTCGCCGGGCGGGCGCGCGGGTCGTAGGGTAGGTTGTCCGTCCGATGCTCGTCACCGCCGTGCTCTTTTGGCAGGTCGTCCTGGCCGTTCACATCGCCGCGGTCATCATCACCTTCGGGGTGATCTTCGCCTATCCGGTGATCTATCTGTTCGCCGCCAAGCTGGACCCGCGGGCGATGCCCTGGTATTACCGAATGCGGGTTCTGCTCAGCCGGCGACTGATCTCACCGGGACTCGTACTGGTGCTGGTGGCGGGGATCTACCTCGCCTCGAAACTTCACCAGTGGAGGTTCAACTATGCGCGGTGGGGACTCGCGGTCATCGTGATCATCGGCGGGCTCGAGGGAGCCGTCCTGGCTCGCAACGAGAAGAAGCTGGCTGCCCTGGCGGAACAAGATATCGCCGTGGCGGGCCCCGGCTCGGTGACATGGAGCGGCGAGTATCAGGCGCTGTCGAGGCGGGTCGTGACGGTCGATGCGTTGATCCTCGTCCTCGTCCTCATCACCGTGTACGTGATGACGATTCACGGCATCTGAGTCCCTCCAGGCACCGGTTCACCGCTCGCTGTCGAGGTGGGCCATCGCGGCGCCGGCATAGCGAGCTCCGGCCACCGCGTCGGCAGGCACCGCGCGCTCGATCTGCTCGAGGTCCCCATCGCTCAGCTGGAGCTCGAGCGCTCCCAGCGCCTCCTCGAGCCGGTCGCGACTGCGGGCGCCGACCAGCGGGACGATGTCCTCGCCGCGGGCGAGCACCCACGCGATCGCGATCTGGGCGACCGACGCCCCTTTGGCGTCTGCGATCTGGCGCAGGGCTTCGACGAGCGCCAGATTGTGTTCCAGATTCTCGCCCTGGAACCGGGGAGCATGGCGGCGGAAGTCGGTGCTCTGGAGCTGGCGCCCAGGCGACCAGTGGCCGCTGATCAATCCCCGCGAGAGCACGCCGTAGGCGGTGATCGCGATCCCGAGCTCGCGGCACGTCGGCAGGATCTCTCGCTCGATTCCCCGTGAGACGATCGAGTACTCGATCTGCAGGTCGCAGATCGGGTGCGCGGCGGCGGCGCGGCGGATCGTCTCGGCACCGACCTCGGACAATCCGATCCAGCGCACGTAACCGGCCGCGACGAGCTCGGCGATCGCGCCAACCGTCTCCTCGATCGGGACCTCTGGATCGAGCCTGGCGGGGCGGTAGATATCGATGTGGTCGGTCCGCAGGCGCTGCAGCGAGTACGCGAGCGCGGTCTTGACGGCGGCGGGACGGGCGTCGTAGCCGAGCCAGCTTCCGTCGGGACCCCGTTGGGCGCCGAACTTGACGCTGAGCAGCACGCGATCGCGCTCTATGCCCTCGAGCGCGCGCCCGATCAGCATCTCGTTGTGGCCCATGCCGTAGAAGTCGCCGGTGTCGAGCAGATCGATGCCGGCATCGAGGGCGGCGTGGATCGTGGCGATGCTCTCGGCCTCGTCGGCCGGCCCGTACATGCCCGACATTCCCATCGCTCCCAGTCCGACCGACGAGACCTCGGGTCCGTGCGAGCCAAGCTTTCTGGTCATGCGTTGCTCCTCTCAGGACGCAGTCATCTGACCCTATGATGATCGCGCCTGCACGTCGGCTCCCCGGGTGCCTGCAAGCGGACGGCCGGGGAAGGAGTCGCGACCCGGCGCTCGAAATCTCAGGTCGATGAGTGAGCACGAGGCAATCCGGACCCTGGTCAAATCCCCGCCCGAGCTGTGGGCTGAGCTGAGCGATCAGTCTTCGCTGGCCAGCCATCTGGCGGAGCCGTTTGGCGAGATTCGGATCACCAGGCTAGAGCCCGAAACCGCCGTCGCCTGGGAGGGCGAGCGTGCCAGCGGCACGGTACGGATCGAGCCATCCGGGTGGGGGACGCGGGTGACCCTGACCGCGCGAGCGATCGAAGCGGTGCCCCCGTTGCCCGACCCGGAGCCGGATCCACCGGAGCCGGCGCCCTTGCCCCGCCCTGCCCCCACCCCCGAGCCGTTGCCCCCGGCCGCGGCTGGGCCGCCGCCGGCGCCACCGGCCTCGGCGGCGGCCCCCGCCGCGCCCCGGCGTGGCGTGCTCGGCGTGCTGCGGAGCTGGCTCGGCTTCAAGCCAGCGCCTTCGGCGGTCGAGGTCGAGGTCGAGGTCGAGGCCGCGCCGGCGCCGGCGCCACCACGCGCCGAGGCCGTCGCGCCACCACCGGAACCGACGCCGCCACACGCCGCACCGCCGCCCCCGGACGACCCCGGCGCGGTGCTCGTGGGGGTCCTCGACCGCCTGGGGGCGGCGCACCACCGTCCGTTCTCGCGCACTTAGCACCGCGGGTGAGCACCCGGCATGCGGCGGGCCTCGAGGGTGATGTCGAGCGCAGCGCCGAACGGCCCGATACAGAGCCGAGACCGGCGCACACCTAGAATGGCGCGCCAGTGTCAGTAGACGCGGCACAGGAGGCGCTCGAGCCGCCCTCTGACGGGGAGGGGAACGCGGGCGCGATCGCGGCGCCACCGCGAAGCGTCCCGGCTGGGCCACGAGGCACGTCGGCGCGCCGGCTGGACCGCATCGCTCCCGCGCTCACACGGCTGCGCTGGCCGTTCGCGGTCTACATCTCCTCGCGCGCCCTGCTCGTCCTGGTGGCGGTCGTGAACGGGGGGCTGCGCAACTGGTCGGTCAAGTCCGAGCTCGCCAACTGGGACGGGGCCTGGTATCGAAGGCTCGCCGATCTCGGGTATCCGGACCACGTCGCCCACATCCAAACCACGCTCGGCTTCTTCCCGCTGTACCCGATGCTGATGTGGCTCGTGCAGCACACGCTGATCTGCTCGGTCTTCCTCGCCGGAGTCCTCGTCTCCGGGGTCGGTGGCTTCATCGCCACGGTGGTGGTTCAGCGTCTCAGCGCGGGCTGGTGGGGTGAGGAGGCGTCTCGGCGGGCGGTGCTGTTCTTCTGCTTCTTCCCCGGCTCGGTCGTCTTCTCGATGGTCTACTCCGAGGGTGTCCTGATCCCGCTCGTCGCCGGCGCCATCCTCGCCCTCGACCGTCGCCGCTGGCTGCTCGCGGGAATCCTCGCCGGCTTCGCCACGGCCGTGGGCCCGACCGCCCTGGCGATCATCCCGGCGTGCGCCGTCGCGGCGCTGCTCGAGCTCCGCCGGCGCGGATGGCTCGACCGGGAGGCGCTCAAGGCGCTGTGCGCACCGGTGCTCGCCCCGGCCGGAGTGATCGCCTTCGCCGCCTTCCTGTGGACCTGGACCGGCTCGCCGTTCGCGAGCTATTACGCCCAGCACCACGAATGGAGCGAGAAGACCAATCCGCTGGCGCTCGAGACCCTGGTGGTGCGATTGGTCAAGAGCATCACCTTCAGCCACGGGTTCCACATCAACCTCAATTACGTGAGTGGCCTGCTCGGCGCCGTGTTCCTGATCGTGGCGGTCGTCCTGCTCGTAAAGACGCGTCCTCGGGTCTCGGCGCCGGCGGTCGTGTGGACGATCGTGATCGGGCTCCTGGTCGTGACCTCGGAGAACGTGCCACCCAACCCCCGGATGCTGATCACCGCCTTTCCCGCCGTGCTCGTCGTGGCCTATCGCCTCAAGGGCAGGGCGTTCGCATGGCTGATGGGCGTGAGTGTCGTGCTGCTCGTCGCGATGAGCGCCGCCACCTTCGTCGGGGTGACCCTCCGCCCCTAGGGCCTGACGTCGTCAGCGGCTGAACAGCTCGACCCGCACGGGAGCGGCCCAGCCGTAAGCCACGGTCCGGTGGCGCGCGTATCCGCCGGTCAGGGAGCCGAGCAGTGCCCGGTAGTGCGCGTAGTCGGATCTGGACGTCGGCGTCCCGTGCTTCTGGCCGCTGTGGCTCGAGACGAACCACAGTCGCGGGCAGCTCGCCTCGACGGCCGCCAGCCGCGCGCTCGACGGAGATAGGTAGTCCTCGACGTAGGGCTTGACCTCGCTCCACGGCACCGCCGGCAGCACCGAGCGCGGCGCGCGGGCCGCTGCCGGGGTATGCGCGCCGATGTAGTACTCGAAGGCCTGCCGGCCGTCCGAGGGATAGAAGGCGATGCAGTCGGCGGGCTGTGCCCCGGCGAGCACGTGGGCGGTCGCGGCGCGCCAGTTCTCCGGCGACGCGCCGTAGCTCGGGGCGAGCTGGAGCGCCCGCAGCACGAGCACCACCCCTACCGCGAGCACGCCGATCAGGCGGGGGACGCGCTGGTCCATCACGCCCCGCGCGAGGAGGAGGGATACGGCCGGGAGCGATAGGAGCGCCGCGCGAGGCAGGTCGATCGGCTGGCCCAGGTAGGACTCGAGTAGGCTGAGCGCGACCGGCACCACCACCCAGCAGAGCACCAGCGCATGCGGCCAGGACGTAGGGCGATCGCCGCCTGCCCTCCGCAGCCCGGCGACGATCACCGCAGCGATCGCGACCAGCAGCGCCCCCGAGAGCACGAGCAGCGTGGTCGCGGTCGCGGTGGGGTGAAAATCGGGCTGCAAGCCGGACGAGAGGAGCGCCTCGGCCATCTGGCGCAGCTGCGTGAGGTTGGGCTTCGGGACCCAGAACAGCTGGCCCGATCCGCGGCGCTCGGCGAGCACGAGCAGGGGCAGGCAGCACCCTCCCGTTACCGCAAGCGCCGACACCACCGGTCGCCACGGGCGCCGGATCCAGGCGAGCGCGAGGAGCTGAGCGGGCACGATCAGCAGCGACTCGAAGCTCATGTACGCGGCAAGGATCGTCGCCGCCACGTAGGCCAGCCACGCCCATCGCGCGGGAGGAGCGCCCGCTTCCCGGTCGACGAGCGTGACGAACGCGAGGAATGATGCGACGACGAAGGTCATCATCAGTGCGTAGCTGCGAGCGTCCTGGCCCCAGTACACGAGCGGCAGGCTGACCGCGGTGAGCAGTCCCGCCGCGAGCGTCACGCGGCGATCGAACAGGCGGCGCGCGAGCAGGCAGACGGTCGCCACCGTGGCGGCGGTGGCGAGCGCCGACGGAAATCGGATCACCAGCTCGCCGTCGCCGAACACGTCCGTGAGGACGTGCAGGAGCGCGTAGTAGGCCAGCATGTTGCCGCCGTCGTGCTCCATCGCGTGCCACAGCGCGGCGCCGTGCTGAAGGGAGATCGCGACGCTGGCCGCCTCGTCGAGCCACAGGCTCCGGGCGGTGAGCTCGTAGAACGCCAGCACCGCCGCGATCGCGGCGGGCACCGCGACGACGGCGATGTCGAGCAGCCGGTCGCGCCCGGCGGCCGGGTGGCGCCGGCCGCGCTCGGCGTGCAGGCTGGAGCCGCGCTCGGCGTCGATGGCGGGAGCCCCGGTCGTCATCTCCGGGGCACTCAGGAGCCGGTCAGCGCCGGCTGCTCGCCGCTGGTCAGCCCGCGGACCCGTCCCGGGGAAAGGTCAGCATCGCGCCGCCGGCGCTGTCGCCAGGCGGCGCCAGCGGCGACCACGTAGGCGGCGAGGACGAACGGCGCAGCGTGCAGCGGCAGCGCCAGGATGCCGTCCGGCTTGACCAGGAAGACGGCGAGCACCATCGCCAGCGGCAGCGCACGGGAGCGCTCGGTGACCGGGCAGCAAGCGACCAGGGCGAGCCCCCAGGTCAGATACCAGGGCCAGGCCGCGGGTCCGGCGAAGACCGAAACGAGCAGCAGTACACCGAGCATCAGCACCATGTTCTGGTAGCGCGTACGCCGGATGAGCGCGAGCGCGAGTAGGCCGGTGAGGGCGAGGGCGACCACCCCGAGAGCCGACTCGATGCCCCTCGAGCTCGCGCTGATGCCGAGGAGATGCAGCAGTGAGGCGATGCTCCAGCCGGCCGCGGTCACCGGGGTGATCGCAAGATGAACCTTGCCTGGCGTCGATAGCACGCCGCCCGAAATCCAGCTGAGTCCGACTCCGGTCGCAGCGCTCACGGCCGCGAGCACGGCCACGGTGACCGCCGCGCTCAGCGCCAGCGCCCGCGCGGCCCTCCCGGTCGCGGCCCCCGCCGCGGCCGGCGGCAGGGACTCGACCTGCACGAACTCGGCCCGCGCCCAGGCCACGGCAATGAAGACGATGCCCGCGGCGGCGGGCAGCTTGACCATCGCCGCGATCGCGCACAGAGCGATTCCGAGCAGCGGGCGGCGCTCCATCGCCAGCGTCACCCCCGCCACGAGCAGTCCGATCATCAACGCGTCGTTGTGCCCGGCCGCGATCAGCTCGAGCAGGACCGGCGGGCTGATCACCGCCATCCAGGTGGCCCGGCCCGGATTCGTTCCCAGTGCGCGTGCCAGCCTGGGCACGAACACGGCGAGCAGGACCAGGCCGGCCAGCTCCAGCAGGCGCATCAGCAGGACGCCGATGATCAGGTTCGAGCCGGCGGCGCCGACGATCGCGCTCGCGAGCGCGAGGAACAGAGGCCCATACGGAGAGGTCGTCGTCCGCCAGAAAGGTGAGACGGCGCCGAGCAGGTGGGTCTGTCCGAAGCGAGCGAGGACCTCGGGGCCGTGGTTGTACGGGTTGAGCCCGAGACGCAGGATCTCGCCCTGAGCCAGGTAGCTGTAGACGTCGTGGCTGAACAGTGGTGGCCCGGCGAAGAGCGGCAGGCACCATAGCGCCCCCACCGCCACCAGCTCCGAAGGCCTTCTCGGACGTCGGCCCAGGCCAAGCCAGGCGAGGCACAGGGCCGCCATGCCGCCGTAGAAGAGCGCCATGTTGGCGAAGTGGCCCGACAGCAGGTGGAGCGTGAACCACCAGCGGATCGACTCCCCTCCGACGAGCCTCGGGCCCGTCGCCGTCATCGCCAATGATCCGGCCAGCCCGAGGCCGGCCCAGCCCCAGCCGGTCAACCGCTCGTCTGGCATTGAGCGCCATACGTTACCGACGACGTTAAACTGCCTCGCCGCGATGCGAGCCAAGCCACCCGAGACGTTTGAGCAGAAGCTGGCCCACCTCCAGACGCTGCGCCGCGACGCGACCAACGGCGCATCCAAGGAGGCGGTCGAGAAGCAGCACGCCAAGGGCAAGTACACGGCCCGCGAACGGGTGGAGAAGCTGCTCGACCCCGGCTCGTTCCAGGAGCTCGACGCGTTCGTACGCCACAGGACCACCGACTTCGGCATGCAGAAGAACCGCCCGTGGGGAGACGCCGTGGTGACCGGCCACGGGACGATCGACGGGCGCGGGGTGTGCGTGTTCAGCCAGGACTTCACGGTCATCGGCGGCTCCCTCGGGGAGGTCATGTCCGAGAAGATGTGCAAGGTCATGGACCTCGCGGCCAAGATCGGCTGCCCGATGATCGGCATCAACGACTCCGGCGGAGCCCGGATCCAGGAAGGGGTCGTCTCGCTCGGGGCCTACGGCGAGGTCTTCTACCGAAACGTCCGCTGCTCCGGCGTGATCCCCCAGATCAGCCTGATCATGGGGCCGTGCGCCGGCGGGGCCGTCTATTCCCCGGCGATGACCGACTTCATCTTCATGGTCAAGGAGACCTCGCACATGTTCATCACCGGCCCCGAGGTGATCAAGACGGTCACCGGCGAGGAGCCGACGTTCGAGGAGCTCGGCGGCGCGATGACC
>Ga0302326_10021028_pt1 | contig 13399 bp, 12 predicted proteins | sample Palsa_T0_3_FD_202264 | JGI IMG/M metagenome (GOLD analysis project Ga0302326, IMG submission 202264) | Peat permafrost microbial communities from Stordalen Mire near Abisko, Sweden - Palsa_T0_3 | ecosystem: Environmental > Terrestrial > Soil > Palsa > Peat permafrost | place: Sweden: Abisko... | reverse complement strand
CTGCTTCCGGGAAGCATGGAAACGGTCGATATGCTAGCCGATAATCCCGGATCCTGGATGTTCCACTGCCATGTCGAAGATCACATGGAGGCCGGGATGATGGCCATTTACACCATCTACAAGCCTGCCGCGCAGTCTTGCCCGCTTGCATTCGCAGGGGGAGATTTCTGGAAGCATCCGGAAAACTTCACCCTGACGGTAAAGAACATCAGCGGCAAGCCCATTTCGAATTTAACGCTCACCTCTGAAATGTTCCTGGCGCCGCAGGATTTGCGCCGGCCAAACAATGCCGAGTGGTCCTCAACCAAGCCCATTTTGCCTGGCCAGGAACAGACGCTTGAAAAGTCTGGGATCCGCGCTTCCAGTGCCCAAACTGTCCTGGGGTGGGTGTTCTTCCCATACATGGTGAAGTTCGAAGACGGAACTACCTGGCACGCTCAAAGCGAAGGCGAGTGTTTCGATGTGATTTGGCGGGACGCGCAGCATCCCGATATGCTGGCCTTGCCTCCCAGGCAGATGGAAATCAATCCCGACTAGCGGGAGTCCGAGAAATAATTTCTCCTGGCATGATCCATGGAACCCGCCTTGGGCTGACCTGAGAAGGCCAGCCCATGACAAGCGCCGTGAAGCACGACCGGGCTAGAAACCGAGCTAAAAACATTGAAAGACAATACTGACGGTTCCGGGCATTACGTGGTCGGACGTTGATGAATTTGCCAATACCCACTTGGCGGTAACTGCGGAGTCACCAGAAGTCGAGTTGGTGTAGTACTGCCAACGCACCCATCCATAGCTGTGCTTGAGGTTATCCACCGGATTGACGGTTGTGTCCAAACCATACTCGAATACTTCACGAAACTTGCAGGAGTTGACGTTGCCGGAAACACTGCAACTGTAGGTATATTGCAGCGGCAAAGTGGTAATGGAAAACTGCTGTGGTGGATTTGCGCGGTGGTCCGTAATGGCCATGGTGCCCGTCGGTTTCACCTCCAGCCGAGAATAGCCAAGATTCTGAGGCCGACTTTCGAGGACCTGATCCACATAGGTGTAGTAGTTCGTGTTGCTGGACTGTGCGGGAGGCGGGGGGTTCCAGAATGAACTGTTTTCTCCTCCGGGAACCGCGCATCGGGCGGCCCAGCGCATGGAAAGGTTGGCCCCTTCCGTGCTACTGCCATTGTTGAATTTCTTGCAACTGGTCGGATCATTCCAGTGGTTGACACCCTGCCAGTCGTCCAGTTCCGTAACCCACTGGTAAACATACTTCGAGTCGTAAAGATTGATGTCCCACGGATTACCTTGGGGATTCTTCACGTAATAAACCTTACTTTGACTCGGATCCCAGAGGGTGTAGATGTATGCCGATGGATGACCCTTTGTGAGGCCCTCCATGTGATAACCGGAAGCCAATGCCGGATCCATCATCATTACGCTCAAGACGTCCCAATAGCCATGCCCCGCAGCACAGCTGATCGTCGACTGAACCTGGCCGTATGCGTTCGGTGCCTGCGATAAACACGCTACCAACGCTAGAAGGCCAAAGATTAGAGCATCCTGGCATATCCCTGATGTGTTGTGATTGCGTTCGCTGTCATGGCGATCGAGGGCACAGTCCCGAGACACGAGCTGCACCAAATCCCTGCGAGAGTTCCTCATCAAAATACTTTCCTTCCTAAAGGGCAGTGGGGTCGAGCCGCATATACCTTAACCGAGTGGAAGTCAATACAGTAGATCACTGAAGTACTAAGAAAAACCCTGTAGACCGGTACAGGACGGGGCCTGGGCGGTCGAGACCTGCCGAAACCCTGCAAAACCCGAAGTCGGCGGCGGGCAGGCCTCGTTTCAGCGGCTGCGCCGCCGCAACCTTGGGTGGCACCGTCGGCATCAAAGCTCGGTCAGGTGCGAAGCGCGTGCTGTCTAAGTGAGACATCCACGACACACACCGGGCCTGGACTCTAACACCAGAACTCAAGACGGGACTCGACTATGAACGGCGTTTCCAGTAGATATCCGACTCTTCTCTCTCAAGCCTTGTTCGGAAGCGATGGAAGCATCCTCTCGAGCCGCGCTGTCGGAGAGGATCGGCTAGGCGATGGCACCCAACAGCTTGGGCAAGCGGTCTCCGCGCTCAACGTCACCGAATTCAGCGAACTCTGGGCCCTAGCTACCTCGCATCACGTAATTCTGCGGGCCTTTCCCGTGCTGCAGCGCGCGTTGAGGGTTGAAGACAGCGACAGCATCGAGTGGATGGAGCGAGCCATCGTCAAAGAAGAAGCGCGCGTGCGCCACGCGCTGTCTTTTCTCTCCCCAATTTGTCGCGCACTGGAAAGCGCGGGTGATGTGATTGTCATCAAATCTCTCGACCACTGGCCCGACCTCGGGAGCGATCTTGATATCTTCACGAACGCTCAGGGAGCCGACGTCGTTGCGCTCATGCGCGAGCATTTCAAGGCGCGCGCCGCCGAGCGCAGCTGGGGAGACCGGCTGGCGAACAAGTGGAACTTTGTGGTTCCCGGCCTACCCGAACTGGTAGAGGTGCATGCGACGCGGTTGGGCCAAACCGGAGAGCAGATCGCCATCACGCAGTCTCTGGTCGCGCGAGCGGACACTGCAAGGTTCGGCTCCCACACTTTCCGGGTGCCCGCGCCGGAAGACCGCATGATGATCAGCACTCTGCAACGGATGTATCGACACTTTTATGTCCGCCTGTGCGACATTGTCGACAATGCGAAGCTGGTGGATTCCGGGGTCGTCGACTATGGGTATTTGAAATCTTTAGCCATGTCCGCGGGTCTGTGGGATGGATTGGCTACTTACTTGGTCATCGTGTCCGGGTATGTCAAGTCGTATTCCGGAGAAGGCCTTCCCTTGCCGCCTGTCGTGACCGATGCGGCGCGATTTGGCCATGAACTTGTCCACTTCCACCGAAACTTCCTGCGAATTCCTATCTTTCCTCACGCTGCGCATCTCTATGCCTCGGAATGGAAGAGGCTATTGCTGAACGGAGAGATCCGGAGCACGTTGCGTCTGAGTTTGCTTCCGGGCTTGGCCACCGCAGCCGCTCTGGAATTCAAGATTACTGGGAACGATAAGGGAATCTGGTGAGCCGTGACCAGTAGGATCGTCCGACCCGCTCGGGGTTCTAATGGTATAGCGAGGAGTGACCGAAGCGTAGAACATCGAAAATAAAGCGTTCTGGTTTAAGATCGCGGAAAACGAGGAAGGCCCTGTTTGGTTCGAATTCTCCTGGCGGATGACAACGCAACGGTGCGACACTTTTTGCGTGGCCTCCTCGAGCAGCAAAAGACCTGGCGTGTAATCGGCGAAGCACAGACGGGGGTGGAGGCACTGGAGAGGATTCGCAAAAATCCACCGGATGTGATCCTGCTGGATTTTCAGATGCCGGACATGAACGGAATCGACGCGGCGCGGCAAATCTCCCAGCTTTTCCCTGAAATTCCTATCCTGCTGGTCACCATACACCTTTCCCAACAGCTCACGGACGAAGCGCGACAGTCCGGAATTCGCGGGGTATGCTCTAAATCAGACGTCGGCTCGATTGTAGAGGCCGTGGATACGCTCTTGCATCATCGCACCTATTTCCCAGGGACGGCTTCGGCTCGCCAATAGGGTTAGTCCCTTTGTCCGTTGCGGAGGATACAGCAATCCCTGTATTCGAGATCGTCGCCTCGACATGGTACTGTCGGTATGCTTTTTGCTGATCTGGTGAGCTCTTGCCTACATCGCAGACTGGGGAAACCCGATCCCATCATCGGGGAGTGGCTCTTGTGTGGAGCTGGTAACCGCTATGTTAGTGCGCATTCTTTTGGTAGATGATCATCCCGTGGTGAGGCAAGGGCTAAAGACTCTGTTGGAAGGGCGACCGGAGTGGGAAGTGGTCGGAGAAGCGTCCGATGGTGTCGAAGCGGTGGAAAAGGTGAACGCTTTGCAACCTGATGTGGTGGTGCTCGATGTAACCATGCCACGCATGAGTGGGATTGAAGCTTGCCGGTTGATTCAACAGAAAGGTCCTCCGCGTGAGATTCTGTTTGTTACGCAACATGATTCTCCCCAAATGATGCGCGAAGCGCTGGCGGCGGGAGCGAGAGGCTACGTGGTCAAGTCGAATCTGGCGCGAGATTTGGTGGAAGCTGTAGAAGCGGTGAGCCAGCATAGGGAGTTTACCGCGTTGGCACGAAATTCGCCTCAATCTTGAGTTCTTGGGGCATTTGCAAGATCGAAAGTTCGGTCGCTCTGTAGCAGGAGGAACTGCCATGAAATTACGTATCTTGTTAGCCGATGATCACGAGATTGTGCGTAGGGGGTTGTGTGCCCTTCTGCAGAAACGCGAGGGATGGGAGGTGTGCGGGGAAGCATCCGATGGCCGCGAAGCCATCGAAATGGCCAAGCAGTTAAAGCCGGATGTTGTGATCCTCGACATTGGCATGCCCTACCTCAATGGCCTCGATACCACGCGCCAACTCCTGCAACATGATCCGCAATTGAAAATCATCGTGCTTACGATTACCGATGCCGATCAGGTCATCCGTGAAGCTCTCGACGCCGGCGCACGCGGATTCGTGCTCAAATCAGACGCCGCTCGCGATCTGGTCTCGGCGGTTGAAGCCCTGCAGAGCAAGCGAATGTTCTTCACGCCACGCGTGAACGACCTGGTCTTACGTGGATTCCTGGACAAGGGTCACGCGATATCACGAAATGAACCGCCGGATTTGCCCACATTAACTTCACGGGAACGTGAAGTTACGCAACTTTTGGCGGAAGGAAAAAGCTCCAAGGAAGTGGCTACCCTGCTCAACCTGAGCACCAAGACGGTCGAAACCCATCGCAGCAACATCATGCGGAAGCTAAGTCTGCATTCCATCCGCGATCTGGTCGTCTATGCCATCAAGAACAACATCATTCAGATCCAGACGCCGTCTCCAATCACTAGCTCGACCCAAAGCCCGCTGGCTTAGACATCCAGCGTCAGAAATACCAACCGCTGCAAAAAGAAGTCCCGCCGAAAAGGCCGGGACCTCCTGTGAATCTTGTTCCTTGTTTCCGAAAAGAAAACTAGGAAGCGCGACGCTGCCGGTCGCGATTCTGGTTTTCTTCTTCATCGTCAGTTTGATTCTGACCGCCCTTCTTGGGCTGTTGCTGTCCAGATTGACCACTCTGCTGGCCTTGTCCGAACTGATCGCCTTGCTGACCTTGTCCGGGTTGACCACTCTGCTGGCCCTGACCGGGTTGACCACCGTGCTGGCCTTGTCCGGATTGACCACTCTGTTGACCTTTTTTTTCCATGTCGTCTGCCATGAATTGCTCCTCCTAAAGCGCGGGCCTTACCGCGCCTTGTGAATTTATCAACATCGTTTTAGTTGCTGAAAGAGCCTCCGGGGTTGGAGTGAATGATTGGTTCGGAATGATTCGCAAATCGATGATTTCGCAGGCGATCCAACAAATCGGCGTGGCAACAAACATAGCGGCCCCGACGCGACGCAAATTTTGCACCGCGTGAAGGCCGCTGCTCGCGAATATGTGTACCCGGCGACTACAACACAACTACAAGCGCCACTTGCACGCCGGGGTGAAGCAGATCGAAGAGGAAATACTCACCATCGATGTAGTCGATGTAACATTGGTCGGTATAGGCCCAGCCCATCGGCCACGCATCAACAATGGTGAACGAGTAGCCACCGTACTGAAACTGTGGATGGCCTCCGACGGTGGTTACGTGATTGACGACAAACGCGTGCTGGCGTCCGAAATTGGCGCGGAATTTGTCGTCGGGAATGCGCCCGCCACCTTGGTTGGACGCGTGTTGCGCCGGCCCGGCGTGCTCAGTTTGCTGGGCGGCTTTGGCATCATCTTTTTTCTCCGCCTTGTCTTCTTTTTTCTCCGCCTTGTCTTCGGCTTTGTCCTTATCCCCTTGATCCTGTTTCTGCGGTTTGGCTTCGTCCTGGCGGGGTGCCTTCGTATCGTCCTGAGCCGGCTTGGCCGCTTCTGGGCGTGCTTCTTCTTGAGGTTTGGCGTCCTCGTGCTGCTCCTGTGCGTAGAGGAGAGCCGTGGTGCCGAGTAACAGCGAAAGAGCTGATGCGCTTAACAACCTGGTGAGTCTCATGAGTTTCCTCTCCTTCATGAAGCAAGCGTTAGATGACACCCAGCCGTCCTAAACACTGCTGCTGCGTCGGCCGAGATGGGCGGCAAGTGAAATCACGAACAAAACCAGAAAAACCACGAACAGTAGCTTCGCAATGCCCGCGGCTGCCACTGCTATTCCGGTGAAACCCAGTAGCGCGGCAATCAGCGCGATCACAAAGAACGTAACGGCCCAGTTGAGCATGATCAATCCTCCCGTCAATTTACTACCGGGATGGTAAGTACAAAATGGGTTTGGATGAATCCCTCTTAACCTGTATCTCGGGGTCCAAAGTCATGTAGGAAGAGCATTGCAGCCGTGGAGGGAAGCCAACTTAGAGACATGAGAGTTGATACTGGAGCCCGGAATCTTGCAAATTCCATGTATTTTTTCGTCTATTTTTTCGTCCTGGCAAGGAATCGGCGGAGGAAGGTTAGTAGATCACCATTGGTCGAACGTGTAACCAGCACCGTATTCAATGGCTAGCTCTTCGGAATATCGGTACGGTTCCACCATCCGCCGCCAAGGGCCTGAAACAACGCCGCAGTATCGGCGTAACGATTCGTCTCGGCCAGGACAACATTAATCAGGGCTTGCTGATAGGTTTGTTCCGCACTTAAGAGCGCGAGGTTGTTAGCGTAGCCCGCCTCCAATTGTTTTTTCGTCACGTCGAGGGTGACGGTGGCGGCGTCTTTCGCGGCAGCGGCCGCCTTCAGGGCAGCGGCGTCCTGTTGCAGCGCATGCAGCGTGTCCGCGACATTCTGGAAGGCGGTTAGGACCGTGCTGCGATACTGTTCGCCGGCCTGAGTATAGGCCGCTCTCGCAGCACGCTCCCGATGCATGAGTGTGCCGCCATCAAAAACAGGCTGGGTGACGCCTGCGCCTAAATCCCAAAAGCCAGTGCTTCCCGAGACCAAGTTGCCGATGGCTGTCGCCATGCTGCCGGCATCCGCAGTCAGCGCGAAACTCGGCAAGCGATTGGCACGAGCAACTCCAATCAGGGCGCACGCAGAATGCAGATTCTCTTCGGCCTGGCGCACATCGGGGCGCTGCTCCACGAGTTCTGAAGGCAGGCTCAGCGGCACTTCCTGCGGCAGTTGCAAACTCGACAACTCAAACTTTTCGGCTAAGCCCTGGCCGGGAAACCCGCCCGCCAACTCCGCCAACTGGTCGCGCTGTTGAGCTAACTGTTTTAACAGCGGCGGCAACGTGGCCGCGACTTGCGCGAGTTGCGATTCCTGCGCTGCCACGTCGAGTTCGTCCGCATATCCCTTGGCATACTGCTCCCGCAAAATTTTCAGAATGTCGGTGTTGATGGTGATGAGCTCGTGCGTCGCGTCCACCTGCCCCCGGAGTGATGCCTCTTGAATGGCTCCGGCGGCGACATTCGCGCTCAGCGTGATATGGGTCGCGGCCAGTGCGAAACGTGCCTGCTGGTCCTGCGCCCGCAACGACTCCACGGTTCGCCGGTTCAGGCCGAAAACGTCCGGCACAAACGAAACGCTCACCTCTGGCGTGTACAGGCTGTAATTCAACGCGCTGGTGTCAGTTACAGGAGAAAGATCAGCCGATGACTTCGCCCGCGTCGCCGAAAAACCGGCGCTTACACTGGGATAGTAAGCCCCACGTTGCGCCAGCATGTTCTCTCTCGCAACAATCAGTGCCGCCTGCGCCGCCTTGAGGTCGGGATTGGCCTTGAGCGAGCGTTCAATCAAATCGTTGAGCGGCTTCGAGTGAAATAATGTCCACCACTCTCCTGGAATGTCTTGCCCGTCGACCAGGTGTTGCGCCTCTCCGCCGGTGACGTTCGGAATGCTGCTGGTGGCCGTAATGGGAGCGGGTGTGTATCCGCTGACATCCGGCGCAGCAGGCTTCTTGAAGTTGGGCCCGACCACGCAGCCGGTCGTAAACAATAAGGACAGCAGTAAGGCGGGGGCCGCGAGGAAACCAGCGATGCGCGTTTTGTAAGGACGAATCATGCGAGTCAGTTCCTTAAGGCCTGCGATGCATACGAGTGCCGTCGATCGCTCCAGTACTGCCGCTCTTCAGGTTCGGCGATCCACCATCAGCAATACCAACGACCGCCGAATTGGGTCCGCGATGGCGGACGTTACCGGGTAACGGGTTAAGCGATGAGTTGAGCGTTGCTGCGCTGGGCCGGACGGTACCTGGCGGTCGCGCGGGCATGATGTTGCTGGCTGTTTCCTTCTGGACTAACCCTTCCTTTGCAGCAGCACCTGATTTGCCTGAATCAGGCTGATGGAGATTTGCCGTGTTTCTAGCTATGGAACGTTTCCAGGCGTCTGGAAGTTGCTTGGGACGATTTGCCTGTTTCATTGCGAGGCTTGCACGGCTGCGGAGATGATTCCTGTCAGACGCATGGTGGGGAGACCTTTGTTCCTGGGCCGATGTTGGTTCGGATGCGGCCGCATAACTCCTCGCAGGCATCAACGCTCGACCACTGATCGCCAGAAGTAGGATCAGAAAAGGAAACCGGCCAACCTTCATAGCAAATCCTCCGATGCCGTATGCGGATGCTTGTCTTGCCCGAGGAATATCATCCTCAGTGCCGGTACCGCTAGCAGCAGCATCACCGGGCCAAGCAGCATGCCGCCCACGATCACGGTGGCGAGCGGACGCTGCACCTGGCTGCCGATCCCCGTGGAAATTGCCGCTGGAAGCAGACCAATGCAGGCTGAAAGCGAGGTCATCAACAGGGGACGCATGCGGGTGGATGCGGCTTGGTACATCGCTTCCACCGGCTCCAGACCCAGCAATCTTTCATGGTTGTAAAAAGTAATCATCAGGATGCCGTCCATGACGGACACACCGAAGAGCGAGACGAAGCCAATAGCAGCGGAGATGCTGAAATTCTGACCTGTGAGATAGAGCGCAAGTATGCCGCCAACCACGGCGTCAGGGATGCCCGCGAGTGCCAGCAGGCAGTCGCGCAGGTTATTGAACAGGGTGTAGAGCAACCCGATAATCAGCACCAGGCTGATCGGCACAATGATCTCCAGGCGCTTCTTCGCTTCCTGCAAGTCTCCGAACTCGCCCGCCCAAATCAGCCGGTATCCAGATGGAAGTTGCACGTTCTGCGCGATGCGTTGCTGCGCCTCCTCGACTGTGCTGCCCAGGTCGCGGCCTCGGACGCTGAACTTCACCGGGAGGAAGCGCTGCACGCTCTCGTGATAAATCCAGGCCGCTCCCGTATCCAGCGTGATCGTCGCCAGCTCGCTCAAGGGTATATAGGCATTCGCGCCACTGGCGGACTGGTAGGCGACTTTGATGTCGCGTATTTTTTCGATATTGTCGCGGTATTCGGGCGTGTAGCGGAGGACGAGATCGAACTGCCGGTCGCCCTCCAGGACCTCTGTCGCCACGGCTCCGCCCATGGCCGCTTGAATAACGGTATTAACATCTCCGGAATTCAGGCCATAGCGCGCGGCCTTGGCGCGATCGACCTTGATGTTCAGATTGGGCTGCCCCAACACGGGGAAGATGCCAAGGTCGGTAATGCCGCGAACTCCGGCCATTTGGTCGCGGACCTGGTTGGCTAATTGCGTCAAGACTGCTAAATTAGGGCCGATGATCTTGACCGAGTTGACGCCTTTGACGCCCGAGATTCCCTCCTCAATGTTGTCCTCAATGTATTGGGAGAAATTGAAGACGACTCCGGGCAACTCGTTGTTAAATTCTTGTTGTACCTGCTCGGTTAACTTATCCTTGGTCAAACCCCGTGGCCAGTCGTCAAAAGGTTTCAGCGGAGCAAATAATTCGACGTTAGAGAATGGCGAAGCGTCGCTGCCGTCGTCGGGCCGGCCATGCTGCGAAACCACCGTGAGAACTTCCGGGTGGCGCAGGAGAATCTCGCGCATTTTTCTCGATGCCGCCTCGCCGTCTTCGAGCGAGAGCGTGGTCGGCATGGAAGCGCGAATCCAGAAGTTGCCTTCTTCCAGGTGCGGAAGGAACTCGCTACCCAGTCGCGGCGCTATCAGCAAGAAGGTTCCAATGGAAATGGCAAGCTCAATTCCTACGACCAGAGCGCGATGATTCAGCGCAAAGCGCAGCGCGGGATTGTAGACCCGATGCAAAAAGAGGACAACGATGGTTTCTGTTTCTTTCAGCCGCTCAGGGAGCAGGATAGAAGCGATGACAGGCGTGATGGTGAAGGTTGCAATTAGAGCCCCGGCCAGCGCATAGCCATAAGTGCGCGCCATGGGACCGAAGATCTGACCCTCAACTCCCTGCATGGTGAAAAGCGGCACGAAACCGGCCACCGTAATGAGCGCCGAGAATAGAACCGCCTTGTCCACCTGGAGCGCGCTGACCAGAATCAGCCGCAAACGGTCGGTCCATCCGTGGGATGACGGGTCGTGTTCCAGGCTTATCGTCGGGTCGGGCCCCCAATGGCCTGCCGACAGACGTTGCAGCAGGCCCTGTCTTTCTTCCTGGTTTCGCTGAAAATTACGGAAGACATTTTCGACCAGGATCACGGCCGAATCCACAATGATGCCGAAATCCACCGCGCCCACCGACAGCAGGTTCGCGCTTTCCCCCATCATCACCAGGAGAATCGTGGCGAAAAATAGTGCGAAGGGGATGTTGATTCCAACAATGACCGCGCTTCGAAGATTGCCGAGGAAAATCCATTGAATCAGGAAGACCAGCACACAGCCGAATATCAGGTTGTGCAGAACCGTGTGCGTGGTGATGGCGATCAGCGAGGAGCGGTCATAATAAGGAACAACCTTGACTCCCGGCGGAAGACTTCCGTCGTGATTCAAGTTTTCGATGGCCTTTTCAACCTTGGGGATCATATCGCCGGTCTCTTCGGTCCGCCTCATCACCACGATCGACCCCACGACATCGTCCTGATGGTCGCGGCCCAGAATGCCGAGTCTAGGACGGTAGCCGACCGACACCCTCCCAACATCCTTCATTAAGACCGGGACGCCGTTTTCTTGGCTGAGAACGACATTCTCGATGTCGTTGACCTTGTAGCCTTGCCTCAAATCGTCGTTGCCGCCGTCATCCATCAGCCCGACGCCACGGATATTGACGGACTGCTGGCCAATGCGGATTTCGCGTCCCCCCACGTTGATGTTCGCGTTGCCGAGCGCGGTCAGGATTTGAGGCACGGTGATGCTGTAGGCCTCAAGCTTGTGCGGGTCAACCTCAACCTGGAATTCTTTGGTGGGGCCTCCCCAACTGTTGATGGCAGCGATGCCAGGAATGGTCAGTAACCGGCGCGCCACGATCCAATCCTGGACCGTCCGCAGATTTGTGACTCCGAAATGCCTGGGGCCGACGACCTGGTAACGATAGATTTCTCCGGTCGAGCTGTTCGCTTGGATTGTGGGCACCAGGCCGCCGGGCAAGTTGACGTTCTGTTGCATCGCAACCGACGCCTGGCCGTAGGCGAAGTTATAGTCCACTCCATACTTGAAGCTGACGCGCACGAACGAGAGCCCATAAAACGAAGTGGAGCGGATAACGTCAATGCCCGGCGTCGTGTAGAGACCAATCTCCGTGGGGATCGTGTAGTAACGTTCCATCTCCTCGGCAGAGAGGCCCGGCGCCTGAGCCGTAATCTCCAGAATCACAGGCGTTGGGTTCGGATACGCCTCGATGTTGAGCATCTTGAAGGCAATGAACCCGGCGCCGGCAAACAGCACCAGACCCACCGCCACAATCGGGCGTCGGCTCAGGCAAAACGCGAGGAGGGACTTGAACATGTTGGCTCGTCTCTTACTGACCCGTCTTTTCCATTGACCAGTCTTCCACTGCAATGAAAGCGGCATCCGTAATGCAGTCAGAGGTCAGTCGCTTGGTGGCGCCTGCAGCATGTTGCTAAGAAACACAGCGTTGTCCGCCACCACCAGTTCTCCGCGCCGAAGCCCGTCTAGAACTTGAACCTGCTCGTCGGTGCGCAGGCCGGTCTTGACGATTCTTTGTTCAAAGTGGTGGCGATCGGTTGTCACCCAGGCGGTCATCGTGCCATCGGCTTCTCGGACCACCCCGTTCGCTGGCATTGCTGTGGCTTCCACCGGATTACCGACCTGAATGACGAAGTTCGCGAGCATCCCCGGATGCAGCTCATCGTGCGGGTCCGCAATCTCGGAACGGATCGTTACTCGATGAGTGTTTGGATCCACCGTCTCGTAGATCTTCGAAACCTTGCCTTGAAACACGCGGCCGGGATAGGCCATCATTTTGACCCGAACCGACTGTCTGAAGTGAAAGAGCGGGACATCCGCTTCGCTGACATTTGCCAGCATCCACTTAATTGCCACATCAGCCACCGAGTAAGGCGCCGGTGGATTTCCCGGCTGCACAAGAAATCCGGGCTGCGCGACCTTGTAGGTGACTTTGCCATCCATTGGACTGCGCACCACCAAAGCAGGATCGATCTTGCGCGAGGCAATCATCTGATCGATCTCGCCATCGGTCTTGCCAAAGACGAGCACCGCGTCGCGCGCAGCCTTCAAAGCCCCCTCCGCGGTTTGCTGATCTGAGATCGCCTGTTCCTTCTCGCGCTCGGCTACCCCGGCAAGGTCCCGAACCCGCGCCAGTTCTTTGTTGGTTAAATCGAGAGCCGCTGCCGCGCCAATCAGGGTTGATTCAGCCTGAATGAGGTCGGGGCTCTTGATCGTGTAGAGTGGTTGGTCCTTCTCAACCTTGGCGCCAAGTTCCGCAAAGGTCTTGAGGATGGTTCCCTGATACGCCGGGAAAACCTGAACGGACAGGTCTTCGTCAAAATCAATGTCGCCCACCGCATCCCTCTCAACCGGAAACCGATGGCTTCCCACGGGTTCAATCTTGATCGAGTTCAATTGGCTGGGTGAAAGGTCCAGGGTCGTTCCGGACGGGGATGCGTTCGAATTTGCCCCTGCGTTCGTGTCTGCAGCCTGCCCACGGCTGCACCCGGATTCGAGAAGTCCGGTCGCGACGATGATCGCCGCGCAGGTTACAACCCTAACGGCAACTGCCTTGCTGATGTGACCCGGATATTTCGTCATTTTCATTCCCACCTAAGGTCTCCAGTTCTCCTTGTGGATTCAAGGCTGCCCAACCCGTCTTGAACTTTCGCGCCCACTCAGGTCTCTAGGACTATTCTGCAGTCGCGATGCGGGCGTGGGAACCCTATCTCTTGGGCTGCAGATTTATCTTTCAGCTGGTTGAGCCTATCTTTTAGCTAGTTCTTGACCATCCAGTTTCATGGCGCGCGAAGATAGCGCACCATTAGAATGGCCAGGAAAA
>Ga0302326_10021026_pt1 | contig 13399 bp, 13 predicted proteins | sample Palsa_T0_3_FD_202264 | JGI IMG/M metagenome (GOLD analysis project Ga0302326, IMG submission 202264) | Peat permafrost microbial communities from Stordalen Mire near Abisko, Sweden - Palsa_T0_3 | ecosystem: Environmental > Terrestrial > Soil > Palsa > Peat permafrost | place: Sweden: Abisko... | reverse complement strand
AATCGAGTCTAGGACCATGGCGTGCCGCCTTCCGGGGCACGGCGAAGGCCCCAACCCGAGAGAGGGCGAAGGTTGGGGCCGACGCAGGGTCACGTCGCGTGCCGGGAATCAAGAGGCGACCCAGCACTCCGCCGCAAGCATACGGCGTGCCAAGGACCGTCGCCGAAGCCTCGCCCATGCGCTCGCCGACATCGGCCGCCGCGCACCGAACGCCAGCGAGCGCCGCGAGGCCAGGGTCGCCGACTGTCACGATTTACCCGGTATGACCACGGGATCCGCACGTTGGTACGTTAGCCAGTCGTCGCTTTCGACACGCGGAAACTGTAGGATGCAAACCTCGCACGCTGGCGATTCATTCGGCGGCGTCTTTCAGCGAATGATGGCGTATTTAGCTCCACAGTGTGGGCACGAAAAGAGATTATTCATGGGGCAGTCTAGCCTGGATTTCCACACGGAAGCGAATCACCCTAACGCGGAGAGGTAATTTATTCGGAATGGGATTCATTCGACTCGGTAATTTGCCGCCGGCTGTAATGCATCGGACGGCCGAGGAATCTTGCGCGAGATGCTGGTGGTATGCACCCGGCAGGACTTTGCTGTCAGTCGAGTACACGAGGAGTTCAAGCGCAGGAGCAAGACACAGACCGTGTTGCCATACGGCGACACAGCCGCCATGTGGTTCTGGGGCGCTGATCGGGCTCTGTCGTTTCGCCAGCGTCATCTGGATCGGCGGATGAAGGCGGGCGCTCAACTCGCACTCTATAAGCGCTTCCGACCTGCACGCCTATATACTCGCGCATGTCGCAAAGCTGAGTGCAAGGCGGCAGATCTTACTTCCGAGGTGTTACAGTAGGCCGTGACTAACGCCGTACTGACGGCATGCGGTTGGCGCACCGGCGTGGGCGCATTCGAAGCTGGTCGCAACGGGCCGCAACCGGCTGGTCGCCGGTTTCATCACGGTTCGCTCTCGGCTCGCATCGGCCAACCATCTGTGCGCTCACATGCGTCGAAGCGCTTCAGCCGGGACCATCCGGACCGCTCGCCACGCCGGGAACAGCGATCCTAAGATGCAAAGCACGAACGCCGCGGCAAGTACCGGCGTGACCAGTCGGACGCTTGGTCGGAACGAGATGAGATTGCCGATGGCCGGTATGTGCGGAAACGCCAACGCGGCAAGAAAGCTCAGCAGCACACCGAGGACGCAACCGATCACGCACATAACAATGCCCTCGACGACGATCGACATCATGATCCGCCCGTCGCTCCACCCGATGGCCGCGAAAATGCCGATCTCGCGCGTGCGCTCCTGCGTCGCCATCACCAGCGCGTTAAGCACGTTGAGCGCGCTCATGGCGACCGCAACGATCGCGACGGCCAGGGAGATCGCCTCAAGGATTGCGAAATTGCGATCATTGTCGAGCACCTCGTTGGCCGTCGAAACGGTGACGTTGCCGAGCGCCTGGATTGCGTTCCGCACGCGGCCGAGTCCGGCGCGACCGGACGTGTGTTCTACATTGACGTGGATAACCGTGACCTGCCGCTGACGGTACGTCGCTTCCTGAAGGTCAATGAGCGGCACGAGCACGAGCCCGCGGTTGACGATCGTGGTGTAATTCGCGATGCCGACGACGCGAAAGCTTTGGTCGATCAGCTCCAGCTCGTCGCCGAGTTTTTTGCCCAGTAAAGCCGCCGCGGTGTCGCCAAGGACGACGACGTGGCGTTCGTCGGCGGTCGGCACGTGGCCCTCGCGCAGGGGCACCTTCTGCCACAGATAACTCCCGTCCGGCCATCCGAGCGTCAGGACGGCATTCGTTCCGCTCGGCGCGAACATGGCCATCTCGCTGGACACCCGCGTGACGCCACGGGTCGCCGCAACGAGGTCGACGGTCTGCTCAGGAATGAAGCCGCCGAAAATGTCGGATGCCCCTATTTGCATCACCACGAGGTCGTCGCCCATCTCGTCCATGCCGTCGCGCGTGCTGTCCTGGATGCTGCGCGACAGCGAGATCAGCGCGAGCGCACTGCCGACGGCGAGCCCGATGCCGAGGATCGACAGGCTGGTGCGGATCGGCCGCCTTTTGAGATTGCGCGTTGCAAGACTAACGAGGTTCATGTTGCGGAGCTCATGTGGCAAGCTTGGCCTCGACCCGATGCATGGGCGGTCACCTCCCTGTTATCATCGACAATGACCCCGTCCCGGATCCGCACACGTCGCGGGCACCGCGCCGCTAGCGTGTCGTCGTGGGTGACCAGGATGAGGGTCATGCCGGTTTTCTCGCGGAGCCGGAACAGGAGGTCGGCGACATTCGCTACGCTGATACTGTCGAGATTCCCCGTCGGCTCATCGGCGAGCAGCAGCTTCGGTTCGTGGACAATGGCGCGAGCGATCGCCACCCGTTGACGTTCACCACCGGAGAGTGTGGTGGTCAGGTTATGCATGCGGCTCTTGAGCCCGACCCGCTCCAGCACGGCCGCAGCACGGGCGTTGCGGCGACCGACGGACAAGCCACGCCCGAGGAGCGCAAGCTCAACGTTCTCCAGCGCCGTCAGTGTCGGCATCAGGTTAAATTCCTGGAACACGATACCGATGCTCTCCCGGCGCAGCCGCGACCAGTTTCGTCGGGTGTGCACCGGCCGTCCTTCCCACGACACGGTTCCGGCGGTCGGGTAATCGATGCCGCACAGGAGGTTGACGAGGCTGCTTTTGCCGCTTCCGCTCGCTCCGACGATGGCGACGCAATCGCCGACCCCTATTTCCAAGTCGATGTCCCGGACCGCGGCGATGGCGCCGCCGTCGTAGAGACGGCTGATGGCGCGCAGCGTGATCAGCGGCTGAGCGGGTTTTTCCGAAGACTGATCTGAACCCGCGCTCGCAACCGCTTTGGCCATCAGCATCCGATCCCTCTCTGCGTTCAACCTCACCAATCTTGGACCACCAGGATTCGGCCCAAACATGCATGGCGCTGAGGCAAACTAAAGAAATTGGCGAAAAAGACCAGAGGAGCGTTCAGCACTGGCTCGCACGCAACAGTCTTGCGGCCGGGAACATGCTTCGCATCGCGGGCATTCACCAGCACCACGGTAGAGCCGAGTTGCTCAAGGATCTCGAAGACGGGAATCCAGTAAACGCCGGTGGATTCCATGGCGACTGTGCTGACTCCGCACTGCTTGAACCAGTCGGCAAGGCGGTGCAGGTCCCCCGTGAAGGTGCCGAAGCTGCGGACCGGTTCAGGATCGCGGTCCGGTCCAATAGCTGCTACGTGTACGGTGGCTCCGATGTCGATCGTGGCCGCGTTGGCGGGGGGTTCGATCGGCTCATTGAAGCGAGAGGCGCTCGTCATCTTCACCCCGTCGCGCAGCCGCCACGTCGGGTCCGGGTTCAACCGCAGTTGAAAAGGACTCGCGACAGAAATTTGAGCATGCTTCAATCTCGGGACTGGCCGAAGAGCCAGCTTGGAGGAAGACCATGCGTTTATTTCCCGTTTGGCATCTTTGCACTCATCTCGCTGACGCCACCCTATGCGCCTCCCAACTCTGCGCCGGAGGCTTCGCATGACCGCGGATCGAAAGAAGCAAGTTAGCGTTGAGGCCGAAAGCGATCTTGAGATCGATCCAGGACTGATACTGCCGAAGGGCATCTATCGGGCAATCGAGACGCAGCTGCCGGTCTCGGCCTTTAGTGGTCTCACCGCATGGACAGCGCCGGAATACTCGCTCGTTTTGAACGAAGAACAGATCGCTGAAATGGGAGGGGACCCCACATCTCATGGGATCACTGAGGAGTTCGATGTAACGGACTTCGTTCTTACCAATAGACTGAAGCTGGTTGCTTCCTAGGAGATACCGGCCCGATTTTAAACTCCGACCTGTGCTGGCGGCCTAAAAGACCGAGCTATGCGGGAACTGCGTGACGACGTTTGATTGAAGGCGGCGTATCGAGGCGGGTGTCGAGCCTGCCAGAACCTCCCCAAAAAGAGCGATACGCCATGGTGAGTGGCCGCGGTTGGGATAGCGTCGTCGTTCGAGCGGCGCAAGCCCGCGCGCCGTCCGTTGCCCGCGCATCTGCCGCGCGAGCGCATCGTCGATCCAACGCCTTCGGCCTGCCCATGCTGTGGCGACAACAGATTGCGCAAGATCGGCGAGGACGTGACCGAGACGTTGGAACTCATCCCGCGTCAGTGGAAAGTGATCCAGCATGTGTGAGACGCCACCCTTGCGGCGGAACCGCTGCATGATTGATGGCGCGATTGCAGCGGTCTTGATACGCGCCCGCGGCGAGGTCAATGATGATCTTGCACCAGCTTCAGGCGGGGCGATCGCCAGCTCCACGACCGCCACGACCGCCACAAAGGCCATGAGCTCCTTGAAGCCGGGCATGACACGCCTGGATCACCCATCGAGCGCAGAAGAGCTATCTTCGTCCAATCCAATCAACGGTGCTCGCCATAGCGCGAACGCCAAAAACACGAGACTGGGCGTCCACACTAACATTGCGCCAAGCAAGAGCGCTTGAAACGTATTCATCCTTGAAGCCTCCCTTGGCCAGCCGGAATGCCAACTCGCTTGAACGCGGTTGTTTCAAAGCACCATGCTACAACGACAAGACGATTGTTCCTAAAAAGTTTTGACGTTATCCAAAAAAAATCGATGGGAATAAATTCAAGGGATCGGCGAGGTCCAACGCCCCAGGTCACCCAAAAGTGATGCATGGCCAGATGCCGAGCCGTCAAACGCAGCTTTAACGTGTGATTCTTTCAGGGGTGCGCTCAGGTGAGCTGCCCAAAGACCCCCCATAGCCGTCGAGGTCGGGACGCGCAGCTCGTTTCGCCCATCTGACTTCGGTTTAAAATGGAGAAGGTTATCGAGCGCGCGGTAGGATTTCATCCGTTGTGGTGGAGCTATGCGGCATATCGGAGGCGGGTGTCGAGCCTGCCAGAACCTCCCGAAAGGAGAGATATGCGATGGGTCAAGCGTGATACGCACGGATTTTCGGCCCTCGCGGCATTTTGGGGCGATCATGGTGCGCGCCGCAACAAGGTGACAAGTCCTCACCACGGCACCTTTAAGCAGGATGCTGGCGAAGATGCCGATCGATCCCTTCGACCCTTGAGCAGACTTGTCAGCGGTTCGCCAGCATCTCCAGGCGGCGCGGGCCCTCGGGCGAGCCCATTTCCTTTGCTCTTTCGTACCAGCTTCGCGCCTTGGCGAGATCGGCGGCGACGCCCAGGACGCCGCGGTCGGCGAGAACGATGGGATCATAGGTCGCGCCCATCGCCACCGCTGCGGCGCCGTCGCCGGCGTTGGCGGCACGCAGGAACAGGATGCGCGCGGCTACGAAATCGCCAGCCTCGAAGAACTGCTTACCCCGCTCGATCAGAAGCTTCACCTCCTGCAAATCGGTCGTCTTCGTTGCCGAGACTGAATCCCGCTCGGGGGGCGGCGGAAAGGACCTGTCTTCGGCAACCCCGGTCGTCGCAGGAGGCGACCTGGGCGATGCGAGCGGTAAGACCATAGGCTCGGGCGCAAGCGCGCCCTGTTGCGCTGACGTCGATTCCGCCCCGGCCATGCCTACGCCGTCTGGCGTCTCGGGCAGAATCTGGGCTGGTCGGCCCGACACGACCAGAGCGGCCTGCGGCGCAACTGCGGCGACCTCGATCGCGTGCTCATGCAGGGGCGAAGTCGCCACCGCGAAATAATAGGACAGCGGCGCGGCGACCCCGCATGCGATCAGCAACTTGACGGTGCGCGGCCACAACACGCCTCTTTCGCGCAGGGGCGGAGGCTGAGGCCGCGTCTGTTGCTCCTGCAGCCAGATCGGCAGCGTCGGGGGCTGCTGCAATTTCCGGTCAATTCTCCTGCGGTCGATGACGGGTTCAATAGCGGGCAGGCCGGGAACCGGCGGCAGCGGAGCAGCACGAGGCAGGCGGCAGGCCTCGACCTCGTTTTGCAGCCAGCTCAGGGTCCTCTCGAGGCGGCGCAGATTGGCCGTGCTCACTTCGCCCAGAGCGGCCACAGCGGGGTCCGTTGCGCGCTCACACCGAGCCCCTGCGGCGATATCATTGCATGGTGGCGTTTCGTCATGGACAACGTCGACACGAGAAAGCGTGTCTTGCCGGATCTCGTTGTGCCAAGTAAAAGATTCACCGCCCGCTGCGACTGACGCATCCGGCGCCGCCGCCGGCGCGACGTCCGAGGCGAGCGGTCGCCCCACCGCCTCGGGCTGTGGCGCAGAGAAAAACTCAAACAGGTCGCGCTGCGCGGCATCGGCATCGCCGGGTTCGCGAAACAAATCCGATTGATCAGACGGTGCTTTCAAAGGGATGTTCATCGCTCGATACTCCCTGCCGATGCTTGATCGGCATTACCAAACCCCCCTTTCGCTCGAAATCGCGGCTTGACAACCCCTGCCAACCAAGCCTGACGGTTCCAGCTCCTAGCGCCGGTCCCGGTCTTATTGCTGCCCCTGGCGTGCGCGCTGCTGTTGCTGCCACTGCAGGAATTCGCGGAACAGCGCCTCGCGTTGCTCAGAGGTATTGGTGGCGGCCGTCTTGGTTGTCAGGAAGGCGGTGAATTCGCCGCTCGTTGGCGGCGCTTCCGCGACCTGACGCAGCTTGCGCAACATGTCCTCGGCCACGCTCCAGCGGGTCCAGCCTGGAACCGTCGCCGCCAGATTGACATCCTTCCATTTCGGATGCCTGGGTGTTTCGAGGAATTTGTCCCACTTGGTGTAGAGCGCCTCGACGAAGCGCTGAACCCGCCGGTAGCGATCGTTGTTCTTGGGCCAATTGTACACGGCGAGCACGGACGGCACGGCGATCGTATCCACCGTCTGGCCGGCCGGAACCAAGCCCGGATATTCCTGGCTGGTGAGTTCTCCGAGCGTGTAATAATCCGCGAAGGTTTTGGAGAACGGCAGCGGGACGAAGTGCAGCCCGGCACTTGCCGGAATCTTCGCGAAGAAGTCGATCGGCTTGCCGATGACGCGCACCAGCGCGGCGATTTCCCCCGCCTTGAGCTTCTGCATCGCCACCGGATTATCGTAATTCGTCGGTTCCACCTTGATACCGTAGCGCTGAAACACGATCGTTCCGGTCAGACTCGACGCGCTGCCAGCCGGGCCGAAATTGACCTTCCGGCCCCTGAGATCTTCGACGCTCTTGATCTCATTGCTCGCCAGCACGTGCATCTCGGAGATCGGCAGGCGCAGGATGTAGTGAATGCGGCCTTCGAGATTGGCGGTCTTGCGCTGGGTCCGGAAATACTCGAACACGTCCGACTGAGTGATCGCGACGTCGACGCCACGCAGATAGAGTAGGTCGTCGAGGTTCGATGCCGCGCCATAGGTGACGATGGGAAGGACGCGAAGATTGTCGCTGTCGTCGAGAACCTGCGCCAACTCGTCGGCAAAGGTCATATTGGTCCCCGACATCAGCCCACCGGCGACACCAACCGTCCAGAGGTTCTTGCGCGTCCTGAGAGCGTCGTCGCTGCCGCCCTCCTCAAGCGACTTCGGAATGACTTGCGCCCAGGCGCGCGTCGTCCCCCCGACGCCGAATACCCCCAAACCGATCACTCCCATGACCAACAAAATGGCGAAACATATGGCTTCCCACCCTGCTTTCGCACGCATCACACGCCCTCCGGACACGCTGCACCTAGACAGCGTGACGCCAGCTTTCGCCCACATTGTGGTGGGATCCGGGCTTTTTGGGAGATCCGTCCAAGTCAGCCGCGTGCAGGGCCTTCAGAGTCACCGTCTACCTGGTGAACGACTATGCAACGCAACGGGTTTTGCCTATGTCGAGACGGCGCCGGCCGAGGCCGATCGCGCAACCACCATTCAAGCTGAGCTTCTTCAGCGCGCATTGAACGCATGCGGAAATCCGGGCTGGAAAAGCGGCTTGGCACCATGTTATGTGCATGATCAGCTGAGATTGAGATCAGGTTTCAGCGACCTGACGGACGGTGGGTGGCAGGGCAATACGCGCAGCACGAACCGCTTGCCATCCTGTTCGACCTCGATTTTGGTCAGCGAGTTGAGGGTCGGCTAGGATCTCGGACGAGCTCGGCTCGCCGAGACCCGCGATGCGATCCTCCCGACGCAGACGAAAACCTTGACGATAGAACCAAGCGCTTCATCGACCGGCATTGCCTCGGACCCGCCAAATCCTGCACCGGCGCGAACCAGTTCCGTCGACCGAAGGTCGTAAGCCCAGCGTCGATCCATTTACCGTGGCTGGGGCCGCCGCGATAGCAAAAAAAAATGCCCCACCGATCAAGGCGACCTCGTGATATCTTGGTCCCGCTCTTTCCCAAAGCGCCGGTTTCGGCCTCGCCCCTCCCGCGAATCCCCGAAGAGGTCGGTACCATCCCCATGCCAATCGTGGCGTTCCCGGTGCGCAAATGTGACGGCAATCGCGAACGATTGCAGCTGGTCGCCCGAGCTCGACTCTTTTGAAAATCCCGTGCCAAGGCCCCGGCCCCAATTGGATGGATGAAGGCTGGGGTCGGCGCGAGGTGGGCTTGGCTAGCGAGCCTCGACCCGACCAACGCGCCAAAGTCTCAACCGCCACGATCCAGCAATGTTCCGCGATTTTCCAGGTTTTGCAATTTTTCGCGGTCCAGCATTTTGGGGCTGAGACACGGACGCGCCGTACCACCATCTGCTGATCAGATTGGGGATGCCGTTCACGAAACGAACAGTTTGTCGCCAGTCCCCGGATCACTCCGACTTAGCGCCGGAGAACTTGACTACCTTGGCCCACTTGTCGGTTTCTTCGGCGATGAACTTGCCGAACTCTTCGGAGCTGAGCGGCAACAGGGTAGTCGCGACTTCGTAAAACCGTGCTTTGATGCTCGGATCGGCCAGCCCCGCATTGATCTCCTTGTTGAGCTTTTCGATTATATCAGGCGAGGTTCCCCGTGGCACGGCGACCCCGCCGAAGGCGCTCGCCTCGTATCCCGGAACAGTTTCGGAGATGGTCGGCATCTCTGGCAAGAGCGCAAATCGCCTGGCTGTCGTCACCGCGAGGGCACGGACCGCGCCCGACCGGACGTGCACGAGCGAGGAAGTCGGCGTGCTGAACAGCACTTGCACCTGTCCGCCGATCAGGTCGCTGAGCGCCGGCGCCTCGCCGCGATAGGGCACGTGAACCATATTGATCCCAGCCATCATCTTGAACAGCTCGCCGGCCAGATGGGACGCCGATCCGACTCCAAACGAGGCCATGTTGATTTTACTGGGATTCGCTTTGGTGTAAGCGATGAATTCGCCCACATTTTTCGCCGACACCGACGGGTGCACCTCCATCAGCAAAGGAACGTTGTACAGTCCCGCAACAGGCGCGATGTCTGAGTGGATGTTGAAGGGAAGCGCGTCATAAAGCGTCGCGTTAATGGCATTCGTCGATGAAATGTAGATCAAAGTGTACCCATCTGGTACTGAATTGGCTCCCGCTTGGATCGCGATATTGGTGGCCCCACCTGGTCTATTTTCAACGATGAAGGGGTGACCCAGCCGCTCCGACAGCCATAGGGCCATGACCCGCACAACAATGTCGGTCACGCCACCCGGCGGGAAGCCGACAATCCAGCGCACAGAACGGTTTGGATAATCGAGCGCCAACGCACGTCGTGCGAGAACGGGAGCCGCAGCGGCGGCTCCAGCGAGTTGCAGAAATTGGCGGCGCGGAGGTTTCATGGTAAGCTGACGGCACGAGGGAAAGCACCACGCATTCACTTCGATGGCAGATGGTCGTCAACAGCCCGAAACGCGCACGCGGGTCGGGTTCGGAGTCGGCGCGCGTTCGGCGTGCCGCTTCAATTCACCGTATGTTGAAACCAACGCTCCGCAGTCGGCGCACACGACCGGCTGATCGTCTTCCAGCACTTTCGGATAGACCAGCGCGAGACCGAGACAAACAGGGCATCCGAATTCGTTCATCACCCAACTCGTACTCTCATTAGATCCCGCCAGCGGATAACACGGCATTTGCTCCATGGGCACAAGTACAAAAATTAATCTCAGCTGCACGCCATATGCGCAGAGCGGCGCGTGGAACCGTCCGCAATTTTACTTGCCGTCGGTGGCGAGCTGCAAGGAAATGTCGGAGAAGGTGCTCTCGAGCTGCAAACCGAGCATGTTGACGGCGGTGTGATGGCGTCCGAAATGCCGGCCGCGATCAGGCCGTATTCGATGGCGGTTGAGAGCCGGTCCCGGCAATCTGACAAAACGGTTCACGAGATTGGTCATGTGGCTCAGAGGTGACGGTGATCGCTCCGGTGGGGGGGTAGCCATGGTGGCCCCGCGGCGGATCGCTTCCCCCCGATAGAAGCCGGGGTTGGCCAGGGCTTCGCAGCCAGGGCTTCGCGGCCTAGACTACTTTCCGCCGCAAAATTGTTGTTTTCGGGATTGTGGCCGATTAGCACGCAAAACAAGGCCCGCCGGGGGTGACTGGCGGGTGTTGAAGAGCCTGATTGATAGTGGGAGGCAAGCGCCTACGGTGAAGCCTGCTTTTCCATTGCACGGCCGATGTTGAGGATGTTGTCGGCGATCACGCCGAGCCCGACCCAACGCTTCATACCGGCATCGCCCCTATAGCGGCAGCGATTGAGACCGTGGCGCCGCTTGGAGACGCTGATACGTCCCTCACATCCGGTCCGCCACTTCTGGCCGTTGCGGAACCAGCGCTTCCTCTGCTCTCGTTTGCGCTCGGGCGGCCTACGGAACCGTTCCCGTTGGAAGCCTCAAGCCCAATCCATGGGGACTTTTCGACGTGCACGGCAATGCATGGGAATGGGTCGAGGATTGTTGGACACCAAATGCGGCGGAAATCCCGACCAACGGATCCGCGTTCTCGCACGCAGGGTGTGAGATAGGCGTGATACGAGGTGGCAGTTGGGCCGCGGGATTTGGAAGAGTAAGGTCTGCAACCCGGTGGCCAGCCACGGCGGCGGAGCGCTATCATCACATTGGTTTTCGCGTGGCACTCTCGCTTTGATAGCTTTTAATGGGAGCTGAGGTGGTCGGTTCCCGCCAGGAGGCGACTTAGCGCTGCCGGCCCCGATCCGTCATAAACACCCTGATGGCTGGAGCTGCGTACGCGATAAGGCTAATGCAGGGCTGGTGAAGTTGCTGCCGCCGCCGGAGCCGGAGCCGGCACACCGGCCCGGGCTGGCGAACCGAAAGGCTGACAGGACGAAGCACAACGGCAAGCAGATCCGGCCGCCACCGCTGAGCGAGCGCAACGCCAAGCTGGCGCGTCTGCTGGCGCGCGCCCCCAGCGGAATCGTGTTCGACGAGCATATCGACCAGGATGGCGCCGCGGTATTCCGCCACGCCTTGCAAGCTGGGCTTCGAGGCATTGTGTCGAAGCGACTGACGGCGCCCTACCGGTCCGGGCCGTCACGGGACTGCCTCCATGCGCGATCGAGCCCATGGACCTGGATAACGTGCGTCAGAACGGCGTGCGTTTCAGTGTCACCAGTGCAGGCACGAGATTGTGATGAACGTCGACCATCTGGCGGGTGACGTACCTTCGTTTGGGCCTCGCATGGTGGGCACGAAATGTGGGACGATCGGTGCCGATGTGCGACCGAATTGGCGGGAGAGAAAGCGCTAGGATCGCTTCTCAAGGGAGCTCGGGGAGCGACCCCGGCTTCCCCGCTTGGCGTCGGCGAAATGCAATGCGCTTGCTACGGCATCACGCCGCCAGCCTTGAGAGTGTCGCGCGAGGCCGGGCGGGCAAGGTAAGCGAGAAGGCTCCGCGTCGGCTCGGCGGCGGTGCTCGTTGTCGGAATGTAGACCGAGTACTCGTTGACGAACTCGATCTCCTTCGGCAGCACGCCGACCACCTTCACGCCTTTGACCGGAACGAACTCGGTAGTGAAGCCGATGCCGAGTTCGGCGTCGCCCTGAGCACGGCGGCAATCACCTCGCGGCCGGTATTGAACGGCACCGCCTTTTTCTTCACGGCATCCGTGATGCCGAGCCGATCCAACAGGCCGGCGACGAAGACCGCAGCCGTTCCGCCGCCGGCCGGATCCGTGAACGAAACCAATTTCGCGGCGAGGATCGCTTTCTTGAAAGCATCGGTCGTCGAAATGTCCGGTGCCGGAGTGCCGTCGCGGACCGCAACGCCGATCTCGGCTCGGCCCACGACGGCGCGGCTTCCGGCCAGCACCGCGCCGTCCTTCTCGGCCGCCGCCACTGCCGCAGTCGATAGGATCACGAGATCAGGCTTGGCGCCTGCCTTGAGCTTGTTCTGGATCGCCCCGACCGAACCGAATGCGACGCTCACCTTGGTGCCGGCATCGTGCGCGAATGCGTGCGCAACGGTCTCGAACGGCTGCTGGATCGCCGCCGCTGCCAGCACGGCGATCTCGGCGGCGGTGGCTTGGGTGTGGGTTGCAAGCCCAAATAGCAACGTCGCGGTCGCAATGGTAAACCCTATTTGGCGCATAGCTCCTCCGGTGTGTTGAGGGCAGTATAGCGGGAAACGGCGCCCATGGCGCGGTTGCTCCAGATCACTGATCCCCCGAACGGGGCGTCAAACCGGCCCCGCGAACCTTCGGCAAATCTGCCGAAGGTGGGCAGACCTGTCCAGCGACGTTGGCGCGAAACCGGTGAATCCTTGCGCAGGCGGCGGGATTCGCAGCGCCCAGGCACGGGCTTCCCAGCCAGCACCTCGGCAACTCCGGTTGTCGCTGGCAAAATAGTCTGTTGGTCGTGTCGAGCAGGAGAGTTTGTCCTTTGGGTGGGGACGGATTCGGTTCTGACATGACTTCAAACCAGACATCGGCTCGGACCATCCGCGACTTCCGGCAGATGTGCGACGGCGACCTCGTGACCATCACCAGTCGCTGGGCGTGTCCGAAATGCGACGGCGCGCGCGCGACGGCCGCACCATCGTGCGGGCGGGGATGGAAAATGGCTCAGCCAGGGGCCGAACAAAAGAATGATACCAAACAGGAGGGCAAAATGCCGTCAGACCAGATACCCTGATCCCAAGCCCTCGACCGTCCACGAAACCGGGGCAAGTCCAACCTGTGGATTGTGGGGATATGAGCATCCCATCAGCGCGTGCCTGGCTGCTGCGTCGCACAGGACGGGCTCTTACAATGGCGGCCAACGCCCCGACATTCGCGTCACGCGTGATGCGGCCGATTTCGCATCATCGATCATATGATCAGGGCGTTGCGCCGCGCCGGCATTCCCGCGGATGAATTGAAACGATGACCGGCGGAGACCGCGAGCTGCTCCGAACCTGCGGGCGATGGGTAACGCTGGCGCGGCACTAACCCGCATTTCTCATAAAAAAATGCGCATCGGGGCTCCGAATCAGCGAAAGTTGTTGTGCCGCAACGACATTGCGCAGATTCGAGGAAATCCCCGATGCCG
>Ga0302326_10021025_pt1 | contig 13399 bp, 19 predicted proteins | sample Palsa_T0_3_FD_202264 | JGI IMG/M metagenome (GOLD analysis project Ga0302326, IMG submission 202264) | Peat permafrost microbial communities from Stordalen Mire near Abisko, Sweden - Palsa_T0_3 | ecosystem: Environmental > Terrestrial > Soil > Palsa > Peat permafrost | place: Sweden: Abisko... | reverse complement strand
GGCTGAACAACGGACTTGCAACTCTTCCCGATGTTCTCGACGCCCGGGCCGAAACATCACAGGCTGTGTTCGACGAGGAATCCGCGGATGGGGACGAAAAGATTGCGCGCGTGACGCTGACTGAAGCGGTGGGGGCCGATCCGTCTCCCGACATAGTGATTGACAACCAGAGGAGCGCGCCGTTGCCGGAGAGACTCACAATGTCCATCGAGGGGCTGATCGATCGTGCGATGAAGAATCGTCCCGAACTCATGGCGCAAGCTCTACGAATCCGCTCCGCCGAGGCTCGCATTCGTGCAGCCAGGGCAGAGTACAAACCGCAGATCGCTCTCTCGGGATCGGTTGCGCAGACCTCCGTGTGGCCCACGGCGGACTACGGCCAGCTCGGTCCCGCGAGCGAGCCTACCTGGTCCGTCGAACTCGGCATCCATTGGCGCATTTTTGACGGAGGTGTACGCAAGAACGAACTGTTGATCGCCGAATCGAAGCGCCGCGAAGCAGAGGACGAACTTACCACGAGAGATGATGAGACGACGCGCGAGGTCTGGACGGCTTACATAGCATTCCGGACGGCGTTGCGAAAGCACGACGCAGCTGTGGCGCTTCTGGAGGCCACCAACGCCTCTTACTCGGCATCGCTCGACGCATACAAATATGGAGTCAAGAATCTGGTCGATGTTGTTACGGCGGAGAACCAACTGGCCCATGCCCGACTATCCAGTGTCTCCGCACGATCAGAATTATTTCTAGAGGCCGTCAACCTTGAATTCGCCACCGGAAATCTGCTGAGGAATCAACCTCCAGCGACAAGACTTCAATCTTCGGACGGACACCAATGATTTCGCCCAGACAGCAGTCGTTCACTCAAGTCGATTTGGCGTTTCAAGCACGCTTCGCCGCGTTGTCGCAGAGCTTCTCCACGCGGCGCTGCCGTGCCTCGATGCTCTGGTAATAGAAGACCGCGAGCAGCTCCTGGCGCCGCTGCGTCTGGGTCATCTTCGCCCATCCGATCCTTGCTTTCGGCCTCTTCTGAAAGGCCACAGCGATGACTGGCGGCAGCTGGTGCTCGCCCTCCATTGCCCCGAGCAGGCGCTCCGCCATCTGCTCGGCGCGGTTCATCCGCGAGGCATCGCTCTTGACATTCGTCACCCACTTGCCAATCTCGCGCCGCATGGACTCGCTCAGGCTGTCATAGTAGTCGCGCAGCCCAGGCTCCTCATCCAGCAGCGAGGCCAACTCATCCGGCAGCTCCGCCGGCCGAGGGTCGAGGTCGGCCTCCAGCGAAAACTCCACCATGCTGCCAACAGCGATTCCCGCTTCACGCTGCACCCGGTTATTCACCAGCAGCAGATAATGTCCGCTCCCGCCCGGGACAGGAAACAGCGACGTACGAAACTCCACACTCGGTAGGTTCGGAGACAAGACCTTGCCGCGGACACGCAGCCGTTGCATCTGCGTCCAGGCTTTATGTGGATCGAAGGGCACGCGTGCGATGGTCCACCCCAGGCCCTTGGTCCCTCGCTCCAGCGTCGCCTTGAATCGCTTCGGCTTGTTCGCCATGCCAACATCCTAATGCCGGGTCCGGGAAATGGCTAAAAAGTGCGTATTAAGCGTAATAAGTCGCCCTTCTGCGGGGATTCCTCGGGTTCGGCGGTCTCTTGTTGCGTCAGCTCTGTGTCTGCTCTAAACAGCCTGGGTCTTCGTCCCCAAGCCCGGTAAACCCCATCGAAACTTGTCAGGCCAAGCAGAGTTCGGTAGCCTTCGGAGGTCATCATCCAAGGGGGAAACCAAGTGCGTCAACGCTCCTGTTCGGCCTTACGTTTGGCGCTTCTGACAGGCGGGTTTGCCAGCCTCCTTTACGCGCCCCTGCAAAGCCAAACCGCGCCGTCAGACAACAACGGAACCCATGTCTTCCAGGCGAATGCGCGGATTGTCGTTCTTGACGTGGTGGTGATGGGCAAAAACAACCACCCGCTGACAGGTCTTCACCAACAGGACTTCGTGCTGTCGGAAGACGGTCATCCGCAGACCATCACACACTTCGAGGAACACACCGGAGCCCAGCCGCTGCAAGTAACCCCGCCCGACCCGGCGCCAAACATCTTCACCAACATCCCCCGGGTCAAGCCCAGCGACGCGGTGACGGTGCTGCTGTTCGATTCCCTCAATACCCCGCTGGACGATCAGAGATTTGTCCGTGAGCAAATGCTCAAATACCTCAAGAAGCCCGATCTTGGCCGCAGAATCGCCATCTTCACTCTGGGAACGCAACTGCGTCTGATACAAAGCTTCACCGACGATCCAGCCCTGCTGGCCGCGGCCATCAACAACCGAAAAAATGGAGCGGGGCCCGAGACCTCCACGCTGCTGCAGTCAACTGCGGAAATGGCCGCCACCCAGGAGACGATTGACGCCCTGATGCCATATGCCCCCGAGGCCGCCGCGAAGGTGAAGCAGTTTGACGCCGAACAGAACTCGGAACGCGGCGAGGCGCGCATAAAACTGACCCTGGAAGCCCTGCAGGAGCTTGCGCACTATCTCGCCGCAATCCCAGGACGCAAAAACGTCGCCTGGTTCTCCGGCGCGTTTCCTGTCGCTATTATTCCCGACGCCACTCTGCCCGAGGAGTTCGGCGTGCAACGCGATAATCAGCAGGAAGTTCACAAGACAGATGCGCTGCTCGCCTCGGCCCAGGTGGCCATCTATCCCATTGCCGCGGAAGGGGTCGCGGTCGATTCATCCTACAGTGCCGGCGGCGACCCCCGGCTGACGCAACAGCATGTATCCAACCCTCACCAGGATACCCAGCAGCGCAACGCCAACCATGCGGCCATGGATCTGATCGCGAAAGACACGGGCGGCGCGGCCTTCTACGGCACCAATAGTTTGACCGATGCGCTGGACCACGTAACCGATCATGGATCCTATTTCTATACCCTGACCTACACCTCCACTAACCCGGCCACCGACGGAAGATTCAGAAAGATCCAGGTGACGCTGGCCCGACCCGGCTACGAACTTGCCTATCGCCGCGGCTACTACGCAGACGACGCAAAGAGCGTCCAGGCAGCGGCGGCCCAACCGGAGCCCAAACCCCCTGTCGAGCCGCTCTCTCGATTCCTGCGTCCAGGCGTGCCGCAATCGACCCAAATTCCTCTCACGCTGCGGGTAACACGCGGGCCTGCCCCGCCCAGGGCGGCTCCTGCTGCGGCCAGCAGTCACGCGTCCGCCGGCAATCCAAATCAAGGCGGAGACAATCCTAACCTGACCGGCGCACTCACCCGCTATTCGGTGGACTTCATGATCCCTGCGCGTGCCTTGCTATGGGACCCGGCTCCCGGCGATCACCGCCGCGTCACCCTCGAAGCCGCGTTGGTGGTCTACAACCGCGAGGGCAAAGCGGTCAACTGGATGCTAAGGCAGATCACCCTGAATCCGGATGCCGCGCACTACACCACGGCGCAGACCACTGGGGTCAATCTTTTTCTGGAAATCGATGCCCCCGACAACGGCGTTTCCTTGTGCGGCGGAGTCTACGACCTCAATGCCAACCTTGCGGGAACGCTGCAGATTCCGCTCAGCGCCGTCGTCAGTTCCAGCGCCACCACGAGTTCCAGATAATGAGTTTTCTTTGCTCGATGCGCTACCGCAGCCATGGGAGGAAAGGCGGGCGTATGCCTAGACGCCGTCCGACACCCCTCGCGCCTCGAAATCCTCCTCCGGCATCCGGGCCCGGCTCTCCGCCGCCTGGCGCCTCTCACGGCGGCCATGAACCGTCTTGAAGACGCCGATCAAAAGATATGCCCAGCCCGATAGGGCCAGCAGCCTCAACGGCAGCGCCAGTGCCAGCGCACATGAGAGCAGGCCGATCGCTGCCATTCCCGCCGCATCCACTATGTAGTTCTTTGCAAGCGTTCGCTCCAGCGGGTTCAAGTCCAGCTCCTCCCGCCGCCTCCACCCATTCCAGTACAGGGCCGCGATCATCAGGTAGATCGCAGCATAGCCACCGCCGTAGAGCAGCATCAGCTCAACCGGCTGGCGCGGGTCCGAAAACCGCCCCGCGTCTGCGTTGCCCATCAGCTGCGCAATCACCAGGTTGCATAGAAACTTCAATGGATACACATAAAACAGAAGAAGAAATAACAGCACGGCGTTCAGCACGATCGTCGGAAGATCATGCAGCCCGAATCTGCGGAAGAACTTGTAGTGCTCGTACCAGATCATCAGCAGAAATCCAAAGCAGATCGCGAACGGCACAAATCCTGCCAGTGCCTCTTGCAGCTGCGCGAATCCCTTCGGCACCTCGAGCGAGACCACCAGCAGTGTCAGGGCAAAGGCAAACACTGCATCGCTGAAGGCGTCGATCCGCGACATCGCGACCCCGCGAAGCCGAAACCCGTCACGTCCAATATGTGCGTGCAGCAGGTTCATTTGCTACTCCAATCCCACTATCGCATCGAGCACCGCGCGCCCTCCGGAGTCCGCCCCGGCTGCATACGCTGTGGCCGGACCTTCTCCGGCGCCATGCAGGTTAACGGCGAGCAAACCGATCACATCCCTGAAGCGGGCGTGGGTCTCGGCCTGCTCACCCGGCTCGGCGGTCCCCGCATGCGCATATCCAATCACACGCGATTCCATCCTGTTTCCAGATCGCGCCGGCAAGCTTCCCACAAGCTACCACACCCTGAGATAGGTGACGAAGTTCAGGCCTTCAAAGCGCGATCCTGGAAAACGGGGTTTCCATTAACTTGGCCACCTTCGGCTACCGATCCGGAGGCAATTTACTCAAAACCCGACTTACCAGGCCCTTCTATGGTTGGCCATGCCCGGTGTTGTCTACAATGCGGCATACCTCTCACGGCGAATATAATTTGCGCTATCGAGCTCCGATTTAAGCGAACTTGATGCCGCGACAAACGAACGTAGAATCGCAGAGGGCGGTGGCAACAACGCCATCGGCCCGGGCGAATTACTGTATGGTGTTCCTGAAGCCCACATCGTCAACGCTGCGTTTCCCATCACGGTCCGCACGGCGGCCGATTTCACAGTCCGCAGCGCGGTGCCTGGTACGGCTGCGTGGAACTTGAGACCTCAGTTGCAGAAGTGGCCTTTCACAAGAGACGCTTCCTCGAAGATGCCCGATTGACTGGCCAGTACGCTTTTGACTATCGGGACTTTCTCGCCGATTTCTCAGGTCAATTTCATTTTCTTGACTCCACCGAGTCGCAAGCCTGCCTGCAGCCTGGTCCCGTCCCGCAATGCTACGGTGCATCGCAGGCGCTGGCTAACGCGCTCTTGTACTCAGGCTCAAATGGTATTGTCTATCCGACCGTCCGCCGCTCCTCTGGCACGTGCATTGCGTGCTTCCGGCCAGCTCTGGTTTTCCACCCTCGCCGCGGCCAGGAGTATCGCATCACGCTGCGAGCTGGAACAGATACGATATCTTTTGAGCAAGCCGCTCATCCGCCTTGAACAGCACAACCTGGTTTTACCGTCGCCAGGTTTTACCAGGTTTTTGTTTTTGCGCGGCCTACTTGATTTGCTTCCACTTCGCGGGGATGCCGGACTCGAGCATGGTGAGGAATGCTTCCTGCTCTTCCCGAGGCGCGGCTTGCAAGGCTTTGAGCTGTTCGATGACCCCCGGAAACATGGGGCCGATGCTGAGATCTCTATCCATCGCATCGACTCCGGCCGCGAGTAATATTCGCCCGATGCGCTCCGTCCGTCGCTGGAGCTCTGCTTGCCGCTTCTTCTTACTTTTGAACAGGTTCACTTGGTTGCCTCATTGTAGCGACGCGGGCGATGAGCATCCCTGGGTCGCCCTGCAAAGTTACGGACCAGATCCCCGTTGACCCCGCTCCGAAGGTGCGCAACTTTATCGACTGTCGCATCTCCGCCTTCGAAGTGGATGTCTGTCTTGTGGGTAATCGTCGCATTGGGTTTGCCGGGCGTGCGGAAGAGATCAGCCTCCGCTGCGCGCCGATTGGACAAGCCCTAGGTTGACTTCAGTGGCCGTTCTTGAAGTCCATTGTCCCAATGGGCGAATTGCGCGCAACGTCACCCCATGTGGCCGGCGTTGATGTCTCTCAGGAGAGTGCTCTTAGGAAAGTCGCCTGTGCCGAGATTGAATACAAAATCGGTCAACGCCCTCTGCTGGTTTGCGCGCGAAGGTTGCTACTGGCGAGTACGCAACCGAAAGCGAACTCATACGGGAAGGATTGCGAACGTTGCTTGCGCGAGACCGCGCTTTGGAAGGCTGGCTACGGGAGCAGGTGGCTCCGGCCTATGATGCCCTGAAAGCCGATCCGTCGCGCGCAGTCTCCGGGGACGATGTACGAGCCACGCTCTCGGCCGAACACAAGAAGGCCGCGAAAAAACGCTGATGCCCTACACGGTTATATTCACGCCCGAGTCCGAGGCGCAACTGACCGAACTCTAGCGCTACATCGCTGATGCCTCATCTCCCGAAGTGGCGGCCCGCTATACCGATTCCATTGTGACGTATTGCGAAAGTCTGCAGTCTCTTCCGCATCGAGGCATCCAGAGGGACGATATCCGCCCTGGTCTACGAATAACCAGCTACCGAAAACGCGTTGTGGTCGCGTTCGAGGAGGATGCTGACCAGGTGGCATTCTCGGCGTCTTCTATGGCGGTCAGGATTACGAGACATCCTTCCAGGAAGAGAAAGACGGGGAGGGTTAATCTTTTATTATGTTGGCGTCCCCGACGGGATTTGAACCCGTGTTATCGCCGTGAAAGTAACCGGTCAAATCGCAACATTAAGGCAGTGCTGAGAATCAGAATGCATCGGAACGAATCCCAGCAACCTTAACGAACAGCTTAAGTGCTCCGCAAATGTCCACGACAATCGTTCGGCTGATGGCGCCTATTTTGCGCGCGCCGGGCATCTGAGCGTGTCCTTTTGACTATTGCGCATATTGCGAGTATTTCGACTATTGGTAGTTTAGGGGTATTATGGCCATTTCACCGAAGAAACCGATCCCGCGCCCGAAGTCGGAGCAGCAACAAGTGCAGGACTTGGAGAAACTGTTGCGCCGAGGCGTTCCTGCCCTGATCAGCCCTGCAGGGGAACGGATCGAACTTCCGGGTACTCTGGTCGAAGTCCTCAGAACGGCAGTGGAGTTCATGTCCCACGGCCAGACCGTCACGCTGATTCCTGATAATCAGGCGATTACGACCCAACGGGCTGCCGACATTCTCGGAATGTCGCGTCCATTCTTCATCAAGCAGCTTGAAAGCGTTTGATGGCCCATCATCGAGTTGGCAACCAGCGCCGTGTTTATCTTCGGGATGTCTTGGAATTCGTCAAGAAACGCGACAAGGAGCGTCTGGGTGCGCTGGACCTCCTGGCACGCGATGCGTTCGAAGCTGACTTGTACGAGCGGAATGTATTCCCCGAAGGCGGCACGGACGAGTGAAGAGTGCTCGTCCCGTAGTCCTGGTCCTGGTCCCAATGCCCTTGGCTGACACGCTGCTTAGGCTTGCTGCTGGCCCACGTCTCTTTTTGCCGAAATGGTCTGATCAAATCATGGTGGAAGTCACCCGCACTCTTCGGGAGACCTTCGGCCTCTCTGATCGTCGAATGCTTCGATTGGTTGCGTTTACTTCGAATAAGTGAGACAATCAGGTGAGGTAAAAACTGTGCCTGACACCCTGCTGACTAACACTTTACCCACGCGGACCGAGGCCAAGCAGGCCGAGGAAACCAGTCGTGTCCTGTCCTCTCGGCTGCGCTCGAAGACCCCCCTACGACTCCGGGTGGTAGGCGCCCCGGAAGACGAGACGCTGGTCATCCCCGCTTCTGCTGTAAAGATGCTGGTCGGAATCCTCGACGAAATGGGACGTGGAAACGCCGTCACCGTGATTCCCGTTCACGCGGAATTGACGACACAGGAAGCAGCCGACATGCTGAGCATTTCGCGACCCTCTCTCATTCAGTTGCTCGACGAAGGCAAGATGGAATTCAGGAAGATTGGAACGCATCGCCGGGTCCGCTTCGAGTCCCTGATCGCCTACAAGCGGCAGGTCCATGCCGAACGTCTCGCAGCACTCCATGAACTGGCTGCTTACGACCAGGAGATCGGGATCTGATTCGTGGTGACTTTCGGGGCCTTCTTCGATGCAAATGTCCTCTACCCTTCCGGATTGCGCAACTTCCTCATGCACCTCGCATTGACAGACAGTTTCCGTGCACATTGGTCTGCCGATGTTCACGAGGAATGGATGCGCAATCTCCTCAAGAATCGCCCTGACCTCACACGCGAGAAACTGGAACGTACTCGGCACCTGATGGACAAAGCACTACCGAACGCGCTGGTGACTGGATACGAGCCTCTGATCGACATGATTGAGCTGCCGGATCGTGACGATCGGCACGTCCTCGCCGCCGCGATTCGTTGCGACGCAAGCGTGATAGTCACCCTCAATCTTGGAGACTTTCCGAGTCAGGCTCTCGGAAAGTTCAGCATCGAAGCGCAACATCCCGATGAGTTCGTTTTGACGCTCTTGGAGACCTTCCCGGACCTAGTAATCGAGGCAGCGCGGAACCATCGCGCCAGTCTCAAGAATCCCGTAAAGCCGGCCGACCAGTACCTCGCCGAACTCGACGCGCAAGGTCTAAGTCGGAGCGTGATAGCTCTTCGTGAACTCGTTGCCGGTCGATCTTCCGTCATTTAGCGTGGCACGAGTCATCTCTTGGAGTAATCGCCCGCGCAAAGCAACACATCGGCAGGGTAAGGAGGAATCAATTCCCTGCCCTTTCTTTCACTGGCGAAGAGATACCTCATCCATGGAGAATTTTCTCCGACCGCAACTGCGTCACTGTGGGCATGGAAGAAGGAGTCGAACTGACCGATCAGATGCTGTCACCTGAGTCATTCCCCTGGCACGAATCGCCTCTCATCATCGCAGCATTGAAGACAGGATCAGAAGCGGAGTGGCTCATCAATGAGGGTCCAGAGTTGAAGGGATTGGTGCGCTCCGATGGAGCAAACACCTGGCAGTGTTCATGAAACATACGAAGGTCCTGCCGAACCCGGGTACAGGTCCCAAAAGCTGATCGATCTGCTCAGGCGGAACAAAGCAACCCAGAGCTGGCAACCATAGAGCCAACTGTGCGACAAGTGTAAAAGGTGGTCACTTCCCTGGCCGCTCATGCCTCGAGTGGGAGAGTCTCCGGGGCTATCGTGTCAGGGAGAGCAACAGACCCGCCAGATCGGTAGTTACAGACCACGATCACTGTTCAGCCACTCGCGCCTGTTCCATTGCGCCGATACACTGCCCAGTCCACTGAACTGTATACGTGGATCGTCCGACTGAACAAGAGTAATCAGCCGCTTGCCTGTCAGAAGCATTAGGCGGGATGCACTCGCCATGATGCCGAGGATTGCTTCCGCTGCGGTTCGCTCACCAGATGCACGACTGGACCCCGGGCCACCTGTGAAAACGTCGTACGAGCCAAGCACGACGGCGACCCCTCCCCGCTCCGGGACAAGGAGATCGATCATGCAATCCCACAATGCGTTTAGGTTCTTCCCGTAGTACTCGGGAAAGCTGAACACGTCCTGTAAGGATTCGTGCATGGCGGCTTCTGATGTCCAGGTAGTGCAGTCCAGCCGGTAGATGAGATAACCGTTCCGAACCAGCCAGTCAACGTCTTCTTCCAGGTAGGTACGACTGCAATACAGGCAGACACTTCCATTCTGGAGCATCTGGTAATCGAGTTCGTTGTATGGGCTCTCCCCAAAGATCGCCATGATAGAAGTAGTCTATGCCTGCGGCCACAACAGTGGAGCGGCCTTCGCTCAGGCTGGCTTTCCCAAGCGCTGCAACGTTATGCTCAATGAATGGCACGTCACTCGACTGACTCAGGATTAAGCGAGCACGACAGGAGTGTACTGGAGAGGCGCGAAGAACATGGCTGGTTCGTCATGATGATAGCCGAGGATGAGAAAGGACCTAGCTTCGCGTACACATTCGGGGTGTGCGAAGAGTTCAAACACCCTGAGCTTATCATTTACGGCCTTGATCCCCGCGACATGCACCGCGTGCTCAACAACGCAGGCAAACTGATAAGGGCCGGCACTAGCTACCAAGACGGAGACGTTATCCATGACTTGCTGGAAGGCTATCCATGCGCCGTCCGTTCCGTGAACCCGTCATGGTATCCAAAGACCTGCACGTGGACATTATGGTTCTACCAACAGGCGTCGTTTCCGGCGCTCCAACTGGTGTGGCCAGATAAGAACGGCCGCTTCCCGTGGGATACAGGGTTTGACGAGTCCCTACGAAGCAAGCAGCCTCATCTCAGTCAACCTCCGCCCTCAGCCTAGACCCCACATCAGCGGCTAAGTATTACTGATCACGGCATCGGCGCGTAAACGTCTATGCGAAAGTCGGGCTGGACCTCAAGCGCCTCAAGGACTGAGCTGTTGAGAACACCCTGAAGCAACGAGCGAGGTCCGCCGATAACGGTGAAAGCCAGATCATAGTCAGAGCACACGCACCAGTCATTAGTAGGCGGCCACCAATACTCAGGAGTGTTGAGGCAGTAATACACAGGGTTCTTGGTGGATGGTTCCATTGGGAAAGCCATTACATCTGTCAGTAAGCCTTCATAAAGCAACGGCTGATCCGTCCCAAGAAAGGGGACCTTAGGAAGCCTGAAATAGCACCTCTGCACCTCACCATGACCATGACCGGCCAACAATGAGGAGAGTTCCAACAGTGCTTCCTCATAGAGTTGTCCGTCTTCGGGTCCGTAGATGTAGCGCGGCCAGCATCCTGTCTCTACTACTGCTCTGCACCAATCATCTGACAAACCAGCAACGAAGGGGAGACCCAGAGCTTCCGCAACACTCTTCCATCTGACTCGCGTGTTCCCATCAAATGTACGGAGTCGAGTAACCAGGTCACGAAGAGGTTCACATCGCGGGAGGCCCAAGACTTCCTGTTCTTGTGGTGAGAGCGGGTTATCAATGTTGTCGTAGTACGCATCCAGCCGGTGGAACACCTTCACGTAAGCCTCAAAGACATCGGGCATGAGATGTCTCACGGTGTTGCCGGTCCAGCCTGAAGCATCTCTGCCACGCGGGTCCAATGCCGCTCTCCCATGCTCGATCCACTGGAATATCGTGTGGTCTGGCCAAGGTTGCATCGTCGCCAGTCTATCGCAGGTATCGCGTATGGCGTGGACCCGGCCAATAACGGCCCCTTCTTCACACCCGGCTCAAACGCTCACCCTCACCGCAACAATCACTGCCAAACCTGTATCAGTCACCGGTAAGTCCCTGCCCATCAATGTTGGCTTGCTGCGATATGCCGTAAGCGTACGAAATTCCCCACTTGAGCAGGTAGGGAATTTCGTACGCTTACGTTCAGGTGGTCAGAAAAGGGTGGAGATGGAGGGAGTGTCTACAGGAAGCGTCCCCGAGGTAATCACGGGTCGGGATGTTGAGCCGGCGTCAGCCTTCATCCAGGGAGAAAATTGCCGCCTGCGTGGGCCGGCGTGTTGACTGCCGATATGGATCCAGTTGGAGCGGCCCAAGGCGATGGGACGCATCGAATTCTCAGCAAGATTGTTGCTCAGACGGTTACCAACCCACGATATCCAGGTTCATGGCAGGTGAACGTCCCGTCTGGTCACTAATTCTGATCGATCGTGGCCGCAATTGCTATGTTCGGCTTCGCCGCACAAATCCAGGCTGAATCTTCAACAGCAAACAGAGGCCAAGATATTGCCGACACCTGGCAGGGCACGCTGCACGCTGGTAAAGACCTGCGCACTGTGGTCAAGATCTCAAAGGCGGATGATGGCGGGTACAAGGCGGTCTTTTACAGAATCGATCAAGGGGGAGACGGTCTTCCCGTAACAAAGATCACGTTCGATGGCACGACGGTAAAAATGACGCTGACGATGATCGGTGGCACGTATGAGGGCAAGCTGAGTTCGGACGGCAAGACGATCACGGGCACCTGGAGTCAGGGGGCGAATCCGCTCCCTCTCAAGCTTACCCGGGCTACGCCGGAGACGGAGTGGACCATTCCCCCGCCCGCGCCCAGGATCCCGCCGATGGACGCGAATGCCGATCCCCGCTTTGAAGTGGCCACCATCAAGCCGAACGAATCAGCAGCGCCACGCCTGCAAGGGCTCACGATGAATGGGCGCAACTTTAGGACGCGCAACTCCTCCATGGGCGACCTGATCCATTTCGCCTACGATGTGCAGACAAAGCAAATCGTGAATGCGCCAGAGTGGATGGAAAAGGATCGATACGACATAGCCGCAGTGCCGGAGGAGCAGGGTGTGCCCAACGCTGCGCAAGTAAAGATCATGATCCGAAAGCTATTGGCAGACAGGTTTAAGCTGACGTTCCATCACGATAAGAAGGAGCTTTCGGCGTATCTGCTCACGGTCGCCAAAGATGGACAGAAGCTCACACCAACCCAGCGTCCGGGGCCACAGCCCGGCATCGGCTTCAGACCTGGCACCGGCGGATTGACGTTAATGGTGATGAACGCGACTATGGCGGATTTTACCGGTTTTTTGCAGGTACTTGTCCTAGACCGGCCGGTGGTAGACGAAACAGGATTAAAGGGGAATTTTGATTTTCAGTGCACCTTCACACCGGACGAATCGCAGTTCAACGGCCATCCGCCGATGCCGCCGCCACAGCAGACGGACACGACCAACACGAGTTCTGCGCCTTCTGCTCCTAGCCTCTACGATGCGTTTCAACAGCAGCTTGGGTTAAAGCTGAGCGCTAAGAAAACTTCCGTCGATGTGATCGTCATCGATCATGTCGAGAGGCCTTCCGAAAATTAGTTGTGGCCCCGAGAAGGAGGGTCAGCAGTGTGGGCCGACCCTGGTCGGCTCTCCGCACTGAAGCCGTCCACCTGGTGACGGGCCTCCTACCGGGTAAGTGCCTCATACCAGGGGTGAGAGGACGCAGAACTTACCGTTACAAGGCCACGGGGAAACTTACCGATAACCCGACTTTGCAGGCAATTCCTCGCACGCGCTTCCAGCGATAGAGATTCTTTGGCAATGCCTCCGGCGCGGCTTTGCCCCAATATGAAAGCCGAGGGCATCCCTACTCGTTCGGGAATGTGAACGCCCAGTTGCCAACGCTACCTTGAATTCGAATCTCGCCACAGTCGTCGAGCTTGTATGTTTGCTCACTTGTAGTTGTGCGGTTCATTGAGAAATCGATGGTCAGCGTCCGTGGTTCGTGCGATTTCGCTGCCACAAGCGTAAACGTGATTCCCGGGCCGGAGACAACTTGCTTTGCGCCGTCGGCGCGTAGGTCGTAGGAGTAGGCGCGAAATTGCTTGATCAGCCGGTTGCGCTCCGCCTCGTCGACCGTCAACGTGAAGCCCG
>Ga0302326_10021023_pt1 | contig 13400 bp, 9 predicted proteins | sample Palsa_T0_3_FD_202264 | JGI IMG/M metagenome (GOLD analysis project Ga0302326, IMG submission 202264) | Peat permafrost microbial communities from Stordalen Mire near Abisko, Sweden - Palsa_T0_3 | ecosystem: Environmental > Terrestrial > Soil > Palsa > Peat permafrost | place: Sweden: Abisko... | reverse complement strand
CGTGCACGAGGTTGTTGCCGGCGAAATTGACCATCGGAAGATACAGAATTGACTTGCCGTCGTCTTCGAGCAACGCGTCGTAAGCCGCTTCCTGAACCGTCAAGCCTTTGCGTTCGGCGACCGCAATCAGACCTTCTTCGATCGCGGGTTCATAGTCAGCTTCCGTGCGCCATGGGTAGGACTCCAGGGACCGGGAGACAAGGAATTTGACAACTGGGCTAGGGTGATCGGCATCAAGCTCTTCTGAGAGGATCCGAGCACGTACTTCGGGGTCGCGCATGCGCGCAACTTTTTCTACCAGCGGCAAGCCGTCGAGCGGCTTGTAGCTCGGGTGAAGCTTGAACGGGTGGAGGGACATCTGCAAGCCGTAGAGCAGGCCCACGGGCCGCGGGAATATCTGCGCTTTGATCGTTGCGCCGTTTGCGTTCTCCTCGGCGATCAAATCGAGAACGCGATGATACAGGCTCGGCGCCTCGCGGACATCGGTGAGTGTGAAGTGGACCGGCCTGCCGGAGGCCCGCGAGAGGTCACGCATCAACTCGACCTCTTGATAGATGATCTTATCGCCTGCGTCGTCTGCGGTTGAGTCGAACTCCTTGAGCTGCTGGTTGAGCAGCCCGGTGATCATCTGAAACACGCCCCGGCCCGCGACTCGTAGGCCTTCGGCGAGCGCCAGGAGTTCCAGCCGGCCGGATTCGACGTGCGGCGCGAGATTTCCTGCAGAGTCTCGGTGAAACAACGCCCTTGAAGTCGATACGCCAATTGCGCCAGCCTCCATCGCCTCAACGACCAGCCTAGTCATCTCCGCACGTTCCTCGGGCGTCGAGGTTCCGCCGGCCGCGCGGCGGCCCATAACAAAGACACGCAGCGCTGCGTGCGGCAGGAAGGCAGCGCAGTCGGCGTCGAACCTGCGCTTCGCCACGAAGTCTAGATACTCCGGGAAGGTCTCCCAGGCCCACGGGATCCCTTCCGTCATCACGATCTCGGGAACGTCCTCAACGCCTTCCATAATCTTGACGAGGATGCTTCGCTCATCGGCCTTGCATGGCGCGAAACCGACGCCACAATTGCCCATAGCGACGGTGGTGACTCCATGACCCGAAGACGGCGTCAAAGTGTTCTCCCACGTCACTTGACCATCATAATGTGTGTGCGGATCGATGAATCCAGGCGTCACCAACATCCCACCTGCATCGATAGTTTCGCGGCCGGAGCCGCCAATCCGGCCCACCGCGCTTATGACGCCATCGACGATCCCCACATCGCCCTTGAAAGCTGGGCCGCCAGAACCATCCACGATGGTGCCGCCCCGGATCAGGAGATCAAACGTCGCCACAATTTCCTTCCGCCTTTCAAACGCATATCCGCGCAGCGCTCCTCCCAGTGACGTTCGATCAGGCTCGCTCCCCAAGCAGGCCGCACCTCATAATGCACACAAAACGAAGCCGGGGGAAGATAGCCTGCCGCAGTTCTCCCAATCCACGAGACCCCGCGGGCGGATCGTCGGGCTGTGAGTACCCCCTCAGGCGCGACGCCGTGCTCAAGGGAGCAGACGACGCAAACCTGTGCGAATGGCCACTTGTAATTGCCAGACGTAGAATTTGTTCGACCTTTGGCTTCGGGTGCCTGGGTGGGGGGTGTTCGCCGAGGCGGGGCGTCAGCCGCCTGCAACGGCGCCCCCCTTTTTTGGCTGGGACCCATGGTGTATGCAATGCGGCAAGGCGGCGAGGTAAGATGCCGCTCTTAGGGCTTCCTGGCAATGCGAGATGAAACGATCGTTTATCAGCTCGGGTTCGGAAACGACTGCGAGAGTGAGGCGATTCCCGGAGCGTTGCCTATCGGACAGAATAGTCCGCAAAGGCCACCTCATGGGTTAGTAAGCGAGCTCATTTCCGGAACAACTTTCGCTGCGCCCCGAGCGTTTAACCGGCGGACGTATATGTTTCGCATCCGACCATCGGTTCTTCACGGACGCTTCGAGTTATCGGTGTGGCCGAACATCATCTCTGCTCCTTTTTCCTGTCCTCCTAATCCAAACCAAATGCGCTGGGATCCTTTTGAATTTAATAAAGAGGAGACGGATTTCCTGGGAGGTCTCCGGACCATTTGCGGGAACGGTTCCGTAGCTCTCCAGATGGGCCTTGCAATACACTCATATACATGTAGTCGCTCGATGGAACGCCGGGCGTTCTCAAATGGGGACGGCGAGTTTCTGCTGATACTGCAGACGGGCGGCCTCCGCCTCGTAACGGAGTTGGGCATCCTGGACTGCGCGCCAGGGGAGTTCGCGGTGATTCCTCGGGGTGTGAAGTTCCGAGTAGACCTGCTCGACGCTCAAGCTCGTGGTTTCGTGTGTGAGAACTACGGCTTGCCGTTCCGACTCCCTGAGCTCGGGCTCATTGGCTCCACCGGCCTGGCCAACAGTTATGACTTTAGGCTGCCAGTGGCATCCTTCGAGGACGACGAAACGCCCGTTGAGTTGATCCATAAATTTGGCGGGAACATCTGGAGCGCCAAACTGGACCATTCTCCCTTTGACGTCGTTGCTTGGCGCGGCAACCATACGCCGTACAAATTCGACATGAGCCGGTTCGTGGCCATGGGAACGGCGACGGTCGATCATCCAGACCCATCAATCTACTGTGCTCTGTCATCACCTTCTGACAGCGTAGCGGGCGCCAACGCAGATTTCATGGTGTTACCCGCTCGGTGGCTGGTGGCAGAGCATAGCTTCCGGCCGCCAGGCTTCCATCGCAATAGCGTGGCGGAGTTTCTTGGCATCATCCTAGGCAAGCATGACTCCAAAGACGGAGGCTTCTCGCCCGGAGGCGCCAGCCTTCACAACAACTGGAGCCCCCACGGTCCGGACGTAACAACTTACGAAAAGGCGCGTGTGGCGAGCCTCGCCCCTCAAAAGCTCGACGATACAATGGTCTTCATGATCGAGTCCCGATATCCGCTGCAGGTGACGCCAGCGGCCTTCGAAGCACCAGAGCGGCAACGCGACTACCAAGACTGCTGGAAGGGTTTCGTGAAGCGTTTTTCCGGCTCTTCCGTTGGGGTGCCGTCTGCCCGGTGAGCGCGCGGGAACATTTCGAGATTGAGGCGGATTGGGTCCACGTCGTCTTCAATGAAGACTCTCCGGTGCGGGAGGTCTACGGCTTCACGGGAGCGCAAGGCCGCATCAATCTCGAGGGCGTGCGCTTTCGGCCGCGAGGGAGGCCCTCGCGCACACTGCTGATATACATGCACCCGGCGTCGACGCTGGAGCTCCTGCCGGTGCCTCGCGCGATGGCGGCCGCTGGCGCGCATGTGCTGTGCGCTGGAAGCCGCTACGCACGGAACGACGCGCCTCTGATCATGGAGAAGGTGGTCGTGGACTGCGGGGCCTATGTCCGCCACGCGAAGGAGGTGTGGGACTACGACAAAGTGGTCTTAGCCGGCTGGTCGGGCGGCGGTTCGCTGGCGGTTTTTTATCAATCCCAGGCGGAGCGCCCGACCATCACCCAGACCCCCGCAGGCGATCCAGTCGAAATGGCTGGTCTGGTCCGAGGCGACGGAATCATATTTCACGCCGCCCACCTTTCCCGGGCCGAGGTCCTCTGCGAATTCATCGATCCTTCCGTTCTGGACGAGCACGATCCCTCGATCCGCGATCCGGAGCTCGACCTCTATGATCGGCGAAATCCGAATCGGCCGCCATACTCGGCCGAATTCCTGGCCCACTTTCGCAGCGCTCAGCTCGCGCGGGTTCGGCGCCGCACGGCCTGGGTGAAGGAGGTTCTTGCAACGATCAGGGCGCGGAGGTCGCAAGAGTCCGAGCGAGCGATTCTAACCCACTGCACCATGGCCGAGCCGCGTTTCCTAGACGCAACGATCGATCCGAACGATCGAGCCATCGGAACCTGCTTCCTAGGCGATCCGCGGTCGGCCAACCACAGCCCCGCGGGAGTTGCGCGTTACTCCACGCTTCGGGCCTGGCTCTCTCAATGGTCGATCGACGACAGCCAAGCGCTTGCCTTGCGAAATGTTCGCAACGTCACCGCCCCGTTGTTAGTCATTGAAAACTCAGCGGATGACGCAGTGCCGCAACCCCATACGCGAATGCTGTTCGAAGCGAGCAGCAGTCCAGACCGACAGTTTGAGTGTATCAAAGGCGCCAATCACTACTATGCGGGACAGCCAGATCAGTTGCAGGAAGCTGTGGCGGTGGTGTTCGAGTGGATGCAAGGGCGACGGCTCATTGACTAGTATGCGTGAAGGCAGCGGGTGCACAGCCTCTGGGGCGCGCCCTGTCTCACACACGCTGAGCGGGCGTGCAATGACGCCCGGCGAGACCCCGTGAAGGGAATGCGCTCTTCGCTCGCGTTGGTCGTAGGCGGCGCGAGCGGAATCGGCAAAGCCTCCGCCGCGGCGTTGGCCGACGCCGGCGCGCGCGTGGTCGTTGCTGATATTGTCCCTGACGCTTGTCAGCGGGCGGTGGACGGGCTTACCGGGAGTGGGCACCATGCCGTAACGCTCGATATCCGGGACGAGGCACAGATCGAAGAAGTGTTCAATCGCATCGAGATGGAGATTGGCCTCGTCTCTATTCTCGCGAACATAGCGGGTGTTGGTGGCTTCGTAGATGGAACGCGCCCCAGTCTAGCTGACACCACCTTGGCGGACTGGTCCGCCGTGATGGCGGTGAACAGCAGTGGCGTATTTCTTTGCATCCGTGAGATGCTACGACGACGAGTCCGGGACCCGGTCGAAAATGGCCGCATCATCAATATCGCGTCTATGGCGGCGCAAGGCGGGGGCGTGAACAGCCCGCCGGCTTACATTGCTTCCAAAGGCGCAGTTTTGGCCCTAACTAAGACGGCTGCCGGCGAGGCGGCGCCGCTCGGGATTACGGTCAACTGTGTTTCGCCAGGGGCGATCGATACGCCAATGTTGCGCGCAGTGATGCCCAGCGACCGGGACGCGATTTATGCTGAGCGGGTGCCCCTCGGGCGTGTTGGCTCGCCCCAGGAGGTCGCCGCTGTTGTCGCTTTTCTGGCATCGCCGGCGGCGTCCTACATCACCGGCGCCTGCTTTGATGTGAACGGTGGCATGCGGATGGCGTAGGATAAAAATGCGCTGACGCTGGCGCGCAGTACTCAGCAGGTCGCCATGCGTGGTGGTAGAAGGAGGGCCTGCGGGAGCCCGGCACGGCGCGCCATTGGGGGCGCAGGCCTATTGTATGCATTCTGGAGTCACGGTAAGATGTTCGCCCGTGCCTCTCTAGGATTTGAAGCGTCATAATGGGAGCTGATGTCGCGGCTCGCGCCGAAGCGCCGCGGGTCGATTTCGATCCCTTCGATCTTGAGAGTCTCCGTGACCCACACGCCGCTCAGGCACAGCTGCGCGACCTCGGCCCGGTGCTTTGGATCGAGAAGTACGGTACCTACGGTGTCGCTCGCTACGAGGAAGTGAGCGCGGTCCTGAGGAACTGGGAGCAGTTCAGCTCGGCGGGTGGTGCGGGTATGGCCGATATCCGCAAGCCGGGCGCCTGGCGGGATCCGGGTCCGATCGTCGACACCGATCCTCCTCATCATACGTCCGTAAGGTCGACGATGAACCGAATTATCTCGCCGCGCGTGATTCGTGGATGGCGCGAGACTTTCGAGAGCGCGGCCGAGGCGCTGTGCGACGAAGTCTTGAAGGAGGATCTCTTTGACGCGGTCTCTGATCTGACGGAAGCGTATGTGTTGAAGGTCTTCCCTGAGGCGCTGGGTTTGAAGGTTATTAGGGAAAATCTGCTGGTTATCGGCAATCACAACTTCAACGCTATCGGGCCGCAAAACGTTCTCTTTCGGCAGACGGAGGCTGCGCTCGATGTCATCGCAGAGTGGTTTGCTAAGAGTCAGCAGCAGGAAAGCCTAATTCCGGGCGGCTTCGGCGAGTTGATATTCGAAGCCGAGGCGGCCGGTGATCTGCCAGCGGGTGTCGCCCCAGCGATGATGAAGACGCTGATGCGTGGGGGAATGGACACGACGATCGCAGGTCTGGGCAATGCGCTCTGGCTGCTGGCGGAGCATTCCGACCAATGGGCGACGATTAAGGCTAACCCGCTCCTAGTGAGGGATGCTTTCGAGGAGGCGCTTAGGTTGGAGTCGCCTATCCAGTCCTATTTTCGCACCACGTCAGGACGGGTCGAACTCTCCGGCTTGGTGCTCGAGCCTGATACAAAGATCCAACTATTCATTGGCGCGGCCAATCGCGATCCGCGCAGATGGTCTGATCCGGATCGCTTCGATGTAGCCCGCAAGCCGATTGGCCAGCTCGCTTTTGGGGCTGGAATTCACGTCTGCGTGGGTCAGATGATCGCGAGGCTGGAAGCAGAGTGCCTGCTGACAGCGTTTGTCCGACGCGTCTCGCGCATGCAGGTTGTGGGCGAGGCCCGGCACCGTTTGAACAATACTCTGAGGACCCCTGACACTTTGCCGCTTCGGATCGAGCGAACTTAATGGACGCGGCTCGGCGCCCGGACCGACCGGCCGGCGTCCCGTTGGAAGAGGCGGCTAAGTGGACTCTCGTTTTGGTGCGTGATTCACCATCGATGGTCCGTCGCCGCAAGCCGCCGCGCGAGGGGCTGTATGGAAGGCCGCCCCCCACCTCCCGCCAAACGAAGGAGCCTGGCTAGCGGCAACGGCTCAGGGATCTCGATTTCGGCCCTTCCGCAAGGCCACATCTGCATGCATTGTGAGGAAGGAGTCGTGCGCTGGCGCGACGAGAGATGATCAGCCCGAGATTCGAATGCGGACAACGCGTCAAAAGGCAGTGGTCGACGCGCTTCGCGAGATGATCCTGCGGGGCGAAGTCACGGGGGGCCATCGCTTCTTGGAGATTCCGCTTAGCAATCAGCTCGGGATCTCGCGCACGCCGATTCGCGAGGCGATGATCACGCTCGCGGAGGAGGGCCTCCTCGAATACCGGATAAACCGGGGCTACATCGTCCGCAGTTTTGATGTCTCTGAGATCATGGACGCCTATGTAGTGCGCGAGGCACTAGAGGGGCTCGCGTGCCGGCTTGTAGCCGAGAGGGGCTTGCCGCGAAGCCTGCGGAAAGATCTTGAGAACTGTCTCGCGGAGGGCGACCGCATCCTTTCCTCGGGCCGATTGTCGGAAGACGACATGGAGCCTTGGGGCCGGATGAACGATACTTTCCATCGTCTCATCGTCGGCGCAACCGGCAATATGGCGCTCAACGACGCTTGGATCCGCGTGACCAAAATTCCCTACTCATCCAGCCGTGTCGTGCACTGGTTCGACGAGGCTGATGTCGAAGGGTTTCATGAATTGAAGTTCGTACACGGTGTCCACCATGCGATCCTGCGCGCAATGCTCGAGGGAGATGGCTATCGCGCCGAGACGAAGATGCGTGGACATATTGAGCACACCGCGGAACACATCCGAACGAAGTTCGCCAAAGTGCCAGGGCGGGAAGACCGAGCGCCACAACCTCTGCGCGCTCAAGCGCGCCCGCGCGCCTCTTACGCGTTGGGCGTCGGTCCCCCCGGAACGGCACGATATGGGGCCCGCTCGAGCAGGATTCGGTCGACGCGCTCGATAATCGGCGTCCCGTAACGCTCTAGATCCGAGGCCCGCTGAGCCGCCAACGGCGGCGCTTGTTCGAACGACGCTACGGCGTTTCGCCGCGCTTCGGCATCGCTCCAACTGAGGAGCAATGCAGATTGCGGCAAGTCCCCGACCATGAAATCAAACCCTCCCACCACCGCCGCGCCAGCCGCCGCCAGGGCTGAGCTCTCTGCCTTAAGCGCCGTCTGCTTGGCGGCCGAGCTGCAGCCGAGGCGCAAACGCAGTATCCAGAGTTCATCCTCGGCCGTTTGGGCGCCTTGGAAGCTTAGTGGCTCCGTACTCCAGGGCTCGAGAAGACTCACGTCAGTCCGCAGAACGAACTCTGGGCTGGCGTCCTCTTCCCGTACGGCGCGCCAGACCGGGTAGAAACGACGCCAGACTTCGAACCGGGTTTGCACGTCCGGCCACGCCAACAACCAGACAAGTTGAGGGAGCGATGAACCTGACGCCGCATCCCAGATTCCGACAGGTAGCGGCACGCCGTGCTCGGTGAAGAGTGGCATCAAAACGCGCTCCATGCGGGCGTGCATGTCTCTCATACGCCCCAGAGCCACGGAGTAGCGGCGCAGCTCGTAGATCATGATGCTCTCCTAGGTCGGACAAATGCATACAAGGCTACCACAAAGCCATTGCCAACTTTCGCCCGTGGGTGTACGCCCCAATGTATGCAATCTCGGGGAACGAGCAACGGTTCCCACCGTTCGTGATTCGGCGGCCGAACTGAAGCCAGCTGATTCCCGAGCTGTTCAGAGGGGGAGGCGCAATGAGGATAATGAACGGTGCTCCGCCTTGTCGCGGGTCGAGTTTGCGTTCGAGGCGTGGATCCTCAAGCGCCGTTGCGGATGTCAGGAGCCCTCAGGCTATGGGCCGCGCGCCCAGCGCGCGCAGTGTTAGGCTTCACGGGACCAACTCGTCCCGCCGGCTGGCTGCGGGCGAGATCTCGGCGTCGCGACCAGAAACAATAGGGGAGGACGAAGTGCCAGCGAGAATAACAAATGTGTTGTCTGGCACTGCCGCGACGGCGAGGTTGTCTACGAGCGCCACACACAAGAACTTTTTAGCCCGTATGTTATGCGCAGCCTCGCTGTATACAATCGCTCTTTGCTCCAGCGCCCATGCGCAGGCGACTTCAGACACCAACCCAAACGCAGGAACGGAGGTAAATTCCGCATCTACTCAACTTGGCGAGATCACGGTGATGGCCAGGCGCCGGGAAGAAAATATACAAAATGTGCCCGCCTCGATCACCGCACTTTCCGGCGCGTCGTTGGAGGCGGCCTCCGTCCAGGACGTCACGGATCTCGAGAAGGTCACCCCGGGCTTGACGTACAATCCAGGCACTGCCGGACAGGTTGCCGAGCCCGCCCTGACCATTCGAGCCCTGGGGGCATACGTGGGGAACAGCTTCCAGGATCCCCCCGTGGCCCTCTATTTTGCCGAAGCCCCTGTGAACCGTCAGGCTGGAATGATAGCCGCGCTCTTCGATATAGACTCCGTAGAAGTGCTTAAGGGTCCTCAGGGGACCCTGTTTGGACGCAGCACCACCGGAGGGGCGATCGTAGTGGCGCCTGTGCGCCCAGGCGATACATTCGGCGGCTATCTCGAAACCACCTTCGGCGACCACGGTACCCGAGATTTCGAGGGCGCGGTCACCATTCCCATCACTTCGACACTTTCCATCAGGTTCTCTGGCCTAACGGAGAACTTCGACGGCGATATCACCAACCTCTTCGACGGGACAAAGTTCAACTACAAGCACGACAGCTTCGGCCGCGTCGGAGTGCTGTGGACTCCAAACGACAAGCTCCAGTCCTATCTGGTAGTCGATGGCCTCGAACTTAACGAAGGCGGCATTCCGGATTTCAACGTACTCGCGACGCCGGGGGAGGGCCTGGCAGCCATAGTTCCGGCCTATGTCACTGAATCCGCTCTTCAGGCTCAACGGGCCTTCGACGGCGGCACGACTACCTCCCTGAACGACCCCCACGGGGTGCACGTCACCAACGTTGGCGCCACGGACATCACCACCTATGACCTTGGTTCGGTCACTTTGAAAAATGTCGCCAGCGTACGGCAAATCTTCCAAGTCGAGCAAGTAGACGCTGACGGCACCGATCTCGACCTCGTCTTCGCTAGAGTCCCGCAGAACACTACGCAGTATACCGAAGAGTTGCAACTTTCTGGCAAAGCGCTCGGAGACAAACTCACTTACGTGACTGGCTTCGATTATTTTCACGAGAGAACGTTCAAACTTACCGATACCCTCATATTGGGCGGCGCCGTCGTAACCTACATCGGCGGCACCACTACAATCGATGACTACGGCGGTTACGGCCACGTGACCTATCAATTTAATCCAGAGGTAAGCATGTCCGCTGGCGCGCGTTACACCGCTGATGATAGGACCGGGCTTGAGTTTGGCCATTCGGCGCCGGGTGCGAGCGGCCCGTGCGAACTCCTCGACGCCAACTTCAATCCCCTGCCTGCGCCTTGCCTCCGGGCTACGCAGGAGAGCAGCGGGACCATAGATTACATGGTGGACCTCGATTATAAGCCGAGCGAAGCGATACTATTGTATCTGGCGCAACGCCGAGGGACCTTGGCGGGAGGGGTCAATCTAGAAGGCATAACACCTCTGGAAGCGCAACCGTTCGCGCCAGAAGTTGTAGAGGACGTTGAGTTCGGCTGGAAGACCACCTTTTCGTTGGCTGGGATGCCTACAAGAGTGAACGGAGCGGTTTATTACTCGTTTTATACCAACCTACAGGAGGATATCGCTTTCACGCGAGCCAATCTGACACCAGGTTCGCTCGTCGAAAACGCTGCGGCCGCCCAGGCAAAGGGCTTAGAGTTGGACTTTGTCGTTAAGCCGACGCCGAGTCTGACGATCTCAGGTAACACATCTATAGTGGACGCACATTTTACCAAATACATAAACCCGCTGACGGGGCAAAATTTCACCAACACACCATTTGATACATTACTTCCGGAATACACCGCCCGCATCGCGGCGGACTGGCAGCTGCCGTTTGCAAATGAGGATATACACTTTATCCCATCGTATAACTGGCGGAGTTCAACCCCCTTTGGCGGGACAAACAACGCCGAGACGGCGGTTTTTGTAACCCAGGGAGACCAGCAACCTTACGGTTTATTGGATTTGAGGCTCGACTGGCGTAATCCGGTGCCGCGCTGCAGCTGCGAGCTGTCGGTGTTCTCTTTGAATGTACTCGATGAACACTATACGGTGCTAGGCGGCTATAGTCCGCTACAAGGAAGCGCAAACAGAATTTATGGTGACCTGCGGAGAGTGGGTGCGTCGCTTAAATACAGATTCTGAACCGGAGAGACGCTGATGATGGATCGGATTTTGCCGTTTATGATGATCGATTATGGCAGACGAACGACGGGACGTAGCCTAAGGCGCTTTGTTCGGTCGGTTCTGCTCGGTGGGATTGCGATCATGTCGCTCGGCGGTTCATCCGCGGTGGCGCGGGATGGGGTGTCCGACGCGCCCCAACGGGCGCACATAGGAGAGACCAATCAGTTGGTCATGGGGTCCTTCGCTCCTCGGCCGGCCGATTTTGGGCTCGAGACCACGATCTTTGGAGCCTCGAAGTATACGGACTCCTGGCCGGTCGCGATCTTGCACAATTCCGAAGGCAAGACCTACTTCATCATTCTTGGGCACAGGCGGGACGGGGAGAGCTTTCTATCGATATGGGTGAATACGCCCGACCCGAGCGGGAACATGCCGATTGATCCACGGTTGCCGAAGATTGGCAAGCGACCCCTTAACTATCGGTATGACGGCGCCACTGACGAACTGCGCTACACCGCTGAAGGGACAGGCGTGGATTCGGCTGAAATTACCATCGGCGAAAAGGAGATGAGCTGGAAGCAGGCGGGGGTGATGGATCTCCACGGCGTCGAAAAGACGCCAGGCATTTTCGTCTACCTGCCCTGGCGGAATGAGTCCCTTTCCGGCGTCGAAACATGGAACGCCGTGAAGTATCTCGCCAGCGGCACCTTGTTTGGCGAACCGGTCACGGGTTTCCTCCACATTAGTCGTAACTTCGATACGGTCCCCTATTCAGAGGGAGCCATTACCCGCGTACTCCACGGCATGTCGTTGCAATGGACCAATCTGTACGGCGACGGATCGATGGAACAGGGAGTGTTTCGTTGTGGTCAGGCGGGGCTTCAGGGCGCAGTCGTGGTGAACAGCACTGGCAGGGAACTCGCTCACACCAATGACGTTGGCATCCAAATTCATTGGACGCCGGACAAGCACATTACTGGGGCCGACCTTCGGATCGGCAAGGAACTGTGGAAGCTTACGCCCGCCGCAAACGCGACCATCGTGCGACCGCCGCCTTCGATTGTTTCGGTCAATGACGGCTTGATGGTTCGCAAGAACGAAAGCCGCAAGGTGGTGCGAAACTGGATGACGATCGAAGCCGATCCTACCAAGATGTGCGTGCCACCGCCCCAGTAGGTCGAAACTCCGTTAGACGCGTTGGGATGGTGGTGACTCACGTCAGACGTCTGGGACGTCCGTCTGAAGGCACGTAGATCGGTATCGAACGACCCATCGGGCGGTTGAGTATTCGCTTAGGCGTCGCCAGATAACTCCGCTTACGCGCGATGACTCGGCCAGAAGGGCGCCGCGGCGGCAAGGCCCGACGCAAGCGCTGACACGGACCAGTTCGTCCCCTTCCGGCAAGGCCGGTTAGCCCTCGGCCAACAGCAGACCGCAGGGGACCGTTCCTCCTTCGGCCCGAGGGTCTATCGCGTCAGGCGCTAGCCGCCACGTCCAGACGGTGCGGGCTCACGTCGTTTGCGACCCGCGCGACTTCCGCCATCAGGGCCGCTGGAGAGATCGGCTTTGGCAGGACTCCATTCATTCCGCACCGCCGGTAGTCGATGAGCTGCTGGGGCATGACGCTGGCGGTGGTCGCAACGATCGGCACGAGGCAGGCGGGTTCGGGGAGAGCGCGAATGCGCCTGGTCGCTTCGACCCCGTCCATCACCGGCATCTGGATGTCCATGAAGACGATGTCGTAGGCGACGCAGCGCACCGCCTCGACCGCCTCCGCTCCGTTCTCGGCGATATGCACCTCGGCCCCCAGAGCGGCCAGGATGTGCGTCGCCACCAGGCGATTGGTCGGATTGTCCTCGACGACGAGCATCCGCAGGCCGGCAAGCCAGACAGGCGCCGCCTTCTCCGCCGGGACTGGGAGGCTCGCCGGCGTCGCGACCTCGAACCAGAAGAGCGAACCGCCGTCTTGGCGCGGCGTGAAGCCAACGGCGCCGCCCATCAGTTCGGCGAGGCGCCGCGTCATCGCCAGACCCAGGCCCAGGCCGCCGAAGCGGCGGGTGTTGGAGGTATCCGCCTGCGAGAAATGGCGGAAGAGGCCCGCCCGCGCCTCGGCAGCGACCCCGATTCCCGTGTCTTCGACCTCGAAGCGCAGCCGGCGGCCTTCTCCATCGGCGCTCGCGGAGAGACGCACATCGACAGTTCCCTCGCTGGTGAACTTCACGGCGTTGGAGATCAGATGGAAGAACATCTTCCGCAGGCGGCGCGGATCGGCGGACACTAGGCCGATCCCAGGGTCCGATGAGACGACTAGGCGCAGTTCCTTCTCCGCCGTCCGCGGCCTCATCAGGGCGATGACGTGGTCCAGCTCCAGGACGGGGTCGATGGGTTCGCACGCCAGCTCGATGCGGTCGGCCTCGACGTCCGAAAAGTCGATGATGTCGTTGAGAAGGTCCGA
>Ga0302326_10021021_pt1 | contig 13400 bp, 11 predicted proteins | sample Palsa_T0_3_FD_202264 | JGI IMG/M metagenome (GOLD analysis project Ga0302326, IMG submission 202264) | Peat permafrost microbial communities from Stordalen Mire near Abisko, Sweden - Palsa_T0_3 | ecosystem: Environmental > Terrestrial > Soil > Palsa > Peat permafrost | place: Sweden: Abisko... | reverse complement strand
GCGGCTTGCCGGTCGCGCCGACGGCGTCGGCCATGAACAGCTCCGGCATCATGACGCCCTCGAAGAAGTCCGGCGCCTTGCCGACGACGACCGCGTCGATGTCGGCCATGGTCGACCCGGAGTCGGCCAACGCCTTGTCGATGGCATCCCGAACCAGGCCGTTCATCGAGACGTCCTGGCGCTTGGCGACATACTTAGTCTGGCCGGTGCCGAGCACCGCAGCGAGCTGGGGCGCCATGTTATTTCCCTTCCAGCACGGCGACGAGATTCTGTTGCAACACCGGGCCGCTGGTCGCGTGTGCGAGCACCCGGCCGGCCGAGCCGTCGAAAATGTGTTGTGCCGCAAAGCCGATGCGTTCCAAGCCTGCGGAGAACATCGGGTTGGCCGCCAGCGCGCCGCCCGACGGGTTGACCTTCGTTGACGACGGCAGGCCGATCGCCTCGGTCAGGATGAGCTGCTGGTGGGTGAATGGCGCGTAGATCTCGGCTATCTCGACAGAGCCGGCGTCACCGCCCGTCGCGGCTTTCGCTGACGCCGCGGTCGACGGTGACGTGGTCAGCTCCCGGGCACCGAGGACCGGGGTTTCGATGCGGTGCTCGATCCCGGTGATCCACGCCGGGTTCGTCCGAAGCTCGCGGGCCTTGTCGCCGACAGCCAGCACGATCGCCGACGCGCCGTCGGTGATCGGCGCAATGTCATGTCGCCGAAGGGGATCGGCGAAGAACGGGCGGGACAACAGCTCGTCGATGCTCTTCGCCGGCTTCTCCGCGTCGGTGCGGCCGGCAGCCGCGAACGAGTCCAGTGCCACTTGTGCCATCTCCTCGGCCGTCCACGTGCCGGCGTCCAGGCCGAATCGGGCCTGCAGTCCCGCCATCGACACCGAGTCCGGCCACAGTGGCGCGACGGTGTACGGGTCGGTCTGCATCGCCAGCACCCGGCGCAGCGTACCTGCCGAAGACTTGCCGAACCCGTAGACCAGCGCGGTGTCCACCTCACCGGTCAGCAGCTTGATGTAGGCCTCGTACAGCGCCCACGCGGCGTCCATCTCGACGTGTGACTCGTTGATCGGCGGCACCGCGCCGATCGAGTCGATCGCGGAGATGAACGAGAACGCCCGGCCGGCAAGGTAATCCGACGATCCGGAGCACCAGAAGCCGATATCGGTCTGCTGGAGTCCGAGCTCGGAGTACAGCGCCTGAAAACACGGCATCAGCATCTCGACGCCGTTGGTGGTGCCGTCGGTGCGGCGCACATGCGGTGCATGGGCGAATCCGACGACAGCGATATCGCGATCGGTCACGTTTATTTCCCTTTACAGGTGGTGCTTGTAGGTGTCGTACTCGGCGTCGGATTCGCCGGTGGGCTTGAAGTATTCGATGTTGTCGATACCCAAGCCCCATTCCTCGCGGGGCTTCCACACCGCCTCGACCCGCATGCCCATCCGCACCTCGGTGGCGTCAATCTCCTGAATCAGGTGCAGGAAGGCGATATCGGCGCCGTCGAGCAGAACGTAAGCGGCAACGTAGGGCGGTTTGATCCGCTGGCCGGCGAACGGGATGTTGATGATCGCGAACGTCGTCACCGTTCCCCTGTCCGGCAACTCGATGAAGGTGTCGAGTTCCAGCCCGGTGGCCGGGTCCGCTTCCTTCGGCGGGAAGTACACCTTCCCGCTCGCGCCGGTGCGGGCACCGAGCAGCTTGCCCTCTTCCAGTCCCCGCAAAAACGTGGTCTCGGGAAGTGAAGCGGTGTGCTGGATTTCGATGCTGCTCGGCGCTACCTGGACTGTCACCGGTTCACGGTCGTCGGTCGTTTCGGACACCGGCTCGGCCTCGTCACCCAGCGCGAAGTAGGCGATGTCGGTGATCGCACCCGCCGGCTCGTCGGCCCAGTGGACATGCACCCGCGCGCCGGTACTGATCGCGCCGGACGATCCCGCATCAACGGCGTGCAGCAGCGGGACGTCGGCGCCGTCCAGTTTGATCAGCGCCCAGGCGAACGGCCGGTCCAGTGGTTGTCCCTCAAGGGGTTCGGGCTGCCAGGTCCACGACAGCACGGTCCCGACGCTGGACACCGGCACGATCTCGGTCAATCGTTCGTAGGTCACCGGGTCGAACTCGGCGGGCGGAACGTACACCCGGCCATCCGAGCCCCGGGCGCCGACGATGCGTCGCTCGCGCAGGGCGGTGAAGAACTGGCTGAGGGTGGGTCCGACTGAACGGGTGTAGTCGAAGGACAGCCTCAGAGGGGCCGAGAGAGGCTTCTGATGGGTATCGATCTGCACCGGGCTGCTTTGGCTGGTGGTCACAGCATCGAGTAGAACAGGTTCTAAGAATGGATTCAAGATAGGGTCGAGACCTGCAGGAAAGGCGGCACTGATGAAGCTCGGTCTCCAGCTCGGATATTGGGGCGCTCAGCCGCCCGACAACCACGCCGAACTCGTGGCCGCGGCCGAGGACGCCGATTTCGACGCTGTGTTCACCGCCGAGGCATGGGGATCGGACGCCTACACGCCGCTGGCCTGGTGGGGATCGTCGACGCACAGGCTGCGGCTGGGTACCTCGGTCGTCCAGCTCTCCGCGCGCACTCCGACCGCCTGTGCGATGGCGGCGCTGACCCTCGACCACCTCAGCGGCGGCCGGCACATTCTCGGTCTCGGCGTCTCGGGCCCGCAGGTCGTGGAGGGTTGGTACGGCCAGTCGTTTCCCAAGCCACTTGCGCGGACCCGCGAATACGTCGACATCATCCGGCAGGTGTGGGCCCGCGAGAAGCCGGTGACCAGCGACGGCCCGCACTATCCGCTGCCGTTGACCGGCGATCGCGCAACGGGTCTGGGCAAACCGCTCAAGCCCATCACTCACCCGCTGCGGGCCGACATCCCGATCATGCTGGGTGCCGAGGGGCCGAAGAACGTGGCGTTGGCCGCCGAGGTCTGCGACGGCTGGCTGCCGATCTTCTACACGCCGCGAATGGCTGACACCTACAACGAGTGGCTAGACGAGGGGTTCGCTCGACCCGGCGCACGCCGTAGCCGCGAGGACTTCGAGATCTGCGCGACGGCCAACATCGTCATCACCGAGGACCGCAGCGCCGCGTTCGCGGCCATGAAGCCTTACATCGCGCTCTACATGGGCGGGATGGGCGCCGAGGACACCAACTTCCACGCCGACGTGTACCGCCGGATGGGTTACGCCGAGGTTGTCGACGATGTGACCAAGCTGTTCCGCCACAACCAGAAGGACAAGGCCGCGGAGATCATCCCTGACGAGGTCATCGACGACGCCGCGATCGTCGGCGATGTTGACTACGTGCGTAAGCAGATCAAGGCCTGGGAGGCCGCGGGCGTCACCATGATGGTGGTGTCGGGCCGCAGTACAGCGCAGGTCCAGGAGTTGGCGAGCCTGATCTAACCCGGTCCTTGCGGTGAGTTAGAACACGTTCTAAATTGTCCGGATGACGGTTACCGGCAGCTCAGCCGAGCACCTGCGCGTCACCGAAGGTCATCGCGACGTGTCCGACCGCTCCCGACACCATCGCGCGCTTCGGCAGGCCCAGCGACGCCAGCTCCCGGGCATACGGGTGATCGCCCAGACGCAGTGTCGCTCCGCCGAGCCGTCCGCGCATCCCGGTGACCCGCATCTCCCACGGCACTTCGCGAGTGGTGCCGTCGGCGTAGGTGTAGGTCTTGAGCACCTGCGGACGCGAGGTGAACAGCGAGGGCACCGGCAGCCCGCGGCCGAAATCGATGCCGGCGATGTGCGAACCCTCCGCACTGACGTCGAAGCCGAAGTTGTCGGCTTCACGAATGGTGAAGTCCGCCATGATCTTTGGGAATCCCCAGATGGTGCGGCCGGCCTCCAAGGTGAAGGCTTGGTCGACCGGCAGATGGTGGATGAACGCGGCGGCATCGCCGAGCGCCCGCAGTCCGCGCGCTTGCGAGCCCGGCGGATTGACCATCACACAGGTACCGAATTCGTGGTACTTCCCCAGATCCCCGTCGATGTAGCGGGCCAGCATCAGGTTGACTACGGCGCGGCCGGGTCGGTGCTGGCAGACCTGCAGGCCGCTGTAATCGATAAGCCGCTGAGCCGCAGCGGCATCCACCGAGAACATCGCGGTGTGCACGTCCGCCTTGCGAATCTGCACCGGCATGGTGAGCACCGTTCCGGCGATGGTGTGCTGTGAATTCGGCATGCCCGTCACTGTAATCCGCTAGTAATTGGGCCAAGTAGAAAACTGGAGGCTAGGTACATGACTGCGACGATCCCGGACACGATCGTGAACATCGACTTGGCGGACGGCAACTTCTACGCCGACCGCCAGGCGTCACGTGAGGCCTATCGCTGGATGCGCGCCAACCAACCGGTGTTCCGCGACCGCAACGGACTGGCCGGCGCGACGACGTATCAGGCCATCATCGACGCCGAGCGCAATCCCGAACTGTTCTCCAACACCGGTGGCATCCGCCCCGATACGCCGGGGATGCCGTACATGATCGACATGGACGATCCGGCACACTTGCTGCGGCGCAAGCTGGTCAACGCCGGGTTCACCCGTAAGCGGGTCACGGAGAAGGAGCCGTCGATCGGCAGGCTGTGCGACACGCTCATCGACGCGGTCTGTGAGCGGGGCGAGTGTGACTTCGTCCGCGATATCGCCGCCCCGCTGCCGATGGCGTTGATCGGGGACATGCTCGGCGTGCTGCCCGAGGATCGCGGCATGCTGCTCAAGTGGTCGGACGATCTGGTCACCGGGCTGAGCTCGCACATCGACCCGGCGGGCATGGAAGCTCAGGCGGTGATGAACGCCTTCGCGGCCTACACCGAATTCACCATGGGCATCATCGCGAAGCGTCGCGCCGAGCCCACCGACGACCTGTTCTCCATCCTGGTCAACTCCGAAGTCGAAGGTCAGCGGATGTCCGACGACGAGATCGTGATGGAAACCCTGCTGATCCTCATCGGCGGCGACGAGACCACCCGACACACCCTGTCCGGCGGCACCGAGCAGATCGTTCGACACCGCGACCAGTGGGACGCGTTGGTGGCCGACCGGTCGCGGTTACCCGGGGCGATCGAGGAGATGCTGCGCTGGACGTCGCCGGTGAAGAACATGTGCCGAACGTTGACCGCCGACACCGAGTTTCACGGCACCGAGCTGCGGCAGGGCGAGAAGATCATGTTGCTGTTCGAGGCGGCGAACTTCGACGAGTCGATGTTCGAGAACGCCGACCAGTTCGACATCCGGCGAGACCCCAATAACCACGTGGCTTTTGGCTTCGGCACCCACTTCTGTCTGGGGAATCAGTTGGCCCGATTGGAATTGAGGCTGATGACCGATCGGGTGCTCGACCGCCTGCCCGATTTGCGGCTGGCCGCCGATGACGACGTATTGCCCTTGCGTCCGGCCAACTTTGTCAGTGGCCTTGAGTCGATGCCGATGGTGTTTACCCCGAGCGCTCCGCTGGGCTGAGCCGGTCTGCGCCGAGCGTGAAATCGTTGCGAAAAATCAGGTGAAAACTTGCAACAGGTTCACGCTCGGCGATCCCAGGCGGCCTGCACTCGTGCGTTGACGCCACCCTCGGTGTCTTCGGCTGTGACGCGAACGACGACCCAGCCGAGGTCGGACAACATCTCTAGTCGCGTGATGTCTTTGTTGAACTGCCGACGATCGATGCGGTGATGGTCGCCTTCGTATTCCACGGCGAGTTTTGCGTCTTCCCAACCCATGTCGAGCACCGCGACAAGTTGGCCGTATTTGTCGTAAACAGGTATCTGAGTCTGAGGAGCGGGGAAGCCGGCGCGAACGAGCAATAATCGCAGCCAGGTTTCGGGAGGGGACTCGGCCCCAGGGTCCACCGAACTCAGCGTTCGGCGTGCTCGCCGGATCCCGCGGCGACCCTTATAGCGCTCGGCGAGGAGCTCGACATCGGCGATCTTGAGATCCGTCGCGCGGGCCAGCGCATCGATCGACGCCACTGCCTGACCAAGGCGGAATCGACACGCGATGTCGAGGGCTGTCCGCGCCGGACTGGTCGTTGACATCCCGGCCGATTGGACGATCTCGTCGTCTTCGATGCAGTCGTACCAGGACCGGATATCTGCCGGAGCGTGCCGATTGTCGTGGATGATCTCGGCCGGTCGGCGGGCATCGACCCACTTCGCACCGTGCAGTGCCGATGCAGAGTGACCGGCAATCACGCCGCGTCGCTTGGACCAAAGCCAGGCGGCCCGCGCGCGCCCGATGGCCGTGAGTTCAGCGTCGCGAGACATAAAGATGTCGCGGTGAATCGCCACGAATCCTGTGCGGAGTTCATACGCCGTCAGCGCGCCCGCGGCGACGGCCTCGCTCCCGACGAATGGTGCTCGCACAGGACGAGTGTGCCGATCGCCGCCGACAGATCGGCGAGTGTGAAGCTCTCGCGAAAAATCACCGCAAAACTCGCAACAGCTTCACGCTCGGCGCAACAAGCGCAAATAGCGCATAGAAGCTAGCGGTTCTTGAACTGCGGGGCCCGCTTCTCCTTGAAGGCCAACGGGCCTTCCTTTGCGTCCTCGGACAGGAAGACGCTGATGCCCAGCTGGGTGTCGATCTTGAACGCGTCGTTTTCCGGCAGGCCCTCGGTGTCGCGGATAGAGCGCAGGATCGCCTGCACCGCCAGCGGCCCGTTGTTGGCGATCACGTCGGCGATCTCGAGGGCCTTGGCCAGCGCGTCGCCGTCGGGCACGACGTAGCCGATCAAGCCGATCTCCTTGGCCTCCGTGGCGGTGATGTGCCGTCCGGTCAGCAGCAGATCGGCTGCAACCGTGTAGGGAATCTGGCGCACCAGTCGCACCGCCGAGCCGCCCATCGGATACAGGCTCCACTTGGCCTCCGAGATGCCGAACTTGGCGCTTTCGCCGGCGATGCGGATGTCGGTGCCCTGCAGGATCTCGGTGCCTCCGGCGATGGCCGGACCCTCGACCGCAGCGATCAGCGGCTTGGTCAGACGTCGGCCCTTGAGCAGAGCGTCGATGCGCGACGGGTCGTAGCTGCCGTCCTTGAACGAGTCGCCAGGCGGGCGAGCGGTCGCGGCCTTCAGGTCCATGCCCGCGCAGAAGTAGCCACCGGCTCCGGTCAGGATGCAGCAGCGAATGTCGGGATCGGTGTCGACGCGGTCCCAGGCCTCGACCATGATCGAGAGCATCTCAGTGGAAAGTGCATTGCGGGCTTCAGGGCGATTCAACGTCAAGATCAAAGTGTGTCCGCGCTGCTCAATGAGGGCGTCAGCCTTCTTTTCGGACTCGCTCACGGGTGATCGCCTTCCTGCGCGCCGGCCTGAAACTTGTCAGAAAATGTAACACGTTCTAATTTAGGGTCCGTGGCCCTGAATATTGCCGATTTGGCGGAGCACGCCATCGATGCCGTCCCTGACCGTGTAGCGCTGATCTGCGGTGAGGAGCAACTGACCTACGCCCAGCTCGAAGAGAAGGCCAACCGCCTCGCGCACTACCTGCAGCAGCACGGCGTGAAGAAGGACGACAAGGTCGGCCTCTACTGCCGCAACCGCATCGAGATCGTCATCGCGATGGTGGGCATCGTCAAGGCGGGCGCGATCCTGGTCAACATCAACTACCGCTACGTCGAGGGTGAACTGCGCTACCTGTTCGAGAACTCCGACATGGTCGCGCTGGTGCACGAGCGGCAGTACTCCGAGCGCGTCGCCAACGTGCTCCCGGACACCCGCAACGTGAAGACGATCCTGGTGATCGACGACGGCTCCGACGTCCGCGACAGCGCTTATGAGAGCTATGGCGGCGTCGAGTTCTATTCCGCGATCGCCGGCAGCTCGGCCGAACGCGACTTCGGCCCACGCAGCGCCGACGACATCTACCTGCTCTACACCGGTGGCACTACCGGGTTCCCGAAGGGCGTAATGTGGCGCCACGAGGACATCTACCGGGTGCTGTTCGGCGGAACTGACTTCGCCACAGGCGAATTCATCAAGGACGAGTACGACTTGGCCAAGGGCGCCGCTGCCAATCCGCCGATGGTCCGCCATCCGATTCCGCCGATGATCCACGGAGCAACCCAGTCGGCCACCTGGATGTCGATCTTCTCAGGCCAAACCACCGTGCTCGCACCGGAATTCAATGCGGATGAAGTCTGGCGCACGATTCACGACCACAAGGTGAACCTGCTGTTCTTCACCGGTGATGCGATGGCGCGACCGCTGCTCGACGCGCTGCTGGCACACCAGGACAAAGGCAACGAGTACGACCTGTCCTCGCTGTTCTTACTGGCCTCCACAGCGGCCCTGTTCTCACCCAGCATCAAGGAGAAGTTCCTCGAACTGCTTCCCAACCGGGTCATCACCGACTCAATCGGCTCGTCGGAGACCGGTTTTGGCGGCACCAGCATCGTCGCCAAAGACGCACCACACAGCGGTGGCCCGCGCGTGACGATCGACCACCGGACCGTCGTCCTCGACGACGACGGCAACGAGGTCCAGCCAGGCTCCGGAGTCCGCGGCTTCATCGCCAAGAAGGGCAACATTCCGGTCGGCTACTACAAGGACGAGAAGAAGACCGCCGAGACGTTCCAGACCATCAACGGCGTCCGCTACGCGATTCCCGGCGACTACGCGACGGTCGAGGAGGACGGTAGCGTCACGATGCTCGGCCGCGGCTCGGTGTCGATCAACAGTGGTGGCGAGAAAATCTACCCCGAGGAGGTCGAGGCCGCTTTGAAGGGGCATCCCGACGTCTTCGACGCCTTGGTAGTCGGGGTGCCCGATCCTCGCTACGGCCAGCACGTCGCAGCCGTCGTGCAGGCACGACCCGGTTCGCGGCCGTCGCTATCCGACCTGGACAGCTTCGTGCGCGCCGAGATCGCGGGATACAAAGTGCCGCGCAGCCTTTGGCTTGTCGACGAGGTGAAGCGCTCGCCGGCTGGTAAACCAGACTACCGGTGGGCCAAAGAACAGACCGAGTCGCGACCGGCCGACGACGTACACGCCGCCCACGCGACCGCTTGACCGACTTCGTCAAGCGTCACACCCGCGCACCCGCCGACTTCTTTGCCTGTGAAGCCGCCGGGCTGCAATGGCTTTCGCAAGCCGACGGTGGTGTGCCGTGCGTGCCGGTCGTTGCGGCAGATGCGACGAGCCTGACCCTGCGGCGGCTGGAGTCGGTTACTCCCGGTCCGGAAATGGCGGTCGAGTTCGGCGGCCGGCTGGCTATCACCCACGATGCGGGAGCTGCGGGCTTCGGTGCCCCTCCCGCCGGTTGGAGCGGGCCGGGGTTCTTCGGGCCGCTGACCCAGCCGTTGCCGATGTCGTTACGGGCGCACAGCCATTGGGGCCAGTTCTACTCCGACGAGCGGTTGGCGCCGATGGCGGCACTGGCCGCAACGCGTCTGAGCGCGTCGACTCGTGCGGCGGTGGAAGCCGTCGCAACCCGCTGTCGGGCCGGCGACTTCGACGACGACGACCCGCCGGCCAGGCTGCACGGCGATCTGTGGGGCGGCAACGTGATGTGGACTCCGGACGGGGCGGTGCTCATCGACCCGGCTGCACACGGTGGCCACCGCGAGAACGACCTGGCCATGCTCGCGCTGTTCGGCTGCCCGCACTACGACGACATCGTCGAGGGTTATCAGCGAGTGCACCCACTGCGACCGGGGTGGCGCACACGGATCGGGCTGCACCAGCTTTTTGCGCTGCTGGCGCACGTGGCGTTGTTCGGCGGCGGGCACGCGCAGCGGACTGGTGTCTGCGCCCGGGCGGCTTTAGCGCTCTAGCCACGCGGGCTAGGCTGCGTTGGTGAACGGCGCGCAGGCTCTGATCAATACCCTGGTCGACGGCGGTGTCGACGTGTGCTTCGCCAACCCCGGCACGTCCGAGATGCACTTCGTCGCGGCCCTGGACACCGTTCCCCAGATGCGTGGCGTGCTGACCCTCTTCGAGGGCATCGCCACCGGTGCGGCTGACGGTTATGCGCGCATCGTGGGCCGGCCCGCCGCGGTGCTGCTGCATCTGGGGCCCGGGCTGGGCAACGGGCTGGCCAACCTGCACAACGCCCGGCGCGCCCGTGTGCCGATGGTGGTGGTCGTCGGCGACCACGCCACCTATCACAAGAAGTACGACGCCCCACTGGAATCCGACATCGACGCCCTAGCCGGAAGCGTCTCGGGCTGGGTGCACCGGACGAGCGACACCGCCGACGTCGCAGCCGACACGGCCGAGGCAATCGCAGAAACCCTGGCCAATAGCCAGATTTCGACGCTGATCCTGCCCGCCGACACGTCGTGGACGGATGGTGCCGGCCTCGGCCAGAAATCGCCGCGACAGCCGAAGCAGCCTGACGTCGACTCGGATGCCATCGAATCCGCGGCCGCGGTATTGCGATCGGGCGAGCCGACGGTGCTCTTGACCGGGGGCGACGCCACCCGGGGTGCGGGGCTTGCGGCGGGCGCACGAATCGCGGAGGCAACCGGAACGCGTTGGTATTGCGAGACATTTCCGACGCGGCTGGAGCGTGGGGCCGGGGTCCCTGCGGTCGACCGGATCCCGTATTTCGCCGAGGCCGTGGTGGCCCAACTCGAGGGCGCCAAACATCTGATCCTGGCCGGGGCGGCGTCGCCGGTGTCGTTCTTCGCCTACCCCGGCAAGCCGAGTGATCTGGTGCCAGAGGGTTGCAGCGTCCATCTGCTCGCCGGACCCACCGGCGCCGCAGCAGCTTTGGCGGCGCTGGCTGACGACATCGCACCCGGCACGACAGCTGCCGTCGCAGCACTGTCCCGCCCTCAACTGCCGACCGGCGCGCTGACCGCCGTCTCGGTCGCCGATGTGGTCGGTGCACTGATGCCGGAAAACGTGATCGTCGTTGACGAGTCCAACACCTCCAGTGTGCCGCTGACGGCAGCGACCGCCGGCGCGCCCGCGCACGACTGGTTGACCCTGACCGGCGGGGCGATCGGCTACGGAATCCCGGCCGCCGTGGGTGCCGCTGTCGCCGCGCCCGACCGGCCGGTGTTGTGTCTGGAATCCGACGGATCCGCGATGTACACGATCTCGGGTCTGTGGACCCAGGCGCGGGAAAACCTCGATGTCACCACCGTCATCTACAACAACGGCGCCTATGACATCCTTCGGCTCGAGCTGCAGCGGGTCGGCGCGGGCGCGACACCCGGCCCGAAAGCGCTTGATCTACTTGATATATCCCGCCCGACAATGGATTTCGTCAAGATCGCCGAAGGTATGGGAGTGCCGGCTCGGCGGGCCACCACCGCCGAGGAATTCGCCGACGCACTGCGCGTGGCATTCGCCGAACCGGGTCCACACCTGGTCGAGGCCGTCGTACCGTCATTGCTGGCTTAGGGCTTCATCGACGATCCAGTCGGCCAGCCTATTGACGACATCGACCCCGGTCTCGTACTCGCCGTCCTGAACCTCGGCAGCTATAGCGACGCCTAGCGTGCCGGATGCTGTCGGGACGATCCCGAACTGGCGGACCAGGTAGTCGTCGGCGAGGCCCGGGCCCCAACCGCCTTTCGCAGCAAAGCCTTTGGCGGCCAGGCCCCAGCGGTGGTCGGTCGTCAGCCCTCGCATTAGATCGACGACGGGCGACGCCTCGGCAACCTGGGCAAGTCCGGCAGCGAACCGGGCTTGGTCGGCCAGCGACCACCGCGTCTGCCCGAAGGCGGTATATCCCTCGCGGAGTCGTCGTGATTCGACCACGGTGGCTGGGTCGCCCGCCTCGCGGATCACGTCTTGTACCTGCCGTGCCGCACTGGCGGGATCGCCCAGCTGGGACCAGAGTTCTTCGGCCGCAGCGTTATCCGACTGGGCAATCGTCTGGGCAACAAGCTGGTGACTTCCCACGCCGACTCGCAAGGCCGCAATCGCGAGCGGCACCTTGCTGGTCGACCAGGCGACACCGGACGACCACGTGCCAAGGGAAACGGGACTCGAGCCGACCGAGGCGATCGCGACGCCGACCTGCGCGGAAAGGCGACTCGACAACTCGTCAAAGCTGTTCACGCTACTTACCGCCGGATGGGCAACACCGGATCCGCGCAGTCCAGACCCTCGGCCGACAGTTGCCGCTTGAGCACCTTGAAAGTCGCGGTGCGCGGCAGACTGGTGCTGACCCGGACGTATGACGGCCACTGCTTGGGCCCGAGATCGGTCTGCTCAGCGAGGAATGCGCGGAACTTGTCGGTGTCGAATTCGGCGCCGGACGCCAGTACCAGCGCGGCCATCACCTGATCGCCGACGGCCGGATCCGTCACTGCGTACACCGCCACCTCCGTTACGTCAGGATGTCGTGCCAGCACCCGCTCGATGGGGGCGGTCCCGAGGTTTTCGCCGTCGACCCGTAGCCAGTCGCCGAGCCGGCCGGCGAAATACGCGTAACCGGCTTCATCACGGTAGCCAAGGTCGCCGCTGTGATAAATGCCGCCGACCATCCGTTGCGCGTCGGCCTCCGGGTCGTTGTAGTAGCCTTCGAAACGCCCTGGGCCACCGACGTTTACCAGCTCACCGACTGCACCGACCTGGCACGGCTGGCCGGTGTCGACGTCGATGATCTCAATCCCGTCGGGCAGCGGTCCCAGTGCGCCGTCCGGGGTATCCGGCGTGCGACCGATGGCGATCCCGCCCTCTGTCGAGCCGTATCCGTCGATGACCCGGCAGCCGAACCTGGCGGCGAAACGGTCGATGTCGGCGGGTGCGCCCTCATTGCCGTACACCGACCGCAATGGATTGTCGGCGTCGTCCGGGTGCTCGGGTGTGGCGAGCACATACGACAGGGGCTTTCCCACGTAGTTCGCATAGGTCGCGCCGTAGCGGCGGACGTCGGGCAGAAAGCCGGAGGCAGAGAATTTGCGCCGCAACACCATTGAGCCGCGGCAGGCGAGTGCCACCGCCCACCCGACCAAGACCGCGTTGGAGTGGAACAACGGCATCGATGCATAGCAGACGTCGCTCGGGCCGAGTCCGAAGCGATCGGTCATCGTGACGCCCGCGACCGCGACCTTACCGTGGCTACACATGACCGCCTTGGGATTACCACTGGTGCCCGAGGTGTAGATCAGCATGAACAGGTCTTCGGCCGCCGCGGTTTGAAATCGAATTTCGGCGTAACGATATGCCGCCACCTCGTCAGTCCATGAGGCGGAGTCGACGTTGATGTGGTCGATATCGCCCAGCGGGCCAGCCGAATTCGTGTCGGCCAGTACCAGTTGGCAGTCGGCATGGTCGATGTCTCGATGCAGCGCCGCGCCACGGCGCACCGAGTTGAGTCCCACCGGGACAATTCCCGTCATCCCCGCGGCGACCAAGACCGAGGAGAAGAACGGTGTGTTCTCCAACAGCACCCCGACATGCGGTGGCCGGCTCGGGTCAAGCCGCGCGCGCAGC
>Ga0302326_10021020_pt1 | contig 13401 bp, 10 predicted proteins | sample Palsa_T0_3_FD_202264 | JGI IMG/M metagenome (GOLD analysis project Ga0302326, IMG submission 202264) | Peat permafrost microbial communities from Stordalen Mire near Abisko, Sweden - Palsa_T0_3 | ecosystem: Environmental > Terrestrial > Soil > Palsa > Peat permafrost | place: Sweden: Abisko... | reverse complement strand
AAAAACGACGGTACTGTGCTCGGCCTCAAGGCGCGGCTGATCGGCGACATGGGCGCCTATCTTCACCTGCTCACGCCGATGATGCCCGGTCTGTCCGGCATGATGATGCCGAACACCTACAAGCTGAAGGCGCTATCGTTCGTCCAGCAGCTTGCCTTCACCAACCGGATGGCGACTGATACCTATCGCGGGGCCGGCATGCCGGAAGCATGCTCGGTTATCGAACGCCTGATGGATCTCACGGCGCAAGAGCTCGGGATGGATCCGGTCGAAGTTCGGCGCAAGAACCTCGTCAAGGCTGACGAGTTACCGTTCACCACCATTACCGGCCTCTGTTACGATTCCGGCGACTACGAAAAATCGCTCGACAAAGCGCTCGAACTAGCCGACTACAAGAAGCTCCGCGCCGAACAGGCCGAGGCCCGCAAGCACGGCCGCTATATCGGAATCGGGGTCACCAGCTACGTCGAAGTTGCCGGCGTCGGTCCGTCGTCGTTTTTTCCCGGCCTCAAGGTCGGCGGATGGGAATCCGCGACGGTGCGCGTCGATACCGACGGCAAGGTCACAGTGCTGACGGGCTCGTCGCCGCACGGCCAGGGGCTCGAAACCAGCTTCGCGCAGATAACCGCTGACCGGATGGGTATCGCGGTCGAAGACGTCCGCATCCTGCACGGCGATACTGGCAGGATTCAGTATGGTATCGGCACTTTCGCCAGCCGCAGTATGGCGGTCGGCGGTGGCGCGCTTGCCGGCGCGATCGTCAAGATCCAGGACAAGATGAAGAAGATCGCGTCCTACCTGATGGAAGCGCCGCCGGACCAGCTCACCTTCGGCAACCGGATGATCATGATCAACGGCGACGAGACCCGGGCGATTCCGATCCAGAAAGTGATCGACGCCGCCTACCAGTTCCGTAGTCCGCTGCCGGGGCTCGAGCCGGGCCTGGAGGAAAATTGCTTCTTCGAACCGCCGAACTTCTGCTCGCCGTTTGGCACCCATATCGCCGTGGTCGAGGTTGACATCGAGACCGGTCGCACCAAGTGGCTGCGCTATATCGTGTCTTACGACTGCGGCACTGTTATCAATCCGATGATCGTCGAAGGCCAGGTGCATGGCGGCACCACGCAGGGAATCGGCCAGGCGATGTGCGAGGAAATCTACTACGACGAAAGCGGCCAGTTGATCAGCGGAAGCCTGATGGACTACGCGGTGCCGCGCGCCGAAACGGTGCCGACTTTCGAGATCACCAACACCGTCACGCCGACGGACACCAATCCGCTCGGCGCCAAGGGTATCGGCGAGTCCGGATGCATCGCGGGCGCGGTCTGCGCGCAGAGCGCCGTCATCGACGCGCTGGCTCCGTTCGGCGTCAGGAATATCGACCTGCCGCTCAAGGCGGAGCGCGTCTGGCGCGCGATTCAGGACGCGAAAAAAGGATAATGGCCTATGTATTCGGCATCATTTGAATATCATCGCGCCGGCTCGGTGAAAGAGGCGCTCGACCTGCTGACCCAATTCGGCGAAGACGCGCGGCTGCTCTCGGGCGGCCATAGCCTGCTGCCGATGATGAAGCTGCGGCTCGCGCAACCCGGCCATCTTATCGACATCGCGGAAATCAAGGATTTGAGCAAAATCCGCGAAGAGGGCGGCAAGATAATTATCGGCGGCGCCGCGACCCATCATAAGGTCGAGACTTCCGACCTGATCAAAGACAAACTCGGCCTGCTCTGGATGGCGGCGCGTCTGATCGGCGACGTCCAGGTGCGTAATCGCGGCACGATCGGCGGTGCGCTTGCCCATGCCGATCCGGCGGCCGATTATCCGGCGGCGGTGCTTGCGCTCGAAGGCGAGCTCAAGTTGCAGGGCCCGTCGGGTGCGCGCACGGTCAAGGCCGAGGATTTCTTTATAGATCTCATGACGACTGCGGCCCAGCACGGAGAGATTCTGACCGAGGTCGCCTTCGCCCCGATTCCGGCCGGCGCCGGTTTCGTTTACCTGAAGCATCCGCAGCCCGCCTCGGGATTCGCGGTGGTCGGCGTGGCCGCGCTCGCGCAACTCGACAAGAAGGGCAACTTCGCGAAGCTCCGCGTCGGCGTGACGGGACTCGGTCCCAAGGCATTTCGAGCCCTGACGGTTGAATCCGCGCTGGCGGGTAAGGCTCCGCAGCCCGACGCCATCAAGGCCGCCGCCGCTAAGGTCGCCGACGGCATCGACGCGTTGTCGGATATCCACGCATCGACGGAGTTCCGTACGCAGCTTGCGCAGGTCTATACTCGGCGGGCGATCGAAGAAGCAGCCGCCGCGGCCAAGGTCTGAAGGACGCAGGCAACGGGGCCGCGGGAGGGCAGTATCATGGGGATCATCAGTTCATCGAGTCCGGAAGTCGCCGGACTCAAGGGCCTGCATCTTTATCATTTCGCGTTATCGAACTGCTCGCAGAAGGTCCGCTTCTGCCTCGAAGAAAAAGGGCTGCCGTGGACCAGCCACGTCGTCGACCTGGGAAAGCACGAGCAGGCGACGCCCGAGTACGTCGCGATCAATCCCAAGGCTGTCGTGCCGACGCTGGTCCATGACGGCGTGGTGGTAACCGAGTCGAGCGACATAATCGATTACCTTGACAAGCATTTCCCCGCGCCGGCGCTGCGGCCGACCGATCCCGCCGAGCTCGAGCGGCTCTACAGATCGCTCGCTATGTGGGACGATCTGCAGATTTCTCTCAAGACGCTCTCGCACCATCTCCTGTTCAAGCAGCGCGCCGACACGGTCCGGCCGCACATGGCGCAGTTCGAATCGGTCATCAAGCACAACGACGAGCTGCTCGAGTTCCTGCGCGAATACACTTCGGAAAAGGGACTGAGTTCGCAGCGCGTCGAACGCGCCACCAGCTCGGTTGATCACGCTCTGTCAGAGCTGAACAATCGTCTGGCGGACCATAAATGGCTCGCCGGCGATTCATTTTCGATTGCCGATATCGCATGGTCGATCGACGTCCATCGTTTTCAATTGATGAAGTTTCCGATGGATCAGTATCCGGCGATGCTCGAATGGTACCATCGCGTCGAAAGCCGCCCGGCTTTCAAGAAGATGGTCGTCGACTATGAAATCCAGGTGCTGAAGTCCTTCACGGGCTAATCGCGCCATCGGCGGCTTAGCAGCCCGCCGGCCGCGGCGCGGCGAAAATCTCACGCTCGAATGCGGCGGCGGCGCGGATGATCGTGGCCTCGGCGCCGCGCACTCCAACCAGCATCATGCCGACCGGTAATCCTGCCGACAGCGCGCATGGCACGCTCATCGCGGGATGGCCGGTGACGTCGAAGGGCGACGTGTTGACCACGCCGTCGTACGCGCGCGCAAGAAACTCGGCGTCGCTCACACCCGGCGGCGGAATCGGCGGCGCCTTGGTGGCGACGGTCGGCATCACGAGCAGATCGTAGGCGCCCAGAGCGTCGTCATAGGCGGCGGAAAGTTTGCGGCTGAGGTTGCGGGCCTTGGCGTAATAGCGGCCATTATATTTTTTGCGCAGGTAATTGCCCGCGAGCATGATCAACTCGACATTAATCGGCAGCTCGCCGCCCCGCGCGGCGCGGCCGCGCGCGACCGCTTCAGCCAGCGCCGCCGGGTAATATCCTTTCCAGTTGCTGCCCACGCTGTTGCCGTCGAGCAGATGAGCGGTGGCGCCTTCGAGGCAGATAGCGTTCCAGATCACGACGCCGTCGCGATGCCACGGAATCGATATCTCGCCGACGCGGCATCCGAGCCGTGCGAACGCGCTGGCGGCCTCGCGTACCGCGTCGTCGACATCCGGCTCAGACAGTCCGGTCCATCCGAATCCCTCGCGCACGACTCCGATACGCAGTCCGCGCGGCGAGCTTTCGAGCGCCGCAACATATGAATCCGGCATCGTATCGGCGGGTTGCCGCGGATCGAGACCGTCGGGCCCGGCGATAGCTTCGAGCAGCCGCGCTATATCACCGACGCTGCGCGCCATCGGGCCGAGGTGATCGAGCGTCATTTCCTGCGAGCACGCGCCGGTATAGGGAATCAGTCCGTAGGTCGGCTTGAGACCGTAGATTCCCGACCAGCTCGCAGGAATCCGGACCGATCCCGCCTGATCGGATCCGACCGCCATATCGACGTCGCCGGCCGCGACCAGCGCGGCGCTTCCGCTCGACGATCCGCCCGGCGTGCGCGCCGGGTCGTGCGGATTGCGCGCAATTCCCGAAGCGCTCGTATGGCTGCCGCTCGAGACACATAGATTTTCGCACACCGCTTTGCCGGCGATCGTGCCGCCGGCGTCGAGAATTCTGGTCACCACCGTGGCGTCGGCGTCGGGAATGAAACCTTCGAGAATCTGGCTGCCGTTGACCATCGGCAGCCCGGCCACGCCGACGTTGTCTTTGATTGCGACCGACTTGCCAGCAAGCAGTCCCGATTCGGCGCCTTTGATCTCCGCCCGCCAGCACCATCCGCCGAAACGATTCTCGGCCGCCGTCGGTCGCCACCCCGCGGTTCGCGGATATTTAATCGCAAGCGGCGGATCTTCGAGTTCATCGAGCCGCCGATGCAGCCCGAGAATCATCGTCGCCGTCAGGCGGCTCAGTTCCGGCCAGTCTTTCGCAGTTGTGGACAGACCGAGCGCCGCGGCGATCGCGGCAAGATCATCGGCCGTCGGGGTTTCGATCACTAAACGACGCCTTCGGTGCGCAGCTCGGCGACTTCGGCCTCGCCGTAGCCCATCACTTCGCGCAGAATTTCCGCGGTATGCTCGCCGAGGAGCGGCGACGTTTTCACTTCGGCCGGGCTGTCGGACAGCACTATAGGGCAGCCGACCGTCTTGAACTTGCCGCGTCGAGGATGGGTTACCTCGGCGATAATGCCGCGGCTGTTGAGCGCCTCATCCTCAATCAGATCCTTGGTCGAAAGCACCGGGCCGCACGGGATATCGGCCGCCGTCATGATTTTCATGACTTCGTGCTTGGTGCGGGTTTTTGTCCATTCCTCGATGATGGCGAAGACTTCGGGCAGGCGCTTGAGACGCGCCTCGGGAGTGGCGAAATCAGGATGCTCGGCCAGTTCGGGACGGCCGATCGTTTGTGCGATCGTCGGCCAGATCTGCGCCTGCACGATCACGTAGCAATAGTCGTTGGGGCCGCCAGGATGGCATCGAACCTCGGATCCCGGATGGCCGCCGCCCGACGCGTTGCCGGCCCGCGGCACTTCGTCGCTGAAAGACTTGTTGGGATATTCGGAAAGCGGTCCGTGCCTGAGTCGCTGCTGATCGCGCAGCTTGACGCGGCACAGGTTGAGCACCGCGTCCTGCATCGCGACCTCGACGCGCTGCCCGCGGCCGGTGCGTGTGCGCTGATAGAGCGCGGCCAGGATCCCGGACAGCGCGTGCACGCCCGTTCCCGAATCACCGATCTGGGCGCCCGTGCTCATCGGTGCACCATCTTCGAGACCGGTCGTGCTCATCGCACCGCCCATCGCCTGCGCCACGGTTTCGTAGGCCTTCGATTCAAGGTACGGCCCCTTGCCGAATCCCTTGATCGACGCATAGATGATGCGCGGATTGATCTCGCGGATTTTTTCCCAAGGAAAACCCTGCCGATCGAGTACGCCCGGCCCGAAGTTTTCCATCAGCACGTCGCAATGCTTGATGAGCGCGGTCAGAATATTTTTGCCCTTGGGTGATTTCAGGTTGAGCGTGATGCTCCGCTTGTTGCAGTTGAGCATCGTGAAATAGAGGCTGTCGACATTGGGCACGTCGCGCAGTTGGCCGCGAGTGATATCGCCCCGCCCCGGTACTTCAACTTTGATCACATCGGCGCCGAGCCACGCCATCAGTTGCGTGCAGCTCGGACCCGATTGCACATGCGTCATGTCGAGCACGCGTATGTCAGACAGCGCCTTATCCATCGCTTACCTCGTCTCTCGGCGATGCAAATTCTGGAGGAAATTACAGCCGATCCATTTATACATCGTATGTCATACACGAATGCCGCCAAACAAATCGAAGCCCCGGCGGCATCACGGCCCGAACGCATTTGGAGTGGCTGGTGAGTTTTATCCATATCTGGAATTAGAGCACGCCTCGATGACAACCGTTGTCATTTGCCCGTGCTTAAATGTCTGTCATGAAGAACACAAAATCCAACCCAAACGAATCGGCCCTAATCGTTCAAAACTTCATGACGATCGACGTTGACGATCTCTTCCAGAACGTCTTTCGCACCGCCGTGGCAACGCAGGGGCTCTACTGCGTCCGGCAATCGGATTGGCAGTCCGACACGGCGCTCGCCTCCGCGATGGCCGGCGAACATATGCGGCCCGGCGACGAGGTGTTCGCCGATATGCGCGATGACTGCGACCTGCGGATGACGTTCGGGCGGCGCGAGACGATCGTCCAGCTTTTCGCCTGCGCTAAGTTCAATCGGGTCACCGCGCTGGTGGCCGGGCGTGAAGCGGAATCCGTCGACGCCCGCATCGGCGAGCTTTGCGCGTTGTTCGAGCCTTCTGCGGAGAACGTCGATAGTGAGCGGCCCAACGCGTCATTCGCCTTCTGGTATTTGTCGGAAAAGGGGCCGGAGCGCGCGGAAAAGCAACTCAACGTGCCCGCGTGGGACGAAATCCGACAGAACTACGCATCGCGAACATCGGTGACGATCGACAGCCTGCTCGCGGGCTTCAAACCGGGGGCGGGCGGTCGTCTGATGCTCTGGCATGGAGCGCCCGGCACCGGCAAAACTTTTGCGATTCGGTCGCTGGCGTGGGAATGGCGCGAATGGTGCCAGTTCGAGTACGTCTTCGACCCGGAAAATCTATTCGGACCGCGCGCCGATTATCTTGCGCGGATGGTGCTGGACGGCAACGAATCCGGCCAGGGAACCGAATCAAATCCGCGATGGCGCATGCTGGTGCTCGAAGATACCGGCGAGCTGCTCAGTATCGATGCGAAGGAACGCGCGGGCCAGGGACTGTCGCGACTCCTGAACGCGGTCGACGGACTGCTCGGCCAGGGATCGCGCGTGCTGTTGCTGATCACGACAAATGAAGATCTCGGCGCGTTGCATCCGGCCGTGACGCGACCGGGGCGATGTGCCTCGCAGATCGAATTCGATGCGCTCTCGTCCGCCGAGGCCAGGAGCTGGTTGACCGCGCGTGAATTTTCCACCGCCGCGCCGAAAGGTCATAAAACGATTGCCGAGCTGTACGCGATGCTCGAAGGCCGCGCCACGCCGGAGCATCCGCTTATCGGCTTCGCCAGTGCCGATCGGTGATTCTCCAAAACTCTTGCAGATGAGCAAGGATGGTGCGCATTAAGCATGTAGCGGGAGCGCAACGGGACGCAGTTTTTCAAGCAGGGGTTATCACGATGGCATCGAATCCACTCACGGCTTTTGTCGATGTTCACGCCCATTACATACCGCCCGGCTATCGGGACGCGCTGGCGGCGGCCGGCAATCTGCCGCCCGACGGTAATCCGAACTTTCCGGATTGGGATGTGGCGAGGACCCTAGCTGTGATGGATCGCCTGGGAGTTGCGACGCAGATGTTGTCGGTATCGTCGCCCGGCGTCTTCTTCGGCGATGCGGCTTCGGCGCGCAAGCTGGCCCGTATGGCCAACGAATTTGCCGCGCGCACCGTCGCCGACCATCCGAAGCGTTTCGGCGGATTTGCGAGCCTGCCGCTGCCCGATGTCGATAGCGCGCTGGCTGAGATCGGCTATGCGCTCGACACGTTAAAGCTGGATGGTTTCGTGATGCTGACCAACTACGGCGGCGTCTATCTGGGCGACAGTCGCCTCGATCCCGTCTTCGACGAACTCAACCGACGCGGCGCCGCCATGTTTATCCATCCGACCTCGCCGGCCTGCTGGGAACGTACGGCGCTCGGATATCCACGGCCAATGATCGAATTCATGTTCGACAGCACGCGGGCGGTGGTCAATCTGATTTTGAGCGGCACGCTCGAGCGATGCCCGAATATACGCGTGATCGTTCCCCATGCTGGCGGCACTCTGCCATTTCTGGCGCGGCGAATCGTCTCGATCTCGTCAATTTTTACGGTCGACAAATCGAAATGTCCGGCGGGCGTGATGGCATATCTAAAGCGGCTGAATTACGATCTCGCGGCTTCCACGGGAACCAATTCGCTCGGACCGCTGCTGGAGTTGGTCGACGCTTCGAGCGTAATGTTCGGCGGCGATTATCCTTTCACGCCCGAAGCAGTCGTCCAGGCGGCTTTGAATGAGCTGAAGGACAGTCCGCTCCTGAAAGTCGACGATTTGCACGCGATCGAGCGCGGCAACGCGACGCGGCTTTTCCCGCGTCTGCAGGCCGCCGCGTCGCGCTGATCAGGAAAAACATTTCATCCAATCCGGGGGAAAAAGTCATGGGCAAATGGAATTACACCAAGGGTCTGCACGAGCTGGGCAACGGATGCTACGGGTATCTACAGCCGGACGGCACTTGGGGCTGGAGCAACGCCGGGCTGGTGGTCGACGGCGGCGAATCGTTCCTGGTCGACACGCTGTTCGACGTCAAGCTGACACGCGAGATGCTCGCCACAATGCGCCGCGCGGAGCCCAAGGCAACGGCGAAAATCGGCACGCTCGTCAACACGCATTCCAATGGCGATCATTATTTCGGCAACGAGCTGGTCGAGGGCGCCGAGATAATCGCATCGAAGGTGTGCGATGAAGAGATGCGCCGCGACGAAGGCGCGAACCTGCGCGCCAGCCTGATGCGCAATACCGCGCAACTCGGCGAGGCGGGCAAATTCATGGCGGAGATATTCGCGCCGTTCGACTTCGAGGGCCTGAAACCCACGATGCCGACGCGCACGTTCGAGCACGAGCTGACCTGGAAAGTGGGCGGCAAGAGCATCCGCATGATCAACGTCGGTCCCGCGCACACCGGCGGCGACGTGATCGTCCATGTGCCGGCCGATCGGGTGTGCTACACCGGCGACATCCTGTTCATCGGCGGCCATCCGCTCATCTGGGCTGGCCCGGTCGGCAACTGGATCAAGGCCTGCGACCTGATCATGGACATGGATGTTGAGACGATCGTTCCCGGCCACGGCCCGATAACCGACAAGAAGGGCGTTGCCGCGCTCAAGGGCTATTTTGAATACGTCGAGCGCGAGGCGCGCAAACGCTACGACGCCGGGATGCCGGCCTTCGACGCCGCGATGGACATCTCGATGGAGCCTTACGCGTCGTGGACCGACGGCGAGCGGATCGCGGCCAACGTTATTGCGCTGTATCGCGAATTTTCGGGGAAATCGGACGGCACGAACTTTATTGAGCTGTTCGATATGATGGCGCGGATAAGGAAGAACCGGGGCGCGCACTGAACGCGGCGCCCCGAGGATTCGATTTCAGGCCCAGCGAGCGCGCGTGCGGTTGCGAATCGAGGGACGCCGAACGCCAGTCGATCGGAAAAGCTTGACCGGCGGCGGCGCGGTGATTTCGAGCTGCTCGAAACCGTCGACCTGTCCGCGTTCCAGCTCGCGACCGAGCGTGCGTTCGATCTTTCCAAGCATCGTGCGCTCTTCCGGCGTCACCAGGCTGAAAGCCTCGCCAGACTTGCCCATCCGCGCCGTGCGGCCGATGCGATGGATATAATTCTCGACTTCATCGGGCAGGTCATAGTTAATGACGTGTGAGACGTCAGTAATATCGAGCCCGCGAGCGGCCAAATCGGTCGCCACCAGAACGCGATAACTGCCTGAACGAAATCCGGCCAGTGCCGCATTGCGCTGACCCTGCGAACGGTCGCCATGGATTACGATCGCCTTGATCCCGCCGCGGCTGATCATTTTGACTACGCGATCGGCGCGGCTCTTGGTGCGGGTGAAAACGATGGCGCTTTCGACATCCTTGCGCTTGAGAATCTCGAGCAGCATCGGACCCTTGTCGTTGATCGTGACCGGATAGACGGTCTGCCGAATCGTTGACGGCGGTGCCGACTTGTCGCCGACGCTGACGTGAACCGGATCGGTAAAGAACTCGCGCGCCACCTGCGCCACGCCTGAGCCGAAGGTCGCCGAGAACATCAGGGTCTGGCGATTTTTCGGAACCGTTCGCATCACGCGACGGAGCTGCGGCAGAAAGCCCATGTCGAGTAACCGGTCAGCTTCGTCGATGATGACGACTTCGACCTTGTCGAGCTTGATCGTCCCGCGTTCCATGTGATCGATAAGTCTGCCCGGGCATGCGACCAGTACCTGCGCGCCGCCCTGCAGCTCGCTTATCTGCCGATGCATCGAATCGCCGCCGACGATCACGGCTACCTTGAGCCGCGTATTGCGTGCGAACAGGCCGAACTCGCGTCCCACCTGTGCGGCAAGTTCACGCGTCGGTGCGAGCACCAGCGCTCGGATCGGCTTGCGCCCGGCGGGTTCACCCGCGGAACGGATCAAGCGGTCGAGCATCGGCAGTAGATAGGCGGCGGTCTTTCCGCTGCCGGTTTCGGCGGTCCCTACCAGGTCCCGTCCTTCCAAGGCGGGCGGGATCGCCGCCTGCTGGATTGGGGTGGGTTGAGTATGACCGCGGTCACGAATTGAGCGATGTATTTCGGGGGTAAAGCCGAATTCTGAAAAGGACAAAGAAAACCTCTATGTGCAGAGCCAGCGGATTCCAGTTGGCGAAGCGCCAAACAAATGGTTCTGTCTGAGTTGGATGTTGGCGTCGCGGAATCCGACGCGCGCATGAGTCTCGATTGACTAATGGAACATAACTATACACTGCCCGTCGTTGCTGTCAATCGACATCTTCGTCAGATGTTCGCCTGAGGGCTGACCGATTCTCACCCGTTCCGCCAGATCTCCATCCCCCGCCGATGCTCCTCGAGCAGCGCTGGCACTATCGACGCGCTCAAGCGGCCATAGCCGCATGGTCCCGCGATACCGAAGCCGGACAGATACTTCGCCGATTGTGACAGGCGTCGCCGATAGTCGGCTTCATCGTCCATATGATGGATCACGCCAAGATAGACGCGCGCGCCTTGTGGCTTGAGATTGCGCAGTGGGGCGTAATAGGCGTCGTTGGCGTGGTCGAGAATGGGTATATGGACGAAATCGACGCGCCGCCCCGATCGTTCGATCAGCGCGTTGGAATAGCGAACGCATTGCGTCAGATCGTTCGGCCGCCACATCGGCCAGTCGGTCAGATTGCCGTAGCACAGATGGTAGCCGACCATCACTTCCTCGGGTATTTCGGGAGTTAGACGCGCCGCCGGCGAGACCATCATTTCGAACGCGTTTTCGGTCGGCGCCCACGGCATCGCACCTTCGAGGACGCCGACTTCCACGGCGCAGTCCCATTGAATCGCGAGGTCTGCCTCCGGGATCTTTTCGATCATCTTGTCGATTTCGGCGCGCATCGCCTCTTCGACGCCGGGCGTCAGCCGTCGCCAGTCGACGGGATCGCGAAACATCGATCCAAACGCGCTGATCGTCAGCGGCAGACAGACCTGGAAACGGACATCGGGCGCGATCACGCCCTTTTCGCGCAGCGTCTCGAAGACCTGGTAGGAGCCGATCGCGTCGCGCGCGTAGCCGAGCCGCCATCCGCGATCGCCAAAACGTATCGATTCGATCCCCGGCTTCACCTTGAACTGCCAGATATCGAACAGATCCTTGGGTTTCCAATTCTCCACGCCATCGATCGGAGCCGGACGATTTACCGTCTCGATATCCGGATGGCCGTGATAAACGCGGTAGCCGAGCGAGTTGATCCAGACCGCGCGATCGCCGACCTCGCCGTCCGGGATACATGGAAGCCACGGCCCGAGCTGATGGGCACAGCTCGTCATAACTTCGTGGGCGGTTTCAAGCGGAAGACTGCCAACCAGCAGCAGGTCCTTGGTTTTGAAAGGATTCAGCATGATATTCCCCCGTCACATGCATGGTCCGTGTCGATCTTAGAATATTGAGAGCGTCCCGCTCTTGGAATATTCGGAACAGGTTTGTCGCGACTATCCCCAGAAACCGCCTCGCGCTTTTATCGCCTCAGATCGCGATAACCTTAACGGCCACTTCGATTCTTTGCACGCCGCCGCCGACTGCGACGCCGCGCACTGGCGAAACGTCGGAGTAGTCCCTGCCCCATGCCAGCGTAACATGTTTTCCGTTGGGCATGGTGTCGTTGGTCGGATCGAAATCGAACCAGCCGAGTCCCGGGCAATAGAGCGAAGCCCACGCGTGTGAAGCCTCCGCCCCGGTCGAGTCGGGGCCGCTCTGAAGATAGCCGCTGACGTAGCGGGCGGGCAGGCCGATCGATCGCAGGCATGCGATCATCAGGTGAGCGAAATCCTGACATACGCCAATCCGCGTGCGGAGCACGTCGGCCACCGGCGTTGTAACTGTGGTCGCTCGCGGCTCGTAACGAAATTCGGCATAGATGCGCCGGCACAGGTCGAGCGCCGCATCGATCAGCGGGCGGTCTGGCTCGAACGAATTACCAGCGTAGTCGGCGAAGGCGGGACCGGTCGCGACCCGTGGAGATTCGAACACGAACTCGGCCGCCCTCAAGGACGATGTCGCGCCATGGCGTCTCAGCTCATCGCGCACCATCTCCCATGGCGGCGTGAGCCCCGGATGGACCTGCTCGACGCGCTCAATCTCGACGATACTTCTAGCGGCAATCTTCAGTTCGCTGTGCGGCTCACTTATCGAGAAGCTCGTTACCACGTTGCCGAAATAGTCGATCCGCTCAGCCGAAAAGTCTGGTGCCGGTTCGATTTCCAGCGAATGCTCGATCACGGTCTGGCCGTGGTCGCCGCGAGGCGTCAGATGGACGTCGGTATGGCAGATCGAGACCGGCGCGCCGTACGTATAGGTCGTCAGATGGTTCGCCAGCAGAGCCATCTCATTAGGCCCGCAATTTCATGCGCCGGTCAGCCCGCGCGTGGTTCCGGAATGATCGAAGTAGCCGTGCGTCAGTGCGTCCGATACCGACGGCAGCTCGGCGGCCAGCCTCTCGATTAGCGCCTGCAGGCCCGCCCAATGGCCGGTGTCAGCCTGACGCATCAGGTCTGACAGCTCCGCCACTTCGACCGCCGCGAACAGCCTGGTCGCCAGCCGCCATTCGCGCGGCCGATGCTCCGGGCGCTGGCTTTCAGGCAACAGATCGATATGCTCGCGCAGGCGGGCGAGCTGAAACGCTATCGCGCGCGGATTCGCCTCGTCGAGCAGGATCAGGTCGAGCACCAGCTCGGCGCGCATCGAGGTGAGATAGCGCGATCGATAAGTCAGGGAGCTGTCGGCAATTTCCAACAGTACTTCGAGCTGTCCCTGCTCAGCCTCCGGACCGAAGCCCATGCCGTAGCGGATAAGCCCGACCATCTGAATCGCCCGTTCCAGCCGTCGGCCTATATCGAGCATCCGCCAGCCGTG
>Ga0302326_10021019_pt1 | contig 13401 bp, 11 predicted proteins | sample Palsa_T0_3_FD_202264 | JGI IMG/M metagenome (GOLD analysis project Ga0302326, IMG submission 202264) | Peat permafrost microbial communities from Stordalen Mire near Abisko, Sweden - Palsa_T0_3 | ecosystem: Environmental > Terrestrial > Soil > Palsa > Peat permafrost | place: Sweden: Abisko... | reverse complement strand
CGAACAGACCACCGGCAAGCTCAAGCGGTTCAAGCGCGTCGCCATGCGCTGCGAAAAGACCGACATCAGCTACTCCGCCATCATCAGTTTTGCATGTGGGCTAATACTGGTTAAATCCGTCCACATGGCCTAGTACCACGGCGCCTCCGCTGCCGCATTCCGTCCCGAAATACGACCAAACGCCAGGCATTCCCCGATATTCCCGGTGCCCTGATACAAATAGCTATAGATCGATCCCAGTTCGCCCGCGCTGTACAGCCGTGCGACGGGTGTTCCATCCGGCCGCACGATCTGCCCCTTCTCATTGCGCCGCGGTCCACCCTGGGTATTGAGCATCGAGGGCGACAGCTCAATCGCATAGAACGGTCCCTCAACGATCGGCGCCATCATCAAGGTTCGGCTGAAATCCGCATCATGCCTTGCATCACAAAACCCGTTCCACCGGCTCACGCTGTCACCCAGCGTAGCCGGATCCAGCCCCATGAGCGCGGCAAGCGAAGCCACGCTATCAGCGGTCTTGATCCACCCCTTCGCCAGTTCGACGCAGTTGTTCTCGCTCCAGTCGTAACGCTCGACGATCTGCGTCCACCCATGGCTCGGGTTCTTGTCATACAGCGGACCGGCACAAAACAGTGTGTGATCGAAAATCAGAAACATCGGGCACGGGGTGGACAGCGGAAGCCAGCTGCCGTTTACCGGGATTTTCCCGTGCCGGGTCTTGTACTTTTCGTCGGTAAAGCGCCTGGCGTCCGGCCCCACCACGATCATGCCGCCCGGCATTTCCTTGCTATAGTGTAACGCCTGCATCGAAAACGACGTCCGGATCTCCGGGACCTTCAGAGCCATCGAAGGGCCAGCGTAATTGTTCATATGCCAGAGGTCGGCCCCAACCGACATCGCCATGGTGATACCATCGCCCTCGTTGTACGGCGTGCCGGAGGTGTAACAATAGGGCACGCCAGGCAGATAATTGCGGATCATTTCCTGGTTGTTTTCGAAACCTCCGCAGGTCAGCACCACCGCCTTGCGAGCCTTCACGAGTATCGCTGTATTTCCCTGCCGGGCGCGCACCCCAAGAATTTCCTTGGTGATGTCGTGCTGGATCAATTCCCGCCCCGGCGTTTCATATAGTATGGCGATAGGGCGTTCCTTCACCAGCCGCTCGAAACGTTTCCACGTGTTGGAATACCCATAGGTGGGTCCATCGTGAAACTTATGCACACAGTCCGAGCCGGGCAGCTGCGGAAATTCGATACCGACCGGCGGATGCTGATGCTCCTGCGGATCGCCGCCGACACTTTCGAGCCATGCGTTGTTCCTGCCCATCTCCTCCGCCCACATCTTCACCATGATTTCCGGCACGATATAGGGTCCGCACAGAGCGGTGAGATAGGCGGCGGCTTTTTCGACCGACGATGTATTCAGATAGCCTTGGCCCGCGACGCGCGTATTGCCGCCTTCCTGACCTTCGGGCGCCTTTTCCAGGATAACGACCTTGGCTCCCAGATCGTGGGCCGTCACCGAAGCCGCCACGCCGGCGGCCCCGAACCCGACGACAACGACATCCGCTTCGACGTCCCAATTATCTGGCACTGAGGGCGGGTGTTGCATGGCCGTGTTCCTGCTGGCGGAGTCAGGCCGGAGCATGTCCCGCGTGATGTTGAAATCCGCCCTGCCGGCGTCGTCCGAAGCCAACGCTACGGGGCAGCACCCGAACGTTCAAGAGCCGCCTCGGCGTTCTTGTCCGGGCCGATCAACGGTGCGTTCAGGATTGGCCTCGAGGAACCGAACGCCCAGCCGTGCCAAACCGGCGAACCGCGTGAAATCGCTGATGCTGATAAGATCTCGCTGGGAATACGATCTCGCCGGTGATAGCCGAGCCGACGGTCACGCCACCCCGAGTCCTCACCTGGCCGCCGCAGGCACGTCGATCCGCTGCGGCGCGAAACGACCCGTGGCGGCATCCCGGTGACAGGCGTCGCAGGCATATTTCGCGCCCACCGCGGGACTGGCGAAGACGCGGGCCGGGATGCCGGCATGGATGTGGCGCCAGTACGGCGTTGCGGTCATGCGCAGCGGATCGCCCGGGTCGCGCACGCGCAGCAGGTTCGCCGGCAGCGTGTCCCAGTGCTCCGCCGAATTGGCGTCCAGATAGGCGCGGATCTGCGCCACCTGCGCCGCGTCCAAACTCGCATCGTTGCCAAAATGGTGCTGCAGATTTGCCAGTATCGCATCCCATACCGCTGCCGGATTGAGGCTGGGCGAAAAGACGACATGACAGGCGCCGCATTGTTCCGCGTAGGTCGGGTCGAGGCTGGTCGGCGGCAATCGCGCGGGGACCTCGGCCAGCCGGACAGCGCACCACGTCACGCCACCGGTCAACCCAAGCACGATCACGCCCGCAACGATCGGCCGGGCGCGCCGGGCCGGTAGTGCGACCGCCGGCGGATCGGCGCTCTTCACGCCGGTGACCATCGCGGCGACCAGGTTCTCCCGCGTGCGCCAGGTCTCGAACGCCACACCCGCCAGATGCACGCCCACCATGACCAGCAGCAGCCAGGCCAACGCCCGGTGCACCCCAAGCCACTGCCAGCCGAGGGCAAAGCTGGTGACCGCCCCCAGCGGGCCCTGCTTGAACATGCCGCCGAGCGCGACCACACCGGCCAGCACGATGACCAGAAGCACGACAAGCAAGGCAAACACCATCAGCGCGCCCAGCGGGTTGTGCCCGAGATGGCGGTGCACCTCGCCCGCGCGCAGCTCACGCAGGTGCGCGATGATGGTCCGCGGCGCAAAGATGAAACTGCGGAACCGCGCATAGGTCGGACCGAACAGCCCCCAAACAACGCGAAACCCAACCAGCGCGACGATTGCAATGCCGGCGATCAGATGCAGACCAACGCGCGTCATTCCGCCGAGGAACCCGGTCACGCCGGCCACCAGCACGGCCGCAACCAACAGCCAGTGGAACGATCGTATGGCCCCGTCCCACACCCGGACCGCCGGCCCGGCCGGACGCTCCATCAACGCCGCGACCAAGCCGGTCGCGGCCGAACGGATAGGTGCGATCAGCTGGTCAGCTCGCGCCATGAACGATCCAGCAAATTGTCCGTCGCAATCGTCTCGTACCCGGTCAGTGCCGGCTCGGCATGCCGCCCACGCGTGTCACGATCATCTGCACGCCGATGCACAGCACCAGAAAGCCGATCAGCCGGCCCAGCGTGCGAAACCCTGACGGGCTGAGCAAGCGTACCACCTTACCCGCGGAACGAAAGATCAGCCAAACAGTGAGGGCCATCGCCAACGTTGCCAATGTCAGGCAAAGGAAGAAGTAGGGCTCCATGTGCCCGCTGTCCGTCGAAGCAGGATGCTCCGCGCCGAGCGCAATCGCCGCCGAGATCAAACCCGGTCCCGCCGTCAGCGGCATTGTCAGTGGCACAAGCGCGATGTCCGTGGCGCCAGTCGCGGCGTCCGCCTGAGCAGGATTTTCGCCGCCGGGCCGATCAGCAGCGCGCAACATATCCAAGCCGCTGATGGCGATCAGCAGGCCGCCGCCGACGCGCACGGCCGGCAGCGTAATACCGAAAAACCCCAGCACGAAAGAGCCGGCCCACACCGCCACCAGCGTGATCGGTAGCGTATAGATCGCAACCAACCGCGCCACATGCGCGCGCTGCATCGTTAAATACGTGCTTGTCGGGGCAGCGAAAACGAACGCCCCGCCGATCGGGTTGGCGATCGAGAGCATCGCGGGAAACGCCAGCAGGAACGCGGCAATCAAATCGCTCATGCGCCAATGTGCACAGGCGAATCGCGAGGCGGCAAGCAACACCGCCTATCGCGCGCACCGGCCCGGTCCAGGCAACCGGGCGACTATTCCGTATCGAGGAGAATAGCCGCCCATGCCGGATGTGCGGGGCAATCGCGTCGTGGTTTTCAGCCAATACCGGTCGCAACGCAGGGGCGCCCGATATCAAATACGAGCGTACGAGGTAGTATAGGCTACCGGCTACCCATGTAGTCGCGCTTGCCGATCTCGACGCCGTTGTGGCGCAGGATCGCGTAGGCGGTGGTGCAATGAAAGAAGAAGTGCGGCAGGCAGAAATGCAGCAGGTACTCCTGCCCCTTGAACGACATCTGCCGTGTTCCCGCGGTCCAGGAGATTTCCTTCTCCTCGGTGCCGTCAAGTTGCGCGGGCGAAAACCCCTTCACGAAGTCGAGCGACTTCGCCACCCGGTCCTTCAACTCGGCGAAGTTGCTGTCGGCGTCCGGGAACGCAGGCGAGGCGACCCCCGCCAGTCGGCCCGGCGCATTGCGGCCGAAATCGGTCGCCTGCTTCACCTGGCGCGCCATGGTGAACATGTCCGGAAACAGCCGCGCCTGCAGGAAGGCGGATTCCTCGTACTTCTTCTCAGCGCAATACGCGGCGGACTTGTCCAGTACGACGGACAGTCCGTTCAGCATCTGGGTGATCACTGGCACGCAGGCCTGGTACATCGAAAGCGCCATGGCTCAATCCTCCTGTTGGGTACTTGCCAGCCAACGTAGAACCAATTGACCGCGACGGGAACCGCTGGACACGGACGGCCAAGGGGCGATCCAGAAAAGCGAGAGAACGCCAGGGGTTTCTCCCCAGAGATGCGGGGAGAAATCTACGTCCAAGCATTCGGACGGCTGGTCTGACATCCGATCCGGCCACAGGCCGCCGGTGGGGTGAATTTTCACCTTCGCGCGGACTTCACCTACCCCGTGGATCCAGTGCGTCGCGCAACCCGTCGCCGACCAGGTTGAACGACAGCACACACAAAAAGATCGCCAGGCCCGGAAAGATCGCCAGCCACGGCGCCTGCGACAAAAAGCGCTGCGCCGAGTTCAGCATCGAGCCCCACGACGGGTCGGGCGGCTGCTGGCCCAGCCCGAGGAATGACAGCGAGGCCTCCGCAATGATCGCGGCGGCGATCGCCAGTGTGCCCTGCACCAGCAGCGGCGGCACGATATTCGGCAGCACGTGGCGCACCGCGACGCGCCAACTCGGGTTGCCGACGGCGCGCGCCGCCTCGACATACTCGTTGCTTGCGGCATCCAGCGTCGCTGCACGCGCCACGCGCATGAAGCGTGGCGCGGTGGAGACGCCGATCGCGATCATCGCATTGGTCAGGTCGGGGCCAAGGAACGCCGCCAGCGCGATCGCCAGGATCAGGAACGGGCAGGCCAGCATGGCATCGACGAGGCGACTCAGCAGCATGTCGGCGATACCGCCGGCGAAGCCCGCCAGCAGCCCGGCCGGCACGCCAATCCCAGCGGCGATCATTACCGAAACGACGCCGGCCAGCAGGCTGGCCCGCGCACCGAAGATCACCCGCGCGGCGACGTCGCGGCCATCCTCGTCGGTGCCCATCCAATGCAACGCGCTGGGTGCCTTGCGGATCGCGGTCCAACTGGTCGCGATCGGATCGTATGGCGAGATCAGCGGGGCGAACACCGCGACCAGCAGGAAGGCGACGATCACCACCAGCCCGCCCACCGCGATGGGACGATGCAGGAACCGCTGCAGCGCCAGGCGTGCTGGGCTTCGCGATACGACGACGACCGGGGCGCCGAGGGCCGCGGTGCTCATCGCAGCGCCTGCTGCGCCACGGGTGAGGACAGCGCCACGGCCCCACCCTTATGCGAATCGCGACGTCGCCGCGACCTTGGTCCGCGCCTCGCCCCCCCCGCCGGCCACCGCGGCAGCGCCGATCGCGGAACGGATGCAACCGCAAAGGCAGCCCGCTTGCTCATGCGCCACGCAGTCGCGGGTTGATCACAACGTAGAGCAGGTCGGCGATCAGGTTCAGCATGACAATCAGAAATGCGGTCACCAGCACGACGCCCTGCACCACCGGATAGTCGCGGTCGAACACCGCGTCGACGATCATCTTGCCGAAACCGGGGATCGAGAACACCTGCTCGGTCAGCACCGCACCCGACAGCAGTGTGCCCAATTCCAACGCCCCCAGCGTCACCACCGGGATCAACGCGTTGCGCAGCGCGTGGCGGATCACCACGCCCCATTCGCGCAACCCCTTGGCGCGCGCGGTGCGCACGTAGTCCTGATCGAGCGCCGTCAGCATCGCACTGCGCGTGTGACGCATCAGGATCGCCGCGATGGCGTTGCCCAGCACGAAGGCCGGCATGATCGTGGTTGCCAGCGACTGTCGCCAATTCTCGGCCAGCGACACATAGCCCGAGGGCGGCAGCCAACCCAGCTGCACCGAAACCAGCAGGATCAGCATGATGCCCAGCCAGAAGGTCGGTGTGGACAGGCCCGCCAGCCCGATTGCGTTGGCCAGGTAATCCCACACGGTATTTCGTTTCACCGCTGCGATGATGCCGGTCGGCACGCCGATCGCCACCGCGATCAGGAAAGCCATCACGCTGAGCTGCAACGTCACCGGCAGCTTCTGCGCGATGAGCTGGGCAACCGGCTCGCGGATGCGCCAGGAATAGCCGAGATTGCCATGCAGCACATTGCCCATCCAGTGCAGGTATTGCACCGGCAGCGGCCGATCGAGCCACAGCTCGGCGCGGATCTGCGCCACCACCTGCGTATCCCCCGCCTGCTCCCCGGCCATGACCATGGCGGGATCGCCGGGCATCAGCTGCTGCAGGCAGAACACCAGCACGCTGACCAGCAGCAGGGTCGGAATGATCTGGGCGATCCGCGACCCGAGATGTCCGCGCATCGTTACACCACCGACTTGCGCATCATGCTATTTGCCCATCGCCAGGCCCTGCACCCGGATCATCCCGTCCGGCACCGGGCGGAAGCCGGTCAACTTCGCCGACATGCCGACAATGTTGTTCGGCGTCCACAGATAGGTGATCGGCAGATCCTGCTGCTCCTGCGTCCACATCTGTGCATACAGCGCGTTGCGCTTGGCGATATCGGTCAGCCCGCGCGCCTCGTCCAGCAGCTGGTCCACTGTCGGATTGGCGTAATGGCTCACGTTGTTGCCTTGCTTGCTGTGCAGGAAGGCATAGGTGTTGCCGTCGATGTCCAGCCGGCCGGACCAGCCGATCATGTAGGCCTGGTAGTCGCCCGTCTGCGACGCCGCCAGCGAGGAGGCGAACTCCATCGATTTGATTTGCACGTCGAAGCCGGCCTCGGCGGTCATCGACTGGATGACCTCAGCGGCCTGCATCACGTCGGGATTATTGAACGCCAGCAGATCGAGCTTCACCGGCAGCGTCACGCCCGCCTGCGTCAGCAGCGCCTTCGCCTTCGCCACATCACGCGCAGGCACCGTCAAAGCGGGGTCGAAGAACGGCGAGCTGTTCGGCACAGCCTGCATGGTCGGCGCGAACATGCCGTTGTAGACCACGTTGACCAGCGCCTGGCGGTCGATCGCCAGGCTGAACGCCTGACGCACCAGCGCGTTCTGCCCGTACGGGGTCTTCGCCTGCGGCCCGTTGTCCAGATTGTTCGTGATGCCGAAGTAACCCAGCGCGTCGGAGATTACCAGGCGCAGCTTGGGATCCGCCTTTACCGCCGCGGCATCGGTCGGCGCGATGTACTCGGCGAGGTCCACCGAACCGGTCTTCAGGTTCGCCAGGCGGACCGAATTATCGACCAGGATCTGATAGACCACACGATCGAAATGGATATCCTTGTTGTCCCAGTAGCCGGGAAAGCGCTCCAGCGTCACGTGATCCTGTGCCACACGGTCGACGAATTTGAACGGCCCCGCGCAGACCGGATGCAAAGTAAAATCCTTGCCTTCCTTCGCCGCCGCCTGGGGCGCCAGGGGCATTCCGGAACGGTCGGTGAGCTGCGCCAGGAATGCGCCGGAGGGCGCCTTCAGCCCGATGCGCAAGGTCAGCGGATCAATGATGTCGATGTGATCGATCAGCGCGATCTCGCTCCTGCGGAAGCTGCCCGGCATGGTCAGGTAGCGCTCCAGCGTCACCTTGACCGCGTCGGCGTCGAGTTTTTCCCCGTCCTGGAACAGCACGCCCTCGCGCAGGTGGATCACCAGCGTCTTCGGGTCCGTCCATTCGTATCCGGTCGCAAGCTGCGGGACGATGCTCAGCTTGGTATCGATGTCGAACAGCTTGTCGCACATACCGGCAAACACGATGCGCCCGACATAGGTCGTCGACATCGTCGGATCCATCGTGTCGAGATCCTGGCGCAACGCGATGCGCAGCGTCTGGGCCGACGCCGCTTCTGGAATGCCGATGGCCAGCACGACGCTTGACATCAGGGCGAAGCCGGCGACGACGGCAAAGCGCCGCGACGGCGCGAGGCCGCGTGCCCGCGCGGAAATGGCGGTCGGCGCGGACATACCGGTCCGTGGGAATCTGCGGATCAGTGGGAAGCTGTGGGTCAGTGCGAAGCTGCGGGTCGATGCGAAGATGCTCGTCAGCGTAGACAAGGCGGTCGCCGCGCGGCAGGCCCCAACAGTGCGTCGCATGTTCATGAAGTCCCTGTCGTTGTTTTTTGGTTTCGATCCAGACAAAGCGTGCACGCGGTCGGGCTGCCCGGTCAAACCGGCGGACGGCCCTCGCGCGCGATAGCGGCATCGATCACCGCGCGGTCGAATACGCCGCAGGGGCTGTCCGCCCCAGGCAGGAAACGACGGAACACCGCGAAGCGCTCCTGACTGACGCGGTGCAGCCGGCGCAGCTCGGCCAGCGGGTCGGGGTGGTCATCGGCGCGTATATCAAGATCCGGATACGGATCGCGGGTGCAGATCTTCAGCGCGGCGGATTGCTTGCCGCGTTTGTCCCCGCCCGCCGCCTCACCGGCTTCCAGCGCCGTCAGCAGCCGCTCGGCCAGACTGCCCGCGGCATGCTGGAACGCCGCCAGCGTCGCCTCGACCACCGCCGGCCCGGCCAGCATGTTGCCGGCGACCGAGACGTCCGCGCCACGCACCGCGCCACACCAGGCAACGCAATCCGCGCCGGTGTGCTGCGCAATGCGTCCGGCGGCGTCGATCATGTGCAGTTGCCGATGTCCCTGCCCGGCATCACCGCCCAGCAGCGTGGCAGTGACAGCCTCGGGCGCCTCGCCGGCGCGCAGCCGTGCCATGCCGTGCAGCGCATACATCGGGTTGATCAGCGCCTGGGTGGCGAGCGCCGCGACGCCCCCCTCGACATGGATGCACAGCGCACCGACCGCGAAGAACCGGGTTGCCACGGCCGCACCCAGCGCCCCCATGGCTGGATCGCGCACCAGGATCGACCAGGTCATGCGATGCGTTCCATGATCACACGATATCCTTACCGCTCCGCCGACTCGTCGCAACAGGTTAGCGTGATGGATGCGCTTTGGCAGCGAACGGATGACTGACCTGGTTCTGCTTGGCGCCGGCCATGCGCATGTGGAGGTGCTGCGCCGGCTGGCCCACCGGCCGGACAAGGGGCTGCGCCTGACGCTGATCGCGCGCGAACCGCGCACGCCGTATTCCGGTCGGCTCCCCGCACTGATCCGCGGCGAATGCGGACCGGATGCCGCGCATATCGATCTCGGGCCGCTTGCAGCTGCCGCTGACGCGCGTCTGGTCATCGCCGAGGCGACAGCGATCGACCTCGCCGCCCGCCGGGTCGCTGTGCGCGACCGCCCTGCCATTCGCTTCGATGTACTGTCGATCGACATTGGCGGTATCCCGGCGATGCCGGGTGAGGGCGGTATCCCGGCGATGCCGGGTGAGGGCGGTATCCCGGCGATGCCGGGTGGGGCTGGTATACCGGCGATATCGGATGCAGCTGGCGTCCGGCCAATGCCGGAGGGAGGCAGCTCTCGCGCGCCGCCGGAGAGCGGCAGCATCCCAGTGAAACCGATCGGCGGCTTCCTCGCCGCGCTGACCCGGCTGGACACTGAACTGGCTGACGGCGCGCGGATTGCGCTAATTGGTGGCGGTGCGACGGGCACCGAGCTGGCCCTCGCGCTGGCCCAGCGTTTCGGCGGACGTGTACGCATCACCCTGGTATGCGACACCCCGGACCCGTTGGCCGAGGCCCCACCGCGCGTCCGCACCATCGCCCGCGCCGCGCTGGCCGAGGCGCGGGTCGAGCTGGTCTGCGGTGTGCGCGCCGGCGCGCTGGCGGACGGCAGGTTGGCGCTGTCGGACGGCAGCTTCCTCACGGTCCAGACCGTGCTTTGGGCGAGCAATGTCGTCGGGCCGCCGTTGCTCGCCGAGTCAGGCCTGATCTGCGACGTCGCTGGCTGCGTCGTGGTTGATTCGGCATTGCGCAGCCGCGGTCATAACTTCGTGTTCGCAGCAGGCGATTGTGCCTCGATGGCCCTGGCGCCGCGCCCAAAATCCGGTGTCTGGGCGGTGCGTGCCGGGCCACGCCTTGCAGCGAACTTACGCCGGGTCGCGCACGGTGCGCGACCGCGCATCTGGCGGCCGCAGGCGACGGCACTGGCAATCGTCGGCCTCGGGAATGGCCGCGCCGTCGCGTGGCGTAACGGCGTTGCCGTCTCCGGCCGCTTCGTGGCGTGGTACAAGGACTGGATCGACGGCCGCTTCCTGCGCCGCTATGGACCCGCCAGCCTGCCGCGCCGTGCCGCACGGAGCGAACCGGCGCATGTCAACCTCGATCCGGCCGACCTCGCGGTGCTGGCCGGTCCCACGGTCCACCCGGCGCCGCCAGCCGGCGTCGCGCTCATCCAGCAAGCGACCCACCTGCCGGCGCCGCTGAACGACCCGTTCAACGCCGGACGCATCGGCGCCGCGCACGCTCTGGTCCAATTGCACGCGGCCGGCGCCCACCCGTGGAACGTGATCGCCATCGTCACGCCACCCACCGCTCCGCCCGAGGCGGCACGCGCGGACGTCATCATGTTGCTGCAAGGCGCCGCCGCCGTGCTGGCAACAGATGGCGCGACATTGATCGACTGCGCGACAACGGCGAGCGGCGCACCATCGCTAAGCCTGGTGCTGACCGGCCACGCGGTGCCGTCGCTGGGGCCGCCAGCCGCGCTATGTCCCGGCGATGCCCTGATCCTGACCAAACCGCTCGGCAGCGGCATCATCCTGGAGGGCCACCGACGCTACCTTGCAGAGGCGCGCTGGCTGCTCGGCGCGATCGAGGCCATGGTCGCCAGCAGCGCCATCGCCAGTCACATACTGCGCCAGCACGGCGCGACTGGCTGCGCCGCGGTCGCCGAGCATGGCCTGCTTGGCACCCTGGCGGCGCTGCTGCGAGATGCCAACCTCGCCGCCGTGCTGTCGCCCGACGCGGTCCCTGCGCTACCCGGCGCGCGCGCACTGGCGCGGCTTGGCGTGGCTCGCGCCTCAGCCGATGAGAACCGGCGGGTCTGGCCCGATCCGCCGGACTGGCCGGACCTCGCGCTGGCGGCCGATCCGCAGATCGCCGGCGGACTGTTAGCGGGCGTAGCGGCGGCGCGCGCGGCGGAGTGCCTCGCAGCCTTGCGCGCGGCGGGCTACGCGGCGGCGTGGATCGGTCAGGCGGAGATCCGGCGGCTTGACGCGCCGAGGCTGCAACTGCAAACCGCGGCGCCCGGGGCGGATGACGCGGTAACGGGCGCGGAGCGTGGGACAGCATGACCAGGCGGCGCATCGCGATCGGGGCGGCAAGAGTGTTGGCACTGGGATTGGCATTTGGGCTGACGCTGGTTATGGCGATCGGGCCGGCAACGGGGTTGGCAGCGGTACAGTCCACGGGGCCTGCAGTGACCGGCACCGCACCCGACGCGCCATGCTGCGGACCTACCACACCGACCGGCGCGCGGCTGTCTAAGTTCCTCGACGGCACTGGGGTCGACCACCTTTGGCTCATCGGACAACGGGTGAATTGGGAAACCGGTGAGACAATCGCCGCCAGCACCATGCCGACGACCACCCATTGCAGCGCATTCGTTGCCGCGATCGGTGAGCGATTGGGCGTGTATGTGTTGCGCCCGCCCCAGCATGGCCAGATCCTGCTGGCCAATGCGCAGATGAGCTGGCTGCGCGACGCGGGCGCTGCAGGCGGGTGGCGCTCGCTCGCCGGCCCGGTGGCAGCGCAGGCGGCCGCCAATCAGGGCGACCTGGTGCTGGAAGCGTTCAGCAATCCCAATCCGCGCCGTCCCGGCCACATCGCCATCGTTCGGCCAAGCGAGCAATCCCGCGCGGCGCTGCATCGCGATGGGCCGCGGGAGACCCAGGCAGGGGAGTCCAACGCGCTCGATACCTCCACCCGGCTGGGCTTCCGCGGCCACCGTGGTGCCTGGGCGGCCAGCGGGCACGGCGGCCTTCGCTACTACGCACACACGATCGACTGGTCGCAGCCGCGCTGAGGGGCGTGCACCGGCGACCGCAGGACGGCCGGGGATGGGCGATGACAGCGAGAGTTCACCGCGTGCCGCTCAAACGAGTTTTGCCGAGACGAGTACTGCCGACCGGCCGGGAGCGGGTTTGACACGGCCGGGCGCGACCCCTATTAGCCCCGGCCTCAGGTCCCGGGCGCCATCTGGCGGTCGGGACTTGTCATTGCCGGGAATGTGGACGGGTCCCCAGGGAAACTGGCGTGATCCGCGCCCGCCGCGCGCGTCCATGGCTTGCTTGGCGCGTGGCCTACCGGTGCAACAACAGGCCAGAAAGGGCAACGCGCCAATGACCAAGCGCGCCGAGAGTAAGTACAAGATCAATCGTCGCCTGGGGGTAAACCTCTGGGGACGGCCCAAGTCCCCCATCAACAAGCGCGAATACGGCCCCGGCCAGCACGGCCAGCGGCGCAAGAAGCCGTCCGACTTCGGCGTGCAGTTGATGGCGAAGCAGAAGCTGAAGGGCTACTACGGCAACATCGGCGAGAAGCAGTTCCGCAAGTATTACGAGGAAGCGGTCCGCCGCAAGGGCGACACCTCGGAGAACCTGATCGAACTGCTGGAACGCCGGCTCGATGCGGTGGTGTATCGGATGAAGTTCGCCATCACGCCGTTTGCCGCGCGTCAGTTCGTCTCGCACGGCCATCTGCTGGTGAACGGCAAGCGGGTCAACATCCCGTCTTTCCTGGTGCGCGACAACGACACGATCGAGGTGAAGGAAAAGTCGAAGCAGCTCGCCGTCGTGCTGGATGCGACCCAAAGCGCCGAGCGCGACGTGCCCGAGTATCTGGAAGTCGATCACCGCGCGATGAAGGGCCGTTACGCCCGCACGCCGAAGCTGTCCGACGTGCCCTATCCGGTGCAGATGGAACCGCATCTGGTGGTCGAGTTCTACTCGCGCTGATCGCAAGCCGGCGGCTGTCCGGAACCGCATACGCGTCGCCCGCTCATTCGCGGCCTTGGTCCGCAACATCGCGGCCCAGGCCCGCGAAGAGCCGGCAGGGCGCATGTGATTCCGGTCAGATCGAACCCGCTCTACAGCACGCGCGAAAGAAAATTCTGCGTCCGCTGCTCCTTGGGTGCGC